>Ga0182017_10000145_pt1 | contig 54632 bp, 84 predicted proteins | sample 712E3DmetaG_FD_120492 | JGI IMG/M metagenome (GOLD analysis project Ga0182017, IMG submission 120492) | Permafrost microbial communities from Stordalen Mire, Sweden - 712E3D metaG | ecosystem: Environmental > Terrestrial > Soil > Wetlands > Permafrost | place: Sweden: Stordalen | collected... | reverse complement strand
GATTCATTAGCGGGTGAGGTTGGATCATGTCTAGCCTCGTAACCCTTTTAGCTTCGCAAGCAAGGACGGCCTCGGATATAGGAGCCACCGCTACCATACAAGGGGCTTTCAAAGCCCTCATGTTCATGCTCAACGTGACCGCCGCAGCCGCTGATTCTGGCGATTTGCTTGATGTTTACGTGCAAGATTCGCAAGACGGAACGGTCTTTACCGATCTGGTAAGGTTTACTCAGGTATTGGGCAATGGGGGCGTCAAGAAGTTCTATGCCTTCGCCAATGCTCTTGTATCTCCTACCGTGGCTATGGGGCCTGTGCAAGATTGTGCTATGGCAGCAGGTGTAAGAGCTGGACCTTGTGGGCCCTACTTCAGGGGAAAATTCGTGATAACGCCAGACGGTGACCAAGTGGCAGATCAGAGCTACACCTTCGAGCTGACCATGAGAAAAATGCAATAGCGGAGGAAATAGATCATGTCCGATATTCGTATTGCCAGAGACGACCTTTGTCCTTATTTAGAAGATATGGGAATAACCGAAAAGATCCAACGATATGCGGCAAGGAATTACTCGGATGACGAGATACGAATCCTTATTGCCGATTGGTGCGACTTGCCTGGGATTACCTGGCCCCAAGTAAACCAGGTAGTAGCTGACCTATTAGGCGCTGGCAAACTTCCGGGGGTTGAATTGTCTGGATCTAACAACCCGATCGCCATCCAAAGACTTGATAAACCGAGTGGTATAGGCTGCAATGGTGTTAATATCTGGTGTACTCCTCCAGCCGGGCCCTATACGATGCGATGGATGATCAACGGAATCCTGAAATTGACCCAATCGAACTACTATACGACTGATCTAGCAAGCGTCGGAGCTGTTCCAGGCGACATAGCCCAAATGTGTCAGGTATCAACCGATGGAATCGTGGGCTGGTGGGCTAGAATAGCGGTGCCATAGAGGTAATATATGTCATTCTCGTTCGATGAAGAGCTAACATCCGACCTTGATAAGGTCCGTGACTTGTTGCAGGATATCGACGAAGATTATCAGCTCCTCTCGGATGAATCGATTTTACAAGAGTTATCAAACAATAAACCTATCATGTTGGCCGCCGCCGCTTGTTGTCGCAAGCTCGCTGCCAGGTTCGCCCTAAAGGTCAACTACACCCGGGGCAAGAATTCGAAGAGCAATTCAGACCTATATGCTCACTTCATTGATCTAGCCGCGAAATTAGAGGCTAAAGAAGCTGAACCCACCTTTGATACAACGACCGCAGAGATTGGAACTGTGCAGGATACCGAGACTTACCCAGCGGGGCTACAACATGGTCAGGAGACCGAGCTATCATGGCCTTGACCGCGCTAGGAGTGGCGAGATCTGGCGCGGTTGGCTATACAGCTATAACCCAAATCATGATGTTTCATGCTCAGCCCGATTGGTTCGATAAGGTCTCGATGGGGAACTTAGATCTTCAAAAAGATGTCGAGGAGACCTATGAAAGTATGTGTTGGGTTCATGATTGTCTTATGGATAACCACTTTGAGATTCTTTTGGAAACCCACATAGGAGATAACTGGCAGGCTTTCTTTAGCTCGGCAATAATGCCAATACCATTGGAGGGTCATTAAATGGCCTTAAGACAAGATGATTTCGAGACAGACTTTGCTCAGGAGATTAGAGACGGCGAGATCATGCAGGACGAAGTTCTGATTCAATCTTTTATCAATAATGATGGGGCGGATGACATCTTTTCTGAAGGCAAACTTTACTCCTGTGATATTCAATACGAAGTATTCAATATTAATACAGCCGAGGGCGAGAAAGCAGTAACTACCGCCCAGATTCAGCTAAATGGTGATGTCGTGGTATCGGCGAGGGATAAGATCACCTTCAACGGTCAATCGCCAAAGATCCTGCGAGTTGGGTCGGATGGGGATTATGGAGTAACGATCTACACATGAGCATATCTACAGAATTTTTAAAATCCTTGTTGGGATTACCGATCACGGTTACAATCGGAACCCACGACCAATGGAGGGGATATCTCTTTGCTTACGATGATCAGTATTTGGTGATCGAGGGTGAAACGGGGAACGAGGGCATGAGTTTAATTAGATTAAAAAAGATAACAGCAATCGACTTCTCTCCAAATAATCCGTGTAAAGCGGAGATAGTCCCATGAACAAATGCCAGGCCATCCTAAAAGCATATGAACCAGGAGATCGCATTTACCTGAAATCTATCGGCTCATCCGGCTTAGCTGGCACGATAAACAAGATTGAAGATTGCTGCCTTGAAATGATAGCCGAAGATGGTAGACTCTACAGATTCAATTCTCTTTATATCATCTACATCTGCGAGGCTCCATAATGGCCGAAGTCGAAATAGATGTTGCTGGCATCATGGCGATGGCCCGAGAAGCAGATAAACAAGCCCGGTTAGCCTATGCCGAAGAGGTACTTCAACCAGCAGCGGACGCCAAATGCCCAGTCCTGACCGGGACTATGGTAGGAACGGGCCATATAGAAGATGAGGGTGATGATGTCTGTCTCACTTATGGACCACTTGCTTATGTTTGCAAGCAATACTTTGATGACACCCTGAATCACCCACATGGCGGTGAATCGCATTGGTCCGAACGTGCGGCGGAGGAGACCGCTGATCAATTAGCCCAATGTGAGGCCGACGCTTTTGAGGAGGCGTTCGGCTAATGACGATCTTATCTTTGATCGATGATGTACTAGAAGAGCTGGAGGACGAAGGTTACGGCACATTGGGCACGGACCTCTACAAATTTCAGTACCATCCTAGCCAAAAGAATCAGATTGCCGTTCGGCTCATACCAGGGCAGGGGCCTATCATAGCTTCAGGTGGATCATCTACCGCCAGGCCAAAGCTTCAAATTTACGTGCTAAATCAAACCATGTCGGTCGCCGCATCAAAAGCGGATGCCATCAGAGACCACTTTTTAAATGCAATAGACCTAATAGGGCAGGGCGTGTGGGCCTCTCAGGATTGCCCGATATCTTTAGGGTTGGATGATAAGATGAACACTTACATGTTCATCGTAGAGTTCCAGATATTTGGCGGCGATACTTAGATAAAGTCCATTTGATATCATAGTCATAAAGAATTTTCGAGGCTAAAAAATGGCTGATAAAACTACCTGTAAATCTGGCGGTTCTGACAAGACCTTTAAAAGCCAGGCCGCCGCAGAGAGGGCTAATCACAAGCAATTGGCCCACACTATTGTAAAGCCAGATGGTTCAAGAAAGAAGTGAAATAAATGAGGTAATATTATGTTGGGAGAACCAAAGAAAGGAAGCGGAAAAGTCCGTAGATTGGGACTCATCATCACTGATGATCTGAAAAGAACCACAAAAGAAGATCTCGCAGATAAGAACATCAAAGGGCATAGGTTCGGAGCTACACCGGTAGCATTCACTCTGAAAGATTATGCCACCCCCATAAAGGACCAGGGAGATTGTGGTTCATGTGTGGCGTTTGGCTCGTGCGCTACCTTTGAGACTACAAAGAAGTTCGCTGACCAGAACAAAACAGAAGTTCTCGACCTCTCCGAGGCGGACCTGTTCGCCACGATAGGCACCTGCGCGAATGGAGCCACGCTTGAGAAAGCAAACGCAAGGCTTCAGTCTACCGGAGTGTGCACAGAAGATTGTTGGCCCTATGGTGGCGATGCCTTACCATGTGCAAACAATACTAGGATTAAGATTCTCTCGGCTACTCGTATCACTTCCGATGCAGCCGCAAAAGCAGCAATCGCGGCAGGGCAAGCAGTTCAGTTTGCTATGGATGTCGACGATGATTATTTTGATGTTGATTCCGAAGCTGTTTACTCCCCTGAGTACGGTGATTATGCGGGCGGCCACTGTCAGAGCGCCGTAGGATATGATGACGTCCGGGGTGCTTGGCTGGTTAAGAACTCTTGGGGTACTTCCTGGGGATTCGACGGTTATGCCTGGGTAGCCTATGGAGTCTGCGGCATCTTCCGGGATTATGCAGGTTATGTCTACACCGTTACGGCAATACCGCCCGTTCCGCCAGTAGCTCAGACAGGCGTTCACATCAATGCAGGTGGCCTAAATGCTGATGTCCTGGTTAATGGGGCTAAAGTGGGCGCCACAGACGGCGATATTGCCCTAGTAGCAGGCAGTTACAAGGCAACCATCCAGAAAGATGGTTATGTCTCGCAGGATATCGCTTTCGATGTCCTAGATAAGCAGGTCACGACTTTAGCCGTGACCTTGCAACCCGTCGCGAAGGCTGACATAAACCTTCAGGCAGCAGGCCAGATCTCCATCGCGCCTTTTGGCTACTCTAATGTGAAATACGACCTCATCCTGAATGACAAGAGTCTCGGGAAGATTTCGAAGATGCAGCTTTACCCCAAGACCAACATTGAAGGAAAATTTAATAATGGCGACGGCCTGACATTTGGCCTGAAGGACCAGAAGACCGGCGAGATAACAAATCTCGTTTTGGTCAAGATGTATGGCCATGACAAGAACCTCATACCTAATATGTGGCTGGTCCAGATGGGTGTAAAGATTGGCGGCATGATCCGCTACAGCATCAGTCTCATTGTAAGACTCCTGTCGGTCTCCGAAGCTCTGGTGGCTGCTAAGGCAGCGATGGAAGCAGCCAAGACAATCGAGGATCTGGAGGCCAATGCCTGCCTAGCCGATGAGCTTGAGGCGGCCTGTGATAAGCGACAGGATAACGCGATAAATGCCAGGCTGGATGCTAAGGTAGCCGAGGCTAAGAAATCCAAAGGGGCCTGAATATGGCCCTGTTTGGCTTTTTGGAGGGCTACAAGCATTATATCTCTGCGTTCGTCATGATGATTTTGGGGCTTGGGGGTGCAATAGATCCAAGTGCGGCGAACATCGTGGTTGCCTTTTTCGCTCAGTTTGGGCTATCTGTTAGCCCCGCCACGATCCTGATGGTCTGCGCTCTGATCGTCGTGGGATTAAAGCGATTACAAGCGGTCTGTGAATTGCCGCCTCCAACACCCGCAACATTTGAGACACCTAAAGGGCCTTAGTGCCCTTTACCAAATTTACAATCGTGATTATGATTATGATAATAATAAATGCCGAATACGGCAGGAGATTACGAAAATGGGAATTATGGAAGATGCAACCGCAGCCACATTAACTCAAGCTTGGGTTATGTTGCCTATGGATAAGAGAACCGAAGTCAAGAAAGGTTGCGCCGTAACAGAGGTGGCGTTGCACGACTTCAATGCTGCTATAGCCAACGACCAGATCACCGGTCCAGCTCTTGAGCAGGCCATCAAGGACATTCTGGCTGCAATGGGCACCGTGGGAAGCAGCGCACTTCAGGCGATGCTCTGGTCCGTGTTCAAGCATGCTTGAACACATATCTTTTTGAGGCCACATGGAAGACTATGATTCTAGCGGCGAAACGATGGAGAGGGGGCCAGAGTTTGCTTCGATGGGCAGGGCCGACGCTAGACAAGATGCACAGACCGCATTAATCGTGGCTCATCTTGAAGGTAAAATAGAGGAGGGTTTCAAAAGTATAGAAAAATCGTATAAAGAGATTTGTAATAGGTGTGAGAGGACGGAGAAAAGACTAGATAAAACCGATGATAGAATTCTCGCTTTGGAGCAGGTAAAACCTAAGATAGATAAGGTAGGCGAACTTGAACAGGCTATTAACGTAATCAATACCCGATGTGCTTTCGACCGAGGTGGCAAAGAAGGTAAGCAAAAAGACCGAGAGTGGGTTACGGCATTAATATTATCTCCGACACTCTGGGCTTTCCTAAGCTTCATAGGAATAGGGATATTCTTGATATGGGAACATCTGCGATCGGCTGGAGCCCTTCCATAGGCAAACCCTAAAATAATAATAGCTAATATTAGTAAGCAAGTAAGAAATACGCATAAGCGGAGTGGTATTTTATGACAACTGGCGCAAAGCTGGGTATGAGGGCGTCTGTCTTGATAGGCGCTGACACGATAGCGGAATGGACCAAGGCAAGCCTGAAATCGGGCAGAGATAAGGTAGAAGTGACAAATCACGACAGTGGTTTAGTCAAGGAGTTTCTGCGAGCTCATCTGGAATGGAGCATTGATTTAGAGGCCAACCTGAAGCTCTCAGATACGGCAGGCCAGAAGGCTCTTGTGGATGCATATCTGGCAGAAGATGATGATGATGCCATAATAGACAGCTTTACCATCACGGATGCTGAGGGCGGCAATGTGATCTCTGGTAGCATGTTTGCCACAAACCTGGGGCTGGATTTCCCTTTGAAAGACGGTCAGAAGTTCACCATGACCCTCCAGGGAACCGGTGCTTTGACTATTGGGGCTTAGGGGGATAAGATGGCTGTACTAGGAAAGTTAGGGGCAGCCTATGTCAGCAACCCAGACGCCCCACTTACAACTTTTAGCCAAATCGCCCTTTACCCAGACAAGAACCATAAGAAATATACCGCCCCCTGGGATTCGAGGTTCTGGGCAGAGGGTGAGACGTTCCTGATCGAGCGCCAGACCAACGGCGCAGGCGATTGGCACGATATCACGAGCCTATGTGTATTTGACTACCTCAGAGGTCGCGTCTCGTTAGCATCTGGCGGCAATCACGCGGACAAGGTGAGGGGCAGTGGCAAAAGAACGTCGGTGGTCAAGCTGGCAGAGCTGTTATCAGTCTCTTTGTCCATGACAAAGGATAAAGTCGAGTCCACGAACTTCGATTCCGGCCTGAATAAAGAGTTTCTGCCAGCTCATAAAAGCTGGACCGCTGCCGTTAAGAGGCTTTTTGATGCAAATAGGGCCGCGTGGCTCATCTACGCCAGCACAATAGATACGCCCATCATGTTCGTCCTGTTCACCAGAGACGGCATATTCAAGGATAACATCGCGGGTCTCGGCCACTTGGATGGATTCACCGCCGATTTTGATGTAAAAGCCCTAAAGGAAGAGGATCTAACGATATCAGGAACAGGGGGTTTCTATTATGAGACCAACGCGGAAACTACACTCAGGACTGAACTAGAAGCCGGAGCCTCGGATACAACGGTTGCCTGCGTGGATAATGCTAAATTCCCCGATGCCGGAACCCTATTCATCGAGGACGAGCAGATAGAGTATACAAGCAAGAGCGGGACTACGCCCGCTTGCACTTTCGCAGGCTGCACCAGAGGGGCACACGACACAACGAAAGCCCTCCATGCAGTCGGAGAGTCCATTATGGTTAGCACGGTCTGAGTCTGGCTGTGCTAACAGCAAATCTTTTATAGGTTAAACGCCTATAACCGGTAGAGGAATTTTATGGGAGAAACCAAATTTTTCATTAATGCGCCTAGCCCTATGGAAATCATAATAGACTTTGGCGTAATGGCCAAGGTCGAGGGTATAATCAATATGTCAGAAGGACGAACGGGAAAGGATAGGCTTACGTTCCTGCCCATCCTAAATGACCGTGATAACATGTCGATGGACAGGATGAGGGTAATCATCTGGCAGTCATTGATTGTGGCCAATCCCGATGTAGAATTTGAAGATATCTCAAAGATCTATAAAGATTACGTGAAATCCTTCGTGCCGTATGAGAAAGAGGAAAAAGCCACGGATAGGGCAGGTAAGCCTATCCTGGATAAAGAGGGCAACGAAATCACATTAGTTACCACGATCGGAGCCAGAACGAATTTATTTAACAAGATTGTTGAGGCCACAGACTTCTTTCTTGGTGTCCCTTCTCGAACCAGGGTCAAGGAAAAGGTTCCGGCCACGGCCTCGCCAATGGAGGACCTCAGCCTGGAGAAAGTGCCTTAGATTGGCAGCCTCTCTTAGACCAAGCGATCAAGATCCTCGGGCTGACTGAGGCCCAATTTTTCAGGCTTAAAAATTATGAGTTGCGAGGATTGTTTGAATATCATAATAATAAAATCCGAGAGAGGCAGTATTTTACATGGAGGGCAGCGCGGGATATTGGGGCCGCTTTCATGGGCAATCTGAAAGATTTCGAAGAAGAATATCCGGAAGAGCCAAAACCGACCGAACCAGATCACACGAAGTCTTGCGAAGATCTGAGCAGGAAGAAGGACTTACCAAAAACCTTATAGGCTAACAACCTATAATAGTCTTTTATGGGGTTGGCTTATCTGTCTGGCGTAATTCTTGTAACCCTCCTAATGAGCGTAGCGGTATCCGCGATTAGCGAAGCAGATAACCTAGCCAAGATCCCGCGGCCTTATTATTTGAGTCTCGCTTGCCCTGGCATGACACCCGAGGCCCTTATGAATGCCACGGGCTTAGAAATTCCTAGACCCTATGATTCGAAAGTATTTCGTTGCAGCAATATAGCGACCTATGTCCAATGGAGGCTCATGTCTCGGGGGTATGATGCTGAGATTTGCATGTCGAACCATTTCAAGCATTTTTCAGAAAATGGTTCCTCAGGCCATGCCTGGGTTAGGGTAAAACTCTCAGGAAAATATTATTATATTGATGGAAATGCAGGATATGACCCCCATACTCGCGTGAATCCTAATATTATAACTCTTTACCTGCATAGTCCCGACCAAAGCGCCCCAGATTTCAAGGTGTACGGATATTATAACCAGCCTGAAAGGGTGTTCATCGACATATACAAGTTAGCTGATAGTTTCAACCTCGATGGGTGGGATTGGTGGAATTCGACAAGCCAAGGCAATACTGGTTTAAATTACCAGGAAGAGGCTCAAAAAATCTCCGAAGGTTCGACAAATTTAGAGCCATCATTTAAGAGCGCAAAAAGTTTTTTTGGTGCAAAAGATTTGGCTTAGATGGCTACCAAGCCCTTGACTCTATGCAAATGACCTTTCGCTAGATCTATCATACCCTTATTGCCGAAACCCACGAATTTGCGGCCCACCGCAGGCCCCAAGTAGGTCTGTAATGTCTGGCCCATGAATGGGTCCAAGATGGTATCCCCGGGCTTGGATATCTTGCCTATGAGCTGTATGGCGTGGTCCTCTTCTCGTGTCAGGGCGTCTATAGCCTTGGTGATGCAGTCGGCGGTGAGTTTCAAGGCCTGACCATCCTTAACGTAGATCATAACGGGCATCCAAGCCGAGGTGACATTAAGGGCATCAATAGTTTTTGCCAGGGTGTCGGCTATGGTCCAGTAGTATCTTATTTCCACTGGGCATGATGCCTTTATGACCGCCCCAATTAGGGAAGGCGGTATCATCAGAGCGAGAACCCCCTCAGGTTCTAATATGCGTGATCCCTCGCGCAAGAGAATTTCTATCTTAGATTCTTCCGATATGCAGGTCAATATTGCCTTAAATGATTCATTATTGATCATTTTCAGCAATTCTATAGGGTCGCCCTCTTGGAAAGTTGCCAGCTCGTCGCCCTCTATGTCGCGACCTTTGGCGGCCATATCTTCTTTTTCGATTTGCTTGTAAGCATCTTTAACATCTTTGGCCTTTCCAACTTCCATACGTTTAAGAATCGCCATCTGCTGATGCTCAGTAGGGGCATGCTTGATTAGTAGCAGAGCATCTTTCTTCGGTAGGTCTACTTTTCTAACCTCCTCCTGGACCACAGGGCTGAGTTTCTGGGCTATCATGACTTCTCTATCGACGGTCTTGGGAGCTATGCTGAGCTTCTTTGCGGTATCGGTCCTAAAGCTAGGGAGTTTTCCAGCCTGCTTCTTCTCCTGGTAGTCTGGCGATTTTCGGTCGCCGCCTCTTGATACAGATTCGGGATGCAGAACTTCCCAAAGTTCCTTTCGCTTGAGCAACATACGGCCCCTTGAGAGGTATTCAGGCTCTGCTCGTTGGATATTCTCATCAATTTCAGCGAGCGTTTTATGCAAAGCGTCGTAATCCTTGACGGTGTACTCTATCTCAGTTTCGCCATTCAGTAACATGGCCTCTATGCGATGTTCACCTGAGACTAATACGTTATCAGGCGTAAGCACAATGGGGTGAATCAGTCCAACCTCTTTGATGCTGTCGGCTAGATCCTTGACCTTTGACCGGTCGATGGGCCGCAGGCGTTCTCCCCTCTTGATATCCTCTATCTTTATTCTCATTTTCGTGTCTCCGCAATACCCTTATCTAAAATCCTTCGATTGACATAAATAGTTACTCATTTACAGTATCTATGATACTTTAGGCCTATAATAAGCATACAGCAACGATACTTCGAAGAAATTTATAGAAGTTTATATACTAACCATAGATAAGTTTAAGTATTCTGGAATTGTCATTTAGATAAAGGACGAAAGTTCCGGCACACTTTGTCTAGTGGACTTTATGATCATTTGATTGAGCCGGAACTATGAGACTTAAAATTGGGTGATATTATGAAAACAAAAAGACCGAAAGCTAGGCCAAAGCGCGGTGATATGGATATTAGACTTTCTATGCTCCAAGTCGTGACGGGAAAGGAACCAGAAGCATTACCAAAACAGGGTATATTCGATGCAACCGGTGTAAACTGGACGATAGGGAATAAACATTTCAATAAATTGTTAAGCTGCGGGGCCTTCGAGTATTTAGAGAGTGGCTTAGTTGCTATTACACCTCGTGGAATTGAGCTTATGAAATACCTGAACAACAGCAAAACGATTCTCGGAGCTAAGGATTTTGGGGTGCTATGATACTCATTCAGCGGGCAAAGATCAGTGGAGATGGCTCTGATGATTGCTGTCAAAATCTCGGATGTTAGAGAATATGGCTGCCCCGGTTGTGGTTATAAATCCTATGAGGTGAGGCGTGAGCGCGGATATACTCAATTTGCGATTTGTGAGAAGTGCGAAGAGCGTTTTCTAATCCTAATAGGAGGCACGACACAATCGGAAATTATGATCAAAGACAACTATCCAGCTCTTAGCATACACCCGAGAAATCCACGCGGAATAAGGGCATGAGTTTAGGCAGGTTTAAATTCATGGAACCCATCCGAGGGATTGCTAGAAATCAAAATAGAAGAATTGCTCGGGTCTAGACCCCCCGAGCCTACCGGAGAACGGTATGATACAAGAGAAGGTATTACTGGAAAGCTTAAAAGGCTTTGGGTCGGCGCAGCAAGCCGATTGTGTACCGGATACTGAACAGGCTTTTCTTATTAATTCCAAAGAGCTTCGAGCGATTATTAAGGCGGCAAATCGACCATATATCGAGCGCATAGAACATCTGGAAATGTGGAGAGCTGATGTTTCTGAAGTTGTGGCTAATCTAACAAGATCTATCCGCAAAGATCCGACTTCAGAACTGAAGGATAAGGCTGACATCCTTCATCTCTTAATTGCCGCCAGCGGGGGCAAGATGCTTTCGATAGATGCAAGGAAGAAGATGAAGATGCCGAAGAGTAGCTTTTCAAAACTGGTTAAGCAATGCGATTTTTTAATTGCGCGACCATCGAGCTTAGATCCCCGAAAGAATCTTCTTGAGCTTAAATCTATGGTTCATGAACCGTGAACCATAATTAGACTCTCCAACTAGAGAGTTCAAAACTGCAAGAATTTAGCCGGATTTTGCTAAATTCTATATAGCACTTACTTCGAGGAAGAGGAAATATTAAGATAGATATAAGATAAATAGTTGTTTTAAGGTTATCTAAGAATTATGGTTCACGGTTCATGAACCATGAATCGCAAACTTATCAAATTTACTATCTTAGGAAAAACATAAATCCGATAACATCTATTTTCAGTTAGCGAGGTTTCTCTGTGGTTGACGCCGGTTCGGTTAGCATCGCGATAAAGGGCACGACTGATGACCTTGAAGATGCTCTAAATGATGCGGTAAGCCTGGCAGAGGACAAAGCCCAAGAAATCGAAGACGCTTTTCAAGGCACTAAACTAGCTTTACCGACAGATGAAATCATAGCAGATTTTGAAGTCCTCAAGGATTCTGCTGATGAAGTAGGCGACAGAATCCAAGCATCCGCTGACACAGGAGCCGAGAGTCTTAGGAGTTTAGGCCAGGCTGGAGAAGAAGCAGCTCAAGGCGTCTTAAGCGCGGGTGAAAACGCCGCGGCTCTCGATGAAGTCGCTAGTGGAGCAGACCGGGCAAGCAGCTCTATGTGGGACATGGTCGCGGCGGGAGCCGCCATAGGCGCGGGAGTAGCAGCCTTTGACGCGGTTGTCTCAGGTCTTGAAGACATCTATGCTGGCATCCAGAATGATATTCAAGGTTACGCAGACCTGAACGATGCGGCAACGAGGGCTGCGATGTCAGGGGGCACCACACAATCTAACATGGCCTCTGCGACTTCTGCCATTACCGACCAGTCACTGAAGTTAGGGCGACAATATGGTACTTCAGCGTCCGATGTTGATGGGATGTTAGGGCTTCTCAGGTCCTATAACATTGATACCTCGAAGATGTCGGATGCCCAGCTAAACCAGTATATGAACATGGCAGTCGGCACCATGAATAGCCCTGCTGATGTTGCTAAAACAATTCAGTCAACCACAGAGCTCTATAAGAAATCTGGCTTAACCGCTCAACAGGCAATGGATGTCTACTCCAAAGCCTACGAAATGATTCCCTCGTTAGACCCCACCCAACTAGGCGGTCGAGGCAAGTCTGCCTTAATGACCATGGAGGGGTCACAAGCAGTGTCCCAATCATTGGGCGGGTTTACCGGCGAGCTGGCATTGTTAGAGACGATGAAACAGGTAGCCCCTCAAGCAATGCCCAACATGATCGGTTCGACTTTAGTTAGTTTTGCTGCCAATCTCGATAAGTCATCGGATGCTGCGCTTAAATCTACAACATCGGCAAAAGGTAAAGTTACCCAGACGGTTGTAGCCGCAAAAGGTATAGGCCAATATCTGACAGGTACCGGCCTAACAGTCTCGGGATTACAAGCAGAAGGCCCTATCAAGGCTATCCAAGATTTATATGCAGCTCAGGAGAAAACGGGGAAGGATCTGTTTACCCCAATTTTCGGCGCTGGAAACGCTGGCATGGCTTTATCTATAGCTCAAAATCTGCCGCAAGTATATGCCTTAAAAGCTGGATTGGAAGATGCAGCGGGAGCCGACACAGATCTAGGCCAAAAGACCGATGACCTTTCTCGCGCTCTAAATAGAGGTGGCGAAACTTTCGACCAGATGGGCCATGAGATTGGAAAGGTTGTAGCCGGACCTGCGCAAGATTGGTCTAATTGGCTGGCAGGTCCTGGTTACGACGCATTCGACAGATTTATCAAGAAAATTCAATCAGGCGACATAAAAGGAGCCCTTGATAGTCTAGCACAGGACTTCGAAAATTATGATTGGAGCGCAGCGGGCGAAAAGGCTGGCCAAAACCTAGTATCACGGTTTGCATCAGGCATAGATAACCAGGATGCAGGCGCATTAGGGAACGCTCTCGCTACTCTTCTGAATGGGGCCCTTGTTTATGTGGAAGGTGTAATTGGGGCCGGGCTAAACTGGCAGGATATTCTATTTGGAAAAACGCCGCTCGATTCGCTTCTAAAACCTCTTGAAACCGTACTCGGCGATCACTCCAAATTAGCCGCCGACACCATGAAACTGAATTTTGATGAAGGCACAATCGGTGCTATCCAGGCAATCTACAATTTCCATGATAGTGCAGTGGGGGCAATAGCAGGAGTCATAGCATCTGTCGAAATGTTAGCCGATGCATTCAGTGGGGATTTGGTCGGTGCGATAAATGGTGCATCGCAGGCGGCAGGCGGATTCAATCTAATTCAACAAGGGGCAGGAACTGGCACAGGCACAAGTCAAAGCACATCAGCCCCGCAAGTTAATCAAACCCGGTTTTCTGTTGCTGCTAATCCAAATGGTGATAAGAGTGTTCTAGGCGGCCCAACATATGTTATAATGGACGCATCAACCGGAAAGCCGATGCAGGGGGCTTATGGCTCTGAATATGCTTCACAATCCGCTGCCGAGAGTGGCATAAACCAGTATCTTGCAACGCATCCAAATGATATCGTCAATACCCCAGCCCCCGCGCCACAAACCAATGTTCCGGCTCCACAAACCCAATCCGCATCCGGGCAATCATGGTCTGATAAACTTGGAGGCAGCGAAGCTTGGTTACTTGGAAAACTTGGAATGGGAGCATCCGCAGGCGAAGACATTTATAAATCTGGCGATGTAATCCCCGGCTCTGGAATAGGCGGCAATACTGGCATAATTCAGGGATCGGGTGCTGATAAAGTCGCCGGGACAACGCAAGGCGGAAGTACTATATGGTCTTCGATATGGAAACCTGCAATAGAGGGCCTAGCAGCATCGGCTTATAACTATATGGAACAGCAGGATGTTGACCTGAACACCCGTCTTAAATCGCCAGTGGGGGGCGCAGGGTCATTCACCCCTATCACCACAACCACCAAACCTGGAATGACACAATACCCTCCAGCGACCCCACAACCGAATGTTTACACCCCCAAAAATCTCGCCGATACGCAAGTTAAAACCGATGATCTTGGTAAAAGCATAAAAGATATGGGCACAGCTTCAGATCAGGCATCAAAATTCGCACAATATGACACAGACGCCATATCTAAGTTAGGTGGCATGTGGGATAAATATGATTCTGATAAAGTTATTTCAGAAGACAAAGCCGCCATAGCAGCAGATAACCTCAAAATTTCAACTGACGCATCAGCCCGAGCCCTTGAAACCGCAACTATAGATTGGTCCCTCCTTATCGACCAACTGAACGCTACACTGTCAGGGGCGGGGATTCCTGCGATTTCCACAGCTCTAGGAAATTTAGGTTCGTCCTGTTCAACTTGTGGCGGAGCAGCGGGATCTTGTTCCGCCCAAGTAGCAAATGCCAGCGTCGGATTCAATCAGTTATCAGGGGTAGTCTCGGATTGTACCGGTTGTGTCATGTCCGATTTTGGCAAATGGCAAGAGGCCCAGACAGACCTATTCAGGGGCGCTTATATCGGCGCCTCAGGCGACAAATACGCCGCCTGGGATCAGGCTAACGGCTATCCTCCTGTTATCCCAGCTAGGACAGGTTCGGCCTTGTATGATACTTACGCCCAACAGGGTATAAGCAGAGAGAGTAACGGTCAGGTCCTAAACCTCGACACAGGCTCCTACAAGCAACAGACCGATGCAATGCTCAAGGATATGAGCGCGAAGTCAGCCACGATTAAAACTGACGCCGACACCACCCCTGCGCTCGCATCAGCGAATCAAGCGGTCAGTACTATTAATGGTATGTCGGCAACAATAACAGTAGGTATTGACGTTGTTGGAGGCGGCGGAGGCTCGGCAGGCAGTAACGGCGGAGGTTTATCCAATCTAGCAAATTATTTCGGCCACGCTGGCGATACCTCTGTCTGGGGTAGCGGATTTACTGGATTCACTTCTCAATACCCGACCTATGCATCAGGCGGCCCGACCCCATCAAGAGCAACAGCCGCCCTCGTAGGCGAGGAGGGTGAAGAATATGTGGTGCCTCACGGAGGGGCATTAATAAAAGGCGGCGGCAAGCCGTCTGTGATAGAAAATCATTATCATTTCGATGGAATTCTTATAGGCAATATAGACGAGCTGGCAAATAAGATAGCGAAGATCCAAACCGACAACAATCTAAATCGATAAGGTTCAATGGCAAGCGATTACGGCGGAATATACGGCCATTTCACTTGGTCTCAACCCCAAGAAGCTGCGCACATGTCAAGGAGCCTTAGCCTAAAATGGCATTCCGCACAATGGCTCTCTAAGGACTTGACTTTTGGGTGGTGCGCCGGAGGAACCGCAGGACAAAGTCTAACGGTTTTGTGGTCGTCAGGGGGGAGCATCGCTAAATCTCTGATGTTCTTCTGGGACGCAGAGCAATTCATCGCAAATACGCTCACGCTAGAATGGCCTTCCTCACAATGGTCCGCCAAAGAACTGAGCTTGCAATGGTATGCTCAGCAACAAGTCTTAAAATCATTAAACCTACAATGGACATCTCAACAAAGAGTTTTAAAATCGTTGAGCCTGCAATGGCCTTCAGAGAATTTTATATCCGCATTACTGAGTCTAAAGTGGGCTTCAGTACAGTGGATATCTCATATTCTGTCCTTAAAATGGCCTTCCTCACAATGGTCCGCCAAAGAACTGAGCTTGCAATGGTATGCTCAGCAACAAGTCTTAAAATCATTAACCCTGCAATGGCACTCCGAGCAATGGGCTTCTCGTCTTCTCAGCTTAAAATGGCCCTCAAAGCAGGGAGCAGCAAGACTCCTCAGCTTAAAATGGCCCTCCTCACAATGGACTGCCAAGGATCTAACATGTATCTGGTCTATGGGAGGCCCAACAGGAAGACATCTAACAATTCAATGGCCTACAATAAGCGTTTTTTCACAGAGTTTCGATTACGGCGGCATATATGGGTATTTTACCTGGTCCAATCTTACCGAAAATGCACACGCTACTAAAGTTCTCACCCTGGAGTGGCCTTCAGAACAATTCACCAATCGACGGTTATCTCTCAAGTGGCTTTCTGGCGGTTCTACACGAGGAGATCTGTCCCTTAAGTGGCACTCCGAGCAATGGGCTTGTAAGATATTGGATCTGCGTTGGCCCCAATCCAGATATTATAACCTGCCCGTCTCGGTCTCAAAAGACGATTGGATAGAGGTTACAACGGTCCAGGGAGGGGCGCTAAATCCTGATATCGTCTCAGGCCATATTAGCTGGAAATACGGCCAGATATCCGAGGCTAAAATGTACCTCGGTGAACCCATTCCGGAGGACTGCCTATGTACGATCTACATAGCAGGTGACAAAAGGCGATTTAATGGCATCTCTCGCTCATGCCAATGGCAAGAGAATGGCACATATTTAGCCGATCTTTTTGGCTTCCTGGAGGTCGCCAAACCCAATCCGCCCAAGGGTGGACTCTACTTAGGAAAATACATCTGGCAGAATGTATCATTTACAGAAATATTAAATAGCTCCGAGCCCGTCAATAATAACAATATTCCAGGCATGATATATATAATGAATAGTTGTATATATTATGAGTTATGGGATGACGAAAACACAGAAAAAGGCGTATATAAATGGATTTATTCAGGATTACCTTACACGATCTCAAAGATGTACTCAGACGGTACCGCCCTGATAACAAGGCTCTCCTTGGACGACCTAGAGACGGGCACAAATTCAGGTTATTACCATGATAGTAATAATAAAACACTATACATCAGGCTAGCAGACCAAACGAGCCCCTACTACCACATAATCAGCGTCCCGAATATATGGGAAGGCATAGTACCGATTAGATTAGGCCAGATCACAGGCGACGCCCTAACGGAAAATATTCTCTATTGGGAGACCGCAAACGGGGATCTCCCTTACGAAGTGATCTTTAACCTCCTGACCTGTGCGGGTTATGAATTCGAAGAATCCTATAGGGGAGGGATCTGCTACATCGATGTCATGGACCACGCCGGAAGGGGCAGCAAATCATATCCAGCCGGGCGTTATCTGGACAGCGATAATCTGCTCGCTATCAAGGATCTCACATTGGCCGACTCTCGTTATCAGGTCAATGGCGTCATAGTGGCCGGTTTCGGCCAGGGCAGCACAGCCGTAATAGCTGGGGAGCACGTTAATATGGGCAGAGGCGGTCGGTTCGTTCGATATGCCGATCCTGGACAACATAGCGAGTCAATGGCCGAGAAATTCGCCAGCAATTACCTCTCCGACAAGATGCTCCCAAGCCAGAATATTACATTTGAAGCTCCGCTAGTTGTAAAGAGCGAAAGCGGTATTCTGGATACCCGCAATCTAGGCGACGAGATTTATGTTCTGGCAAATCTCCAGGTTGGAAACAAGCGCCTTGCTTATGAGAACTGTCTAAGGGTCCAGGAGCTAGACATTCAGATTGGAGATGGAACCAAGCAGACCATCAAGGCGGGAGATAAGCTTATTGAGCCTGAACAGGTCTGGCAGGCCCTAAAAAATATGGTTGACAAATATATCAAGCATCAGACCGACACAATCCAGCCCTTTAGTTGGTCTTGGAGCCAGGATAATCTTGATAACAACCTTGAGCTTGAGACCACTTTCGACATCCCGGATAAGACTCTTAACGTTGAATCTCTGGTATTGAATATCACAATCAATAGATCGAATGCTACCGTTTCCTCCCCAACAGGCAGCCAGGGCGGAGGCGGCGGAGGCGACGGTTCGAGCGGAGGTGGGGGCGGCGCTTCTACGCCTTCCGCGGTTCATAAGCATCCGGTAGCATCGCTCAAGACCCTACCTTCGGCGGCATCGGTCTCTTGTGCGGTAGCATTGCATACTCACACCAACTCATTAGAAATTGGGACATGCGACGACACTGACAATGCTATTCAGAACATCGACGTAAATTCTGATCTGGTAGCAGGGCAATTATCTTTATCGACAGATTCGGCAATTGCTGAACTAACCGCGGACTGCTGTACGGCAGTCAATTGTAGCAAGAACTTTTTCAATGTCATAAGTCGCAGCGTTGATGTCATCACCGATATAGGATCGGCATCAAAAGAGGTAGTAACATCAGTCAACGTCGAGGCCATAGACGTAGCTTCAGCCATACATAAGCATCCACTCTCGGGTGATATCGGTCCGGCATCGGGCGCGGTGGACGTTTCGCCAGCAGACCACGACCACGAAATTGAAGCTTTTGAGACTGAAGAATTTACGAATGATGCCTTGCACGATTATCTCACAATAGGCACGACGAATAAGAACGGTCAACCGGTCCCTCTAATAATAAATGTCGGAAATTACAATTTTGGCAATCCCGCCACTGAAGAGCTATTAAAGGCAAACAGCCTCAAGGCAGGTCCAGCACCCGACCCAGCCGACCCAGAAATGTATCTAAGTATATATATCGGGGATACAAAAGGAGTATTCAAGGAGGTCGTTGGATCGCCTGCGATAATTTCGGACAGCGAAAGAACGGTTGGACCGGTAATATTAAATCCGGATTATGTAAACGCGGTTGGCACGTATACTCTCAAATTAGGATTGGCAAACAAGTCTTTCCCAGGTCAACCCTGTCATTGTGCTGTCTCCGCATCGATACAAGGGCAAATTTTCATCGACACTATATTTAGTAAGGGAGCTTGAGAGATAATGCAAATCCGGGGACCACAGAGATTATAGAAAAGGATGGATAAATATGGTAAGCAAATCTAAAATCAAATTGCCAAAAGCTAAGGATGAAGCAAAAGCAACCGCTCCGGATCAAAACACTTTGATCAGAAATTTACAAGAAAGGCTATGGTCTGAAGAGATCAAATCCGAGGCTGTTATAACCTTCTTGATCGAGGAAGGTGTCATATCTCGGGAAAAGCTTCAAATGATTGTAACATTGATCGAGGATTATAGGGTTATCCAAAGAAACGAATCGCTTGGAAACGAGGAAACCTACAAGAGGCGGATGAACGCCTATAAGGAAATGTTCAAGAAAAATGGGTGAATGTATCGGTTGGACCAATGCACATCTAGATAGCTCACATGAAGATGTAGCAGAGATTCCCTACTTAGATGTAGCGCATTGCGATTCTGGTACACACAACGACACATACGTTTTCGCAGATGGTCTCGGTCCAGCTCAAGAATCCGATCCGGGAGGTCCCGAAGCCACAAACGACCCAATCGGCCATTTAGACGCACCGCACGGCGACGCAGAGCATTGTAATAGCGGTATCCCCAAAGACGAATGGGTACCTATCTATCTTCTTGATAGGGAACCTTGGATAGACCCATCAACCGGACAGCCAGGATGTCCGCCCAGCGACCCAAGGTCAGGAAAAACTTCAGAATGTAGCAGCTATGATCCGGGCGACGGGGCAACCCACACACGGTTTCTCCAATATGGACATAATCAAAGCTCATCAGATCCAAGTTGGTGCAATTCGTCCCATGCCAATTCTGCATATTTAGATGAGGTGGAAGGTTACCGATATAAAGCATATCACCATCTCAACGAAGGGTGTGAAAATCCGCACGCCGACCAGGGAGGGGTTGAGCATGGTGATACCCCTCACTCCGATGCCATCGAATATTATGTTGATGATGCCAGCGCAGGCTATCATGAGGATGTAGCCTTTTCAAACGATTCTGAGTATATTGATACACCTTTCGAAAATCAGGCTCATCTCGATATATCTGATCATAGCGACCAGTCACATTTTAACGATCCAGGATATAGCGACACGCCGTTTGGAAATTTTTCGGACCATCATGATATAGCGCATGCCGATAGTGTATTTGAAAATAGCAGTGCACATTCCGATTGGACCAACCACAATGATACGCCATTCTCAAATACGGATTTTAGCAATTACAATGATCACACAAACTCCGCAAGTCATGGAGATACCCCATTTAGCAATTTTAATGATCATGGCGACACGCCACATACAGATGCTTCGCACGGAGATATCTCACATTCGGATTTCGCAAACCACGGCAATACAGCACATAATGACGGGAATCCGCACGGAAACCAGGCCCATGTAGATTACGCTTATCAGCAGCACAATGATGGGTATTATGATAGCTATCAGCATAACTGGCATACCGATAACGCACATGGGAATACCCCCCATAGCGACATGTCGGGACATTATAACGACCCGCATACGGATTCCCCATCATCCCATGTAGATCTAGCCCACGAAAATAGTTCCCACAGTGACGTGGCTCATTATAATCATACGGGAGCTCACGGCGATACCGCCCACATCGATTCTAGTCATGGGGATTTTTCAAATCATAGCGATGTTACCCATTCCGATGTCTCGCATATCGACGGCCCATACCACATTGATACGAATCACGCCGACAGTCCATTTGGAAATCAAGCGCATTCAGACTATACCACCCATAATAATACGACATTTTCAGATTTCTCAAACTACTCCGACAGAGCTTTTGCAGACTTTTCAAACTACTCCGACAGAGCTTTTGCAGACTCGATTCACCAAAACTGGCAGGATACCAACCAAGTAATCGAGCATTCAGACTTTTGCAATCATTCGAATACGCCCGGCCCGGTTCATGAAAATAATTATCAGGATATCTACGCAGATTCGCCTTGGGACCACACACCGCATGGAGACTCAAACCACGATGATGTGCCGCACGGAGATGCACCTTATCAAGATGAACACAACGGGGGCCATAATGACGAAATAGTCCACGGCAATGTTTCGCATAGTGATAGCTTTACCGATATGCCTTTTTGCGATTGTGGTCATGCGGACGCTGATCCCATTCCGTTCATAAACCAGGATCATTGTAACAGTGGGATCTGGACAGATGAATGCACCATGCTGCAAGGCTACTCAGGAGGATGCCCGCCGAGCCATCCGAAATGTAGCCCGAGTTGGTGCCATATGGTTGACGGGCAGGTTGATTTCAACCAGTTTGCTTATATAGACTCCTCCCTAGACCCGACCTGGTGCAACGATGCAGCCAAAGTCATTCAGGCGGCAGTACCCCATAAAAATAGCTACGACCCCTCATTAGTCTCACCAGACTTTGACGACCATTTCAATGTTCCCGCGGTAGAGCATGGAGACGCAGGTTACGAAGACGGTTACACCGATTATTCCGATGACAATCTGCATATAGACTCTCATTTGGATAATAATCATTACGATTCGAATTCAGTGCCCTTCACAGACAAGGCAATCCATTGCGATTGCGCAGGCTCTCCGCACTCGGATACTCCGCACTCGGATGATTGGCATCATAGCGATATCGTTCACAATGATGTTATCTATAACGATGGTGGACCAGCCCACACAGATACGCCGCACTCAGACACTCCTCACGCAGATCATGAATGTGATTGTCCGACTCCAGATTTCTCAAACCATGCCAATCAGCCCTACACCCCCCACGGCAACACGCTCCACGCAAACCAAGACGCAGTGCCCTTCTTAAACCAGGATCATTGTGATCACGGTGCCTACATAGATGAATGCACAACTATCACAGGAAGCGCCTCAACAGGGAATCCAGACCCGAGCGGTTGCCAGCAATCAAGCCCAAAATGTGATCCTAGCTGGTGTCATGCAATTGTGACAGGCTCACACGAAGGTCCCGGACCTGAATATAAGCCTATCTGGGATTATCAGATTCTATTCACCCAACATGGCTATTCGGATAGCACAGGTGACCCAAGCTGGTGCAATACGCCAGCAAAAGTAATACAGGCAGAAGTACCACACGGCAACACGGCCCACGCCAACTCAGAAGGAGCCAGTTTCCAAGATTCGTCTTGGCACTGCGATTGCGGGATACCGCACGAAGATGCACCGCACTCCGATTCACCGCATAGCGATAATCCAATACCCCACAGGGACATCCCACACGGAGATGCGCCTCACGCAGATAACCATAACGACTTACCGCACAAGGATACCCCACACGACAATACATTCTACGATTAGCGAAAGTATGATTATTATGATAATAATAAACGAGGAATAAGATGAACACGATATTATGGTACATGCTGTTGGACTGCCCTACAGGTTGTGAATATTGCTTTGAGGACGAGAACAAGCCATCCATACCGGGGAGATATAATAAAGAGGCTATGGCGGCTACCCTGCGCGACATATCTAAACAATGGGGCAAGGATGAACATCCCCAAGTTATCCTCCACGGCGGAGACGTAACCAGTTTGCCAATAGAAGATTTTAAGTTCTCATTGGAAACCATAAAGTCGGTTGGCGGTCAACCCTCAATGCAGACAGCCCTTTGGAATCTCACGGCAGAACACATCAGGTTAATTAAGGAATATCATATGCAGAGCGTTGGTGTCTCGATAGATGGACCGGCAAAATTCAATACCTTAAGAGGTCCGAGGGATAAGAAAGCCAACCGAGAGTACCAAAAGAGGCTACAGGAAAACATAAAGTGGCTGAAGGACGAAGGGATAAAGGTGGGCACCATAACGGTTCTCACTAAACTCAATGCATCGCCTTCTAAGATTGATGAATTAATTCGGTGGGGAATTGAAACCAAGAGCGATGGTAGATACAACCAAATGTTCCTGCCGAGTTGCAAGGCAAGCCATCTGTTGAAGTATAAACTCTCGCCCGAAGAGCTGAAAATAGCCTTTCTCAAATTTGCACAGGCATATATAGAGCATCCAAATGAGTTCCGGCCCGCAGTGGTCATAGAGAATATGAAAAACCTGAAAGGCCAGGGGCTAAATTGCTGTCTCTATACGAGATGTGACTATCTCGTGACCAGATGCACCACCATAATGCCGGATGGCAATCTATCCAGGTGCGACAGATGCTTTGAGTCTGGATATTACTACCAACCCCATCAGGCCACTTTAGTCCGGTCAGAGATGCTAAAGCAGACCCAGTGCAAGGGGTGCAGATATTTTGAAATCTGCGCGGGCGGTTGCCCTGCTGAGGGAGTAGGCGGCGACGTGAGAAATAAAACCGAATTCTGCGAGGCTTATTATGCACTCCTGCAATACTTGGAACGTCACATAAGAGCTATGGACCCTGGCCGCAGGCTGGCGATAGATGTACCAAACTTTTATCAAGATTACTACCTTAAAAATAAATGGGTAGAACCATATCCGCAGCAGCAACAGCGGCACCAGCAACCGGCCTGCCAGCCAAGACAGCAGGTGCATGGAGATTCGGAATCAGGCGGTCATGGAGATTACGATGATCACGGAGATTCGCCGCATGGTGATTCATGGGGGGCGTAAATATGGATAATCAAAATCAGGAAACTTTAAAAACTCAGATCACAGATCCAAAACCATTTTCAGCTTTCATGGCAAAGTATCCCGATCATGGTTTAGTGGGATTAAAGAGAAAAATAGCGACCTTAGCCTATGAAAGTGAGTATGAAATGGTCAGGCAGGGCAAGAGGGAGGCGAATATCTTCCACCTATCCCCGCACAACTACGATAACGAGATAGCCCAAATAATGAGGGACAAACTGGCGTTTCTGCCAATGAGGCGGAGCCTCCAATACGAAGGGTTCTCTCACACCCATTTTCCAACAGATCGGCTCGGGCCAGATGTCATGGTATTTGGGGTGGTGGCTCGCGATCTCGATATAGCCGAGGACTTCGTAAAGGCAGAACTCAAACTCGGCGGTTGTGATCACGCTAGGATGGGCGGATACCTGGGCTATCCGGATTGTTGCAGCGCGGCCTTTACAGAGAACTTCAAGGTTAATTTTGATCCCGTAATGCCAGCCGCCTTAGCCATGCCCCACAAAAAGAATCTAGATGGCTCAATATCTCTTTCAAACTTTGACCCTCTAATAAGGTCAGATCTTCGTTATTATGGGTTCAAGGTAATTCCGTGGTTCCCATGTCGTTATAACTGTGAGGAATCAAGCGAAAGGGCAAAGGTCTGGCTTGGAGTCATGCGGGATCTCGAAAAGACCAAATTTGGCGAGGATTCGGGAATTGTGGACAAACTGGTTGAGATTCTGAGTCTGCCCGCCACTTGGGACTTGAACCTGGGGCAGGTCATAACCACCCACCCAATGTTTAGAGGCTACGTAACAAGCTACTATGCCCCCAAGCGGCAGGTTATACACTTCGAGTTCGATCCAAAGGCGGATTAAATCATGTGGTGGATCTTGCACACGGCAGGTTATACACTTCGAGTTCGATCCAAAGGCGGATTAAATCATGTGGTGGATCTTGCACAGAAAAAATCCCGGAATGAAACCTAGCAGCGGCCCGCCAAACTACATTGTCAGCTCCACATGCCCGGCCAGGTTCAGGGAAGCGGTATTAAAACTGTTATCACCTGAAGACGTAGAGAAACTGGATACCGGCGAATCCGCCTATGAAATTCTGATAACAAATAGAGTAACTAAGGAAGTGGCGGGTTTTGGGAAACAAAAAGAGGAAGATTTGAAATAATAGTACTGAGTTTATGTATATGAGGCTTGGATGGTTTCAAATTGGAAGATCGGAGATCTTGAATTAAATAGCGGGGGTTCAGCCTCAGCTCCAGGCTACAAGATTTTTGATGTCAATTTTCCAGATCACTCAACGCCATCAAACACATCCCCCCGCAGAGGCCAGCGATCCTTTTTATCCGATTTCAAGGCCGAACTGGTCAAGGTCGAGATGACCGGGATGATAATAGGAAGGGCCGAGAAGGACGCATTAGCATATTATGACCTAAATAATTTCGATTGGCTATCTAATGATAACGATATCTATCTGGTCGAACGAGAAACAAAGCGATGGCGGGTGCTAGGATTCTCATTGAATACATCGCCCCTAAAACCCATGTCGTTAGAACGATACTCTTTCGTAGCTGTCATATTATTGGGGTCGATATCCCCGGAGGGATGCATAGCCGAATCCAAGACCGGAAATGCTACGAATTCCCTGGAATCAATAACCATGATGGCAAATGCTGGTAACAAAGACGCACCCATAGATCATATAGGAATCAGCGCGGCCTATGCGACCGCAAACCCGACAGATATATTAGTCTCATTTGATGACCTCGGCGTAGATCTTGAAATAGCCCCGGTCCTTCTGGATGGGGCAATATTGGATTTCTACCCCAAACAAAAACTAGCTTACCTCGTATCTGAAGACACCTTACAGGATGGCGATCGATGGCAACGAAATCGGGCCCACTATTCGGGCGTGTCTTATTCTTCGAAGAAATTAGTATTCACAGTTAACGGATACCTAGATTATTATTATCATATTAAACACCCATTATGCGATGATCCTAAATTAACTCTGGATGCCTCCGAAGTCATAGGAGCACCTAAACTTCAGGCCGCCGCTGATTCGGGTAGCTGGTATGATGTGGATACTATAATAAACGGCGTGAAAAAATACACGCTGACCAAGTTGTATGGCCTATCGTGGTTCAATTGGCGAATCTTATGTGGGGCCAGTGACTCACTTAAACTAAACTCTCTAAAACTAGAATCCTGGCATAGCATTTCAGGCCAACCGGAAATTTATGTAACGGCTGGAGCGTCGGATGAAGGTGCAACGCTGAAATTCACAAATGGGAATCTCGACTATAATCTATCATGGTATGATAATTATCTATCTTAAATCTTAATAATAAAAATAAATAACTGGCAGAGGTGGGACTATTCCCGTAACTGAAACAGACATAATATATGACGGCAGTAAATCGACCGCCACCGGCGACGGCGAATCGAGCCCCGACAATCTGGGGAAATATCGATCTTCGGTACAGATCGAAGACGCTACTATGGAGAACCTGTTCGCAAAGGTCACGGCTAATGAAAGCAAGAATGGCAGTGAAAAATATCGGTGCATCTTCGTAATGAACAACCACGAAACCTTACCCCTGACCGATGCACGGCTATACCTAGTATCTGATTCGCCCTATACGACCCTCAGGACCCAATTGGCAAGTAACGGTGTAGAAAACACAGTAGATTGCGTTGATAATGCCAGTTTTCCGAGCAAAGGGGCGTTCTTCCTAGAGGACGAGGAAATACTGTATACCGGGAAGGCTGGTAGCCGTCCAACGTGCAGCTTCACAGGCTGCACAAGGGGGTCCAATAGCACAACAAAGGTCCTCCATGCGGTCGGCAAGCCAATTGAGGACAGCCAATTTAGGATGGCAATAGAAGCACCATCAGCACAGCCCGGTTATGTCCAGCACATCGCCAATGAGGATACAGCCCCCACAAGTCTCAGTTTCACGATGCCAATGGATTATGATGATGGTTGTCAAATGGGCGACCTGGGTCCCGGAGAAATGTGTGGTATATGGCTGCGGCGGAAAGTACCTAAAGGCAGTTGGGCGGTCGCACTCGTAAATCCACAAATCGCAGTTGAAGGCACGACAGATGCATGAACCGAACCGAGTCAAAGGAGGTAAGATAGAACCATGCCTATAACGGCTCTATTTCCGACTGAGGAATCCTTGGCGGCGGCGGCTTGGCATCTTCAGAGGTTAGAATTGCCATCCCTTGGGAACGGGATAGATTCAGGATTCGCTATCACGAGGAATTCTGCATCATCGGTGACAGTGGCGGCTGGGATAGCCATTGGCGCTCTCGCGCGTGTACCGGTGGTTCAGGCGGTATTATCCGGTATCCCTGTCGCAAGTTCAGGTAAGCATCGTTACGACATGGTAGTGGTGGACCTAGGAGACGGCACCACCAAAAGAATCGAAGGCACCGAGGAGGTACCCTCTGGCAGGTATGGTCGAAGCCCTTTGAACGATTTCCTGGAGAACTATCTGCCATTGCCCTCCCAAATCCTTCTTACATACATCCCTCTCTATTGTCTTAGGATCACAGAAAACGGGCTAGTGACAGGAACATTCGGCAATTATGTCCCAAACAATGACGGCATAGCGCCTATCTCTATTGGCTCACCTTTCGGAAAGTTCTTACCGACCACAGGCACGAGCGAGAGCACGGCCTCGGAGCAGACCATAGCGCACGGTCTCGGGGCCGAGCCGAGCAAGATCGTGATCTACGCCACAGACCCAGACTATCCAGTGTCGGCGGTATTTGGAACTCAGGGCACAACGAACATGAAATTTACCGTTTCCCCTGCTGGAAGGGCTTACAGGTGGTTTGCTTATGGCTGATATAAAATTAATTGGCAATGGTCTGGTCGGCTCAATTTCGTTGTCAACATACTATATCTGGCTTCAAAAGTTCACGGCTATACAGAGCGGAATAGCAAAAAAGATTTATGCATATACCAACATGGCCGATACTCTTCATGTTGGTATATATTCGGACAATGCGGGCGAACCAGGCTCGGTGCTTGGAGAAAGCGCAGCGGTTTATCTCGCAAGCTCTGGACTTATTGCGATCTCAAATTGTAGGATAATTAACGGCAACAATTATTGGTTAGCGGTGGCGACGGCCGGAGGAAGTATTTGTTGCGCTTATGGACAGAGCGGTAAAACGATTAGATATAAATCATTCTACCCATATAGCTCCGCTTTTCCAAATAACCCAACTGGATTAGCTTCTAATACCACATATGACATCTCTATAGCTGCATGGGGTTCAGTCGGTGGAGTCGGATTAGTCGGCGATGGTCTGGTAGGTCTGGGCCCTTTGGTGGGCAAGGGGTTGATAGACGCATGAAGGTGATGATATGAATTCTTTAGGAGATCTAGCGGCGGGTGGAACGCACGATTTCAAGTTCCCGACTCATAAAGGAGATGGGACGCCTATAACGCTAGCAGGAACTCCAGCGGTGAGCATCTACAAGGATAATAGCGCAACTGAATCGACTACAGGCGTTACCCTGACAGTCGATTTCGATGGGCAGACCGGTATGCACAATGTCAACGTGGTTATGACCGATGCCTTCTACGCAGCGGGTCACAATTACCAAGCCGTCCTAACAGCCGGGACCGTGGATAGCATTTCGGTCATAGGCGCAGTAATCGCAAACTGGTCTATCGAGAACAGGGCCACAGCTCCAATGGTAGCGGCTATCTGGAATTGCCTGTTGACCGCGATAACCACGGCAGGCTCGATAGGCAAGCTCTTGAAAGATGACATAGACGCTGCCATAAGCACCAGGTCAACGTATGCAGGAGGGGCCGTGGCCTCGGTGACGGGAGGCGTTACAGTCTCAACCAACAACGATAAGACAGGTTATAGCCTGGCGGCGGATCAGGCAGTAAATGCTACGAAATGGGCGGGCCAAACAATACCAACGCCTGCAATAACGGGCGAACCTGTTGTAACTCTGGCATCTGCTCAGGCGGCGTATGCGCCCGCGAAGGCGGGCGACAAGATGGACATAGTAGATGCGCCATCAGCTACAGGAAAAGGTGCTTTAGCGACGGCAAATAGAACCGAGATGGATAGCAACTCAACCCGACTAGCTGCAATCAAGGCCAAAACAGACCAGTATCCGAGCATCTGGGTTCAGCCTTAAGTTAAGCTGACCCCCTCCCCCTTCTTTTTCTTTTCTTCTTTTCCGATGGTTTTAACTATGAATATAATCATAATCAAACCATATGTCCAAGATGATGAAATGTAAATGGTGCGGCTATTCGTGGGAATCTCGCGTAGACAATCCGAAATGCTGCCCGAGCTGCAAACAGAATTTAACGAGAGATGAACGCTCTTCTAGGAAATCCAAGAGGCCCGGAAAGCTGGTCGACTTCAGGGCACAAGCGCAAGAGCAAGATCCAGTAGATAAGCTTCTCTGTGGGTCTGGTATCTCCGTGGAAGGAGCAAAGGCCGAGGGCGGCCCTGTGGTGGGCATGGGCGAAAGGAAACCTATCGAGCTTGCTAGAATATTGTTATCGAGTTTCAGCGCAATGGATGATGAAGAGCTACTAGCCGTGCGGAAGCCAGCCCGCGAGCTTAAGACAGATCTCGCTACGCAGGAACTCATCAGGCGCAGAGTAGCGAGAGGCGAAGGGAGTCGGGCCATAGCCGCGTCTTTAGGAATAGCGAAAAGCTCTGTAAACAACTACCGAGGAGGCTAGGCCATGCCATTCATGAATCATGCAGATTTTGCTAATTCGTACAGCAAAGAAAATGACCACTTCTGGGTATTCTGGCGTACCCCTTCAAATCCCGAAAAGGTCTTCACAGGCCGAAGGTTCTTTGATGTTGAGCCAATCTATATAAGCGGCATCGGGCAACTCTACCCGGATGGCTCTGCTTTGATATTGCTTGGGAAATCCAAAGAGTTTTATGAGGGGGCGACGGCTCATGTTCTTCAAGCCTAATATGCGAGCGGCCATAGAAGAAGGCTGCAAGACCGCAACCCGTCGTATTTGGAAAAGGCCGCACGTCAAAGTAGGTGGCACCTATGGCGTTCGAAAGGGTGGCATGTACTCCAAGGAGATCTATTTCAAAATCAAGGTGTTATATGTCTACAAGCAGAAGCTCGGAGATATGACTGAGGAGGATGCGATGGCCGAAGGATTTAAGCCGCGGGCCGGTATCACAGCTCTTTGGTTCTTCATGAATTATTGGAAAAGCGAATTAAAAAGAGATTGGAATCCATCACAAGAGGTCTACGTAATAAGTTTTGAGATCCTTCGCGAGAATCAAGTACGCTAAAAGTCTATTTGATACTGCTTTATGTGCCGGTAGATCAATATCAGAAAAACCTTTATAGGTTAAACGCCTATAACCTTTTATGGCACTCAAAGAAGATCTTAAGGTTATTATTGGTGGGCCGGTCGAGCCTGACATAGTTTTTTATCTTCTAATGAACCCAGGAGAACACACACAGGCAGACCTTAGCAAGAACATCGCGAAGGCGCAGCCCGACATAAGCATAGCTCTCAGTGGCTTGATTCACAAAAGCTATATACAGAAATCGGTATCCAGTAGGCCACAAAAGTATCAGATTCCTTCTCTGAGATGGTTAAAAGAGCAGTTAAGATTTTACCAGACCACGCAAAACGAAATCATCATGAAATTGATAGAAGGGTTAACTTAGGGAAAAGGCTTTATAGGTAAAATGCCTATAATGTGATTGGCAAATTACAGTTATCAATTAAGGTAACAAACACCAAGAGCAGGCCACAAACCCGCTCCTGGAGGCTTCAAATGTATAAAGCAAATGCAATATCTTGGACCGCATTTATAATACTTGCGGCAGTAGGAATGGCAAGTGCGATGAGTGGCGATATCCAGTTCTCCGAGCAGATCAATAGACCGGGGAACTATGCTTATTCAGATAGCGCGACTATGACGGGCTGGAATAGTTGGAGTCATTCGATGTCTGCAACAGCGGGAACCTTTGACTCAATTAGCCAATTCAAGACGCTGGATGTGCCTTGTAATGCGGCTCCCGAAGAGAAGAGTCACGAGGCCATAACCTTGAACTTCGTGAAGAATGGACAGAGCGTCGATCCATTAGTAGGAGAAACAATTGATAGCGACATCACAGTAGGAGCCGTGGGCACATCAACAGTACCAACATTCAGCGCCACCGGGGCCATCCCGCAGGCAGCAATAGATGAACGCTACGATATCATGCATTACACAATGGGCGGAAGTGCAGGAACCTATGATAACACCGGAACGCTTATTCCCGGGGGCAATGACGGCTCTAGGCAGGTCTTCTCTCAGATCATGAGCAGCCAAGATGACTTTATCCAGGCGACTGGCTACGATTCGGCGGGCAATCTCAACCCAGTGATGACGAGCTATACACAGGCTACAATCCCAGGAACACCGGGAACCGACGAGTCACAGGCTTACAGGCAATTTAATTGGATCGATGCTCGTGGGTGGGCGCCGACTATTGGAGATCTGAATGGTGAATGGAAGATAACTAATCAGATCAACTACCAAATCTATAATATACCGTTCAATGTCGGTCTGTGAGGGGGTTGTCCCTCTATTATCTTTTTGGAGGAAACATGAGACAAGTGGATCTTAAGAAACACGCAGAATCGAATCGATTGTGGAGAAAAAATAATCCAGAATATAAAACTAATTGGAATCATAAAAAGGGAATTTGTGGTCCTATGGCCGGAAACAAAGATTGCCCTCAATACCTCGGGATTTATACAGTCGAAAAGCAAGTTGCTGAATCGATATTATCTAAGATATTCGAACATATTGAATGGATGTCCTTTGGAAATCGTGGGTTTGATTGTAATTGTGATGGGCAAAAGATTGAGGTGAAAAGTAGCAGCCGATTAAAATCTAAGCATGGTTCTGAATATTGGCAATTTAACATACATCAGAATCCTTCAGCAGATCGCTTCATATTATTTGCATTGAATGATCGCGTCTCATTAGAAATACAGCACGCTTGGCTTATACCCGGAAATAAAATAAATCACTACAAAATGCTGGCTATTTATGAGGGCGAGAAGTCTCTATCAAAATGGTCCCAATATGAGGTAATCTTATGATAAAAGAATTTATTATAATAATGATCTTGATATCTCCCTGCATGGCTATATCAGTCCAGGTAAATGCAGGAAATTCGGCAATGCATTCCCAGGTAAAGATATCAATGTTATTGGACAAAGATAGTAATTTTCACAGCCAAGAAATAATAACTCATGAAGATATATTCAGGCTAGATCACGGCAGTTCAATAGGGGATTGCCTATATAGAATCGATTACGCAGCTCACCGCCCGCCAACTCCAGGGTTTGAGTATTCATCCATGTTCAGGTCTCATAATCGAGATACCGAATGGATGGACGCGATGGATGGGCACGAAATAGATTTCGGGATAAGTAGCATTAGGGGCTAAAGGATGGGATATTGCGTAGGTTGTAAGGTTCCAAGATATTATGTTGGTGATACGCCCAATCAAAAATGTAAGTTCTGCGGCGGTCCTGTGGTTCATGGCGAAAGCTCAAAGAATAAGGCCAAGGTGCTCGGGCCGGTGCTTAGGCTCGATATTAAGCTAGGCATTGCATGGGGTGGGTTATAGATTATGATGATAAAAACGGGAGGACAAACATGAAACTAAACATCAAACGCGATGATCCAATTCAGTTAGAACTGGGCAAAGGAGGGCCGAGAGTGAAAAAGCGAGACCGCAGGACGATTGAAAAGGAAATATTGGTGGCGGCTGTGCAACCGTCAAATAAAACAAGGCTGGTTTATCAGGCCAATTTGAACTTTAAAACTGTCATACCATATTTAGACGAACTTATCAGAAAAGAGCTTCTAAACTTTGTAGATAGTAGGCTTTATGTGACGACACCGAAGGGCTTGGGCTTCATCCGAGCTGTCAAGCGGTTAGAGAAGATGTGATTAGATGAAAATTAAAATGCGAATATTGAGCAGTCGAGAAGAGCTAAAGAACCACCAAGGGCTACCCGCAACAGAGGCCGTATTCCTGGCTTTCAGGCCGACCGTGGCAGACTTCTTGGATGTTGTGAGAAACTACCCAGGCATCAAGCAGGTCAGGCTCGCAGGCGGGCATGAAAAGACCCTACCGAGGGCTACAAGAAAGCTCTTGGTGATGAACGGTATCAAGCTGGTGCCTTACACGATCCAGGGCCAAAGGACCGACACGAAGGGCAGCATAATGGAGGTAGACGAGTGAAAACCACTGACAGTCAACGCTATGTAAGGTTTCTTGCATGATAGGCCATTGTGCTCTATGCCAAAAGTCGCTAGGCTCCGTTCAAGTCCATCTACCCTCTATCAGGCTTAAATATGGATCAATCGCCTTTGAAATTGGGGATTTCGTTGCTGAACCAGTGGACCGCCTGGAGTTCTGCCAACCATGTCAGAAGGTCAAGCTCGATAAGATAATGCTCATAGGGAAAGATGGCTTCCGGGCCTTGGTAGAGGATGAAGTATTTGAGGAGCATATCTGCCGTGACATCCCCGAGAACAGGATTTACGAGCTATCGAGAGAGCAGGCCGAGAAGATCGCTTTGGAGGTCACGAAATGCGATGACGATTATCAAAGGGGCTTGAGGTCCTTGGATAATGTTTATGAAGAGATTGAGATTCTAAACGGAGAATTGGCCGAACTTGAGATGCAGGCCGAGGACACGAAGAAGGATCTTTTGAGCACCAGGAACTACTACTTCGAGGAGATCTTTAATGAAATCCCCAAGGTTCCGGCACCTCCTAGCCCCTCTGAGGCATTAAGTCAAAATGAGAAATGCAGGATTTGAGATATGCCAGCCATATTTAAGCTCAGAAAATCTACAAGCGAGTGAGTGCAAGCTAATATAAAAATGAGGTTAACAAAATGATGAAAATACCCAATCCCGCAATACCGATGCCGTGGCCCTGGCCCGATGACGATGGAGATGATTAAGCGTGATGGAATTCTCGATAATAGATAAAGAGGCCATCAGAATTGAGTGCGATTGCGGAGATATCTATATCGTATCTCTTTATGATGAGGGTGGGAAGCTCGTATCTCTTCCGGGATTGCCTCATTTCTTCAAGAATAGGTATGATCTGATGGAAAAGGATTAATCCTAAAAGATGCTACATACAAAGCAGTTACCCGCCGCGATGTGTGCCTTGAGACACAAAGATGAACGGCGGGAGTGTATTCGATGGACGGTCCAACCTTGATATCATCTTGAGAGGATACACCTCTTTGGTATAGCCACGAATCGACCGTTGAGCGTTTGGGGTGCTTCCCGTTGACCCTGGACATCCCATGACGATTATCGCATTTCATCACATCAAGAGGGACGCGGGGTGTAGGGGTAGCGGAATCCCAGGTGCTTCAGCCCTGGGAGGAGCGTACCCCACTGTTGCTATGCGATAACTATATAACCATTGAAGGATATACACAATACTATGCTTAAAACGTTGTTGGTAAAGCTTGACCCCTCTCCAAAGCAATATACTATGCTTTGCGATACAATGAAGAGGTTTAACGAAGCTTGTAATGAGATAGCGGAGACTGTTTTTGCTATCCATAGTGCCAACAAGATAGAAATTCAGAAGACCGTATATTATCCTATCAGGGAAAAGTTCGGACTCTCCGCACAGCTTACCATTCTTGCTATTCGCAAGGTCTGTGAAGCATACAAGAGAGACAAGTCCATTAAGCCACAATTCCGTCATGATGGAGCTTTGGTTTATGATCAGAGGGTTCTCTCTTGGAAGGGGCTTGACAAAGTCTCTATGGCTACTCTCCAAGGCAGACAGGTTATCCCTACCAAGATCGGAGACTACCAGAGAGCTAGAATGGATAGGATCAGAGGACAGGTAGACCTTATACTTGTTAAAGGGATATTCTACCTTTGCGTTGTAGTCGAAGTATCCGAAGAGACTCCATTTGATCCTAAAGGCGTTTTGGGTGTAGATCTTGGTATAAAGAATCTGGCGGTTGATTCTGATGGTGAAGTACATTCTGGTGAACAGACCACCAACAACAGAGAGAAGTTCGATTCTCTGAAATCCAGACTCCAAAGCAAAGGAACTAAATCGGCTAAACGCCATCTTAAGAAGTTGTCTGGCAGGATGGCTAGATTCTCTAAGGATGTTAATCACTGCATTTCTAAAAAGCTTGTTACGAAAGCTAAAGGCACTCTCAGGTCTATAGCCCTCGAAGATCTCCAGGGCATTAGAGACAGAGTAACGGTTAGGAAAGCTCAGCGTCGTAGCTTGCATACTTGGAACTTTGGACTGCTCAGGATGTTTGTGGACTACAAGGCTAAGATTGCAGGGGTTCCTGTGGTCTTGGTAGATCCTAGAAATACGTCTCGAACCTGTCCGTCTTGTGGGCATATCGCTAAGGCGAATAGACCTACAAGAGATGAATTTAGATGTGAGTCTTGCAGCTTCGCTGGTGATGCGGACTACATCGCTGCTATGAATATAGCTTTTAGGGCTGGAGTCAGCCAGCCTATTGTGGCGCGACTTTTTGCGCAGCCGCAAGCCAAGGTGCTTTAGCCCTTGGTAGCTGACATCACAGTCATCAAAGGCCCTTCAATCTGGAGAGAGCAGGGCCTTAGAAGACAAATAGCACAGATTCCATCAGCAGATAGGCAAGGCAAAATACCGGAGCTGTAAACTCCGGTTCTGCTAATCATAAGAGGCTGTCTGTGATAAGAGGGATATCCGAGCTTGTCCTTAGGACTTCGGTAGGATAGCCTGAATTGAGACCGGCTTGCCGGTGGGCCTATAAGACTCGGGGAAACTTTGAGGGGTTCTTGCCTGAATAGGATTACCCGAGGCGGGCCGTGAACGTGCACCAGCAAGCCGCGATACCCTCCAGACATAGATCGACATCTAGCCAGACACCAAATCGACACATACCAGCCGGGTTTACCATATTTACCGGCTGGCCTCCTCATTACTTTCTCTTCTCACAAAAAACCTTTATAGGTTAAATGCCTATGATTAACAAAGGCTGGCTAGGGTAGCTTCCGAAAAAGATAAAAGAGAAGGTTTGTTGATGGCATCTGATATCGATATTAAGTTGAAGGAACGCGGGCAGAGAATAGAGATGCTGCCAATAGACTCTTTTAAAATGTACCCATTAAATAACAAAAAACATGGGGCCAAAGATTTAGAGGCTATTCATGCAAGCATAAAAGAATTTGGGTTTGCAGATATCGTTATTTGCGATGCTGATCTATCGGTGGTCGCGGGGCACGGTAGAATTATTGCAGCGAAGGAGGCGGGAATATCAGAAGTGTTAGCTCTAATCTTAGAAAACCTTTCTCCTGAACAGATAAAGGCTTACCGAATAGCCCACAATCAGACATCGAGGTTAAGTAAATATAACGACGCGAATATCACGCAGGAGTTAAGCGGCCTGAAAGCGGCTGGCATGGATTTGCAGCCCCTCCAGCCCCTAAAATTGGAGAAGTGGACTCGTCCTTTGGAGCCGATTATTGGCTTAAGCGAATTGAAGAACGAAGACGGCAAGCAAGTTGAATCGCTCGAAGCCGGTCCAAACCCATCAGAAGAAAATGCCGACACCGTAGATCTAAACGCGATCTATCCAAGCGATAACGAGTTAGAAATCCCCTCCTTATTGCTCTCAAGGCAACCCAAAAAGCTTGACACCCCTATAAACCGATGGGGCACACAAGCAAGATCAAAAAGAATAGATGGTGGATTAATACATTTTTATACTGATGATTATAAATTCACAGGAATTTTAAATGATCCGTTAGTGGTTTTAAAAACGGGATGTGTTTCTATCATAGAGCCGAATTTCAGCACGAACGATAACATGAGACGGGCGGTAGTACAATATTATATTTATCTCAAGAGATATTTAGCTAGAACCTGGCAAGAATACGGCTTAAATGTATGGGTCGATTTGGCGGTAGCCCCCCGGCATCGCGACCTTGCCCTTTTGGGCGTACCAAAAGGTTATCGATGTTATGCTACATATACATATACCAAGGATTATAATATTGAATGGCTTCACCAGGATTTTGAACAGGCTTTGAAGCACTCAGAGATGGATGAAAAAGACCTACTATTTTATGTATATGGAGGCAATAAAGATGTAGAAAAGCTCTGCTCAGAGCGGGGCTGGTTATGGACAGAAGCACATCAACAAGCATACCATCATAATGTGAGGTGATAATTTGGGCAGGACATCAGGAGAGACACCCAACCCGAAACTAGGTGGCGGGGGCGGTAGAGGCGGAAGCGGTGGAAGTACGGGTGGCAATGCAGGGCAGCCAGGCGAAGTTGTGAGAGAAGCAAACAAAGCAAACAAAAAGTAACTCGCTTTCGCAATCTCTTTTATTCTTAATATTTCTTGGGCGGATGTAATGCCGCCCACTCATCTTTTGTGTAATACGAACGCCCATGATAGACCTCATCAATGATTTTATGGAGCATTGCCTCCCATCGCTCACGCTCTCCATTCATCTTAGAATGATGTTTATTGCAGAGGGCCGCAAAATGGACAGGCTCTCCATCGCAGCAAGCGGCTATGAGATATAGCTGCAAGGCGAAGATTGAGGCGTTCACTAGACTCAACCCCAACGAAGTCTTTAGGATAATCGGAGAAAAGGATATAGAACAGATTGAGTATTATATTAAGAACGGATTAAATATTGATTTGGGCTTGCTCGGATGCAATCTCAGCGAGTTCAAGAGTCATACACACTTCAAGCCCTCAGAATAACCAATTGACTCGCCGATATTTATTTAATCCAAGATTTATAATTTCTGTAAGGCCCAAGAACAGGCCCAAAACAATTTCTTCAGACGATTTTACACGGCTAAATTCTGCAATTGCTAAGAAAATAAAATTTTTAAGACCGTTGGGTTTGGTCACACCCTTATCAGAAATATTCTAACATTTTTTTGCTCGCTTGTTCCCAGGGCAAGCTTTCCAACTCTTCGTGCCAATGTCCTATACCCATTCTACGATTTTTATACTCAATTGTATATCCCTCCTTTCCCTTCCAGAGTTTTAAGACCCCACCTTCTACATTGATCTCCCTTACAACTTTACCTAATCTCTCACGCTTGATAACACTAAACGCATCAAGTATTATCTTAGATTTTTCTCCAGGGTTCAGCCCATCAAGAGACTTGCTGATACCACTATCAAAAACCTCTTTAGTGTGAATAATGGGCATACCAAACTCATTATATCTATGGGTTTTGTGCATATTAAGACACCTTCTTAAGCTTCTTATGGGCCTCTATCATATCCTTCAAGCTAACAGCCTTATTGGGGCCTACCTTCGCACGTACTACCTTAAAGGCTTCCTCTCTGTCCTGGCGTGAAAGCCTGGCGAAAGTGTCCTCCAAAGAGGTCTGCCTTTTTATGGAGTCTTCAAGATCGAAATGATTTTGAACAGCTCCAAACTCAGACATATTTACCACCCCAATAATACACTATGGCTTAACATGGTCATGGTGTGGTTATATGTCACGTTCTGAAAGACCACATTGCATACATGGTTTGTCAGATTCATGGTCACATTTAGACCCATCGCGAACCAGATTAGGTACTTCATTATGAACACTCCCTTAATAGCTTCCTGGCGTACTTTTGGGCTGCATGGGGCCTTATGGTGATGTCTGCGAATATCAAGCCCATTAGCTGATTATCTGTGTTCCAGTGAATAGATTCAAGATATTTCTTCAAATCGTCGTGCATAAGATCACCACAAAGGATTCATGCCATTGAAATCGTCATCACTGGCTGTGACACGCTCAATATATCGATAGTTCAGTTCTGCACGTACCTCCGCCTCAAGCTCTTCGAGCTGTGGGCCTGTAAAAGATGAGAGATCCATTAAGCCCACCACGCACCACAAACCACGCCATACCCTATTTGATTATGTGCTATTTCCTTTGCATCTTTGGCGTTAGCTGCTATCACTTTTTCATAAACGAAGGCATCACAGCCTACTTGCATTAATACAGTGTATTGATTTCTCATTGTCTTTCATCTCCTTTTTACCAGGCTTCTTATCCTGGCATAATACTCTATTACATTAGCAACCTATTTAAAGTTGTTGATATGTTAATGTTACCATTAAGTTTAAATACTTTGGTGATATAGTAAGATGACAAGGAGTTTATGATAATGATAATAAAAGCCAATCGGTCAAAGGCCGTAAAGGATGAGACTATCGAAATACCAAAAGCGGTTATGGAAAAGATACCAAGGGTTAAGCTTGATCTTATACAGCCCGACGAAGAACACTCTGTGAGGTGAATAAAATTATGGCAGCTAAAGTAGATCAAATAGAGGAGATCCGCTTATCAATTTCTCCTCTCGAAAAGCTGGCAGCTATCAAGGCTCAAATCGAGGATTTCAATAACCAGATAGCTTTAACAGAAAAGGCTTATGGAATTGATCAGCTCAAGGCAGATAGAGATAAACGACAGGCTGACTATAACAGCATGTTAGAAGAGCTTATACCATCGATTGAGTTCAAGCCTGATAAATTCCTTGAGGCCCTAAAGATCAAAGGAGATAGCTATAAGGAAGGCTCTATTAAGCTTATAAGACATATCGAGGTAAGGAGATCAGTTCTCCAAGATGCTTTTATCAAGGACTTCGAAAAGATAGCCCTTAAAATCTGTAAAATTGAAGTAGGCAAAGCTGAAAAGGCTATAGGGGCTGATATTCTCGATAAATATGTAACCAAAAAGACCTCTTATACATATTCTCTTGAGGATTTAAAAGGTGAATAAAAATGTCTTTCGAATCAGCGCAACAGATGTACGACCAACAAGAACCAGATTGCCAGGAAGAGCCCACAGTTAAAGATGAACTGTTAAGGATCAAAGATCAACTCCTAAACCAAGGAAGGATTAATTTCTGTCTGCCTTTCTTCGGAGAATTTCCCATATTTAGCACATTTATATCAAGAGAATTTCCCATATTTAGCACATTTATATCAAGAGAAATATTCTCGATATATTTGGATGTAGCTAAACATAGATTCAGCATTTACCTTCGGAGGAGGATGTATAAAAATCAAAGCGGCGGAGGTTATATTTTCATAGGCAGACTTACTCAAGATAAGGAGCTTAACGAGGATTACTATAAGGCTGTCTGGCAGGCAAAGCTTTAAAGCTTTTTATCTCATAACCACAACTCTTTTATATAGCTTAATGATATGGTGGTATAATATGGTAGGAAAGAACGAAAAGAAGAGCGTGAAAGAAGATAAAAAGCAAGCTGTAAAGGCTGAAGGCATAGCAGAAGAGCAGGCCCCCGAAGCTGGCGTGACTGTGGAGTTGGCCCCAGGTGTAGACGCACATACGGAAGGCGAAAAGCTGGTATTCTCTGAGCCACCCGAGGCAGACATGATATGCGCGAAAGTCACAGGAACCTACAAAGATCCACAGGAAGACGAGGCCCGCGAGCTTCGCATCAGAGCAAGGACCGTTAAGCTTCTGCCGATGGCCTATCGCATAGATGAAAAGGTCGTGCAGGCTTGGAGGGGCTATGTCCTAAAGGAGTGTGGCAGTCAGTTAGGCGCGGGCCCGCTATTGGAGGAGATCTTGCGCGAGTACCTGCCCACCCATGGATTCCCGATAGGTGAGGCGTAGGATGGACAAAGCCCTCATTAGTTACAAGCTGCCCGCTGATGTCGTCGAAGCCTGGAGAGCCTACATAGCCAGCCTGTCGGGGATGAATGTTAAGAGGATCACCGGAGATTGGAATATCAAGAAGAAGGTAGGCTCCTCGAAGCATGGCGATGTGGTCCTGGAGGTCGTCTTAAGGGATTATCTGCGAAAAAGAGGGGTCGAGATATGATTATTCAGCATGGTGAAATCAAAGTGATTGTAGAACATATGCGCATACTTAAACCCATATCGATCGATAGTCAGGACCCGACCGATTTCATATATAAAAAATATATCCGAACGAGAGAGACATATTCTTTAGAGGTGGAGGGAGAGGCAGTCCCAATACCCGAAGCAGTAGCATTAGATATAATCAAGGATCTGAGGGGCGAGGTTGGACTGATATGAGCAACGCGGGAACGTTGCAAGCGTTCTTAATGATTCTGTCATCTGCCATCGTAGTGTTTGCATTGGTGAAGATAATAGCGCTTGGTTTTCCGCATGGTGTAATAGATGTGCTCGTTGCACTATGGTTAAGTCTTAATGTACTAATTATAGAAGTTAACAGGATGCGAGAGTATTATTGATATTAGAGGGCAAACATTGGGAAGGAAAGCGAATCCTGCTGTATATACATGGGACTGTCCCGAGAAAGCTATAATCGAGAATAATCCCCAATAATTTCTAATCAATCATATTTTATTCGAAAATAATAGGAATAAAACCCAAAATAACCCCAAAAATCATAAAGAAAATAATGGGCTCGCTAGACAGCGAAAAAAAGCATAGATAGAAATTAAATTCGAGTCTTTACACGAGAACCGTATGAGAAAGAAATCTACGCATCTCCCCAAGCGAACAAACAAGAAGGGCGCAGGCAGGCCAAAAGGCACGATAGGCCCCTACAAACTCACCGCGGAGGTCCAATCTCGCATAGTCCACGCCCTCATATTAGGCGAGCCAAAGGAAATAGCCGCCAAATATGGTCATATCACCTTTGATACCTTCAGCAAGTACATGAAACAAGGTGAGCGGCTGACAAAAGCTCAAGCCAAAGGCCAAGAATTAACCGAAGGCGAATTAGATTACGCAAATTTCTTCAATGCCGTGGAAGATGCTTTAGTCGAATCCGAGATAAGGGCCGCTCATGCTATAGATATTGGCGCTACCGGCATCAAAACCCATGTAGTCGAAAAGAAATATGATAAAGAGGGAAATATAACATCAGAAAAAGAATACGACAAATATATTTTAGAGCCTGATTGGAGAGCGGCAGAATCGAAGCTCTCAAGAAGGTACAGGGATCGATGGGGAAATAAAGATACTCTCACTCACGAGGGCAACCAAGATAATCCGGTGGTCGTGGCTACACTGCGCGATTTCGTATTGGGGGTGGCGAAGAAGCAGAAAGAAACAAAAGAAAGGGAGAAAGAGCATGGGGCAAGGAAGTCTATCAAGGCTAAACCAGAATAGAAGGATCGGCTATACTGAAGGCAGAAGAAAGTATTATGATAATAATAAAGAGCGTATCAGGAAACACAACAGGGATTATTACAAGAAACGCAAAGGCCAGGCGGCCCAAGTGCTTGTGAGGCTTTCAGAAACCGAGTCGTGCAAGATGGCTGAGATTTTGTTTGGAGGTAAATAATATGGCAGAACCAGAGAAGTATTATGCAGTATTCTATGAACGTGATTGGATCTGGGAAATTAAAGAGTTCTTGACAGAGGCCGAATTGGTGAAGTGCATAAATGAGATCGGATATGAGCCGCGACTTATCGTACATGGAACCAAATTTGAGCGCGTAGCTGAGGAAACCGTGACTCGATGGGCTGTGAAGAAGGTATGATATGCCGCGCACCAAGACCGACATAGGTAACGAAATCTACCTAGAACAGCAAAGGCTTACAAGAGCAAAGAAGCGAGGCCCGAGGCGAAATGCTGAGGATATAGCCGCCCACCAGAAGCGCATAGAGAATCTAAGGAAAGAGATGGAGGGAGCGCCGGAATGATTATTCACGAAAAAAGAACGGGCTGCTTCTGGGAAAGATACCAAGCGACAGGGCAGTACAAAGACCTGACTCGCTGGCTAAAACATAGGGCTTATGTTCGAGCTTTGAGGCTCTGTCTTGAATCCGAGGATTGAATATGAGCGAGTGTAAGGACGGCGTTTGTAGCGTAGATCTGACAAAGGGCAAGTTGTCGGACCCTGAACAGGTCGAGGCCCGGAGGCTGCGGCTCTTGAGAGCACGAGAGAAGTTCAAGACGGAGGTAAAGTTATGATTAAAACTCCTTGGGACAAGGATACCATAGATCGATTAAACAAAGAACAAAAAAGAACAGATAGACATCCTTATACTTGTGAATTTCACTCAGATCATTCTTTGATAGCTACAGAGAAAGGTTGGATTTGTCCGGTTGCTGGATGCGATTATAAGCAAAACTGGTTTCATGGGTTTGTATGAGAACTGACTTAAGGAGTTTGAATCTATTCAACATAGGCGATCAGGTCAAATGGACCAACGGCCCGAGCTTCCAGGGCAAAGTTATAGGCAAGGTGGCCCGGTCGGAGCATATGGACCTAGCTATCTTAGATGAGCTGAAGAATCAAGGCTACATCACGCCCGCTTATCCAAAGTCAGTATCTCATCATTTTCATCGTTTGATAGTAGCAGGGAAGAATAAGAGGATCTACTTCGTGGTTTTGGGCAAAGCTGAAAAAGTGAAGGTGAAAGAAGGGCACTGTGGAAGACCAGACCGACGATCTGGAATTTGTGGTATGGCGAAAGGGCAGCGTTGAGCCTCTGGGTAGTCCAACTAAGAAAGGCTTGCCGCTCAAAGAGGGTAAGAGCTATCTGCTCAAGAGCGTAGTCACCAACGAGTATCAAAGGCGGTTCTCGATAGCGATAAATCGAGCCACGGAGATAAGAGAGATTGAGGATTTGGAGCTGTAGGATATGATAAAAAGTTTAGAAATTGGGCAAATCATATTACCGCTAGATAGCGGAAATTTCTTAGTAAAGAACATGGGGCCGCAGTTCAGGAACAAATTTGCACATACAGAAATCGGAAATGGTAAATCGATTCTTTGGATAACAGGAGAAAAGGAGCCATCTTCTCCGGCTGTGGTACTGGCATATGCGAGCTTTATAGCGAATAATCTGAGGGGCGACTATGAAAGGCATCGAGAAGAACTGGAGTCGATACCATTAGGCCAAGAAGCATGATCGAAACTGAGAAGCAGACGGCAGAGGTTAGGGCCAGGCTCGGCGTCATGCGAGCCATCGATTGCAGCCATGAACTTTACGACTACGAGGCCGTATTAAAAGAGATGGGGCTAAAATGAGAGCATCACTCTACCAGAAGATCGCCAAAGCTAAACAGGACCGGAAAGACGAAGAGAAAGAAAAGAAGGGGAATAATGCTGTGGACAATAGGCACAAATGAAACTCAATCATTGCCGATCCTGTAGCGCGTTTCCGGGGTGCTTGTATAATTCGATGGATAACCCAAACGACTCTTGTTCGGCGTATGTTAGGAAGAAGACTCTAAAACGAACCACGGGGCGTGGCGTTAAGGATAAAGGTCGTGCTTTCGAAAACGAGATCCGCGACAGTATCTTGAAATCTTTCCCGCAGCTCTCAGCGCAGGATGTGACTTGCCGAGCAATGGGCGACCTGGGGGTTGATATTCTACTAAGCAAAGCAGCAAGTGGGGTCTTGCCGTTGGCGATAGAGTGCAAGAGGACAGAGAGATTGCAGCTTTCCGGGGCCATGCAGCAGGCTTCGTACAATTGCCCGGGCACTCAATATGCTGTGGTGGTTCACAGGAAGAGCCGAGAGGCCGCGTTGGTCACGTTAGCCTGGGATGATCTGTTAGAGCTGATCCTATGCAACTATGCTGAGATCATGACATGGAAAGAGAGGGCACAGAGGGCCGAGGCGATGGTGAAACAATGAGCGACGAAACTCTAGCTTTTATGTATCGCTTTGCGAAATGCCGAGTAATAAAGGCCGGATACGCAAAAGAGATCGAATGGCAGGAGAATATTAGGCTTGATAAAGTGACCGAGCAGGATTTCTTAAGAGAGCTTGCCTGGGTTATCCTAGCATCCGGCATGAAAGAGAAGATCATAAGGCAAGTATTCCCACGGATTACAGCAGCGTTCTTAGATTTCGGATCTGCCGAGGCCATAACAGAGCATGAGACAGAATGTAAAGCTGAAGCTCTTAAGGCTTTCAACAATAAACGCAAGATTGGGGCCATAATAGCCGGTGCCTGGAAGGTCAAGGGCAATGGCTGGTTTCATATCAAAAAAAGGCTCCAAGGCTCAAAAGATCCGCTCGGTGTCTTGCGGGAGTTCTCTTTCATCGGCCCCATAACCTGCTACCATCTCGCCAAGAATATCGGCCTACCTGTGGCTAAACCAGACCGCCATCTCGTGAGGATCGCCGAGGGCGAGGGATACGAGGATGTGCAAGCCTTCTGTAGCCATATTTCGGAACTGACGGGCGATAGCGTTCCTGTGGTTGATATCGTCCTATGGAGATATGCGACGCTGGAGGGATCAAAATGAAAGCTGAAGACTTTGATAAGCTGGTTGATGCCAGGCTAGGATTCTGCGGTAGAACATTGCAGATCAAGGCCGCTGAATACGCCACAAGCGACCGCCTGCACAACTTCAAGGTGGCTGCTGCATTGCAGGACATCGAGCCCGAGACTGCTTTGTTGGGCATGTGGGCCAAGCATATCGTTTCTGTGGTAGATATAATCAATGCAATTGAGCATCATAGCAAAGTGCCGGAGCCTAAGCTACTGAGCGAGAAGATTACAGATGTCATAAACTACAGCCTGCTACTTGAGGCGCTGATTGAAGAACGGCGAGCAGAAGAAGAACTCAACAAAAAGAAATCTTTTTCTAATTTGAGTCAGAAGCATCACATAAAATGCTCGATATAATCATATAGACTATAAGAATAGATTTGCTAAGTGTAAAATACCATGCCCAAAAAGCGCCAATCCAAGCAGGACCGCGAAGAGCAACAGGCCATCGAAGCCATGCAGCAGGACCCGCTAGGAGTCATACGCGATCTGCTAGGCTCTCCTCTGTGGAAAGATCAGGAAGAAATCATACTTGCGGTTAAAGATAATCCTAGAACGGCGTGGAGATCTTCACACGGTATTGGCAAAACGTATATTTGTGCTAGGCTTGTACTCACCTTTTTGTATAGTTTTCCTTACTCAATTGTACTTACAACAGCTCCGACATGGCGTCAGGTAGAAGACCTGATTTGGAAAGAAATACGGTCTGCATATAATAATTCTAATATTGATCTCGGTGGGCAGATTGCGCCCAAATCTTGCCAACTTTCCTTAGACGGTGTTGAGTGGGCTGCTATCGGTTTATCAACAAATATGCCCGACCGATTCCAAGGATATCACGCCGAACATCTTTTAGTAGTTGTGGATGAGGCGGCGGGAGTTGGTGAGGATATATTTGAGGCTATCGAGGGCGTCTTAACCTCAGAGCATTGCAGGCTAATCTTAATAGGCAACCCAACAAACATAGGCGGCACATTCTATCGAGCCTTTAGAGAGTCTGGATGGTATGTAGGTCATACCTCAGCCTTTGACACTCCCAACTTTACGACCTTTGGTATCACCGAGGAAGATTTCAAAAAGGGTACGTGGGAAGAAAAGATAACAGGGCCACTTCCGGCACCTTATCTTATCACTCCTGCCTGGGCATATGACAAATATGTTCGATGGGGCCCAGGACATCCGGCATATGCGGCACGTGTTGTTGGCGACTTTGCGGAGAAAGGAGAGAACCAAGTCGTCCCACTCTCTTGGATAGAAAAATCTATGAATTTGTGGCAAGAAACACAACCATTAAATACCATTGAGTAGTTACTTATAAGTATGGATCTACCAACTTTAGAGTGTAAACGCTGTGGTCATAAGTGGCACCCCCGCAGCGATAAGTTGCCCGATATATGCCCAAATCCAAAATGCAAGTCACGCTATTGGAACAAGGAACGGAGAACGAAAAAATGAAAGCTAAATTTATTTGCTTTCAATGTGGTACAGAATTCGAGCGATATGAATCTGAGATGCGTAGAAACAAAAGTGAAAGGGTTTACTGTTCTGCAAAATGCCGAAATCTGAGTTGGATAGGTTCAGGAAATCCCAATTATGGACATACCAATTCTCAAGAAGTCCGAGAAAGAATGAGCCGAAATCATAAAGGTGTGATAGCTTGGAATAAAGGGTTGACCAAAGAGGATTCTCCTTCTATAGCCAAATATGCAAAGCAACTGGTCGGGAATCAGTTTGGAAAGGCAAATAAAGGTCATGGAAAACAGAACATCGTCTTGAGGAAGAGAAATCTCGAAAACAACCCCATGAAGAACCCAGAGACGAGGGACAAAATGATTGCATCAAAAAAAGGTAAAATGGTTGGAGAAGAAAACCCTAATTGGAATGGTGGGACATCTTTCACCCCTTACTGCCCAAAATTCAATAGGACGCTCAAGGACTCAATTAGAGATGAATTTAATAGGGGATGCTTGATATGTGAGAGGCCCGAATCAGAACTCAAGAGAAAGTTACATGTTCACCATGTTGATTATGACCGTGAGCAGGGCTGCAATGGGAAGAAGTGGGCATTAGTTCCGCTATGTGGTTCGTGCCATACTAAAACTAATTATAACAAAGGTTACTGGATTGAGCTAATTAACAGCTTATTATACTCAAAAAGGTTTAAAGTGATTCTATGGCTTTAGTAATGGGGGCAGATATTGCTCGCTTCGGAGACGATTTAAGTGTAGTAGCGATTCGCGATAATAATCGAATCCTTGAACTTATCACAATGGAGAAGCTAGATAACGTCGAAGTGGCGGGCAGAATTCAGGAACTCGCGAGAATCCACAAACCAGACCTCATAAATGTAGACTCGATAGGTTTAGGGGCGGGTGTGGTTGATATCTTAAAGTCAAATGACTTGCCCGTTCATGGTGTAAATGTGGCTGAGCCTTCGGGCATCGTAGATGAGAAAGGCAACCGGCTTTACGCAAATCTTAGGGCAGAACTATGGTGGACCCTTCGTGAAGCGCTAGATCCTAAGAACCCAGAACCGCTGCTATTACCACCCGATGATGAACTTTTGGCGGATCTGGCAGCACCGACGTTCAAATATAATCCAAGAGGGCAAATACAGATCGAGCCCAAAGAAGATACAAAAAAAAGGCTCAAACGAAGCCCCGATAGAGGCGATGCAGTTATGTTGACCTTCGCACATCCTGATGAACAGCCTGTTTATGAAATCGTAGGCAGTGCTCCGGTGGTGGGTGGGCAATATGGGCAATATTAATCAAGTTGGTGATAACAATTAGACCAAAGACACACAAGAAATTTCCCAAGGCCCTCAGAAAGCGAGCGGTGAAGGCAACGCTTCCTGAAGGCTATTCTTACGAACTGTCCTGTTCAGCAGATATCGATAAGCACTATTAGGACCAAGTACGCTCAAAGTCTATTTGATACGGTAAAAGGTGACTATGGCCCGTCAGGATACTTTTTCACAATTCCCGTTCGACTTATCTAACCTTTTTTATAAGTTATATAGATAAATAAATAAACCAGGAGGTATCAATTACCCCTAAAGATACTTTTGAGGCCGAATGTCGAAGAGAAGTAGGAGACCACCACCCAGACAGATGAACGCTGCCGCGCCCGCGCTGCCCAAAGCCAATTATGACGTAGTTGGATCACCTTATCCTGTCGTGGCTTCTCAGCCTTTCAATTCCGTCCCTCAATTTTCCTACAATGCCAAAGCCACGAATGCCAGCTCGATAGTCGCGGCCTTTTCTGTGCCCCCTGTGCTTCAAACTCTGGTGCCGTTTGCTGAAGCCGCATTACCAGACGTCGAAATGATAGCCCATGCTCCAAAGGGCGAAAAACCGAGCGACCAGCAGGTCCAAGAGGCAGAAGCAATAATAAGAGCTATAAATAAAGTCGTGGACCCGCTAGATAAGGCTCGATGGGTTCTTTACGATACCATAGGTTTCAGGCACTCGCTTTTCAATTATAATATCATAAATGACCAGGGCCGGAATGTGCCCGGCGCTTTCATTCATCTTGCAGCTGAGAGTTTCGCGCAGAACCCCTCAAGCATGACAGACCAGGATCTTTATTTTAGAGATCCCCTTTTGAGGGGCCTAGTCTTCGACAAGACCGCTAAGGTTCAAAGATATTTCCAGAAACAGACCAAGAGCGGCGAACCTGTCGAGATTCCCGCCGAGCAGATATTACAATGCACTTATGAACTTCCTGGTAACGAATCCATATTAGGCGCCATCCTGCCTACTATCTACTTCTGGAACATATGCAGACGCTCGCTGGGTTTGAGCCAACATAGACTAGGAGAACCCAACGCCGTCATAACGACATCAGTAGAAGCTATGAATTGGTGGGCAGAACATGCATCAGGCAAGGGTAAGCCAGCTCTAAAGAACGGTTTGCCCCCCATGATTTGGGACTATCTGGACCAATTGGTAGCCCTCCAGAGCGCAGGCAACCGGCAGAACCTCCCGCCTGGCAGCAACCTTTCGTATCCGCCTGTCAACATGATGAACAAACCACAAGAGGTGGAGCAGTATATTGAGCGGTGTATATTACAATCTATAATGCCCTCGAAGATGCTCGATACCCTTGGAGGTGCCAAACTTTCCAGTTCGGGCGGTGCTGTCCTAGAGCTGTTCGTGCTTCTCACGAACAGCAAGCGTAAACTGTGCGTTGGTGGCCTTGAGAAGTTCTATACTACGATTCTGGCAGACCTGAACGGCTTTACCGATTGGGAGGTGACCGCTAAATGGGCCTCGATAGTGCCCGAAGACGTACAGGCCGAACAAAGCAGCATCAGGGCAAATCAGCTCCAAGGCATCATGACAATAAATCAGGCTCGTAAGGCGCAGGGGTTGGACGAACTGCCCCATAGAGCGAATGTGCCACCGGGCTATACGGGCGAAACGCTGGAAGATCTATATGATGAATACCGATTGCTGCACGCGAAAACTGCGCCGGGTGTGGTGGCTTAAATGGATTTCTTAACGCTATTATTCGTGATAGTGCTGTTAGCTATTGCTTATGTTGTCCTGAGAGGGTCAGGATTTTTGAACCGGGGGCCTCCATTACCGTGATTATGATTATAATGGCAATAATAATAAAAGAAGATAGAGAGGTGTGAGGATACATGGCAAAACAACCATCGGCTAAACAAGTCGCGGCAAGAGCAAAGTTTACTGCTATGGTAAAATGCGAGGCGAAAGCGAACAAAACCAAAGGGAAAAAGTGAAACTTCCCGAAGGCGCTCTAAACGTATTCAAGGCTAATGGCTTAAAGGGTATGACGAGTAGCGAAGTTAAAACAATTCGACCGGCATTAATCGATAACTGGGGGTCAAAAAAAGATTTTATTGCCGCTATCAAAGACCCAAATTTCAGCGAAGAGCGTCTTTCGGTGATTTATGATAACGAGACCCACTTAGCAGGACTTGAGGCAAATAAAGTTGATGCTCTATCGGGCGGTATGGAAACTAAGACCTGGATAGCTGGCGGCGATAATGTTTGCCCGGAGTGTGAAGCGATGGACGGTGAGAGTGTGGGAATAGATGAAGATTATTCGAATGGAGAAAACGTGGCTAATGCCCACGTAGGATGTCAATGCGAAGATGCCTTTGGCAATCCCAAGCAACACAACCAAGCGAGCACCGTGAAAGTATTAAATGCCTCTTGGAATGGCGACCAGGCAAAGAATCGTGTTCTAGCGCACTTCACCAATGCAGACGCTAAGATAAGCAAGAAAGGTGCTGCCCCTTGGTTTGGGCATGTAGCACTAGGCGATGGTCAGAACAAGGACGATTATTCTTATCCGCTCGGCGACATGGCAGGCGATAAGCCTACCTATATCAAAGAGGGTCTACAGGCAGCTTTCGGAGCTGCATCAGGCGCTCACACAGGCATGGTCAACAGAGCTATTCAAGCCCGGATGGTCAGGATCTTCAGGCGCGAGTTCGGAAAGGCCGAGATGGGCAAAGATATGGCCGACTTCGTGGATAAACACTTGAACGCCAGAACATCAAACGCCAGTGCAAGCGCAACGGGCAAGATCGTCTACCCGCAATTCCCTGCCGACATTAAAACAGGCGAGGAAGCTTTACAGTTCTTGAAGGAGCACAACATAGACAAAGTAGAGCTAGAAACTATTCCACTAGCTGAAGGAGTCTTTACCGGGACTGATGGCATACCCACCTTGAAGCTCTTCAAAAACTTCAAGAATACGGCACATTGGCTTAACGGCATACCCATAACGCCCGAACATGTAGCAGTTCCGGGAGGCGATGCCGAAGTCATGCCCTGGACTCCGAGAGTGGGCAAGCTTTGGGATGTTCACGCGAGAGAAGCGAAGAAAGATGTTAGAGGCATCAGCCAGTATTTCACCGAAACGCTCACCCCAGAAAAATTAACTAAGTTCCTGAACAACGAACCAATTCCCGGTAGCTTGGAATATAGGGCCGACATGGACTATACGCCCGGAGTTTATGAAGGAAAGGAATATAAACGCATAGAGGATAATTATGTTCCATATAATTATGCAGAAGCTCTTAACGGCGCGGCCTGCGAGCCGCCCAGGTGTGGCATTTTGTTGAATGGAAGTGATAACATGGCAGGTGAGCAAGTTCCGGCACAGCCGGATATAAAGAAGGTTGTCGAGGAAGCTATAGGGGCAATCCTTAAGCCAGTTCTCGATACCGTGGCAAAAGTGGATGAGCGCCTTGGTAAGGTCGAGGGAACCGCCAAGGTATTGAATGAGTCGGACACCAAGCGGCAGGAAGCCGAGGCTAAAGTCCTGGATGACAGGCGCAAAGGAGCCTTCAAGAAGCAACTTAACGCCGCCAATGCAGCTAAGATAGATGAGCATTGGACCCAGGCCAAGACAGTGGGAGAGAGCCTGTATCTCGATGAGCATCCCGAGATAAGGCAGATCACAAAGCAGATGAACTCTGCTCTGGTGGGCCAGATCAACACGCCCGCAGTCGGAACGCCGGACGGCGACGCCAGGCAGAAGATGGTAGATCGACTGCGCACGGCGGGACAGAAGGCTAAGGCCTAAAAGGAGTGGAAAACATGGGAGTTAATAGAGAAGTAAGGACGGCAAACAGTATCCCGATACCAGGAAACTTTGCCATCCCAAGTGGTCAGAAAGTGGCCTTCGGCGCCGCTCTGGTGGGCGTAACCTTCACCAAACTAGCCGAAACCGTTCAAGCCATGCCTACCGCAGCCGCCTATATGTTTGGCTGGGCAGGTAGAAGAGTAGACCTTTTTCCCAAAGGAGCCTATGATGGTTTCTGGGGCTACAAGGACCCGGTTCCGGTTTGGAGAGGCGAGGCAATCGGCCTGGTAACGCCAAACAATACATCCGATGCCAACATAGACTTTGGCGATTACCTGGAACCCGCTGATTTGGGATCTGGCGCAGGCGCAGGAGCGCATGGTATCCTTGAGGAAGCAGGATCTCAGGCAGGCAAGACCTATACTGATGCTTCGCTTGCTATGGCTCTTGAAAGTGTGACCATGAAAGGGGCTAAGCACCCAGCTTCGACCGTGGCGATAGGTGACGAGACGATCACGACCACATCAGGCGAAACCGCCACGATGGGTTTGACAAAGGGAGACCTCATCCTTCTGGAGGATGATAACGGCAATGTCCAGGTCAATGCCGTATATGACCTCACGGCGACCCTCATAACGTTGCTGTTTCCGTCAACCGTGGCTCTAGGAGATGTCAGCAATGACAAGTACAGTAAGATATACCAATGCCTCATGAGGCAGGTGATCTAAAATGCCCGCAGATACTCTAAATTTCCAAGGGATTCTCACACCCGAGACCAAGGCGGCCTACTACGAGTTTATCACGCTTTGGCTCGATGCCAACATAGATAACCAGATGGCCCGGAGGTTATTAGATACCACCCCAATGGACGCCGGAGTCGAGGAGTTCCCCGTTGGACGTATTGACCTCTCGACAAATACCGTAGTACCCGGACCTAAGAACACACCCGGATTGCATACCTCCATTGGAGCTGACGAGATCAGGGCACGGGTGTTCTCCTACGGTGACGGGTTCGACCTGAACGAGAATGACGTGAACAAGTACCCGGCTATGCAGTCTGATCTCATCCAGGGCATAACCGCTAAGATCTTCCGAGGGGAAGACTACACATTCTACAAGGGTGTGGCAAAGATCGGGATAGATGGCTTCGAGACCGCCGCGAGAGCCAACGCAAACGGCAAGATAACCGCCGCGGCGTCTAACGGTGTCGATACCGCCAATAACGGCGCATGGCTCACTGACCCAGGCCGAGACATCCGCCAGGATATCCTGAACGCTCGGGGAAAACTCAGATCGAAGTTCAGAAACGCCCAGGACAGGCTTTGGCTGGTGGGAAATTCCGAGACCCTTGATGCCCTGGATCAGCAGGACCCCAACAGCACCATAGGGGATAGCGTGGCTGATTCCGTGGCCCAACTTCTCGGTAGGCCGAAAGGTGCAGCTAAGAACAACTTCTGTATGGTCAACGACCAGATATCGACATCATATGTCTATCTGATGACCAGCAAGAACCCCGAGTTCGCCAAGATGGTCGAGACCAAAGCCATCTTCATCGATGACAGGTACGGCCTCAAGCCCATAGGTAACTACTCGGTCGAGATCTACGAATGGGTGGGAATGGCTATCCGTGACAATGAGGGTGTCGTTGAGATCGACACAACGTAGGTGGGCCACATGGTAATAGGCAACAGAAGAGGGATGCGGCAGATAACAGGGGAGGTGGTGGCGGGATCTTCCGTCACCTTTACCTTAGCTCACATCCCGGTGGCTGATAGCGTTGAGGTCTTTGGAGGCCCGGCGCGGCTATTGAACGGGGCTACCCAGGGAGGCTATTCGCTTTCCGGCCAGGTCATAACGCCTTCCGAAAGCTATTCAGCCGGTGGAATCACGGCAAACTACCTATATTGAGGTGTTGAAGATGGCAAAGAAAAGTACACCTAAACCGAAAGGCGGTAAGGGTGGTAATGGGGGGTGCAAGCCTAAGCTGGCTCTAGTATCTCTTATTATTATCATGATAATTGGAATGATGCCAGCGATGGCTACGACCAACCTCATGAATCCGAACCTGATAAACTGGGCTACATCTATTACAGGCTCGGCCACATTTACCGGCACCGTAACAGGCGGAGCTACCACCAACACAGGAACAATAAATCATTGGGCCATGATGGGCGCGAATCTGCCATTCACGATGGCGGTGGGAACGGGAGCTTTCGATCTATCCAATTCAACCGGTGATCTTCACGGAACCACCGGTATCGAATACCTGAATGCGGTTAAATCGGCCACCGTCAGGACGACCGGAGCGGGAACTTTTGCTTCAATTGTGAATAATGGTACCCAAACACAAACTGGGGTAGAGTCGTTCACTGTTGGACCGTTGTTCAATGCTGGATTCATCTTGCCTGCAAACCAAGGGATTAGTATAACCTCTGGCACAAGTATAATTGATCTTAGCGGCGGTTCTGGCATTTTCAAGACGACAACCGGAGCGGTCACATTAGGACCGGGGGCTGTTTCCCATACTGGAACCGTTGCGTATTCGGTCAATGCCGTGATCAATGCAGATACTACAATTACCGCCTCTTCGACAAAGACTACGTACGAAATAGACGCTTCCGGCGCTGATGTCACCTTGACGTTGCCTGATGCAGCAACCGTCTCAGGCCGCCTATATTATGTGGCCATCAAGACCGATCCAGGCGCATTCTTTGCCAGGATCAAGACTACGGCGGGCAAGTTGGGTGGAGCTTCGGGAATTGCAGCCGTAACGGGCCTAAAAAATACTGATGCTGCCGGAGGGATAACTCTAGTCAGCGATGGGACAGATTACCTGATAGTGGGCCAGTACTTCCCAGTCGGCGGGGCCGGATTCATTAGCGGGTGAGGTTGGATCATGTCTAGCCTCGTAACCCTTTTAGCTTCGCAAGCAAGGACGGCCTCGGATATAGGAGCCACCGCTACCATACAAGGGGCTTTCAAAGCCCTCATGT
>Ga0182017_10000143_pt1 | contig 54884 bp, 40 predicted proteins | sample 712E3DmetaG_FD_120492 | JGI IMG/M metagenome (GOLD analysis project Ga0182017, IMG submission 120492) | Permafrost microbial communities from Stordalen Mire, Sweden - 712E3D metaG | ecosystem: Environmental > Terrestrial > Soil > Wetlands > Permafrost | place: Sweden: Stordalen | collected... | reverse complement strand
CGCTTGATTTACCTGCTTAAAGGCAGGCAGTCACCAAACAACCCTCTCTCCGTGGGAGAGGGTGGCCGGGAAGGCCGGGTGAGGTCAAACTATTCCCCCGCGGGGGATTTTAAGGGGGCGTCTTCTGACAAGCAGGTTCGTTGCTTACGACCATATCTCCGTGGGAGAGGGTGGCCGATGGTTCCTGAGCGGAGCGCCGCACTGAGCCGGGCCGAAGTGTCGAAGGAAACTCCGCGATTTTTTTGCAGAAACCAACAAACTCATCCGGGTTCATGAGCGTTTTGCTTGAGTTTACGATCCAGGAGCAGATCTCGAACTCCAGGACGTCGTTATAGGGATCGGAATGATCGACTGTCGGCAGTAGAAAAAATTCCCTGTTAAAAACGCCCCGTACCTGTTCCAGACGATAAAGCGCCTCTTTTTTATTGTCCCATTTTCCGATCAAGTCCCAGCGCAGCGTATCTCCTGTATACGGGTCTTTTGTGCCGGCAAAGAGGACCGCCTTATGTATTTCTTCTTTATAAACGGCCTTGGAGCATTTTCCAGCCCATGGTTTTTTGCGCTTTAGGTCGAGCTTGTGGAGTGTGTCCGCCTTGCAGTTAAGCCATTTGCTGTATTCCGAAGGGGATATCATGTCTTTTAAAAAAGCGGGTAGGGGATATTTGTATACGATCGGCATTTTTTAAGTCTCCGGTATACGGGTCTTATTGTCAAATTGAGAAATCCGTTATTTTCAATTACAATTTAATAAACGCACCGGTGACAAATCCAGTAATGTTTTAACGTGTTTCAGGCTTGCGCTCAATACATATTTTTAGGTACTGTAGTTGAGTGTATTCAATCACAACTTTATTTTTTTAATTTCCGATTTGAGAGGGGGCCCGTTGTGGCACACACGTTCGAAGAATTGAAGAAAAAAACAGTTGCGGAGCTTCGTGAAATAGCCGCCGGCGTCGATCACGAGGCGGTAAAAGGCTACTCACAGCTGAATAAAGAGCATTTGCTCGCGGCAATGTGCAAGGCCTTGGGAATCGACATGCACGCGCATAAGAAGGTGGTAGCAGGCAACAAAGCGGACATCAAGGGAAAAATCAAACTTCTTAAGAGCAAACGCAACGAAGCGGTGGCCAAAAAGGATTATAAGGGTCTTAAACATCTTCGCCGCAGAATACACTTCATGAAACGGGAACTCCACAAAGCCGCCGTCATGCCCGCCTGAACACGGATAAGAAAAAGGGTTCTTATACGAAATCGCGTTCACGATAGGCATACTTCGCACCCTGAGGTTCTCGAAGGGTGCGCCAAGGGAAAGACGTTATGGGCGCCTTACGGCGCCCATTCAACGTCGGATTCTTCTCCATACAGTCTTTTGGTGATTGACCCGAAACTGATCGAAAACCCGCATTCCTGCAAGGGTGCGCGTTTGTCAAACGCTACTTTGGGCGATACGGTCAATTCAATGGAAAGGAAGATTTTATTGGACGACAGGCCTTTTTCCGAGGGAAAATAGTCGATCGCCAGCCAGCCTCTGAGATTGTTTATGTTTGAGTATTTGTGTTTTACGGCCGAATTGTAGCTTTTATTCTCACCCATGATGAGGTAGAGCTGGGGACCCGCCGACACATAGCCGAAATGGGGAACATGGAATTGCAGGCCCACTGTTCCGGCGCCGTCCTTCCCGCTATAGACCGCCCCCTCCTTGTTTGTCGTGGAGAAATAGGTCGCCTGGCCGATGGCAATGATACGGAACAGGTCGTCATAGAAAAAACGGGAACCGATTTTGACATGCAGCCCGCCCGAAAACCCGTAGCTCCCGTTAAAAATTCCTATGGAGTCCCTTGAAGTCGTGTCGCCGGCAACGTCCATTTGCGAGGCCCCGGCGTCGATGCCGATGTTGAGAAACGAAAAAGGCGACCACGTAAGGCTCCCGTGGACGCGGTTCATGAGGCATGGCACGGAATCGTTTGTTATGGTATAACCGCCCAGATCGTACGAGGCAGCCAGCGCTATCCGCGCTTGGGGCAGGACCACGGCCGGGTCCGCGAGGTTCGCGGAATTGACGGTGAAAACAATCGCGAATAAAAGCACGACGCTCGAACGGACCGGAAGTTTTATCATAAGTAAATCCTGTGCAAAAAGGTATCTATTTGCCGATGATCGGTAAAATAAGCTGGGCCGGGCTTTGCGTTTTTATTCCCTGGCATTCAGCCCACACCATCACTTCAACGCAAGAAGCGTCCGATTGTCCGTATAATATCGTGTTCGTCGCTTTCCCATTGACGGTCTGGCCGGTCCTTAAAATAGACACGGCTGTTTGCGGGTCGGCAATTCCATTTTTGGGATAAGAATCGATATCATATCCCATATTGTGGTGCTGGGATTTATAGGCGTTTAAAAGCGCTGTGTATTCTGAGTCGCTCATGTTTGCATCATTACCGATCATGGGTTCCTTTGCATAATATTTGCCATCACCGACATAATCCGCACAAAAAGTTTGCACTATTGGATTTCCAGTCGAATCCTTGCCAACAACTAAAGTTCGACACGGCTCAACTACGTCTCCCGGCAGATAATCTCTTTTCCCGTTGTGGTTAATGTCCCAATATGCAGGACCGGTAATAAATTGCCCGTCACCGTCAACGTCTTCGCCTCTGCTTGCAATGCCGTCGCCATTGCGATCCTCGCCGGGATCTAATTTGAAATTATCGTTAAAATCTTCAAAAGGTAACAAAACGTCGGTCGTATCGGTAACGACATTATAAGTCCACGTGTTTGAATTTCCTGTTCCGACCAATTGAAAATCGGCTGAAAGTGTTTTTATCATATAGCCCGAAACTTTGAGGCTGAACGTTATTTGCGTGCCGTCGGCTACGGGATTGCCGTTTACATCGGTGACAAGCGCGGCGCAAGGAAGTCCGAAGGTCCCATCTTTATAGTCGATGCCTTCCATCAGGTTTGTCCTGATGGTGATGGCATGGGGAGGGCCAGCGATGGTGAATTTGACGGTGTCGGATTTGATGGCCGAAAGGTCCCCGGCAACGATCCACACGTCACGGAACATGCTCGGCGTTGTCCCCGAAACGAGAAATGTCGACACCGAACCGTCGTCGCCCGTTTTCGCCACCGGCGGGTCCAGATATTCCCCGCCGCCCGGTCCATGGATCATGTTGAACCCCACAAGCTCGCCCTTGACAAGATTGTTCAATGAATCATATGCGATACCGGTTATTTTTGCCCTGTTGGCGGTTGATCCGTTATTGATGGCAATGACTTCCGGAGACCCCGTGAGTACGATCCGCTTGATTTTTGACGCCTTGAAATAAAGCTGATACGTCGTCGAGGTCATTTCCTGGGCGGTCTGCGCCTGTACCGAGATGGTCGCGGTTGTCGCGAAATTCGGGTTCTTCATGAAGAAAAAGATTTTTCCCTGGTCGGAAGGCGCAAGCGTGAATTGTTTGACGAAGACAGGGGACGCGGAGATGCTTCCAACCGTCACGCTGACGCTGATGACGGCATTTGAAATTGGCGTGCTTTTATCTCCCTGAAAATAGCGAATACGTATCTGTGTGGAATCATTCCCGTTTGCAATGCAGGGCTGCCAGAATGCGGTATCAGCGGCCAGATAATTGGAGGAATAACTTATTATCGTTGTTGTAGACGTGCCTGCCGCTTTCACCGATATCGTATCGAACCCCGTTCCGGTCCCCGACACTTTGCACATTGCTTCCCCGCGGTTATTGGTCACGGAATCGATGTTGGAAAGGTGGGTACCGTCAGGATGCCTTGGATAAAAATTGACTTTTTCCCCGACAATCGGGTTCTTCGCCGCATCCAATAAGGTCAGCGAGACGATACTCGTGTCCTTGCCGCTTGAATTTATCGAAGGCGGGACCGCCGTCGCGCTGAGGTTGACGCCCGAAAATTCCACCTGGACGCTGACGTATTTCGTCGGGTCTTTAGCGAGTGTTGCGGTGACGGTGGCAATGGTATTCCGGCGGTCGCTGGTCAAAAACGCCGTCGCTATGCCATTACCGTCGGTGGTGTCCGACGCCGTCACCATCCCGGCGTCCGAAGTAAACTGGATCGCGTCTCCCACGACCGGGTTGTTCTGCTTGTTCTTTATTTGTAAAGTGATCTGGGACCTGCTCGTGCCGTCGGCCTGGATGACCGTGGGAATGGCGTACACGGTCATGGTGCGGGTGGTGATGAAACTCACGGTCGTCACCGCGGAGGCCAGATCGCCGGTATTGTCGAAGGCAACGGCTTCGAGTCGCATGGTGCCTTCATAGGGTAAGGCGTAAACCGTGAAATCGGCCTTTCCCAGGGCGTTCGTCGTAATGACGCTCATGGCCGACGTGTCGGTGCCGTCGCTTTTCTGGAAATACTCGGTGAGTTTTATGTTTTTGGAAATGCCGTTATTATTTTTGTCAAGTAATAAAATGTGCAGGAACGTCGAGTCCGATTCGCGGGCCTGCAATACCTTGTCGCTGAGAATGAGGCCCAGCGACAGGTCGGTCACGGTGATTTTGGCGCTTGAAGCGGCGCCCGCCGCGAAAACGCGGACCGAGTCGGCGCCGGTTTTCGTGCTCTTGACAACAACGACCGCGATCCCATCGGATCCGGTGGCCGTGTCCCTGGAAACGATGGAAAGGCTGGATGCGGAGTCTTTTCCAAGAAGAAAATAAATAGGCATGTACGGAATAGGCTCATTTGAGGCGTTAAGAAGCGTGGCAATAATCGTGGACTTGCCGCCGACCTTGAGGTTAGTGCTGTCCGCCGCGAGTTTTATGGTCACCCCCTGGAACACTACCTTTGTTTCGGCGCTTTTCGTCTTGTCGGACACCAGAAACGCGGTGATATACGCCGTGTCGTTCTTGTTTTCGCTTGTCAATATCGCCTGGGCCAGGCCCTGCGCGTCGGTGGCGCTTTTCCCGGGATCGTTGCACGTGGCGTTCGCGCCCATGATCGTGCCGGAAGTCGTGATGAATTTGACGCATTCCCCCGCGCCGATGGGATTGTTGTCCTGATTGCGTATGGTCACGTTGATGGTCGTATTGTCCTTCCCGTCGGCCTTGAGTATCGCCTTCGTGGGAACGATCCTGATGCTCTGCTGGATCCTGTCGGGAGCGTCGGTCACCTGAATGCTTAATTTTTGCGTGTCACCGAAGCATGTCGCGGTTAAAGTCACGGTCGATTTGACGCTGTCGGTAAACCAGACCGTGGCACGGCCGTTGGAATCGGTAAACAGCGTGTCTTTGGACAAAAGACCGCCGGTAACTGAACAAAAAACCGGTGCATTGACCGACGGTTTTGAAAAAGTGCTGTCTTTCATGACTTTGACGGCGATGTTCAGCGTTTCTTTGAGTCCGACATACGAGCTGTCGGCCGTAATGATGATGACCGGCGGAACGGTCGGGCCCGCGGGCGTGTTCGTGTTAATGGTATTAGGGCCGGTGAGCGCCAGATTCCCGTTGTCGTTTTTGATCGTACACAATAAAAGAACGGCCATAGTGCAAAAAAGGGACGACCACAACGCGATTTTAACGGATTTCACGGTAAACTCCTCCTTTTAGTCGAAGAGGGCGGATAGTATTTTTTATCATAGTCTCTGCATTATTATACGTATCTTATTTCAACAAAATCAATGAAATAAATGATCAAAACTTCCAAGGGAATAACGACCGTTTCCCTCACGCCCGGCGGCATCGCCGGCAAGGCCGGTTTGAGAAGAGGCGATGTTGTTTTATCTGTCAATGGCGAAGCGGTCAACGACGAACTCGATTTCCGTTTTTATTCGGCACAACCGGAAGTAAACGTTCTGGTTGCGCGGAATAAAAAGGAACTGATAATTTCCATGGAACGGACAAGCGGGGAAGACCTCGGAAGCCTCGGAATCAGCTTCAGGGACCGTCCGATCGCCCGCTGTTGCAACAAATGCATTTTCTGCTTTGTCGACCAGATGCCTCCGGGTCTGCGTAAAAGCCTGTACGTCAAAGACGAGGACTATCGCTATTCATTTTCAAATGGTAATTACGTGACGTTAAGCGGCGCCGCGCCCGGACAATTGGGACATATTGCGGAACTGGGGCTTTCTCCGATGTACGTTTCGGTGCATGCGACCGACGTCAACGTGCGCAACCGTATGCTCGGCAATCCGCGCGCGTTCGACATCATGGAGCAATTGCGCTTTCTCGAAAAAAATGACGTCCGGTTTCATACCCAGATCGTGATCTGCCCGGGAATTAACGATGGGCGAACGCTTGTGCAATCTATCCGCGACCTGCTGTCTTTTAAAAAAGGCTTGCTTTCCATCGCCGTAGTGCCGGTGGGGATAACACGGCACAGGAAAATCCCTCTCCAGCCGGTGACCCGGACCGACGCTAAGGCTATATGCAAAGAAGTGGGTGCATTGAGCGACCTTGACTTCAAGTCAACAGGAAAACGCAGGATTTTCCTTGCCGACGAATTTTTCATAAAGGCTGAAAAACCGGTTCCATCTAACAGCTATTACGAAGATTATCCGCAAATTGAGAACGGCGTCGGTTTGATCAGGCAATTGCTTAAGGACTGGCAGGCCATAAAGAAAAATATCAATGTGCAAGGTTCAAAGAAAAAAATCCCTAAAAAAAGTTTTCGCGGAAAGAAGTATCTGGTTTTAACGTCCGAGTCCGCTTTCTTATATATTAACTCAATAATTCGTAAAATGGGACCCATGTTTCCCGGTGTCCGGATCGACGTTATCGCCGTCGTGAACACGTTTTTCGGCGAATCGGTAACGGTCGCGGGGCTTTTGACCGCTCATGATATAATTAAGTCTACAAAACCGATTGCACGGAAGTACGATGCCATTTTCATCCCGGCTGTTATGTTCAATATACGCGGGTATACCATGGACGGTTATTCAATGGCCCGGATTGAAAAAAAGGTTGGGGCGCGCGTCGAGGTAGTGCCGGATTTGAAGGAAATCTTCAATAGACTTGAAAAAAAGATAGCATGCAAAAAGTAAACGACTCCCCAAATCCCGAAGGTCTGATCCGCCTCAACCGGTTCTGCGCCAGGTGCGGTCTGGGCTCGCGCAGGTCATGCGATACGCTCATTGCGTCCGGTAAAATCAGCGTCAATGGGAAACGCATCACGGAACTCGGAACAAAAATCAATCCCGTTTCCGACAAAGTGGAATATGATGGCAAGCTTGTCAAGCCGGGACGTTCGTATCGATATCTTGCGTACCATAAGCCCCGCGGCGTCATGGTCACCAGGTCTGATCCGGAAGGAAGGGCCACGATTTACGAGGCCCTGCGCATCGCGGGGTGCGACGCGGACGGCCTGAATTACGTGGGCCGCCTGGATTTTAATTCCGAAGGCCTTATCTTATTGACAAATGACGGCGACCTCATCCACGCGCTTACGCACCCCCGTTACCGGATAAAGAAAGTATATGAAGTGCGGTCGAACAAAAAACTGGCCGCCGACGACGCGCGGACAATGATAACCGGGGGCGTGGCTTCCGAAGGCCAGGTGCTCTTTGCGGGCGACATCCATGAAATACATGCCGAGGTCCAGGGCGAGCATTGGTACGAGATCGTGCTGTATGAAGGCAAACAACGACAGGTCCGCAGGATGTTCGAGGCGCTCGGATATCAGGTCGTCCGGCTCAAACGCACGCATTTCGCGTCGGTCAAATTGGACCTGCTGCCGCTCGGGAACGTACGGCCGCTTACTGAAAAGGAAATTGCGGCGCTGCAAAGCGCGGGATGGCGTTAAATCGAAAAAGGAGACCCTTCCATGGGATTAAAAATCGCCCTTATTTTTTGCCTCGCCGCGGTTGTATCGGTGTTTTCGCAAACCGCTTCGTCAATCGACGTGCCAGTATCGAAACTGTCCGTTGCCTCTCCGTCTTTTACGGACAGGAGTCAATACAACAGTTACGACTTTTGTAATTCACCGCTCGGGATTTTCGAGAAAGACAGTTTCCGGTTAAATCTGGAATGCGGTTTTCGTTATGATGGTTGGCACGCTGCATCCAAACGTGATTCTCTCCAAAAAACATACGATGCGTGGAACCTTCCCGACATTATGATAGGGATGCCTAAAGTCATGTATGTGCGGCTCAATTACACGCCGACTACCATCACGGCCAACACGCTCCAGCGACAGAAACTTACTTTGCCTTTGCAGCGGTTTGGCGTGACAATCGCCGGACAGACCCCGTCGGGCATTTTTCAATTCGCGCTGCGCGGCAAAGGATATTATGGAAACGAAACAACGGATGGCGGCACGGACACACGCCTGATCATGGGGCTTGAAGATTTGAGCGCCTTTATCGGCAGCCGTGTCCACGAGCTGGTGACCATCGGCATGCGGGGCGGAGCCACGGCCAAGCTTGACACCTTGCGCGACCCCTCGCTCCACGACCGTTATTTCGTCGGTCAAATCCCGTTCCTTGGCTGGTATATCGATTTTGGAAAGGATGGTTTCCCGGTGGCGAGCGATTTTTCCCTGCAAATCGCTACCCACCGTTTTGTCTATGCCGTAAGCCGGGACTATGTCAATCACGATCCGATCAGGGGAGACAGCCTTGCTTGGAAATGGCAATCCATCGGCAATTTCCGCCGCGATGAAATTACGTATTGCCCCGCGTTTTTTATCGGGTACTGGTCGGACCATTATCAAGAATTTGCGCCGACCGCCACCAACGATAACTTGAGCGTCGGCCCCGTTCGAACGGGTAATGATTGGAAAATTACGGACCTCTGCTTAGGGATCGGCGCTTCGGTATCGGTAAGTAATTTCGTCACAACATGGTTTGAACTTGCCTATAGTACTATGGGGCTGGATTACGGAAATACCTGGCCAAACCTGGCTTCAAAAAGGCAAGGCTACGATCGTATTTGTATCGGGGCCGAGGCCAAACTTCATGCTATCGCGGCATTGCATTTCCCAAAGTCGATTGAAACATTCATTCGTATCGGATTCTTCAATCAACTTGAAAACAGCGGCATCAACGCATTTCAATCAGATGAATTCGGGCCGATAAATGTAATCAACGCAAATTCCATGGCATACCGGTATGCACCCGATTTCGGCTGGGGACCGGACCAGCGTGTTTCAGGTTTCGTCCTCGGACCGGGGACCTCCTTCTTCAACCGGCTGATTCAGGCCGACGCACATATCGCGTTCCTCTCAAAATATGCCTCCACAAACCAGAGCGGTCTTGAGATAGGTATTGATTGCGCGTATAATCTCAAGTGATTTGGGCATTGCATTTGTGCATGGCATAAGCATATAATAAAAAGAAAGTTACTACTCACGTTCCCTGAGCGAAGCCGAAGGGAATCAATGCGCTCACTTCGACACTTCGGCCCTGCTCAGTGCAGCGCTTCGCTCAGTGAACGGATATACGTCAATATCGATAATGGAGATCCAGTGGGCACAAAGCCAGGTACGATTCTTTTGGTAATAAGCGATCCTGAAGATTCGCGTAGAATCAAGGAAATCCTGGGTTCGATAACTCCGTCGACCGTCGAAGTGCTTAGTTCCGAAACTCTAACCGCGGCCCTTTCGGTCGTTGCGTCAAGGACCATCGATATCGCGCTGCTGGACCTGTTTCTATCGGACAGTAAAGGGCTGGACACCTTTCTGCGCCTGCGGAACCAGGCGCCCGCGCTTCCGGTGATCGTGCTGTCCGACGCGAAGGGGAAGCTCAGCGCGGCCAACACCATGGAACATGGCGCGTGTGATTACCTTATAAAAGAGGACATCAGCGAAACATCGATGAAGCGTTCGCTTCACTTTGTCACCAGGCAACAGTGGCACGATGAAGAAAAGGAACGAAAAATGTATTCATTCCAGACCGATGAAGCGCGCCTCCTCGATCTCGTTTTCAGCAATGCCGACGGCATGGTCCTCGTCGACCGGAAGAATGTTGTTCGTTTTGTAAATCCTGCCGCCGAAGCGATTTTCGAACGAAAATCGGAACATCTGGTCGGAAAAGCCTTTACTCTGCCCGTGCTCCCGAACCAAACGACCGAACACGCTTTTTACCGCCGGCGGGGCGATACAATCGTGGTGGAAATCCGCGCCGTCGAAACGATGTGGGGAGGCAGTGCGGCTTTTTTATTGTCGCTTCGCGATATTACCACGCGGAAAAAAGCGGAGGAGACGCTGAGGGAAAGCGAGGAACGCTATGCACTTGCGGTCCAAGGTTCACAAGACGGTTTATGGGACTGGAACCTTGTAACACAGGAAATTTATTATTCATCGCGTTGGAAATCGATGCTCGGTTACGAAGATGCGGAAATAGGCAAAAGCCCCGATGAATGGCTGGGACGCATCCACGGTGAAGATAAAGAGCGCATAAAAACGGAAATCAAATTGTATCGGGAAGGGAAGACCGCGAATTTTGAAAACGAATACCGGATAATACATAAAGACGGGTCTTTCAGATGGATGCTGTGCAGGGGGATTGCCATCCGGGACAAAAAGGGCAAAGCCTGCCGGATTGCCGGATCGCAAAGCGACATTACTCTGCGCAAGGCGGCCGAAAAGCAGCTTGAAGATGCGCTAAGCGATCTGAAATTCGCACTGGCCTCCGAAAAAGTCCTGCTGGACGAGTTGGACAAAAAGAACAAGGAACTTATCGAACTTTCGATAACCGACGGGCTTACCGGTCTCTATAACCACCGGTTTATCCAGGAACGTTTCGAATTCGAATTCAAGCGGATCAAGCGTTACGGCGGGCACCTTGCGTGCATGATGATCGATATCGACCATTTCAAGGCCATCAACGACACCTACGGCCACCAGTTCGGGGACCTCGTTCTGCGTGAAATCGCGAATGTGATACAGTCAAAATCGCGTGAAGTCGACATTTGCGGACGATACGGCGGCGAAGAATTCATGATCATTACCAACGTCATCCTCGAATATGCCATGACATTTGCGACAAAAATCCACGCGGCCATAGACCAGCACGCCTTTTTGGCCGAAAACAAACCGGTGCACGTCACGGTGAGCATAGGCGTTGCCGATTACCGGGAAGATCTGAAGACGCGCCACGAACTCATCGAACATGCCGACCAGGCCCTGTACCAGGCAAAAGAAGACGGACGTAACCTTATCCGGATCTGGAAAGAGCGCAGCGGGCAGGACGAACCGTCTATCGACCACATCAGCGTACAGGAGCTTAAAACCAAATTTCTTTCCCTGTCCCAGCAGGTGAGGGCGTCGTACATGGAATACACTAACGCGCTGGTCAAGGCGGTCGACGCCAAGGACCCATTTACAAAAGAACATTCTCAAAACGTCTCCATGTACGCGGTCGAAATCGCGCAGGCTTTTAACCTGCCGGAAAGGGAAGTGGAAATCATCAAATACGCAGGCTTGCTCCACGACATCGGCAAGATTTCCATCGCGCAGGAAATCCTGCTCAAGACGGACCCGCTGACGGCGGAAGAATACAAAATCCTGCAGAAGCACCCGGTGGTCGGAGTGACAATAGTCAAAGACATCAAGTTTTTGGAAAAAGAAATCCCCATTATTCTGCACCATCATGAACGGTTCGACGGCAAGGGATATCCGCAGGGGCTGATGGGACGGGAAATCCCTCTGGGCGCGAGGATCGTGGCCGTGGCCGACGCTTTTGACGCGATGACGTCAGGCAGGGGTTACAAGGCCAAGTTATCGGTCGACGAAGCCGTTGAAGAACTCAAGCAGGGAAGCGGGTCGCAGTTTGTTCCGGAAATCGTGGAAACATTCGTGCGGATAGTGAACGATAAAAAAAATAAAAAATAGCGTTTATTTTTCATTTTCCTAACGTAATTTAAACCATACCGTACGGTACGGTTAAAAAAAGAAAAAAGTATTTTATTGTAGTAATTCATGTTCCCTAGCTGGGAGGAAACAATGAAAATCAAGATCGAAGAAAAGGACGGCGTTTCCGTTGTTTTTATCGACGGAAACGTTCTCCAGGAAAATGTGCCGATTTTCCGCGTAAAACTGTTGGAATTGATCGAGGCGAACAAGATGCGCATCGTGCTCGACATGATTTCATGCAATTACATCAGCAGTATGTGTCTTGCCGCGATTGTCGACGTCAAAAAGAAAGTTACGGAAAAAGGCGGCGCCATAAAAATGGCGCGAGTCAATAAATTGGTCGCCAATCTCCTGGAAACAACCAATCTTATTAAACAGATTGAGGTATTCGACGATATTGCCTCGGCCGTAAAATCATTCAAAATAAAAAAAGATTAAAAACGGGTATGCGGGTTTCATTCAATTTGTCTGGTTGGCGCATGTCCCGGTCAAGCTTAATGTGTGAAGGAACCTACCAATGAAAATCCTTTGTCGCCTGATGTGTTCCGTTGTTTTGATACTATGCCTATTTTCGATCCAATCCCGCGCATTTGAGTTGTCATTTGGAGGCAGGCTTGGCCTGAGTTTCGCGTCCATAATCGGCGATACGACAGTCGGCGTCAGTCCCAAAGTAGGATTGACGGGCGGACTTTTTGCCACGCTTTGGATCGATAAAGTTTTTTTCGTACAGCCGGAACTGGGCTTGGGCATAAAAGGAGAAACGGCCCTGAAAGATGAGACCGTTTCCAACCCTGATTTCGCCACGACCCTGGGCTATTTTGAAATACCCGTTTTGTGCGGATGGAAATTCCTGAGCAAAGACCAATACCAGGCCTCCCTTTTCGCAGGCGTTACTCCCGCTTTTAATCTTTCCGCGGAATCCGTCTATGGAGGCGGCTCCATCGACATGAAAGACCAGACGCAATCGTTTGATTTAGGCCTGACCGGCGGAGTGACCTTGTGCCTGAAAAGGGGTAAGGCATTCATTCCCGTCGATATTCGGTATACGTATGGCACGCTCAGTTTCGATAAGACCAACAACAGCCCTTTGAACAACAGCGTCATTTCGCTCACGGTTGGTTTCGGGTCTGAAATCCAGATGAAAAAAGAGGAAAATTTTTAGGTTAAAGGCGTCCGCATGATGATCCATTATGTCATTGCCCTGGGGGCTTTGTCCGGCATTTTCGCGCTTTTTCTTGTTTTAAGCAAGACCCTCAACAATGTTTTAAACCAATTTGCAAAGCTCCAATATCTTCTTCAAAAAGAATACGACCTGAAAAAGGAACGGATAGCAATTGCTAAACTCATGATGGAGCAAAAAGACAAACCCGTGGAAGACGATAAGTCAAGCGAAGACAACGGTGATGGGGAAACCGACAGTCAGCCTTCGCAGGCAATCAAAAACGCAAACAACAAAAAAAAATAGCTTTATTCATGGAACACGCTCCAGGCGCCGGACACTACACTACAACAGGAAAAATATTTGTTTTTTCCGCTGCGTCCGGGGGTGGAAAAACCACGCTTCTTAATCATTTAAAGAGTGTTTTTCCCGAGCTCGTTTATTCCATATCCATCACCACCAGGTCCCCGCGGCCAGGTGAAATCCATGGTAAACATTATTTTTTCATATCACCAGAGGAATTCCAGAAAAAAATCGACGCTAATGAATTTGCCGAATGGGCCTCCGTGCACGGTCATTTTTACGGGACGCCTAAAATATTCATCGACACTACAATAGCATCCGGCAGACACATCATCATGGACATCGACGTTTTCGGCAAAATAAAATTCGACAAAGTCTATCCCCAGGCCATCGGTGTGCTCTTATTACCTCCTTCGCTCGATGTTCTGGAGAAACGTCTCAGGAAACGGAACACCGAGGACGAGCGGACAATCCGCGTACGCCTCGCGAATGCCGGAAAAGAAATGGATTTTGCGCGATCGAACGGTAAATATGAATATACGGTCATCAATGACGACCTTTCACGCGCAAAGGCCCAAGTGATTTCAATCGTACGAAACTGCATCAACCCTTCCGGTAACCATGCCTGATTGTTCTTTAATGACAAGCGCACAAACATTCTCCCTTGATCGCGGACCATTGACCATCGGCAGAGACCCGTCGTGCGAGGTCAGGCTCAAGGGTATCGGCGTGTCCCGCTTCCATGCGCGAGTGTCTACGGTCGATCATGAGACCATTATTGAAAATCTCGATGATACGTCGGGGACCCGGATCAATGGAAATCCACTAAATAAACAGGCGGTGAAATCGGGCGACATTCTGACCATAGGCGTCAATAAATTATCGATTAACCTCGATCATTTTTCATTTTCACTCTCCAGGATCGAAGAACTTGAAAAAAGTCTTGACGCTTCAGTACCCTTTCAACCGGACCTGATCACTATAGGCCGCGACCCTTCGAGCGCTATTCAGCTCCATCATCCGATGGTATCACGGTTTCATGCAACAATAAAAAAAAATATCGACGGCCTCTACGTGCTTGAAGACCATTCCAGCGCCAACGGGACTTTTATCAATGGTAAACCCGTGCGAAGCGCAAAACTTTCCGACGGGGACGTTGTTCTCATCGGCCCTTACCGGTTTTATCTGGATGACGGGATATTCCGGAAAGCGCAGGACTTCAACCATATCAAACTTGAAGCGTTCAACGTTACGGTCGTTAAAAACGGCATCATGCTGCTCGATGACGTTTCCCTCTCCATATCACCGGGAGAATTTATCGCCATACTGGGCCCATCGGGAGCGGGAAAAAGCACGCTGGCGCATGCGCTCATGGGACAACTCCCTTTACGAAACGGATCGGTTTACTATAACGGCCTCCCCATGAAAAGCTTTGTCAATGCATTCAGGTCGGCCATCGGGTTCGTCACCCAGGAAAACCTTCTCCGCATGGAATTGACGGTGCAAGAAACTTTCCGCGAACAGAGCCTTCTGCGCCTGCCGAGCGACAGTATCGCGGCCGAACATGATGAACGGTCAAGGGAAGTCATGGAACTCCTCGACATCGCGGGGTTGTCGGACCGCCGGATCGCCGACTTGTCCGGCGGGGAAGCGAAACGCGTGCATTTCGGCATAGAACTCCTCCCTTCGCCGACCGTTGTTTTTCTTGACGAGCCCTTTGCTGGATTGGACCCGGGGCTTATCCACAAGCTCATGTCGCTTTTCAGGCAGGTCTGCGACAAAGGCCACACCTTACTTTTAACAACGCATACGCTGGAGCAGATTGACCTTTGTAACCGCATCTTTTTCATGAACAACGGGAAGCTCCTTTTTTCAGGTTCCGCGGCCGACATTACATCGAACTATGGCGTTGACTCGCTTGCCCAGGTTTTTGAACGTGAGCGCGGCATGGGACGGCAAGCGGCGTCGGTGAAGAGTATTGAAACGGACGGTAAATCCGAACGAAAGTTAAAAGGCCGCAAAGCGTCAGCCCCTTCGTCGGCGGCTGGATCATTGTATAAACCGCGGGGCATTGCATTGCATATCCAATGCATGCTGCTTGTAAAAAGATATTGCACGATAGTCCTGCGCGATAGAAGGAACCTTCTGATCATGCTCCTTCAGGCGCCCATTATCGCTCTTGTTCTTGCCTTTACGTTCAAACCTGAAGCGGGATATTTTCCGATTTCGTTCTATTTTTGTCTTTCAATTTCGGCCATCTGGATGGGAGGCATGAATTCCATCCGCGAAATCGCGCGCGAATGGCCGGTCATGGAACGCGAGTTCAGGATCGGGCTTTCTCCGAGCATATATGTCCTGTCAAAAATCGTCGTTTTCAGCTTAGTGGGGACCGCGCAGGCAGCGGTGTTCGGTGTGTGCATAAAATTATTTTTCAAGGATTTCTCCCTCACGCAAGGAATTGCCGTTCTTCTTGCGGCCGCGTGCGTTTCAGGGACCATTCTCGGCCTGTGCGTCAGCGTGTTTTCCAGAAATGTCACCATTGCGATAAGCTGGCTCCCCATCATCTTTATCCCCCAGATATTTTTTTCCGGGATACTCGTGCCGTTCGACGAAATGTCGGCCGCGGGACAGGCGCTGTCGCATTTGACCGTTGCGAGGCCGGTTTTTTCCATGTTTAAAAAAATGTGCTTTCTCGATCAATCATTATCGACGCTGACCGAGTGGCGCGCTTTATTTTTCCTCTGTGCCGGATTAATTATATTAATGGTTCTGTCCATTTGGAACAGACGCGCTTCATCGCGATGAGGCGAGGAGAGACAGGAAATGCAGACACAAAAAAATAATAACGATCCCAACTGGCTTCCCGAATCCATCGGTCCATACAAGATCCTTCAAATCATCGGCATGGGAGGCATGGGCGTGATTTATAAAGCGCTCCAGGAACCGCTCGACAGGATCGTGGCGCTGAAAGTTTTGCCCCCGCAGTTCTGCAGCAACGAAGAAGTCGCGCGCCGTTTTGATATCGAAGCAAAGGCAATTTCCCTTCTTCAGCACCAGAACATCGTCAATATATACGAAAACGGCTGCGCGGACGGGTTCCGCTATTTTGCAATGCAGTTCGTCGACGGCGATAACCTTTCGGCGGTCATCCAGCATAAAAAAATGATGCCGATACGCGACGTCATTGATTATTCAAAACAGATATGCAGGGGCCTCAGATACGCGCACGCCCAGAACGTCATTCACCGCGATATCAAGCCCCATAATATCCTTATTGACAAGGAAAACGTCGTGCGGCTCACTGATTTCGGCATTGCCAAGATTTTTACCCTGGACAATATCACCATGACCGGCATCACCGTGGGCACGCCCGAATATATGTCTCCCGAACAGGCGGAAGGCAATCAGGTGGACGCGCAGGCCGATATATATTCCCTGGGCGTCGTCATGTACGAAATGCTCACGAAAAAACCGCCTTTCACGGCGAATAATCAGATAGCCATCGCGTACAAGCATGTCCACGAAATGCCCGTCCCGCCTTCAGTCAAGCGGCGGGACACGCCTAAACGTCTGGAATTGATCGTCCTCAAGGCCCTCAAGAAAAAGAAGCCCGACCGGTACGCTTCGGCGGCGGAGATGCTCGAGGACCTCGATTCGGTGGACCTTGACGAATTCGTCGAACGGCCCACGGTAACATTTTCCTCTAAACCGCCCCCGAAACAATCCGTTGTCGAAAGCCGGAAAATAATTGACAAAAGAATCACCGACAGGCGAGGGGGTCAGAGGCGAAACCTCCAAAAACAGTTTAAGAAACTGTTTTTCGACAAGGACTATTGGACTACTTTGCTTGCACAGCAGTGGCTGTCATTGTCCCTCTGCGCAGTGCTTGCGTTTATTTTACTTTTTCATCTGTTTGCCCACAAATGACGCACGCTCAAAACCATCCAAGTTCACGGGAAACGGGATACACCGGCGAAGACAAGGCCGTCGAGTACCTGCTTGCTTCAGGGTACACGATAATTTCAAGGAACTTCCAATCAAAAAGAGGCGAGATCGATTGCGTCGCCAAAGATCCCAAGGGGACGCTGGCATTCATCGAAGTCAAGTATGCAAAAAGCGCCTCGCATGGACATCCCGCCCGCTGGGTGACCTATGCCAAACGGAAAAAAATCATTGCGATGGCCAGGCGGTATCTCGGAGAACATGGCCTGAGCAGTCAGGCCTGCCGTTTTGACGTCATTGCCATCGTTAATACCACCATAGAACATATTAAAAACGCTTTCTTATCATGAGCGGTCCGCCCGTAAAACCAATCCGATAACATGTTTAATATCAACCGATTAGACGCTATGGCCTGATTGCAATGTTTTCCCACGGGAAACAGTATTTTATGACAGGTCTTGTAAATAATTTCTTTTTGGGGTATATTTATGGATAGAAAGGACCATTACCCCAATGATTGATATTTACGAATATATCGATTACCGGAAACTGCTGAACGACCTGTACAAGGAAAAAAGGGAAGAATACCCTTATTTTTCGTACAGATATATCGCCAAAAAAGTCGGTTTCAGTTCCGCGGGATTTTTGGCAAATATCATTCAAGGTAAGCGCAACATCTCGCCGGAATATATTTTTGGATTTGCGAAATTATTCAAATTAAAAAAAACCGAAACGGAATATTTCGAGCTTCTTGTTAATTTCGACCAGGCCAGGAACCATGACCAGAAAAAGTATTATTTCGAAAAAATTCTTTCGTCTAAAAAGTCGAAGCTTAAAATCACCGACCTTCAGAATTATGAATTTTACAGCAAATGGTATTATACCGCGGTGCGTGAGGTGCTGGACGTTTTCGAATGGGACGGGGTGGATTACAGCGAACTGGCAAAAAGGATAATGCCGCCGCTTTCGACCGGCGAAATCAAAAAGGCCGTCGAACTGCTGCTGAACATGGGATTTATCAGGAAAAACAAAAAGGGGTTCTATGAACAAACGGACCAGTTCATCAGCACCGGCTACGACGCCCGTTCGCTGGCGATCACCAATTTCCTGGTTTCGACCATAGATCTGGCCAGAGGGGCGATCGACCGTTTCCCCCGCGACCAGCGCAGCATGTCGGCGCTCACCTTCAGCATTTCGGCGGACGGGTACGCAGCAATTGACGAACGGTTAAAAACTTTCAGACGTGAAATATTGGAAATAGCGCGTGCGGACAAAAACAGAGACAGAATTTACCATGTTAATTTCCAGATATTCCCCATGTCAAAAATCTAACGGCGGGGTGCGGGCATGAAACGGACGCATTTAACCGGTATAGCATGCCTGCTGCTCGGTATGGTTTATTTCCATTGCACTTCTCCTTCAAACGTAACTATTAATTATACCGGCGGGTCCGAAGTTGTCGGGACGCTTGTCCTTAAAACCGGTGGTCCAGCCAAGTACGCGCACGTCAGGGCAAACAAGGTTATTTCAGGTTCATCCGGTACCGATAGCCTGGTATTTTTCGATTCAGTTACAGCGGATACCGTAGGGGTTTACAAGTTTGACAGCCTGGATGTAGGGAAGTATGATTTTGAATGCAAGGCCGTATTCAATACAGACACATTTTACGCGTCAATCAAGGATTTCCACCTCGATTCCATTGCTTCGCCGAAGCAACCGACATTCCGCGATACCGTCGGGATTGATACCATGTATTTGCCGGGAAGTATTTCAGGCAAAGTCACTGTAAATTATCCCGTCAATTTGAAACATATTTCATGCAATATTTCCGGAACATCATATAATGCAACAGCCGACGACACGGGTGCGTTTAAAATCAGCAATATTCCCAAAGGGACTTACGCTGTTTCTTTTATGTCTACAGGAACAGATTTTAATGTGACTGATGTTCAGGTACAAAATATTGCCGTTCGCTCGGAGCTCGATACTAATATTGGAATAATACAAATGCATTTATCCGGCATTGGAAATCCTCCAAGGCCCTTGGGATTGAAACTTGTCTATGACCCTTTGACCGGCAAAGACACCTTGACCTGGGACACCGTTCCGATTCCAGATTTCAAAAATTTCCTTGTCATCAGGCAGGATTCTAATTTTGTCACCGGATTAATCCAAAAAGATTCTACATTTGCTATCGGCACATCATTATCAGACAAAATCACTTTCACCGATACTCTCGGTTATTCCGTGGTGTATGGCGTCGAGTGTTTTGATATCAGTGGATTGCATAGCGATTTATCTCAAACGGTCATCATATACGCTCAACCGCCTGCCGGAATAACAGTGGATAGCCTTAAAGCTCCCGATTCCGCAGGTCTTTATGATAAAATAGCCATTACCGCCACGTTTACCAACATTACCACTCCGGTTAAAACCATCACCTGGACAACCGTAAACGGAGATTCGGTCCACGCAATCAATAAAAACTTCGGTACGGATGCGTTCACGACCTCTTTTTCCGATACGGGCAAGCATGCAATTTACTTTACGGCAATTGACAATCTTGGAAGAACAAGCAAGGACAGCGCTTTCGTAACTATCGTGCGGGACAAACCCGTCATTAAATATCTGTCTCCCAGTCAAACAATTGATTTTGGCGGCACGGTACAATGCTCGCTTGCGGTCGCACATCAATTTGGCGCCTGCACGCTGATCGTTCATCTCGGAAAATTGTATGCGGATGTTAAGTTGACGTATAAAAATACGGGTAAAGACTCGATAATTATTTTTGATACGGCTTTTAGCACCGTTTCAGAAATCAGCTGGGACAGCGTTAAAATAAAAGTGACCGACAATCATGGCAATTCAGTTGATACGGGTTTTGCGGTGACTGTTCGTCCGCATATTTTGCCTGATGAATGGGTTAAATTGAAACCTATGAACTTTCACCACTTTTTACATAGTTCCGCGGTGATAAATAACACGTTGTATGTGATAGGCGGTGAAATGATAAACCCCGCCAATCATACGCCTCAATCCGTCAGTGCGGTTGAAGCTTTTGATACGGTAAACGGCTGGGTAAACCAAAATTCCTTGCTGAAACCGCAAGACAATTTATCGACGTGTATTTACAATAATAATATTTACTCTTTTGCCGGAGATAACCAGAACTATGGATATATTTCTCTCATGGAACGATTTGATCCGCAATCCAACGGCAGCTGGACAATATACGATTCAATGTACATAGGGAAAACGCCTTTTTCCAGAAAAAACTGCGCTTCGTGTATTTTGAAAGATAACCTGTATCTTTTTGGAGGATTAAGCGGCGATTATAGCGATACTGTTTGCCGGGACATCTATGTTTATAGTTTTTCAAGCAAAACGTGGTCAAAAATTTCTCAACCCATGCTTTCCACGCGCTGCAATTTTCAAGCTATACTTATAGGAACAAAAATCTATCTAATCGGCGGGATTGATTCTGCATATAATGTTTTAAAAACAATTGAAATTTTTGACCCTACTTCCCAAAGGTGTTCTCTGGGTCCGAATATGCCCTATGCGCTCAGCAGTTTTGCATCGGTCGCAATTGATACGAAATTCTATATAATTGGAGGTTTAAATTCTCAATCCGAACCGATTAATTCCGTGTATATGTATGATGTCAATTTGCAAACGTGGACATCTAAACATTCGCTCCCAGAACAAAGACAGAAAATGTCGGCATGTGTATTAAACGGGAATATATTTGTTACCGGAGGAATTGTTAGTCAAGAACCGGCGCTAGGCCAAACTTCCGATCAGGATATGTTGGAATATTATCCTTAATTTGCAAGTTATTGCTGAATAGTATGACTAAAAAGTCTTTTAAATATTTATCTTGTTTCATCGCCTTGAGCGTCGTTTTTTGCGTTGTCTCAAATAGTGATGCGCAACCTCAAGGCTCATGTCTGGCGCAGACGCTGGACAGTGCAGGCTACGTCTTGTTGCATCCGTATTTTGAGGGGAAAAACTGGAAAAAATCCATTGACGACAATGTCGACGTCTATCTGCCCGAAACGTTATGCACACAGAATTTGGTCCCCGTGCGTTTTGATATCGGAAAAATAATTGATTCGACGCTTGCCGCCTTTTCAACCGCAGACGGCGGTCTTTTCATCATGGGATCGCACTATTTCCATTATGCGGGTGCATGCAGGGATGAAATCGATTTCCTCACCCCGCAAAAAGTCCCATTAACGGGAATCGCCTTTACCGGGACAACTCCCTGGTATCTGGTCAAAGATACGGCTTTTAACCTCGACACGGTCAAAATCGTTTTGGGCGTAAGCGGCCAGTATTGCCTGGTGGCCACAATTAAAACGAGCGCCGATGCGATAGTCAAAATCGACACGTTGCACATGCAGAACACCAACACCATTTTTGCAATACAAGGCGGCTACGATAACGTACTTATGCGCGATACGTGTATATGGGTAACGGGCAATAATGGAATGTTACGGCGTTTTTCCTATAAGCGAACAAGTTGGGGAACTGAGGTCAGAAACGACATGACCGCAACTGAAACGGTCCGGTGCGCGAATAGTGCATACGCAGGAACAAGCTCAGGAAAAATCTACACGAAAAATTCCGCTCAAGCCTATGTCCTTGATTACTCGTCTTCCGCCAATCCCGTCAATGCACTATATCCGCAAGGCGCAATCTGCAATAACGGCTCTTTTATTGAAAATGTAAGCGGTTCATGGGGCAGCGGTTACACGCTCGGTAATGGCAATTATCAATACGCTAATTTCATAAAAACGCCCGGCGGCTTCGGGATCGAACTGCTCGACAACCAATGGAAATATTCAACATTCACGTATCGCAACAATGTTTCAAGAATCCTTTTAACAAATCCTGTTGATATAATGGTCAACAATGTTAATAAAGCGCAGTCTCCCTATATTTATAACCCTACAAAAATCGCTTCTCCAAAAGACACGACCATTTCGATTTATATTTCTGACCCGGACAGCAATTATTCCGATGTAACGGTGACCTTGAATTTAGCCTCCCTGGAAAATGACGGGACCGACTCGGTCCGTGCCATCCCCGATACCGAATACTGCCAACCAGGCGCGCTTCGGCTTACCGATGGAATTCTAAAGATAACTCTTAAAAAAGATTCAGTTGTATTGAAGACCCAAACAATGCTGGGCGTCGAGAACGTTGGCTGCCTGGTTTGCAATTGGAAGAGCTACAGTTTATCCGTCTCACGTCATTGGTCTGTTCAAAATCAGGTAATCATATCAGCGGGAAACGACCATTTAACGATTAATAATCAACCGCCGCAGGCCGTGACGATTGTAAATAGCTATATGGACAATTTTAAAAATTCTCGTTTTAAAGTCATTGGAAATAAAATGATTTTTAATCCTTCAGGCTTGAATTTGAATAAAATTGAATCCATGGCCCTCTACGATTTCAGCGGTCGGAAACTTGTGTCCTTTCAGAATATGCATCAAACCACCTTCGAAATTCCCCATTCCCTCACGTCCGGACTTGCCTGTTTGACCATCAAATACACCGATGGTTCCGTGGAACGCCAGATTCTTCCTCTCGTGCGATAACCGGTTTATTACTTGACATCCGGTGTTTCCTCCAGGGAAACGGTTTTTTTAACATGCTATTGTCTACTAGGCCTTTTCCTGGTATATTAAAGAGGTAAGAACAATTGATTTCCATAAACCTTTTACCATAGGGGAGGTCCTTATGAAACGATTAGTTTTAATCGCCCTTCTTGTATGTACGTTATACGGTTCAACCTTCGCCATCGGCGCATTATATGCACGTCCGGCCGGAAGCAGCGACAATTCCACGCCATTGTGGCTCACAAGCTATGAGGCGGACGTTAAAATAACCGACCAGATCGCCGTCACTCATGTCGATCAGACCTTTAAAAACGAGTCGTATATGAACATGGAGGGGATTTTCCTGTTTCCCCTGCCCGATAACGCCATTGTCACTGAACTGGCCCTCTGGATCAACGGGGTACGGACCGTCGCCAGCGTCATGGAATCCGACACGGCGCGGTCGGTATATAACAGCGTCGTAAAAAGAAGCATAGACCCTGCTCTTCTTGAATATATGGGTGATAATATTTTCAAGCTTTCGGTGTTTCCAATTGCCCCCGCGGGACAATTAATGAGCACCCGGCGCATCGAAATTACCTATGCGGAATTACTTCCCCTAACCGCCGGTAAGGTCGAATATAAATTTTTTATGAAAACGGTAAGCATGTCATCGAAGCCGGTCACGCAAGCGCTAGTCGCTTTTGATTTAACATCACAGAAAATAATCGACTCGATCGGTTCCCCGACCCATACTTCCCCTGAATTTTCACTAATCAAGCAGAGCGATACACATTATATCGGAACCTGCGGTAATGAAAATACGTTGTCCGAAAAAGACTTCAAACTGGACTATCAGTTTGAAAATGCGGTTTATTCACTCAATCTTCTTACCTATGTTCCTTCGGGCATGTTTTTTGATTCCACAGGCGATAAGCCCTATTATCTGCTCTGGATCACTCCGCCGGACACCGCAAAAGCGATCAAGAAAAATGTCGCTTTTATCGCCGACATTTCAAGTTCAATGGCCGGCACAAGGATCGCCCAACTCAAGCAATCGCTCATCGCGATGGTCAATATGCTGTCACCTTCCGACATGTTCAACATCCTCGCTTTTTCCACGTCCGTCCAAAAATTCAAGGACAACCTGGTCATTGCCGATGCAACCGGCAAGGCGTCCGCGGTCACGTATGTCAACCAGCTTTCCGAAATGGGACTTACCAACATGCAGGACGCTTTTAAGGCCGCCTTCAAGAGCGCCTGGGACGATACGAGCGTGAACGCCATCGTGTTTTTGACGGATGGAAAGCCAACCTGGCCGGATACGAATTCATTAAGCGTCATCGATACCGTTGCCGCACAAAACAAAAACCATGTGGCCATCTTTTCCTTTGGAATAGGGGACCAGGTCGGGAGCGGTTTTTTAAAGAGAATTGCCAAGGACAATAGCGGATTTGCCACAATGATCGCTTCCGATGACAGTATCAGCGCAATCATGGGCAATTTTATGCATACCATTTCTTATCCGCTTATAAAAAACATCTCCGTGGATTTTGGCGGATTACAAACCTCGGATGTGCTGCCGAACCCCATGCCCAATCTATATGCCGGAACACAACTGACGCTCCTCGGCCGTTATGTCCAGGCGGGACAGTTCCCGATATCATTTAAAGGAACCAGAGCGGCGGATTCCGTTGTTCTAAAACAAAATCTAACGTTCCCTTCAACCGCGGAAAATCAGCCTTTCGTGCCCCGCATGTGGGCTTCGGCAAAAATCGATTGGCTGCTTAACGAAATCGCGATATATGGCGAAAATCCCGAATTAAAAAATGGGGTTATTGCATTAGGTAAAAAGTATTCGATCATCACTCCTTATACATCTTTGCTGGTGATTGAACCTACATCCGCATATCCTTTTGAAGATAAAACAACGATGAAATTGAATAAATTAGCATTGATGAATTCGCCTAATCCCTTTAAAAGCCTTACGACCATTAAATACTCAATTCCAAAAATGTCTGTACCGCAAAAGGTATCAATTAAAATATTTGACTCTCGAGGCTGCTTGATAAGGACTTTGGTTAATGATGTTACGATGGGAGGGAATTTCCTGGTCCATTGGAACGCAAAAAACGATAAAGGCTTTTCTATTCCAGCCGGCATGTATTTTGCGATTTTGCAAATCGGCAATGGAATGCATTCGATGATTTCAATGAAAATAATAAAATAATGACCTATTTTATAAAATTCAGCGACTATATGAACATGCATGAGTAGACAATGGATTGTGGACCTGTTTATCGAGGAAAGTGGTGGTAGAGCGAGGAAGAAGGGAAGAAATGTTTCCCTTCTTCCTTGCTGTTTTTTATTGTAAATTATTTAATTTTATTGTCAATGTATATGGTAGAAGGCGGGTATTCGAGAATATGATGAAAGTCTTTCGAAAAAAACCTTTATTATTTAAATTTAAAAAGCAGGCTTCAATTCAGACCATTTTTCCATCCATCCGGAAATACCTGATTTGGGTTTCAATACCCATTGCGGCAATTTTGCTTTCATGGTTCTGGCGAAGTAAAAGACAAGGCTCGCTTAGACATTCATATAAATGTCAACAATAATGCCATGGGAATCCGTTTTTACCTTATTTTTTAATAAAAAACCCGTTTTTATAGTATATTTATAATTAACTGTACTTCCTCGTTAAAGATTGGTATAATTATTGAGTTATTATACAAGATAGTTAAAAATTTATTTGAGAAATTAAAGGTATGTCTTTTTTTAAATTAAGCTTTAAATATTTCTTCTTTATGCTTTCGATAATACTAGCCTGCACCATGGTATTGGCAAAAAGCAATTATCTTTTTGCCTCCGAACTTGCGGACTCGGTGACCGTAACACCGGCAAAACCGTCCACGAACGATTCGATATATTTTTCCCTTTTTAATGCCGCGCATTGTTCGTGTACCCGCTATTACAATCAAAATGTGGCGGTTTCCGAATCAACAATAACACTTTTTGCACAGTACGATGAAAAGGACTGCAATCTCCGCGAATGCCTTATTACAGGTTCAACCGCGGTTTTTTCTTCCGGTCCCATTCAAGCGGGAATTTATAAAATATTTAAGACCGAAGATATTTATTGCCCACCCGGCCAGCCCTGTCCGCTCATTGCCACTCCCGAGCGTAAGGAATGGGTCGCGGATGTTACGATAACCGCTGGGCGCCTCGCAAAACAATCGGAAAAAGAAATAAGCAAATCCAGGACATCGCCGGCGGTCCTGTCCTATTCAAGCGTCAATAAAATGCTGACGCTCAGGATCACCAAAGCCCAGTTTGTCATGGTAACTGCTTATATCATAAATGGAGAAAAAACAAAAGAGTTCACTTCAAAAAAATACCTTCCGGCGGGGACCCATCCTTTCCGCATGGACCTCGAAAGGTTCTCAAGCGGTGTTGTGATAATCCACGTTAAAGGTGAAAATTTTTCTGAAGTCCAGATGATTAACCTGGCCAAATAATTTTGCCGGAGGGATGCAATGGGCAAATATGACAAAAAAGTCCTGAAATATATCTCAGCACGGCAGGAGGATGATCTTGACTTAGACGACATCGCTATTGGTTTAAGGCTCGACGAAGACGAAGTGCGCGAGGCCCTGGAATCGTTAAAGGACCAGGGCAAGATTGATGGCGCACCCCGCAATGGAAAGACCTATTGGCGGCTGTCGATGCCGGAAAACGACCCTGTCGATGATACTAAGCAATCAAGCGTTCGGATTGATCCCGATTTGGCGGCAATAGACCTTGATCAGGCGATTTCGGAGGTTAAACCTTTACAGATGCCAATGGATTTCCAACCTGTCGATGTTGCGAAGATTACCGAGCGTCAGACTGCTGAAGTTTCACCTCCAGAAAATAATATCCAGGATATCAATAAAATAGATGATGACTCGGACCCTGATCCGCGCCCGAAGCTCACAGATTCGCCGGTTGTGAGGATCGCCTTTGCCGTCGTATTGTCGGTGGTGATTTCAACTATCGTCTCAATTATTGCCGTCAGCGGTCCTCAGAAACAACTTTCGGACGATATTCAGACGTTAAAGCGTAAATTAACTGAAACGAATGCAAAGCTCGATAACCGTGTCGCGGAGATATCGGCCCAGCTCAGTATTTTAAACGACAAGCTTTCGGGCCATCAGCAGTCAAAGTCCGAGCAAAATCGTTTGGCTAAGCCCGCTCATCCGGCGTATAAGAAAAAGGCTACGACAAAACAGTCTTCTCCCGATGAAAACGCCACGACCGAACCGTCGAGCAGCGACCTTGCCCCGTCTTCCTCAGCTTCAGGACACGACGATAATTCCGTCCCCGCGCCGGCGCCTCCTGCGTCAACTGAAGGAAACGGCGAAAGCGGCCAGTAAAATATTTGTCTTGCAACTGACCTGTTTAAAATGTAATTTTTTATCGTTCTTTCTCATATTCAGATGTCAAGGGAATCCCGTGAAAGTCGGGAACGGATCCGCCACTGTAATCCCAATTTTGCCGAAATATCGGTCAAAATGCGCTGGTTTGTCACTGTTCGCTTATTGAGAATGGGAAGACAAGCCAAAATTAACAGGGAAAGTCAGGAGACCTATCTGGATGTGTTTGCTTCAATTCTTTATGGTCCTCGGGATTAGGGGCCAAGGGAAATATTCCTTTGTTTGCGCGAAACGCTTTTTTTATCGCTTTGTTGCTTATGCTTTTGCCGTGGCTTTGGGCACGCAAAGCATATTGCGAAACGGCCATCGATTCGGTAACGCTTAAAAACCCGCCGAAGATCCAATCCCATAACTCCATCGATACTGCACTGCTCAATCGAATGGTTATTACCGCAACCAGGATAAAAGAATACTCGCCCTCAAAAGTTACGCTCAATGCAAAAGACTTTTCAGGAAAATACCTCGACCTGCAATCCGCGCTTGAAACGGTGTCGGGCATTACGATTACTAATACCGGCGGGTTCGGCCATTATTCCGATGTGTCCATTCGCGGAAGTTCACCGAGCCAGGTGCAGGTATATCTCGATGGAATTCCGATTAATGGGGCAACCGGAAACGCGGTGGACATTTCAAAAATACCATTTTCGTCTTTGCAAACCATTTCGATATACAAGACCACTCCATCCATCGAGATTTTCGGCGACAATGCCGGAGGGGTCATTGACCTTACAACGGATATGAAAAAAGACGCGACAACCGCTTCAATGGAGCTTGGCTCATTCGGGTATGGAGCAGGAAGCGCAATTATCAGTAAAACGACAGGCGCGATGGTCCATCGGCTGTCAGTCAATTATGGTTGGGCGGACAACGATTATCCCTATACCGACCGCCTCGTTACACTCGGACCAACGGTTCCATTAGACGATCCCGTAAAAAACATGGACAATAATTTCTTTTCAACATTTTCTTCCATATATTCAAACACTTTTACAATCAGCGACAATGCAAAACTTACGTCGCAATTTTTCGCTATAGTCACCAATGAAGGCATTTTTTACCTGCCGCAGGCGGGTGCCAATGACGGAAATATTATCAACAAAAAGTTGTCATTGGTAGAATCATATTCGACCAGAATTGATTCGAACATCTCGGTTACCGTAACGGCAAAGGGGAAAACTGAAAATGAAAAATTTAGAAGATTTCAGCCTTTTTATCTAGGAGCTGGGCCTTTTTTACATGATATAGCTCAGCCCTATGGATCAATTGAAAGCATTTTGAAAGACCATCTTAACGGCAATCTTGCGCTGACTGGTTTTTTGAGTGCAAGCTATGATGGATTTGATTACAACAACCTTCTCTGGTCCGCAGGTCAATTAAAACCGGCGTATTCACGAATTACCGGAAAAGCGGGTGTAGAGGCAAACGTCAATTTTGGTAAAGATGTTTCAGCGCGAATCGGCGGTTTATACAGATACGAAATAGATTCTACTAACGACAGTATGCCTTCATACGGGCTTCCCTTGCTGAATGGAGGACGTTCAAAAGAAGGTTTTCCAGGAGGTTTTTCTGAATTACGCTACAAACTCTTTGACGGTCTTGGACTTTTAGCAAGCGTCCAGTACAGCAGCCGCAGCCCCGGATTTTCAGAGAAGTATTCCCAAGAGGCGAATGTTTCCGGTAACAATATGCTTCGTCCGGAAACCCGGCTTGAATACGATTTTGGCTTTTCTTTCCTTAAATCATATATAGCGCTGTCCGCTTCAATTTTTTCAAGCGAAACAAAAGACAAGATCGTTTATATAGGACATTCAATGATGTTTACTCCGGAAAATATTCCAAATGTCAATGGCTTGGGCCTGGAAACCGATCTCACATTTACTCCTTTTTCATGGGTATCTATCGGTAATTCCTTGACCTATATGAAAAATACCATTCATTCCGACATGTACCCTGGGCTGGACGGATGTGATGAACCATTATTGCCGCGCTTTATTGATAACCTGAAAATAAAATTAATATATAAAAATTGGTATGCAAGCCATTCCGCACACTTTAGCTCTCAATATTTTAAAGATATTGGAAACACCGATCCGCCGGTAGTCATAGGGCCTCAGTTAAATGCCAGTATCGGATGCATGATTGGAGAACATTTCGATTTTTCCTATCGAATTGAAAATTACCTTAATGTTCAGGATTATGATTTTCAGCGCCCACTGCCGGGGCTTTCGCAGTATGTTGTTTTAAAATGCAATTTGTGAAAAAGGAGAATTGGAAATGAAAAAGTTTATCGGAACTGTTGGCGCCTTAGCAATTCTTTTCGTGGGTTGTTCAGAAAATAAAACTATAACTTCTCCGCAAACTTCATCTATTCAATCAATTGTTGCGGTTACCATATCGTATACCTATGACGCAGGCAATGTAGGGTTATACGACATTTCCGACTCAATTACCTATCAAAACCTTCTTTCAAATTGGACTGATAACGATATCCGGACTTATAACGGTGCACTCTATATCCTTGAACGGTCCGGGAAAGACAATGTAATTAAAATTAACGGTTCAGTAATTTCCAATGCTACGGTGACTTATGAAAAAAATATAGGTCAATCCGTTAATATTCAAGATATTGCAATCATTAGTTCAACCAAGGCCTATGTTACGCAATACGCAAGCACTAACGTGGCTATTATTGACCCCTCAACGGGAATTAAATCAAGCAAGACAATCGATCTATCTAACTTTAATACCTATGCCGGGACCGACAGCGCGGACGCAGTGCCTTATATGGGCAAGGCGCTATGCTATAACGGCAAAGTTTATATTGCTTGTCAACGCCTTAAAGCCCCCGCCGGTGGCTACATCCAAGCAGCTGATACGAGTAAAATCATCGTAATCAATGCAACCACCGACAGCGTCATTAAAGCTATTAATCTTGCCTATAAAAACCCGCAGGAGCTTTCTATTTTCAACGGCAAGCTCTATGTCGGCAGCGTTGGAATTTGGGGCGTTAATGATGGGGGAGTCGAAGAAATTGATTTGGCTACTGACTCCAATATCGGTTCAATAGCCGATGAGTCGGCGTTCTCAGGAGATATTGCATCGATTATCGTGGTAAGCGATACTAAAGGTTATGCGGTAATTTCAACCCCGGCTTTTACTACCGAATTACATAGTTTTAACCCGCAGGCAAAAACCGTGGGTGCAAAGATTTCCGGCATCGACGCGCCATGCAGCGGACACATGGCTTTTGATGGAACATATGCGTATGTCGGCGATAGAAGCAATATTACTCCTGGAATAGTTATAATTGACCCTCAAACCGATACTAAGGTTGGAACAACTAAGAATATTGGGCTTCCACCCAATTCGTTATCTCTTTTATTGACGAATAATTAAAGGTCGTATGCGCTGTTTTATTCTTCTTTTTTCGTTTGTTTTTCTTGGTCTTTTTTGCAACCTTGAGAAAAAAGTTTCTAATACAAGTGTGCGCTCATATCAACGTATAATTTCCTTTGCGCCGAGCATCACCGAAACGCTGTTCGCGCTTTCACTGGGAAAAAATGTTGTAGGCGTGACCGATTTTTGCAATTATCCGCCGGAAGCTAAAAAACTTCCCAAGGTGGGCGGGTACACAAATCCTAATTACGAAATTATCCTGCGGCTTAAACCGGACTTGGTAGTGTTATTAAAAGAACATTCCTCTTTATTTGGATTTCTTCAAAAAAACAAAATCGAATATCTGTGCATCGACAATCAGAATATTCCCTCAATCCTTTCCTCATTTAAAATAATCGGACAAAAATGCAATCGAGAAAAACAGGCTGATTCGCTTGATCGGCTTATAAGAAATGAAATGACCCGCGAGGTATTAAACCAGCCATGGCCCAAGACCCTAATTTGCGTGGACCGTGAAAACCGGGGAAATGGGAAAATTTCCAGAATTTATATCGCGGCCCGGAGGTCTTTTTATAATGAGCTTCTCTCTGGGGCATGCATGGATAATGTTTGGCATGATTCAACGATTACATACCCGGAAGTTTCTTCCGAGGGAATAATTCGGATGCAACCGGACATTATTATCGATTTTACCATGCGCGCGCACCAGGTATCGGAGCAACGAATAAAATTGGATTGGCAATCTCTGCCTATGCTCCCGGCGGTAAAAAACAATATGATATTTTGCATTTCAAATGATTATGCGACTATTCCCGGACCCCGGATATTAACAATCCTCCGGGATTTTAAAAAGATAAATTCGGCCTATTATGGCACCAGGAAGGACACCGATTGTATTTTAAAATAAAATAAGGAATAAAATATGCTGAACATCGATACAACAACCTGCGATCTTTGCGGAACATGCATTAGCGTTTGTCCTGCAAATGCATTGCTTCTTCTTACCGATGCGCTTTACGTAGACCAAAAATGCACGCAGTGCGGCGCCTGTGTTAAGGTGTGTCCGTTTGGGGCGCTCTCAATTAAAAAAGCGGTGCCTGAATGAACACCTTTGACATTATTGTCATTGGCGCGGGCCCCGCTGGCGCCATGGCCGCGCAAGCCGCCTCAAAGGGCGGCCGAAACGTTTGCCTTTTGGAACGGAAGGAAAAAGCGGGCACTCCGGTAAGGTGCGGAGAAGGCCTTGGTCTTAAGGGCGCCGCATCGAACGGATTTAAGATCGACCCTTCATGGATCAAAGCAAAAATATCAAAAATCAAATTGATTTCTCCGAACGGAACGGCCGTAACTTTGGTTAATCGCGTCGACAGCTATGTGGTAGACCGGGAAATCATGGATTTTGATTTGGTAAAGCGCGCGATCGCCAGCGGCGCCCGGTATTTTGCGAAGACCCCGGTTATTTCAATCAAACGAATTGACAGTAAATTCTATGAGTGCATAAGTCCGACCACATCATTCCATGCTTCGTGTGTTATTCTTGCCGATGGCGTGGAATCGCGATGTGCGCGCGATTTAGGTTGGCATACGGCGCTTAATCCGGTGGATCTGGAAACATGCGCATTTTGCAAAGTATCCCATGAATCGATCGATTCGGAATCATGCATCTTTTATATCGGAAATAAGGTTACGCCCGCTGGATATGCCTGGGTTTTTCCACGAGGAAATAACCAGGCGAATGTGGGATTAGGCGTTCTCGGCTCAAGCAGCGGCCCGGGAAAAGCACAAGAGTTGCTCGAAATATTCGTTGCCTCGATATTTAAAGGCGGACAAATGATCGACGTCCATTGCGGCGGAGTTCCCGCCGGGAAATGGCTTAAACCTTTGGTCAAAGATGGAGCAATGATTGTTGGCGACGCTGCCAGGCAGGTCATAAGCCTTACCGGCGCAGGCATTAATTATTCCGTGTATGCCGGACAATTGGCCGGTAAAATAGCGGCGGAGGCTTTTCAAAACGATGCTGTCGATTATAACCATTTATTGACCTACGAGAAAATTTGGGCGAAGGGGCTTGGAAAGCAGCAAATGCGGTCATATGCGCTGAAAACCCTTCTTATTAAAAAACATGATGATGCATTTTTAGATTCAATTGCAAAATCTCTTTCCAAAAAGGACAAAAATAAATTAAGTATTTTAGAAGTCTTTCTGCGGACTTTTATCTCAAATCCAGTCGCCTTTTTTAAAGCTCTTTTGCTTTTCAGATGAAATTACGATGCTTATTGAAATAAAAAACCTCTCATTTTCTTACAATCATAAACCGATTTTACATAACATTTCCGTAGAGATCAATGAAGGCGAACAATGGGCGATTATCGGTAAAAACGGGGCAGGCAAATCAACGCTCATTAAATGTCTTGCCGGCCTTGAAAAAACAACATCCGGAAGCATTTTCCTTGTAAATAAAAAAATTGAATCCTATACGCCAAAGGACATTGCAAAACTAATTTCCTATGTGCCTCAGGTGTCCGGCAGGAATTTACCTTTTACCGTGTTTGACTATGTAATGATGGGGAGGTTTCCTTACCAGGGATTTATGGCCATTCCCTCCGCGCAGGATAAAAAAATCGTTCATGAATCCATGCAATTGACCGACACCGAAGAATTCGCCGAAAGAAAAATGAATACGCTCAGCGGGGGAGAGCTGCAAAGGGTTTTTCTTGCCGGCGCTGTTGCGCAGAAAACGCCTATTTTATTATTGGATGAACCCACGACGTTTTTAGATCCTTTTCATCAGCAATTAATTATAAAAACCCTCGAAAAAATTCATACGGAATTTAATACGACCATTATCGCCGTAACACATGATATATCTTCTGTAATTGAACGATATACCAATGTATTAGGGCTTAAAGGAGGCAAAGTTTTATTCTCTGGTAAGCTTTTAAAGGAGTCAATTGAAACAACCGAAATTTATAAGCAAATATTCGATGTTGAATTTGAATTTGTCGAGTCAATTAGCGGCAGGAAAGTGATTTTACAAAAACAGTAATTTTTTTTAACAATGCCATTATTCAAAATCATCATTCTTTTTATCGCGGCCATTCTTGCCATTTGCGTCTGCCCGTTTTTGGGAATGATTTCAATTTCTCCATTTGACCTGGTAAATAATTCTTTGCAATCGAATATTTTTTTCTCTTTGCGTCTTCCAAGGGCTTTTACGGCTTTTTTAGCCGGTGGCGGGCTATCTTTATGCGGCATGGTTTATCAGGCTATGTTTAGAAATCCTCTTGCGGAGCCTTTTACCCTTGGAGTAGCCAGCGGGGCGTCATGTGGCGCTGCTCTAACAATTTTATTCGGCTTAAGTGCAACGTTCTTTGGAATTTCAGGAATTGCAATCGGTGCGTTTTCCGGGGCATTTTTAGCAATATTCTTTGTTTATGGTTTTTCTCGATTTTCAAAAAAGGCCGATAGCCTTACCATGCTTCTTGCCGGCATAGCGGTAAGCTTTATGTTCAGCAGTATACTCATGTTTTTCCAATACTTAAGCGACATGCACGATTCATTTCAAATCGTACGGTGGCTTATGGGGGGCTTGGAAGTATTCGGATATGATTCAGTTGTTATCATGTTGATATTAATTGCCTTAGGAGGCATTATAATCTTCTTAAAACTTCCTGAATTAGACCATTTGCTTTCGGGTGAAGACATGGCAAAAAGCAGGGGAGTATCCGTAGCAAAAACAAAGGCTTACCTTCTTTTTGCCACGACACTGATTGTTGGAATTATTGTTTCAAACTGCGGTCCCATAGGGTTTGTAGGGCTTATAATTCCTTATTTTGCTCGTAGATATTTTAATTTAAATCATAGAGTTCTTGGTCCGGTTTCATTTTGCATGGGTGGTATTTTTCTTTTAATTGCGGATACTTTCTCTAGGATAATTATTGCTCCAACTGAAATTCCCGTTGGAGTCATTACAGCGCTTTTTGGCGCACCATTTTTCCTATGGATTCTATTATCTCATAAAAATCAAAGACATATAGATATATTTTAAACTGGACAACTCTTTCATCATGCACCCTTCGAGAGCCTCAGGGTGCAAAATTTACGCAAATTCAAGGCTTTTGTTAACGGACGCTGAGGCTCTCGAAGCGTCCGCTAACGTAACATATTATTTATCATAGGCTTATTAATGAAACAAGGATTTATTCAGGTATATACCGGAAACGGTAAAGGAAAGACTACAGCAGCCTTAGGATTAGCTTTACGGGCTGCAGGAGCAGGACAAAGAGTTTATATCGGACAATTTTTAAAGGGACGTAATTACAGCGAGCTGGTCGCTTTAAGAAGATTTAAAGATTTGATAGTCGTTGAACAGTTTGGAAAAAAAACATTCATAATGAAAAAACCCGATAAAAATGATGTTTTAACGGCTAAAAAAGCCTTTAATACTATTTTAAACGTAATTAAAGCTGATAAATTTGATTTAATCATTATAGATGAAATTAATTGTGCAATAAAATTAAAACTAATCAAACTTAAAGATGTTTTAAAGGGTATAACTGAAAAACCAAAGAATGTCGAAATCATTTTAACCGGCCGCGATGCTCCAAAGGAAATAATAAAAATCGCGGATTTGGTCACGGAAATGAAAGAAATTAAACATTACTTTAATAAAGGAATTGTTGCAAGAATAGGTATTGAAAAGTAAAAAAATGGTTTTTAATCGATTGGAAACGCCTTTTAGAAGCAATATTTGTTTATAGAACCTCTATGAGGTAAATGTCGCATAATATATATTATGTAAACTATTTAATATATGCCTTCTTTAAAACTATATACCAGTAACAAACTTGAAAATCTTCTCGATGCATTATCCGAAGTAGTCAAAACTCCGCTTTCTTCTCCCCTTTTGCAGGAAATTATCGTTGTTCAGAATAAAGGAATGCAACATTGGATTTCAATTCAATTGAGCGAGAAATATAAGGTTTGGGCTAATGCGCATTTTCTTTTTCCAAATTCATTTGTCGAAGAAATGTTTAAACAGGTTATCATGGATTATGCTACATTCGATCCACATCATTTAACCTGGAGAATAATGGAAGTTCTTCCAAATCTTATTAACAGGCCTGACTTTGAACCTATAAAGAATTATTTAATCGATTGCCGGCAATTAAAGCTCTACCAACTTTGTTCGCAAATTGCCGATATTTTCGACCAATACTCAATATACCGGCCTGAAGTTGTATTAGGCTGGGAAAAAGGACAAAAGTCGAATTGGCAGTCAATTCTATGGCAAACTCTTTTTAGCGAAGGAAAACCTAAGCATCGGGCAAAATTAAGAGAAGATTTCTTTGCAAGTTTCGAACGCTTTTATCAAAACAAAACACTTTGGAATGGCATTTCCAGGATTTCAATTTTCGGTATTTCCTCTTTACCGCCATTTCACGCTGAAATTATTCATGCTCTTTCAACCAAAATTGACGTCAATATGTTTCTTCTAAATCCTTCGGTAGATTTTTGGGACGATATTCTTTCCGAGCGGGAAATCCATAAAATAATCAAGAAAAAAGGCAAAAAGCATAGTTTTCAAACGGATTTGCATTGGGACCAGGGTAATTCGCTTTTAGCTTCTTTAGGCGCTTATGGAAGGGACTTTATTTCGCTTATGCACGGGTTCGAAGGCGAAGAATTCCAGATTGCTTCCGATCCTAAAAATAACTCGCTTTTATCCGGCATTCAATACGACATTTTACATCTGCGCCAGCGCGTCAGCCAGCCCGTTTCCATTGATGATAATTCAATTCAAATCCACTCGTGCCATAGTCCAATGCGAGAAATGGAAGTTCTCTATGACAACATTTTGCTTCTCTTTCAAAAAAATGAAAGTCTTAAACCGTCCGATATTGCGATAATGACTCCAAATATCGAATTATATGCTCCAACGATCCAGGCGGTTTTCGGTGGCGCTGAAACAATGCTTCCCTATTCTATTGCGGATATCGGAACAATATCCGGCAATAACCTCATTGAAACATTTTTTTTACTGCTTCAGCTTTCACAAAGCAGGTTTACGGTTAATGAAGTTCTTTCAATTTTGGAATCGCCGGCAATACTAAAAGCATTTGACCTGAACGATTCTGATTTAGATCTTATCCGCACATGGATTGAAGGTACAAATATTCATTGGGGATTAAGTAAAGAAACTTTCTCATTTTTTAATATACCCGCAATAGCTGCAACAACCTGGGAAACGGGCATTAAAAGCATGCTCCTCGGCTATTCCATGGCGCCGGGAAATGAAAACAGAGTCGTTAATTCAATTTTACCTTATGAAGGGATCGAAGGCACGCAATCGAAGGTTTTAGGCAATTTTTTGGATTTTATTGAGCAATTGGAGTCATTTCATCTTCATCTAAAAGGACCTCATACACTTGTTCAATGGTCGGAAATTATTTCAAACCTGATTAATAAATTCTTTTCAATCGATGATGAAAATGCTGCCCCGTTTAAGGTATTGCATGATTGTTTGTTTGATCTTTCAAGCATGGAAACTAAAACGGGCTTTTCCGGCGAAATTGATTTGGAAGTGATTACCAATCATTTAAAAAAATCACTTTCCAAAATCAGATATTCCTCAGGGTTTATTTCTGGGGCAATGACCTTCTGTGAAATGCTTCCCATGCGAAGCATTCCTTTTAAAGTATTATGCATGGTAGGCATGAATGACAATGCATTTCCCAGAAGATCGCGGCATTTGGCCTGGAACTTAATGGCTGTAAACCCTCAAAAAGGCGACAGGTCCCTTGAAAAAGAAGATCGCTACATTTTCTTGGAAGCGCTCCTTTCGGCGAGGGACGTTTTTTATATCAGCTATGTCGGACAGGATATTCAGGACAATAGTACAAGACAGCCATCGGTTCTTGTAACCGAACTCCTTGATTATATTGAAAATGGATTTGTTAGTTCAACTCACCCCTCTGTCCCCTTTCTTATCAATAAAATCCATATCTTTCATAAACTTCAAGGCTTTAGCTCGCAATATTTCAGAAGCGCCGGACCGCTTTTCAGTTTTTCAAAAGAAAATTTTATAACAGCTCAAACAAAAAATCTAAAACGTACGACAAAATTGCCGTTTTTTACGCAGTCGATTACCTTTCCGGAACAAGAAATATCAATTTCAATACAGGACCTGTGCAGTTTCTTTAAAAACCCTCTTCGGGCCCTGGTGCAAAAAAAATTGGGAATTTCTTTCGAAAACAAACAATCACCCCTCTCTGATAATGAACCGTTTTCCATCGAAGGGCTTAATGCTTATGCAATCGGTCAGGAACTTGTCGAGCAGCTCATCAATGGCCGAGACCGAAAATCGTGCTATGACTTTTTTAAAGCGGCCGGAAGATTACCTTACGGGAATATTGGACGATATGCGTTCGATCTTTTATTCAGTGAAGCGGAAACGTTTGCTGAAAAAGTACGAGCTACGCTCATACAAAATCCAATTGAAAAGACGTATGTTTCCGGCCTAGTCAAAGAAATTTCAATTTCCGGAGAGCTTAAAGGCTTTTCCCGGAAAGGTCTCATGCACTATCGATTTGCGAATTCCAAAGCAACGGATAAGATCTGCTTGTGGCTTCATCACCTGGCGCTCGAATGTTTCCATTCAAACAACCAATCGGTACAAAGCCTTTTAATCTGTCGGGATGAAGGATGGGAAATTCCCCGGATAAACGGGCCATTATTTCATCTTGAAAATATTCTCAAAATGTATATCTCCGGACTTTCAAATCCCCTTTTCTTTTTCCCTGAAACCTCGTTGGCTTTTGCCGTTTCAGTTTTGCTTAAAAACAAAAACTCTTTAGAGGCGCTATCCGATGCCAAAAAAATGTTTGAAGGAAACGATTATACACGTGGGGAAAATCAAGACCCATATTTGTCCTTTTGTTTCGAAAATGTAGACCCCCTTAATGACAAATTTCAGGATACCGCGCTTGAATTTTTTAAACCTATTCTGACAAATACCCATGAAATCCAATTCCATTGAATTTGATTTAATTAACTCGAACCTGGGCGGCCGTAACCTTATTGAATCAAGCGCCGGAACAGGAAAAACGTATACAATTTCCAGGCTGTTTTTAAGACTTGTTCTTGAAAAACGCATTGAAATAAGTAAAATTTTAGTGGTAACTTTCACCGAAGCCGCAACGGAGGAACTCAGGCAACGAATTCGCGATATACTTAATAAGGCCCGAAAAGCTTTTGAAACCGGCGGAAGCGATGATAAATTTTTAATGGCCATGCTTACAAAATGCGATTCTTCGCGGTGTTTGGAATTGCTCAATGACGCCTTAAGGGATTTCGATACCGCGGGAATTTTTACAATCCATGGATTTTGCCAACGGGTTCTCTATGAAAATGCTTTTGAAAGCGGGCAGACATTAGACGCTCAAATTATTAAAGACCAAAGTGATTTAATTAAGGAAATAGCTGAGGATTTTTGGCGGACGCATTTTTATATGGCTTCCCCATTATTTATCGCTTATTGCCTTGATAAAAAATTGGGCCCTGAAAGTTTTTCGGATGGATTAAAGGCCTTTATAGGTCCGCGGGATATTAAAATAACTCCCGAAATTTCCAAGCAAAACACCGTTGATCTGGAAAATTCATTTATATCATCCATTCAAAATGTTTCAAAGTCTTGGATTGAAAATAAAATCGTAATCCAAAAACTTCTTATTAAATCGAATCTGAATAAAAAGAAATATTCCGAAAAAATAGTCAATGATCTTTTTATTTCACTGGAAACAATGCTAAAAAGCAATGCTCCTGGACCAATGCTTTTTAAAGGCTTTGAAAAATTGACTCATGATACGATTAATGCTTCTATGAACAAAGGATGCAATTTTCAATGCCATGAATTCTTTGATTCCTGTGAAGCTCTTTTAAGCGTTGCCCAAAAATTGCAGAAAACCTTTGACGAGCATATTCTTTATTTAAATGCATTGTTTTTACGCTACGCAAATCAAGAACTTATAAATAGAAAAGAAAAACAAAACATTCTGTATTTTGATGATTTGCTGGCAAAAGTATCAAAGGCATTGGAAAAAAGCAAAAAAAGCTTTGGGCTTGTTCAATCGCTTCGAAATGCTTATAAGGCCGCGCTCATTGATGAGTTTCAAGACACCGACCCAATTCAATACGGTATTTTCAACAGCATTTTTCAGAATGACTCTATATTATTCCTCATCGGTGATCCCAAACAAGCTATTTACAGTTTTAGAGGGGCGGATATTTTTGCATATTTAAAGGCAAGCAATTCCATTGAGAACCGTTTTACGCTGACAAAAAATTATAGGTCACAGCCCGGTCTTTTACATGCAATCAACGTTTTATTTACGCATCAAAAGAACCCGTTTGTATTTGACGATATTGAATATAAAAATGTTTCCGCCGCAACTGAATTACTCTCCCCCGTTTCGGCATTACCGGAAAACGAAACCAACTTCAAACTCTGGATTGCACAGCGCGGCGATCCGCACGCGTTGGAGGCGATTCCTGTTTTTAAAGCGCGGGAAATGATTTGCAAGGCAATTGCATTTGAGATATCACATCTTCTTTTAAAAGGCCCAAATATAAAGCCTTTCCAGATTGCCATTCTGGTGCGTAAAAACAAAGAGGCCGAGCTTATCCAAAATACCTTGTCGAACTATAATATTCCCTCAACCCTGGAAAGTAGCGGCAACGTTTTTGACTCTCCCGAATCCTTGGAAATACTGCGTCTTCTCCAGGGAATTTGTAATTGGACAAAACCCCGCCTATTAAAAGCAGCGCTTACTACTTGTTTTTTTTCATATAACGCCGTCCAAATTCATGAACTCAACTGCAATGAACATGCCTGGGAAGATTGCGTTTCAATGATAAGCCGATATTATGCTTTGTGGCTGAATAAAGGGTTTGTTCCAATGGTCCGGACGCTTATGTCCGAGAACAAAGTGCAAGGACGCCTCATGTCATATTTTCAAGGCGAACGCAGAATTACCAATATTTTACACCTTGTTGAACTGATTCATGAGGAAGAGATTCGTGAAAAGCACAGCCCAAACAAACTTTGCGCATGGCTGTTTAATAAAATCAATGACAATAAAAGCGCCACGGACGAGGAGCTGCTTCGGCTTGAAACCGACGATAATGCGGTCCGGATCATGACTATTCACAAAAGTAAAGGTTTGGAATTCCCCATTGTTTTCTGTCCATTTTCCTGGGCAAGTTCCGAAATCCCCGCTAACAGAAAAAATTCACCCTTATTGTTTCATGATTCAGGTAGGGATTTTTCAGCGACCCTTGCCTTAGGTCAAGAAGCAATACACGACCATAAAACCGAAGCTGAAAAGGAAAGTCTCGCTGAAAACATCAGACTCTTATATGTGGCGCTTACACGCGCAAAAATGCTCTGTTATTGCGTGTGGGGACCATTTCGCGGCGCGGAAACGTCAGCACTAGCCTATATATTGCATGGCAAAGGAATTAACGCTCCTCTGGTTCAAAATTTATCGGCCAAGTTAAAATCATTATCCGACGATCAAATATTCTCCGAGTTACGATCGATTTCCGAGATTTCACCAAAAGGCGCCTTTAAAATAGAAATACTTCCCGATAAAGAACCAACGCCCCTTGAAGCTGAAAGTAAAACTTTCGATGCTCTCATACTGAGGGAATTTACGAGACCGGTCCCGGGACCCTGGAAAATTGCAAGCTTTTCTTCTTTATCCTATCATTATAACGATAAAACATTACTAAACCCTGAGTTGATGGATTCGCTCGACAGTGATACTTTAATTTCAGAAAAACCTTCCGACCCTGTCTTCTCATTAAATAAACCAGAAGGCATTTTCGCATTTCCTAAAGGCGCATTATCGGGGGTATTTCTTCATGACGTTTTGGAGCACACTGATTTTACAAATATCGGTTCTCCAAAAACAACTAATGTAATACTGGATACCTTAGCGGCACATGGCTTTGATCTATCCTGGAAACCAACGATTGAGCACATGCTTAAAAACCTTGTGTCAGTCCAATTATTTCCTGAAAATAATGCCCTTCGACTTTGCAACATACCAAGAAGCGACTGTTTACATGAATTGGAATTTTATTTTCCTCTGGACCTCATTTCCTCAAATGATATTAATTCAATTGTCTCAAATGTAGGCAAAGGAATTGAGCATGCATTTCAAGGACTTCAATTTAAGCCGATTCAAGGTTACATGAAAGGATTCATGGACCTTGTTTTCACCTATAATGGCAAATATTATCTCATTGACTGGAAATCAAATTTTTTAGGCAATTCCATAGAAGATTATTCCGTTGCCAAAATCACGGAAGTCATGCATGAACAGTGCTATAATTTTCAATACCATATTTATATAACAGCCTTGCACATGTATCTGTTAACGCGCATGGTTAATTACGATTACGACAAGCATTTCGGTGGCGTGTTGTACATTTTTCTTCGTGGGGTGGATGCTGAAAAGGGACCGGAATATGGAGTGTTTTTCGACCGTCCCTCAATTCAAACAATCAAAAGGTTATGCAAAACGTTAATTCGTACGGATCAAACTCACCAATGAGCATGTTCCTAAACATCGATCTTCATTTCGCGCGATTTATCGGCGAGCTTGACGCAAGCGCAAGCGGCCCGCTGGTGCATTTGGCCGCTGCCTGTGCAAGCCATGCCTTGCAAAACGGTCATATTTGCGCGGACCTTGCGCTTTTCCACGAGGTATTCCCATCGGATGGTCCGCTTACTGAGCGCATTTCCGATTACCCCGATTTGTCAATATGGATCGAGACGCTTCGAAAATCCCCGGTTGTTGGCGTGGCAAACGATTATCGTCCGCTTATTCTGGAAAATTCACGTTTGTACCTCCATCGATATTGGAATTATGAAAAAGAATTGGCCAACGCCATTCTGAAAAAAAGCGTCGGAATTACAACCATCGATTCCGCAAACTTGGAAACTTCAATTTCCGAACTATTCCCGGCGGAAGGCCCTAATATTTCAGGTGAATGGCAAAAAATAGCGGCCATCACATCATTATTAAAAAACCTATCAATAATTTCAGGCGGACCAGGGACTGGAAAAACCTCAACGGTAATAAAAATTCTTTCATTGGTAATCGATCAATATAAAAACAGGCCCTGCCATGTTGCTATTGCCGCGCCAACCGGAAAAGCAGCGGCACGCCTTGGTCAAGCGCTGCAAAATGCAGACTTCATGGGCAAAAGAATGTCGCTATTAAAAAATCTTGTTATCCAAACGCCATCAACCATTCACAGGCTTTTAGGCGTGCTGCCGAATTCTCCCTATTTTAAATACAATTCCGATAATCCCCTCCCTTACGATATTCTCGTTGTTGACGAAGCATCCATGATCGATTGTGCGCTCATGGCAAAACTATTTTCCGCGCTCAAGCCCAATTCTAAATTGATCGTTCTTGGCGATAAGGACCAGCTTGCTTCGGTTGAAGCAGGAGCAATTATGAGCGACATTTGTGATGCGTATGCCTCCCGGCACAAAAGAACACCAGGGTTTTGCGCGGAAATTTCAAAGATCTCCGAAAATTACGGATTGCTGTCGGATGAAAATGAAACGGGATTGTCGGATTGCATTGTTGAATTAAAAAAGAATTATCGTTTTGCGGAAAATTCGGGGATCGGTGTAGTAAGCGACGCCATTAAAAAAGGTAATTCAAATGAAGCATGGAGAATTCTCTATTCAAATACTTTCTCCGATTTGTCCCTACATTCTATGCCTGAATCCGAAGGTTTACCCCAGAGGTTATATCGAAATGTCGTTGATAATTTTACCGCGTATTTGACCGAAAAAGACGCCGGGCAAGCATTATCTTTATTTGAGGGGTTCCGTGTTCTTTGCACCGTTAGAAAAGGGCTCTATGGCGTGGGCGCCATTAATACAATCATTGAACGGTTATTAACGGCAGCCGGGCTTATCAAGCCGGATTCTCCGTGGTATGCAGGCAGGCCGATTATGGTACTATCCAATGACTATAATTTAAATTTATTCAACGGCGATATTGGGATTATAATGCCGGCGCCGGCCTTTTCAAATGAACTGAGGGCGTTTTTTCCCGGAGAGGCGCCCGGGAACGTCAGGTCTTTTCTGCCTCAGCGCCTTCCTGCCGTTGAAACCATATTCGCCATGACCGTGCATAAGGCGCAGGGTTCTCAATTCGACCATGTTCTACTCATGCTGCCTCAAAACTTTTCGCCGATTCTGTCGCGCGAACTCCTTTACACAGGGATTACCCGTGCCCATAAAAGCTGCGATATATGGTGCAACAAAGAGGTTTTTATAAAATCAGTTGAGCGTAAAATTTCAAGGATGTCGGGGCTACGGGACAGATTGTGGAAATGACAAAATCGATTAATGCACCTTTGGAGGATCAGGGATTATTCCTTGATCCACCGAACGAGAACATCGACGATTTTCTGGGCCTGTTCCTTGTTTGAAATGTTGAATTTGGCCTTTTGCCAATAGACATCGTTGCGCTTTTGATATCTACGGATAGTAAAAAGGACGGGCCCATAATCGTTTTTGTTCCTGTCCCATTGCTGGTATTTAAACATGATGGTCGACCAGGTGCCTTTCGTGAGCACCTCTTTTTCAAGTTCCTTTACGACAAGGACGCCTTCTTCTTCGTAGTTTACCGTGATTTCGCTGATATCAGACGCCATACAATTCCCTTCGTTTTATGATAATTACAGAATGTTTTCGTATAAAGAAAAAAACTATTTCCCCTAGAACCCCTCGGCAAAATCATGATAATCTTTTTTTTAAACAAAAGAATCCTGAATAGAAAATGTATTAATGGCAGGCGAATCTCAAATACTATCTTTCCATAGTGAAATTAAATTACCCGCCTCATTTTTTAAACATTCTTTACGGCATACAACAAAATCCGTCCATTGATGATCGGGAAACAGTCCGGCAATAAACTCCGAAGGTCTGCAAGTTGCCTTAGGACCATGGGAAAGCACAGCTTCAATCACAGCGTCCACGCTGTTTTTCCACACACACACGCTATAAAGAAAAGGCCGGATGTTTTTTATTGTGCTTACAATTTGCTCATCATTTTCTTTGATCGGAATAAGGATCTCCTGCTTCGATAAAGCATTTTCAACGATATGTTCAAGCTCCTGTCCTGATATTTTAAAAGAAGGAGCAAATTCATATTCAGCACCCGCAATAAGTGCATTAAGTGATTCTTCTTTAACGTTTAATTGCATGCAGTTACGCACTTCCAACTCTTTAGGCAGCCATTTGTTAATCGATAGAAGTTCATTTAAAGGAACCGGCGTGGACGTGACAATATCGAAAAGCTCGGACAACCCGATCACGCCAAAAGGTAACGGCGGTCCAAAAGCGACTCGTGGATGCGGATGAAAGCCTTTGCTGAATGCCAACGGAATCCGGGCAGCGATAAACGCCCTGTTGAAAATACTCATCATGTCACGACTGCCTAAAAACCTGAGATTGCCGTTTTTAGAGTATTTATATCTATAATAATGGTATGATTTCGTTTCCGCGGGATTAAGGTCATTTTTAGTGCCTTGGTAAACGTTGGAATTTAATGCGGAAGTTTGAATGTTTTGGGCGATCGTTGAATCGCAAACACCGCATACGTAACATTGATCAGTCCGGCAATCGGAACGGAATTGCCCGTTTAAAGCTTGCGTGCGGTCATCGGCAAGAAAATCCTCGGACACGCCATTAGAAACCGCGGACCATGGCAAGGCCTGCTCTTGCGGAATCTGGGCTGTATATATAGACATGTTTATTGAAACTTTTTCCGCGGCAAGTTTCCAACGCTCAAAATTGAAATACTCGTCCCATCCATCACCTTGAGCGCCATTTTTCCATGCTTCATAGATTAATTGCGAGACCGTGCGGTCGCCGCGTGCCATGATTGTTTCCAAAAACGCCATGGCAGGCTCACGATATGAAACTTTCACATTTCTTTCGGAGCAAAGCGCTTGTTTAATAAATCTGCTTTTTTCCAAAAGAATGTCTGTGGCGTCCATGGCTTCCCACTGAAACGGCGTCTGGGGCTTTGGCGAAAAAGGAGAAATTGCCACGTTGACCATTCTGCGCCGCGAGGTTTGTTTTACTATCCGGGCAATGCTTTTGATAAGCCTCACCATGGCCTCAATATCATCATGCCTTTCGGTGGGCAAACCGATCATAAAATAAAGCTTTACTGTCTGCACATTGCGCCGCATCAACATTTCCACGGCGTTACATATCATATCGTCAGAAAAATCCTTGTTAATAATCGCCCGGAGCCGCATGCTTCCTGCCTCCGGGGCCAGCGTAAATGAGGAGATGGGCGTAATCGATTCGAGCATGTTCATCTGGTCATTGGTAAGCGCGTCGATGCGCGTTGACGGAATTGAAACTTCAAGATGATGCTCTCTTGCAAGTGAGGCAATTGACTTAAGAAGTTCCGTAAGGTTTGAATAATCCGCCGTTGAAAGGCTGAGAAGACCCACATCGCGCCATCCGGTTGACCCGATTGACCGGCTTATTTGCCCATGAATGTCGTGCAGGCTTCTTTCCCGCACGGGGCGGTAGTACATTCCCGCTGAACAAAATCTGCACCCGCGCGTGCAACCGCGCATCACTTCGACCGCCAGGCGATGATGCACCACGTTTATAAGCGGGACCAGTGGGTTGTCGGGATAATACTCGGATTTGAGTTCAGGTATTTTTGCCGCCTTTATTGCGGGCTGTCCCGGAACAGGGACTTCAAACAGGCCTTTTTTTTCGAATGAAAAGAGAGAAGGCGCATAAACGCCCTTTATCGCGCCGAGGGTCTCGAGAGTTTTTTTCCTGGAAAGATTATGTTTTTTGCAGTGCTCCATCGCTTCGCAAAGGGCCACAATCGTCTCTTCACCGTCCCCTATCGCGAAGGCATCGATAAAATTCGCGATAGGTTCAGGGTTATTCATACATGGCCCTCCCGCGATAATAATCGGGCAGCAATCATCTCGATCGCGGCTGAAAAGCGGGATTCCCCCTAAATCAAGCATATTAAGAATATTGGTGTATTGTAGCTCGTATTGCACGGTAAAGCCGACCCAGTCGGCGTCCGCAAGCGGCAGCATATATTCCAGGCAATACAAGGGGATTTTCTCGGACCGCAGGAGTTTCTGGGCGTCGGGCATCGGATGGAAACACCGCGACAGGGCCCACCGGGGCCTTGAATTTACAATATGATATAGTATCTGGAGCCCGAAGTGCGACATGCCGATGTCGTAGATTTCCGGAAAACACAAAACGCCGCGGAGCGATAGTGCTGAAAGGTCTTTACGGACAATGTTGAGTTCATTACCGATATATCGGACCGGCTTTTCCACAAAGGGAAGAAACCGGGCTTCAAGTACTGGCTGTATGTTGTTCATGATCCATCGAAAATACTGGAAACACAGGACAAATGCAAGGCGGCTTATGTAAGAGTAATTTATAATTACCAAGATATATTCCCCTCACTGAGGGGAATTAAAAGGGGAGGCGTTTTGTGCGGGTAAAGAACCTCCCCCGCCCCTCTCAATGAGGGGAATAAAAAATTCCGATCCCCAAATCTAAGTAGTCGTAAAATTTTGTCTTGATATATTTTAGAATCTGTGTTTGAATGATCTACACAAACCGCGTAGATCATTTAAACCTACAGATTCTTATCCACCGTGTGGGTTAGTAAATATGCCTATCAGCTTCGAAAAAAAAGTCGAATTTGAACATGCCAAGGAAGAAGTCCGATCACGCATTAACATTGCCGATATTATCGGCCGGCATGTTGCCCTCAAAGCCGCGGGGCAAAACCTTAAAGGTCTGTGCCCTTTTCATAAGGAAAAAACCCCGTCCTTTACGGTGACGCCCGCAAAGGGCATTTTTTATTGTTTTGGATGCCATAAAGGAGGAGACGTTTTCACCTTTCTCATGGAATTTGAAGGCCTGAGTTTTTCCGAGGCCTTGCATATGCTCGCCGATGAGGCGGGCGTGACTCTTGCACCGCCCCGCTCTCAAAACACCTATCAGTCCGCTGATACGGAAAGTCCGAATAAAAGTACACCTGACCTTATCCCTAAAAATGAAATGCTTAAAATCAACCGGATGGCCGTGGATTTCTATTATTCCCAAACACGAACTCATCAACAGGCAATTGAATATTTTCTTGGACGGGGCCTCAGCCGTGAAATCATCAAGGAATTCCGCCTTGGATATGCCCCGCCGGGGTGGTCGGAATTTTTGTCATTTGCCAATTCACAAGGCGTGCCGCAATCAGCGCTTGTCCAGTGCGGCCTCGCCATTGCAAAGCAGGACAACAAGGCCTATGACCGTTTTCGCGACAGGATCATGTTCCCCATTTTCGACACTTCCAAGCGGCCCATCGGGTTCGGCGGAAGGGGCCTGACCGCCGACGCCCAGCCGAAATATCTCAACTCTCCAGAGACGTTTCTCTATCAAAAAAACAAGACACTGTACGGCTTGCACATGGCCCAGTACCATATCAAGCAGAGCAAAAGCGTCATTGTCGTCGAAGGATATATGGATTTTCTGTCGCTTTTTCAGGCAGGCGTTAAAAACGTGATCGCAACGTCGGGCACCGCCCTGACCGACGGCCAGGCCCGGATCGTCCAGCGGTTTACAAATAAAATTTATCTCGTGTTCGACGGCGACGGCGCCGGAATAAACGCCGCCCAGCGGGCGATATTCGTATTAGCGCCGTATAACTTCGATATGCGCGTGCTCATCCTGCCAAACGAGGAAGACCCCGATTCATATGTAAAAAAACACGGGCAGGCCGGGTTCCTCGCTCTTCTGAATAACGCGCTCCCCTTCATGAAATTCATCATTGAAAAAGCCATTGCGGACAAAAACGCCGACACGCCCCAGGGCAAGTCGCAGGTACTTGACTTTTTAGCGCCGCTCGCGCAATCGATGACCGATTCCATTGTACGTCAGGAATTTATTAAACTTATTGCGGAGCATCTTCTTATCAGCGAAGCAACGGTCCACGGACGTTTGAAAAATAATGCCCCTTTGCACAACAAAATCATTGAGAACACAGACGATTATTGCGGCACGCTTGAAGGCAATTTCATGCGTCTTTTGCTTTCGAGCCCCTCAATTATTGTCGAGGCGCGCCAGTTTATCAGACCCGAAACTTTTACCGATCAATTTTCCAATAACTTATATTCTATGATTGTACGGTGCTATGATGAAAATCAACAATTGGACACGCTGGTCGACAGGATAGCCGACCCGGAAGTTAAACGCATCGTAAGTCTATTGTACGCCAAAGGCGCGCAGGAAGAAAATGCGCTTGAAGAGTTGCGGCATACGGTGATACGGTTGCAGGCAAAATATTTAAGGCGCCGGATACATGAAATCGGCAATCGGATGAAAAATGAGCCTTCGAAAAGAAAAGACCTTATGGACCAATTAAAGGAATTCTCCACTCAACTGAAAGAACTTGAGATATAACGATGACTACGAAAGAAGACCTGACGGCATTTTCAATCGAAAAATCGGTTGACAGACTTAAAAAGCTATCGACGCTCCAGGGGTTCGTGACCGACGCCCAGATTGACGAATTGGTAGCCACCCCCGAGGGCCGCGAACACGTCGAATCGGCGCTTGCACATGAACATATCACCATCAATACGTTGATCACGGAAAATAAAACACCCGTGCTCGAACGCCGGACGCGACGGTTTATTTCGGTAAAAAGGATCCCGCGGTACGCCGATCCGACATGGGTGTATCTCAACAGCGTCGGCAGGGTGCCTCTGCTGACGCGCGGCCAGGAATCGGAATATGCCCAGCGGATGGAATCGGCGCAGGAAAAACTTTTTGAAATGGCCTTTCGCTCACCCATGGCCTATGAAAGCCTTTACCGGATAACCGAAGAACTCAAGCAAAACGTCCTGGAATGCATCGATGTTTTACAAGTGGAAGAAGACCAGGTGGAAGGGCCTGAGGAATATGTCAATCTGAGGGCCAATTTCCTCAAAGTCATGGCGCAAATCAACCGTAAGAACGGGACAATATCCCAGCTTTCAAAAAAACTTAATGCGTCAAGGTCAAAAAAGGGGAAAGACCTTCTTAACGAAAAGATCGCCCTGCTCCACCGTGAATGCATCGATCTTTGCCGTCATCTCAATCTTAACACGAAGCAAATCCAGCATATCCTTGACAAATTTAAACTGGTCCTTAAAAAGAAAACGATGGTCGACCAGTTGGAAGAATTCACCCGATGGGAGGAGACGCGCAACCAGGCCAAGTGCGCGATCATCGAAGCGAACGTGCGGCTCGTGGTCAGCATTGCCAAGAAATACACGCTTCGCGGCATGGAAATCATCGATCTTATCCAGGAAGGCAACAGGGGCCTGATAAAAGCGGTCGAAAATTTCAATTACCGGAAGGGATACAAATTCAGCACGTACGCCACCTGGTGGATCAAGCAGGCGATTTCCAGGGCGATCAACGATAAATCAAAAACAATCCGTATCCCTGCCAACACGCTAGATCTTGTCAACAAAACGGTGAAGTTCTGCAGAAAATGGGTCACGGAATACGGTTGCGAACCCACGCATGAAGAAATATCCCACGCGCTCGGTTTGCCGGTCAACAAAGTCCAAATGGCGCTCGAGTATTCCATGGACCCCATTTCGCTCGACATGGAAATCGGCAACGACGGCAGCACCACGTTCGGGGAGTATATCGAAGACACAAAAGCCGAGGACCCCGCGCGGCGTATGCTCCTCATCAAGCTCAGGGAACAAATCAAGGACGTTCTCAATTCGCTCCAGAAAAAGGAGCGGGAAATCGTCGTCATGCGCTTCGGCCTCGATGACGGCAGGATAAAAACCCTGAAAGAAATAGGCGAAGCGTTCAATATTTCCCGCGAACGCGTCCGTCAGATCGAGACAAAAGCGTTAAGCAAGTTAAAGCATCCCAGCCGTACCAAGCAGCTCGTGGCCTGGAAAGAAGACAGGGACGAAATGCTGTATGAGTAAGCGAGGGCGGACAATTTATAATCCGCGGAATCTTATAATCAGCGTCAATCTGCGGTTCAGACAATTAATATACGATTTTCATTGATTGAACACCATTTCCCGATTTCAGCCGGATTAAGTAAGTTCCCCGCGCCAGTTTCGAAATATCGAACGACAAGGGCGAAGAGCCTTTCGCCCCTACGGCTTGGCATTGCAACGCATCTGCCCGAAACATCAAACAATGCCACTTCACCTATCGCCATACCGGGTGTTTTACCCGATACCACAAGCTTTTCTCCCATGATACGAACGTTAAATCCGTTAACCGATTTTAATGAGGAATAGCTTCGTGACACCACTGCCGAAATCGCCTTGGGCACAAAGTGCGCAGCCATTGCATTATGCCCGCCAAGACTGTCGACCAAAACGAGTTCTCCCGCAACCGTAAACCCGCCGTCATCCGTTGCGCACACTGAATACCCACGCGCTGAAAAGCCGGGATTGGATTTATACGGAATAGGATTTTGTTTTTCCCACAACAGTTTTTTGCCCGTTGAATCGGTCACAAACGTCCATATACCGCCGGGGCCATTGGCCCGGCTTCCTATGAACACGATATTGCCGTTACTTAGTTGCGTAAAATCGTAAATGGCGTCGTTTCCTCCCTGGAATCCGGCCGTGTCCCAGGCCGAATTCGTGCCGCCGGAATAGGAAATAGGCGACCACCAGGCATCGTAATAAAGTTTACCGAAATTCGTCCAGCAATTCCCTTCATACGCCATCCCCGCTACCACGAGCGACCCGTCACGAAGCGTTTTACAGCGGGTGATGTTGTTGACCTCGGCGCCTACGCCGTCGAGATTGAAAGTGTATTTCTTTTTCCAGGTTAGCCCAATTCCATTGTCAAAATAAAAAATCTCCTGGTTCCCTGAAAGAAGTAAATATTGTGAAGCCGTTTCTTCAATACAAAATCCGCCTGCAGAATATCCCGCCACTCCCCCGCATTCGCCCCAGTTAAGTAATTTACCTGAAGAATCAAAACTGAGGACCGCCGCATAATCGTATTTAATATTCCCGAATATATAATTACCATCGGTAAAATTGTCCCCTGCCGCGCAGATGATCGTCCCGCGTTTCGTCTCGCGGACGGAGTTGAAGGTGGCAGATGCACGTTTAAGAATCGTTTGACGGTTGTTCACGGAATCATATAGCCATGTGGACCATTTAATGTTTCCAAGAGTGTCGGTACGAAGTATAAATGGATTAACATAACGGAAACCTGCAATAATGAAATCTTTATTTTTAGCTACGGTAATTGAGCGTCCTCCTGAACCTTCTGGAAACCAATAAAGCCTTTTCCATAATTGTTTTCCTGATCCATCTAAACAAAAAAGAATTAAACTCCTCATCCCAGTGGTGTCTCTTGTTTCACCAACACAAATACTTTTTCCATTCGGAAGGATTTTTATATCATATAATATGTCGGGAGTAGGCGTATTGACATTAATAACCTTATATATCCCTCCATCATACACATACGTCCAAGCCGTGTCGTAGTTCACCAAGGTGTCGAAGCCGGGGGTAGTCGCGTGCAGGGGGGAGGTGATCGTTACGAGCAGGGAGAAAATGCAAATTACGAATCTGGAATCTGGAAGGTGAAGGCAATCTGGAATCTGGAATTAAGAATCTGAGAATTGAAGAAGCTGAAAGCAGCGAAAAGGCGGCGATGAACTGCGTGGGAAGAGCGGTGAGTTTTAGGGCTTTTACCATAAAATTGTTTTTCATACAAACTCCCTTTGAAAATTAGGAATCCGGAATTTAAGAATCAAAGGTTTTAACATGGTTTACTTCATCTTAGCACGATATTAAATTTCTTGTCAAGCAAATCTCTGAATCTTTCAGAAATTTCACCCGCTTTATATCGATCTCGCAAGCCATCAATAATATATTCCTTGTAAAGTGCAAGAAGCGCCTTCGCCCGTTCAACGGCAAGCGCCCCTTCGTTTTCGAAAGTGAACCAAATCGAATCGTGGCTCGATGCGTCGAGGTAATTTATAAAAACAAGCACGGGATCAAGGACCTCGGAAGGTCCGGGCATTAGGGAACGAACCAGCGCATCGTCAATATCACTCGGTTCAACAAGAACCGATCCAGGCGTTTTAATATCCGCAATAGCAATTTGTTCTCCGACAAGTTCGATCATGATGTTGGTTGTCGGATGCACGTAGCGAAAAGACAGATCCGAGCTTTTCGTAAAACCGCACTGTTCCAGGATATTGGCAATTTTTTGTAAATCCGGCGAAACGAAATCAATATCATTCGATCCGGGCAGTCGCAGCCAATATGCCGCGGATTGCCCGCCCACAATAATGCAAGACAAGCCAGATTTCTTGAAGATGGAAGAAAAAACGATTGATATCGCGAAATGAAGGGATTCCGGGTCTTTGCGGAATTTTTCATCCAGCTTAGATAGCGCTAAGGTGAGGCTTTCTTGAAGATTGTCGATCACGGGCGACTTTCTCCGCGGCGCGCCGGGATTCCTCAACGGTTGATCTCATTTGATGGCGTTTTTTAAAGCCAGAAAGAAGAATAGGAAGCGCTTTTTCCTTGGCTTTTTTAATTGAAATACGTCGCAATTTCATACGTTATTTCCATTGGTTATTATCATCCATAAATATACGCTAAATTCATTATCCAGACAATAAATAAACACAAGTGCAGAAATATTTACTAATGACAGATTTTCATCGTCTGCGCCGCCACTCCCGCCTTCACCCTCACAACGTACGTTCCCCGCGCCAGTTTCGAAATATCGAACGACAAGGGCGAAGAGCCTTTCGCCCCTACGGCTTGCATTGCAACACATCTACCCGAAACATCGAACAAAGAAACTTCACCTATCGCCATACCGGGTGTTTTACCCGATACCACAAGCTTTTCTCCCATGATACGAACGTTAAATCCGTTAACCGATTTTAATGAGGAATAGATTCGTGACACCACCGCCGATACAGGCTTTGAAACAAAATGCGCTGCAAGCGCATTATGCCCGCCAAGACTGTCGACCAAAACGAGTTCTCCCGCAACCGTGAACCCGCCGTCGTCCGTTGCGCACACTGAATACCCACGCGCTGAAGAGCCGGGATTGGATTTATACGGAATAGGATTTTGTTTTTCCCACAACAGTTTTTTGCCCGTCGAGTCGGTAACAAATGTCCATATCCCGCCGGGACCATTGGCGCGGCTTCCTATGAATACAATGTTTCCGTTGTTGAGTTGCGTAAAATCGTAGATTGCATCATTTCCTCCCTGGAATCCGGCGGTGTCCCAGGCGGAATTCGTGCCGCCGGAATAAGATATCGGCGACCACCAGGCGTCGTAATAAAGCTTCCCGAAATTCGTCCAGCAATTGCCCTCGTAGGCCTGGCCGGCAACAATTGGTGTACCATCGCGCAATATTTTGCATCGCGTGATATTGTTTACCTCAGCCCCCACGCCATTGAGGCTAAAGGTGTATTTCTTTTTCCAGGTTAGCCCTATTCCACTGTCAAAATAAAAAATCTCCTGATTCCCTGAAAGGAGCAAATATTGTGAAGCCGTTTCTTCAATACAAAATCCGCCAGCAGAATATCCCGCCACTCCCCCGCATTCTCCCCAGTCAATTACCTTGCCCGAAGAATCAAAACTGAGGACCGCCGCATAATCGTATTTAATATTCCCGAATATATAATTACCATCAGTAAAGTAATCTCCTGCCGCGCAGATGATCGTCCCGCGTTTTGTCTCGCGCACGGAGTTGATGGCAGCTCCACGCGTAAGAAGGGTTTGACGACTATTTAAAGAATCCCAAAGCCAAGTAGACCATTTTATGTTACCAAGCGTATCGGTACGAAGAATCCATGATGAGGCGCCTTGAAAGCCACCAATTAAAAAATCCTTATTCTTGGAAATAATTATTGAATTGCCATAATACTGGCCAACATCCGATCCATGTAATACCTAACCTATGCACCGAAGATGCATAAAACTTTATGCTTCAAAATACGCGATATTGACATTTAAATAACATAGCACTAAACTTGTCGATCTTATCGATTACCGTACCGATATTTTCCT
>Ga0182017_10000141_pt1 | contig 55117 bp, 41 predicted proteins | sample 712E3DmetaG_FD_120492 | JGI IMG/M metagenome (GOLD analysis project Ga0182017, IMG submission 120492) | Permafrost microbial communities from Stordalen Mire, Sweden - 712E3D metaG | ecosystem: Environmental > Terrestrial > Soil > Wetlands > Permafrost | place: Sweden: Stordalen | collected... | reverse complement strand
CGGACTAGGATTATCAATTGCAAAAAAAATTATAGACCTAAGCGGGGGAAAAATTTCTTTGTTAAGTGCAACGGGCAAAGGGAGCACTTTTACTTTTAGGATTCCGCTGGAAGTAACATCAACAGCCCAAGAGCCAGCCATGGAACTACCATTGCAAAAGGGAATAGATGGTGCTGATTTGACCAGGTTAAAAGAAATAAAAGTGTTGGTAGTGGATGATGACGAGACTACCTTAATGCTCGTTTCTTCCCTGTTCAAAAATGTGGGTATTGATGGCGAAACATCAGCTAATGCTGCTGAGGTAATGGAAATATTAACGCAAAAACAATTCGATATTATTTTTACAGATATTCAAATGCCAGGTACGAGCGGGATAGGACTTCTTAAGGCAATCCGCTCGCATCCCGAGAATAATATTGCACAATTACCGGTAATTGCCCTTACGGCAAATTTCAACATAAAAGAACATCATCTGAATTTGGGTTTTACTAATTATCTGTTAAAACCATTTAAAGAGGCAGATTTTTACAATAAACTGAAAGAAGTGTTGTTTCCGGGAAATCATTTACCAGGGTCAATCAAAACAAAACGGGATGAAAGTGCAGAAGAACATTCCGCATCTTATTCTCTTAAAGAGATATCAAATTTTACCGTAAACGACCCTGTTGCATTAAAAAAGGTAGTGCAAACATTTGTTGAAAAATCCCTTAAAACAATACAGGACTTAAAAGCATTAGTAAAACAATCGGACATTGAGGGTATTTCGTTTTGTGCGCATAAATTGCTTCCGACATTCAGGCAATTTAAAATTTATGAAGTAGTGGGTGATTTAGAAAAATTAGAGCGGCATAAGGAAATAAACCTTCAGCAGGACGATTTTATCGCTATAACCCAAAGAACTATTGAAATAGCAGAAAAAATAATCATTCAGATAGAGCAAGAAAATATTTAACTTTATATCTACTCAGGTAGATAGCCTTTAGACTTGTAGACTGTAGGAGAAATTCGAACCTTGCGAAATAGCTAACGAGCTTTAGCCTATAGGCTAAACAACCTTAATAATTACTTAATTTTCAATATTATACTGTTTCAATTTATTATACAGCGTCTTCCTGTCAATATTTAGTATTTTGGCAGCTTTGCTTTTGTTATATTTTACTTTTTCGAGTACTGTTTTAATTTTTTCATACTCGATTTTATCGATAGCTTCTTTAAGATCGTCACTAACAAAAGACTTTTCCGGTAGAGTAGTGTTTTGGGAAGCTATTAATCCCTGAGGTAACGTTTCGGAAGTGACCACATTACTTTTGGTAAGGAGCACGGCCCTTCGGATAACATTTTTAAGTTCGCGGATATTACCAGGCCAGGAATATGCCTTAAAAGTATTAATTACCCCTTCGTCAAATCGTTCAACCGATCGGTTTAACTCACGGTTTGCCAGGTTCAGAAAATGATTTGCAAATATTAATAAATCAGCTTGTCTGTCGCAAAGACGTGGTACCTGGAGTGAAAATTCGTTGAGCCGGTGAAATAAATCCTCGCGGAAATCGCCTCGCTGCACTGCCTGGGATAAATCATCGTTGGTAGCAGCAATGATGCGAACATCTACTTTAATTTCCTTATTGCTGCCAATAGGCTTGACTGTGCGCTCCTGGATAGCCCTGAGAAGCTGTATCTGAACTGAATAGCTAAGATTGCCTATTTCATCAAGGAAAAGGGTTCCTCCATCGGCCTCAACAAACTGGCCTGTTTTATCGTTAATTGCCCCGGTAAATGAACCTTTCACATGGCCAAAAATTTCGCTGGCAGCCAAATCCTTTGGCAGCGCACCACAATCGAGGGCAATAAAGGGCTTTGGTGCACGGTTGCTTTCCTGGTGAATTTTTCGTGCAACATATTCTTTACCTGTTCCGCTTTCACCAAAGATCAATACCGAAATGTTGGTTGGCGCCACCAGGCTAATGTATTCGTTCATTTTAACGGCCAAATCGCTTATACCGGTCAAGAAATCAAGTGCAGAGGCTGAATTAGTTTTGGATTTATCATGGTTATCGCTTAAAGCGGTGTTAATGGTCCATAAAATTTCGTCTGGGTTAACCGGCTTAGTGACATATTCAAATGCGCCCATTTTAATGGCTTTAACAGCAGTACGTATATCGCCGTAGCCTGTCATCAGAATTACAGGGGTTTGAGGGGACCGGGACTTTACTATTTTGAGAAGTTCCAGACCATCGTTGTCAGGCAGCCTGATATCGACTAAAAGGATATCAAAACTATTGCTATTGAATGTCTTTAGGCCTTCAGCAAAAGAAAAAGCCTCTATTACGCTAAAACCTTTTTTTTCAAGAAAAGTTCTAAGCATGACGCAAAATGTGGCATCATCATCTACCAGAAGTACGTTAGCCATCATATCTAATAATCGACGATAAAAATACCAATTAATGGCAGATTACAACAACCTAATTTGATTTTTTCTTTGGACAATTTCTATATATTTATGATATTGTTAAATGTTTAATTTTGTTGCAAAAGATGCCCCGATATCGTCATTTGTTTTTCGATCTTGACTGCACTTTGTGGGATTACCATGTTAATTCCACAGAAGCGTTGCACGAACTTTTTGAAACCTACCAATTGCATGAACTTTTTGATAAATTTGAAAATTTCAGAGAAACATTTGGTAAGCATAATGAGGAGGTATGGAAGGCTTACCGTGAAGGGAGAATCCATAAAGATACTCTACGCGTTTTACGTTTTGAACGCACATTAAAGGATTATGGCATAACCAATTTTGAGCTTGCCCATAAGCTAAACAGCGATTTTATTAATATTAGCCCCCGAAAAACCAAACTCATGCCTGGAACAATGGAGGTATTGGGATATCTGAAGAGCAACCATTATCAAATGTATATTATTACCAATGGTTTTACCCAGATACAGGAGATTAAGGTGGAAACGTCAGGGCTTGCCGATTTTTTTATAAAAATGTTTACTCCTGAAAATATTGGGTATATTAAACCCCATCGGGCCATTTTTGAATATGCCGTAAAATCGGTTAATGCGCGTAAAGCAGAAAGTCTAATGATAGGTGACGATTTGCAAGTAGATATTATTGGCGCCCGCGATTTTGGTATGGACCAGGTTTATTTTAACCCACATAAAATACCGCATAACGAAAAGATTACCTATGAAATTTTGACCCTTTTTGAACTCAGGGAGTTTTTGTAGATTGATCTTCCACCATGCCTTTTATTAAAAGTGTTGTAGAAGGTTTTTTAGGGTCATTAGATATAATAGTAATGACTTTGTTTTGCATACCAACCTTGCCCGTGGAGTTGAATGTTGCTGTTATAGAACTGGATTCACCAGGCTTAATCTCCTTATCTTTGGGGTTTGTAGTAGTGCACCCGCAGGATGTTGAAATTTTTCGTAGTTTCAGGTTTGTCTTTCCTTCATTTTTAAATTTAAATTCATGTTCAGCCTTTTGCCCTTGTTTAATACTGCCAAAATCATAAGCAGTGTTTTCAAACAATATTTTTGGTGCATTAGCAAGCTGTTGAGGCGTGAGTTTGGAATAATCTTCTACAATTGTTGCTGTAATGGTAAGCTTGTAATTAGGATCTTGCTTGCCGTTTATACTAAAAAATAAATAATCAATCAGGAAATCCCAATCGTTTTTCTTTGCAGCGTCATAAGATATAATTACTACACCCTTCTGGTTTGGTTGTAATACCTCTGGTTGAGATTTTACAGTAAGAAAAGCCGGTACATTGACAAAAGATATTTTTGTAGGGGTTTGACCGGAATTAATCACTTCGACCTTTTCGGTTTTGTTGGCATAAGGAGGTATCGTACTAAAATTAATCTGACTTTGTTTAAACCGAAGGTCGCCCATCGTAAACCGAAATTCGTCCTGCACAGGCAGAGCTTTGGGAATAATTGACCCGGTAATTTTCAGATATACAGCTGGTTTACTTGCATTTGATTTTATAGTAATTGTTTTATCGATTTGTCCTGACCTGCCTTCCGGATTGAAAGAAACTTTGATAAAGCCTTTTGCACCTGGGAGAACAGGCTGTTTTGTCCATTCAGGGGTAGTACATCCGCAAGATGTTTCGACATTTTGTATAATCAAAGGGGTGCTTCCTGTGTTGGTAAAATCAAACACATGGCTTACAGAACCATCGGCTGCCTTAATTGTTCCAAAATCAAATGCTTCTTCTTTAAATGATATTGTAGCTTCACGTTGTTGTGCATTCAAGCTCAAAATGCCCGCAAAAGCGACATAAAAATATAACCCCAGAAACTTTTTCATAATAATTTGTGTTTTATATTAAAAACAGTAACTCAAAATTAATAAAAAAAATGTGCTTAGCTATGCATAGGTGTAGTATTAACATTTTTTAATAATTGCCAATTATTCACTACTTTTATTCGCTTATTTTTTTTCTGTGATACGACAGTTTAAACACACTTTACTGTTTCTGGCATTAATGATGGGTTCAACGACCGTGTTTGCCCAATTTTATAACGGTCACCAAATGGTATTTGGCAAAAATCGAGTACAATACACCAATTTTTATTGGCAGTACTATAGATTTGAAAAATTTGATGTTTATTTCAATCAATTCGGACAAGACCTCGCCCTTTATACAGAATGGTTTGCCAATCAGGAAATTAAAAGGCTCGAAAGCCTTCTTGATTATTCCATAGACCGAAGGATCATTTTTCTCGTTTATAATAAATTGTCAGATTTCAGGCAAAGTAACATAGGTTTGGTTACAGGTAATGAGGAATACAATACTGGTGGAGTTACCCGTATTGTCAATAATAAAGTTTTTTTGTACTACGAGGGCGATCATAAAAAATTTCAGCATCAAATATCCGCGGCTATTGCCGAAGTGATATTAACAGAAATGCTTTATGGTAACGAACTCCGTGAAAACATGGCCAATTCAACGCTCATCAATTTACCGGATTGGTTTACCAAGGGCCTTTTGTCGTATCTTTCAGAAAACTGGAGTGTAGAAATAGAAGATCGTGTAAAAGACGGGGTTTTGAGCGGAAAGTACAAAAAATTTAATCGGCTTACCGGTGATGACGCTGTTTATGCGGGTCATTCTATCTGGAGATACATTGAGAAAACATATGGCCGTTCTGTCATACCTAATATCGTTTATATTACCCGTATCAACAAAAATGCAAGGAATGGATTTCTTTACGTGCTGGGTGCCTCTATCAAGGACATTTCGGTTGAATGGTTAGCTTATTATAAGGATAAATACAAACCTTACGATGGTGAAATTGCGGATGCCGGCGACTTGCTAATGAAACGACCTAAAAAAAGAAGAGTTTATGAGCACATTAAAGTAAGCCCGGATGGAAATCATATTGCCTATGTAACAAACGAATCGGGCCAATACCGGATATGGTTATACAATGAACAAACTGGTCGAAAAAAGTGCCTTATCAAACGTGAACATCGTCTCGATCAAATTCCGGATTATTCATTCCCAGTGTTGGCATGGCATCCATCAGGACATATCCTCACTTTTATTACCGAAGAAAAAGGCGGATTGAAACTTTCACATTACGACTTGGAAACCCGTGAGTTAAATACCAAAAATTTTCTTTATTTAGAAAAAGTACTTGATTTTTCTTATTCTAACGATGGTTCTCGATTGGTCTTGTCGGCCGTGCAAAACGGGAAAACCGATATTTATGTTCACACTTTATCGTCGGCCACTAATGAACAAATTACGGACGATTTGGCCGACGACCTGTTTCCCCGTTTTATTGAGAATTCTAAAAAAATAATTTTCAGCTCGAATCGTAAAAGCGACAGCCTTAATCTTAATTCAACAGAAATTTCTGCACCTTCGCCTGTTTTTCGCCTTTATGTAAGTTCTTATCCGCGTGGCAGTAATAAGCTGACCCCAATTTCGGGTAACGAACTTGCGAATCATACACAACCTTTCGGGTTTTCAACCAATCGGTTTACTTATTTGAGCGATGGTAACGGTATTATTAACCGTTACCTTGCCGAGTATGATAGTATTATAAGCCTCATTGATACTACTATTCATTATCGCTATTATACGAAATCGTATCCGTTGACAAATTATACACGAAATATTTTGGAAAATGATGTGGATAGGAAAACCACAAAACTTGGCCAAATTTTCTTGCGAAACAAGAAAAACTATTTATATAAAAAAGACTTAACTGATACTCCTATCCAGACTGGGTTGACTAATACCGAATTTCGGAAAGAATGGTTAAAAGAGTTAAATAAAGATAGCACAGGCATTGTTCATAAAGAAAAGATTTCACTGCAGCAGGCAAATAAAAAGGTTTTGCTTCCTTTAACGGATTCAGCGCGGGTAAAAGAGAGCGAAATTGACGTTAATCATTATGTTTTTGAGATTGAAAAGCTAAACTTATATAATGAACGTTTAAAAAGTACTGGCTTCAGTTTAGTGGCCGACACCACTGCTGAAGGAGATAAAACTAAACCAAAAATCAGGATTTACCAAACTGCCTTTTACACTAATTATCTTGTTAGCCAGGTTGATTTTACTTTTTTGAATGCATCTTACCAGCCGTTTAATGGGGGCGCCGTATATTATAATCCCGGATTTAATTTGCTGTTTAAAGTGGGCACAAATGATCTCTTCGAAGATTACAAAATAATCGGAGGATTTAGGTTTTCAGTCGATTTCCAAAGCAATGAATATCTTTTGAGTTTCGAAAATTTGAAAAAACGGATTGATAAACAGATTATTTTTCACCGACAGGCATATAAAAATTTTACAATAAATGATGATTATATTAAGACAATAACACACGACGGCTACTATATATTAAAGTATCCATTAAGCCAGGTAATGGCAGTAAGGGGCACAGCGTCTTTACGTTACGATCGTGTTGTTACACTTGCCAGTAGGGTAGAAGCACTTGACAAAAATGATGTGAATAATTTTTGGGGCGGACTAAAACTTGAACTCATTTTTGACAATACACGTTCACTTGGCATCAATATATATAGTGGCTCTCGTTATAAAGTTTTTGGTGAAGCGTATAAACAGATTAACCTCGGAAAATCCGATTTGTTTGTTCTGGGCGCTGATTTCCGCCATTACCAGGTAATTCACCGTAATCTAATATTTGCAAGCCGCTTTGCAGGAAGTACATCTTTCGGAGGAAGCAGGCTTATTTATTATTTAGGAAGTGTGGATAATTGGATAAATTTATCATCGAAAGTACCTACTTTCGATAACTCCATTCGTATCGATCAACAGGAAAAATATGCTTATCAAACGCTGGCTACTAATATGCGCGGGTTTGTCCAAAACGTTCGCAATGGTAATAATTTTGCTGTAATCAACAATGAAATACGTTGGCCTTTTATTAAATATTTTGCCAATTACCCTATTAGTTCTAACTTTTGGTCGAGCCTTCAAGCCATTGGCTTTTTAGACATCGGATCTGCATGGACTGGCTTAAGTCCATACTCGGGCAAAAATGCTTATGACTATGATGTAGTCCCATATGGGAACCTAACGGTAACTATTGAATCGAACCGCAGCCCCATTGTTTATGGATACGGGTTTGGCGTAAGGGCTCAGCTTCTTGGCTATTTTATGCGGTTTGATTGGGCTTGGGGTGTTGAAAACAAAGTAGTGTTACCTCAGATTTTTTACTTTTCGTTGAGCCTCGATTTTTAATTATCTTATGCTTTAAACGTACTATATAACTATACTATTGAATTTATGACTACTTCGGATATTGGCATTTTGCTGATCACTGGACTAGCTGCAGGGCTTGTTAGTGGAACATTAGGGGTTGGTGGCGCTATTGTTATGATTCCTATGTTGACTTTTTTTCTGGGTATGTCGCAACAGCAAGCGCAGGGCAACAGTCTTATAGTTATGTCATTTCCCGTTTTTGCAATTGCGGCATGGAATTATTACCGGCATGGATATGTCAATGTTAAATTTGCACTTATAGTAGTTGTCGCATTTATTCTCGGAAGCTTCATTGGGTCGAGTATTTCGGTTTATCTTCCGGAAAAAGTATTACGAAAGATATTCGGATTCTTTCTTCTCTTTATTGGGGCACGGATGATTCTGAAGTAGATGTGAGAAAATGACAATATGTAATTGAATTTTATCCTAAGTTTGGATTAGGTGTTACTTATTATTATACAGGGTCATTGTTCTCTGAACACCAATGGTTCCAAAACTTTTTATGATATCGATAGCCAAAGGAAAGCGTTCGTTGAGTACCTTTATCTCTTCCGCAGCCCATTCTCCCAATACATAATCTACCTGGTATCCTTTTGGAAATTCATTGCCAATACCAAAACGAAGCCGGGCATAATCCTGGCGTCCCAGTACTTCATTTATGTTTTTTAATCCGTTATGTCCACCGTCACTCCCCTTTGATCGTAGCCTAAGTGTTCCTAAAGGAAGGGCAATATCGTCAAGAATAACCAAAAGATGTTCGATGGGAATGTTTTCTTGCTGTAACCAATAATTAACTGCTTTCCCACTAAGATTGACGTAGGTAGAAGGTTTCAAAAGAATAAATGTACGGCCTTTAAATTTATATTCAGCAATAAAACCGTAACGTTTATCCTGAAAACAAATATTGGATGCCTTAACTAAAGCATCCAATACTTCGAAACCAATATTATGACGGGTTTGTTGGTACTCGTCACCAACATTCCCCATGCCGACAATTAAGTACTTCAATAATCCTAAAAATTATATTATTCAGCTTTAGCAGGTGCAGCAGCAGTTTTACCAGGAGTAGCGCCTGCTTCAGTAGGAGCTACAGTTGTAGCCGCTTCAGCAGGAACTTCTTCTTCAGCAGTACGTGCAACACGGGTTACCTTGACCGAAACGACAGGACTATTTTTCAGATCCAGAAATTCAATCTTATCATAAGCAAGATCAGCCACTTTGACGGATTTACCAATGACTAGTTCTGTGACGTCAATGATAATTTCATCAGGAATATTTTTAACCAATCCTCTTACTTTGACTTTTCTTCTGTCTTGAATTAATCTACCACCTTCACGAACGCCAATCGAATTACCTTTCACAATTACTGGCAGATCGATGACAATTTTCTTGTCATCAGATACTTCGTAAAAGTCAATATGATCGGGTTTGTCAGTTATCGGATGAAATTGAATGTCCTGAATTTTGGCCGTATACTTTTGTCCATTTATATCTAAATCAATCATATATACATGTGGAGTATAAATGATATTCTTCAAGTCCTTTTCAATTACGGAGAAATTAACCGAATTTTTACCACCGTACAAAATGCAGGGAACATTTTCCCCAGCCCTGATGGCCTTACTGCTATTCTTGCCAACAGATTCGCGAATGGTACCTTTTAAATTTATTGACTTCATTGTTCGATCAAAATAATTTGATAATTAATTTTTGAGGCCGCAAATATAATAATTTATGTTATAAAATTTGAACTTATTGACTGATAATTGTACACTTTTTCTATCACATCTGCAAAAATATCAGCAACAGTGACCACTTTAATCTTAGGGCTCTGTTTTCGTAATGGAATAGTATCGGTTACTACAAGTTCTACAAGACTCGATTTTTCAATCCTTTCATAGGCAGGATCTGACAGTATTGGATGTGTACATACGGCACGCACGCTATTGGCACCCATCTCGGTCATTAAATCGGCTGCAATAGTAATAGTTCCAGCCGTATCCGCCATATCGTCAATAATCACCACATCTTTTCCTGCCACATCGCCAATAACCCGAATTTCTTCAATAACATTAGGTTTTTTACGGAGTTTATAGCAAATGACCATTTCGGCATTCAAAAAACGTGAATAAGCATTTGCCCTTTTGGTTCCACCCATGTCTGGCGCTGCTACAGCGAGGTTTGGAAGGTTCAGGTTTCTTACGTATGGAACAAGGATAGGCGATGCATACAAATGATCAACTGGCACATCAAAGAATCCCTGAAGTTGATCGGCATGTAAATCCATCGTCATTACACGATCAACGCCTGCCGCTGTAAGTAAATTGGCCACCAATTTTGCCCCAATGGCACAACGTGGTCGGTCTTTACGGTCCTGGCGTGCAAAACCGAAATATGGTATAACAGCAACTACTTTATTGGCCGATGCTCGTTTGGCCGCATCAATCATTAGAAGAAGCTCAAAAAGATTTTCGGTTGGCGGAAAGGTCGATTGAATTAAAAAAACAGTTGCGCCGCGAACTGATTCATCGTAAGCCGGCTGAAATTCACCGTCGCTAAACCTTGCAATTGAACTCCTGCCCAACTCGCCGCCAAAACTATTTGCGATTTTTTCGGCTAAGTAGCGAGAAGCCGTACCCGAAAAAAATTTAATTGGAGTATTGGCTGCCATTATTTTTTATGTTAAAGTGATAGAATTTATGGAGTGCAAATGTATAAAAAATATACTATTATCTTTTAAAAAGTTGATGAACATCAGAAATTGATTGATAAATGCTTAATTTTAATAAAATTGAGATCATGTTAATTAGATTTTAGCAGTGTTGTTTAAAGCTTCGTGAATACTTGAAAGGATTTCATCACGTCCTATTTTTTTAACAGCCGATGAATAAATCATCTGAGGTAGTGCGTCCCAATTTTCTTTTAAAGCGTTTTTGAATTCATCAACATTCTGTTGCCATTCCTTTTGCGCTATTTTATCGGTTTTGGTAAAAATGATAATAAATGGGATTTCGTTTTTGCCCAGCCAGGTTACAAATCTAATATCAATAGGCTGCGGAGGAATTCGTGAATCAATAAGAACATAAAGACAGTATAAGGTTTTGCGCTTGGCAATATATTCGAGGGTGGTTTTCTGGAACTCGGAACGTTTTTCTTTCGAAACCTTCGCGTAACCGTACCCGGGCAAATCTACCAGGTACCAGTTGTCGTTTACCAGGAAATGATTGATGAGCCTTGTTTTACCCGGAGTAATCGAAGTTTTGGCAAGTTTTTTTTGGTCGGTCAACATATTTATTAATGACGACTTGCCCACATTGGAGCGGCCAATAAAAGCAAATTCAGGCAATTTGGGGGCAGGGCAACGTTTCAGGTCAGGACTGCTCAGGATAAACTTAGCATCTTTAATGATAAATTCCATATTTTTAAATATCTTATGAATAATTTCATATTCTAGTAAGTAGTTGGCAATCGGCAGTAATCTGTAACAACCTGCAACCCTTAACCAATACCCCTATTCAACATAAACCTCTATTACCTCAGATGCGGTCTTAGGTATTAGAGAAACGTTTTTGTACATAGCAGGAAGCAGAATTGTTTGCCCTTTTAATACTTCGATCTGTTCGGTTTCATTAAAGATGAGGTCAAACTTGCCATCGCAGCAAATGTAAATTACAAAAGAGTCAATCTCGATAAAATCCCGTTCAATAGGTTTGTTGAATACTATTTTATTGGTAGTGAAATACTCACAACGTGCCAGGTTTATTACTGAATTTAGCTTGTTCTCATAAGCAGTTTTAACGTCTTCAGAATACTTATAATTGATAGCATCGAGAGCAAGGTCAGTATGGAGTTCTCGGTGTTTTCCATTTGCATCCACACGGTCCCAGTCGTAAATCCGGTAAGTGATGTCTGAAGTTTGCTGTATTTCGGCAAGCAATATACCAGCACCAATGGCATGAACCCTTCCCGCCGGGATAAAAAACACATCTCCCTGTTTAACAGGCTGACGATTAAGAATATCTTTTAATGTTTTACCATTTAAATGATTCACATATTCCTCCGTACTTATTTGTTTATTAAATCCTGAAATAAGTGCAGAGTCCTTATTAGCGTCCATAACATACCACATCTCGGTTTTACCGTTTGACTGATGACGTTCATGGGCCAGCTTATCGTTAGGATGGACCTGGATGGACAGATCATCATTGGCATCGATAAATTTGATGAGCAATGGGAATTCTAAGCCAAACTTATCGAAGATTTTATCGCCTACCAGGTCGCCCATGTAAATTTCGATTATTTCCTGGAGGTTATTGTTTTTTAAAAAACCATTTTCGACCACTGACACATTTTTTTCCACAGCAGATATTTCCCAGCTTTCACCGCACGTGGCACATTTCCCCTGTTTCCCAAGTATCGTTTTGAGCTTATCGCCGCCCCATATTCTTTCCTTCAGTAAAGGTTTGAATTTTAATGGATAAAGCTGATGCATTTTAAAAACATTTAGTATTTTGCAAAAGTATTACTTTTTAATGAATACTTAACCCGATTAACCCTTATGCTAGAAAATATTAAACCCGACGAAGTGCTGTTTCTCGACATCGAGACAGTTCCTCAACAGCCATCGTGCGAAAACCTTGACGAAGCTTTTAAGAATTTATGGGAAAAGAAATCATCATATTTTCGTAAACCAGAAGAATCTGCCGGTGAAGTCTATGCTAGGGCAGGTATTTATGCCGAGTTTGGGAAGATAGTATGTATCTCTACAGGTTACCTTACTATTAATAATGGTGAATATTTTTTTAAGGTGAAATCACTTTTTGGCCAAGACGAAAAGACCATTTTGCTTGATTTTTCAGGGATGTTAAATGCCTTTACCACAAAGAAAAACATTCAGCTTTGCGCCCACAATGGCAAAGAGTTCGATTTTCCTTATATTGCCCGGCGTATGTTGGTCAACGGTATAGGTTTACCAAAATTGCTGGATATAGCAGGCAAAAAGCCCTGGGAAGTGAATTTTATCGATACCCTCGAACTTTGGAAGTTTGGCGACCATAAACATTATACTTCACTGGATTTGCTTACCAAATTATTTAACATTCCCAGTCCGAAAGATGATATTGATGGCAGCATGGTAGCCAATGTTTACTGGAAAGAGAATGATTTGCCACGTATAGTAAAATATTGTGAGAAGGATGTATTGGCAATTGCACAACTATTTCAGAGGTATCGTGGCGAAAGCCTGATAAAGCAGGAGAATTGCAAATCTTTAACTACATTTGAGTAAGGAAGAATGATCCTATAAGGAGTTATTTAAATTTATGATTTAATGCGAATATTCTTAAATTTATAAATCTGATGGGTAAAGTGTTATGAATTTTTTTTGCTATCCTAATATTTTAAATAGCCCTAATAATGCTATCATTGCGCCTATTGTCCAAATAATAACTTGATTTTTTGATGATTCAATTTTAGTTTCGAGTTTGCTAATATCTTCTTTTGTAGCAAACATAGCTTTTTTATCTTCAAATTCTTGCTCAACCTTCGATTCTACAAAAGTAACCAAGGATTCGGCTTGATCTTCTCCAAGTTTTTCCCGAAGAATCTTTAAAAGCTGAATGTTTGTTAAGTGCATTATACTTGTGTTCATAGCAATAAAGTTTTACAAAGTTAATAAAATAAGTTTACTATTCATTTAATTTTTGTGGGTTATAAATCAATTATTTGATCAAACCTTAATGCATATCAATTACTCAAAATAACAAAGTCCCGAATCATCTTTAACATCTTCATAGCTTCACTGATACCATTGACAGGTTCTGAACTCATGGTGAGCTTGTCTTTAGCTTCCTTCATCAGGAATAGAGTTGGATTTTTTTGCACAAAACAAATTATTTTTTCAAATACAGGTGACTGAAAGTACGGTGACATCTTATTAGAAACAAACCAGATGAGCATTTTGCTGTTTTTGAGAATAATTTTTTCAAATCCAAGCTGACGGGCAATCCAACGCATACGCACAACGTTCATTAGTTCTTTGGTAGGTTCGGGCAAAAGTCCAAAACGGTCAATTAGTTGTTGTTCAAACTCTTTTAATTTTTCTTCGGTTTCTATATTGTCGAGTTCTCTGTATAAGCGTATCCGTTCAGTTACATTGCTGATATAATCACCGGGGAACAAAAGTTCAAGGTCAGTATCCACCTGACAATCAGAAATAAATATATCATGGGACAATTCTTTTCGATGTTCAGTCGGTTCTTCGTCAAACACGCCGCTGAACTCTTCTTCCCTCAGTTCGAGCATGGCTTCGTTAAGAATTCGCTGGTAAGTCTCAAAACCTATCTCGGAAATAAATCCGCTCTGCTCTGCACCAAGCAGGTTTCCTGCACCACGAATGTCCAGATCCTGCATTGCAATGTTAAAACCACTACCAAGCTCAGTAAATTCCTCAATAGCTTTAAGCCGGCGACGGGCTTCCTGGGTAAGAACGCTATAAGGTGGCGCTAACAGGTAGCAGAACGCTTTTTTATTGGAACGTCCAACACGGCCGCGTAATTGGTGAAGGTCACTCAATCCGAAATTTTGCGCCTGATTGATGATAATGGTATTTGCATTTGCAATGTCAAGACCTGATTCAATAATAATTGTTGAAATCAGTACATCGTAATCGCCACGTATAAAATCGAGCATTATACGTTCTAATTTTTCACCTTCCATTTGTCCATGGGCAATCGCTGTTTTGACATCCGGGCATAGCTTATTAATAAGCAATTCTATTGCAGGCAGGTTGTCCACCCTATTGTGTATAAAAAACACTTGTCCGTTTCGTTCTACTTCAAATTCAACAGCATCCTGAATGACTTTTTCATTAAATATATGTAACTCGGTTTGTATGGGATGTCGATTTGGAGGAGGTGTATTAATAATTGACAAATCGCGCGCCCCCATAAGTGAGAACTGCAAAGTTCTGGGGATTGGCGTAGCTGTCATGGTAAGGGTATCGACATTAACACGAAGGCGCTTCAGTTTCTCCTTTACAGCAACGCCAAACTTTTGTTCCTCATCTATTACGAGCAAACCAAGATCTTTAAATTTAACATCCTTGCCCACCAGTCGGTGTGTGCCAATGATAATATCGACCTGTCCTGTTTCAAGCTTTTTAAGTGTTTCCTTTTGATTTTTGGCCGATTTCAGACGGCTGATGTAATCGACAGTGCACGGAAATTTTTCGAGCCGTTCCTTAAATGTATTATAATGCTGCAAGGCCAGGATGGTAGTAGGAACTAATACAGCCACCTGTTTACTGTCTGTAACAGCTTTGAATGCTGCACGAATAGCCACTTCAGTTTTACCAAAACCCACGTCACCACAAATTAGGTGATCCATCGGATGAGGTACTTCCATACCTTCTTTCACGGATTTGGTTGCTTTAAGCTGGTCGGGCGTATCTTCGTAAATAAATGAAGCTTCTAATTCTTCCTGTAGATAGGTATCGGGCGAATAGGCAAATCCTTGCGATGCTTTACGTTTGGCATACAGGGCAATAAGTTCGCGGGCAATGTCCTTTACTTTATTTTTGGTGGTTTGCTTCATATTTTGCCACGCAGAAGTGCCCAGCTTATAAATTTTTGGAGGCTCGCCTTCTTTACCGCGATATTTGGATATTTTATGAAGGTTATGGATGCTTACATAAAGGACATCATTATCCTTATAAACCAAACAGATAGCTTCCTGTGAACGACCATTTATCTCAGTTTTAACAGGACCTCCGAAAACACCGATACCGTGATCGATATGCACTATATAATCGCCTTTTTGTAGCCCCCGAAGTTCATTGAGGGTAATGACCTCACTTCGTATAAACTGTCGATTGATGCGATATTTATGGTATCGTTCAAAAATCTGGTGGTCAGTGTAAAGGCATATTTTCAGGTGGTGATCGATAAATCCTTCATGAATGGAATTAACAATGGGATAGAATATTACGTGTTCAGGCAGACTGTTTAAAATATCTTTTAAACGTTCTATCTGTTTGGGATTTTCACTTAAAAGGTAAAGTTTATAACCTTTTTGTTCATGCTCGTAAAGGTTTTGGGAGAGTAATTCGAAATTTTTATTAAATGTCGGCTGAGGGGCAGTGGCAAATTCGACCACCGCAGATTTGTGAAACATGTAAACCTGTCCAAATTCAATGTGCCTGAAATTATCAAGCAATGATTCTACTTCTTCTGCCTTGCTCAATATCTGATCGCGCAGTATTTTTTTATCCGAAGGTTCAGATTCTATCTTTTCGGGAGCATTCTTGTAAACTTCTTTAATGCGTTCGATACTAAGTTTTAGATTTTCGCTCCAAATAAGGGTTTTCTGTGGAAGAAGGTTTAATACACAATCGCCGTTGTCCTTATTTACTAATTTTTGGATATTGGGAACAATGGTTATGATGTTGAGTTTTTCTCGTGAGAGCTGGTCTTCTATTTCAAATGTCCGGATCGATTCTACCTCGTCGCCAAAAAAATCGACGCGATAAGGCAGATGATGCGAGTACGAAAAAATGTCAACAATGCTACCACGAACAGAAAACTGTCCTGGTTCGTAAATAAATTCAACCTCTTCGAAGTGATATTCCTCGAGTACTTCACGTATAAAACCTATGGATATTTTTTCGCCAACTTTAAGTTCAAGCGTATTTTTGTTCAAACTTTCAGAAGTCAATACTTTTTCCATCAGGGCTTCGGGAAAAGTAACGACTATTAATTTATCGCTATTTTTTTGAATATTTTTCAAACGGTTCAGCACTGCAGTTCTAAGGATTAATCCAGCTTCGTCTATCTCGTTTTGGCTTATCGAACGTTTATAAGCAGATGGGAAAAACATCACCGATTCCTCGTCTAGTGCATGCGAGAGGTCGTTCGAGAAATATGCAGCTTCCTCGCGATCAGAAAATATAAACCAATGGACACCGCCGGTTTGTTCGATACATGACGCTGCAAACAAACTTCGGGAGGAACTGCTTAGGCCTTTAAGGAAAAGACTTTTCTCGAAATCACTTTCAAGAGAACGCTTGTCTTTTAAAGTAGACATTTCCGCCCAACGCTTGAAAGTCAAAGTATTGGGATGGTTTCTATAAATAGATATAAGTTCGCTTACTGACAAGTTGTGTAAAATTTTCGGTGTAAAAATACAATCAATCTCTGAATTGTACTATAAATATTCCGCCCAGCAAAATTCTTGTCCTACGATATTCTTGAGATCCACTTTTTTTTCAAAAAGGCCATAAACTGCGGCTCCACTACCAGTCATAGCAGCATAAGTGGCGCCCAGGTTGTAGAGCTCATCTTTGATTTTTTTTATAGGTGGGTATTGAACAAGAATAGTTTGTTCGAAATCGTTTACAACCTTATTTTTCCATTGGGTTACAGGTAGCTTGACAAGATCGTTGATCGATTGCTCGGGCTTGCGAGGTTTTACACCTTTATATGCTTCGGCCGTTTTTATAAATACCGGTGGTTTTATAAGTACAAAATAATAGCCAGAAATATCGAGTTCAAGGCTTTTAAGCGCATTACCTTTTTCGGTACCAAAGGAAGGGGTGTTGTTAATAAAAAAAGGGCAATCACTGCCAAGTTGGATGGCATAACTGTTGAGCTGTTGATAACTGAGGTTAAGTTCAAAAAGCTGGTTAAGCAGCGTGAGTGTGAAGGCCCCGTCGGATGAGCCGCCTCCCAGACCAGCCCCTGTAGGAATAATTTTATGGAGATATATTTTTACCGGTGGAAGATGATAGTCTACATCCAAAAGGTGATAAGCCTTAATACAAAGGTTACTTTCCATGTCTCCTGGAATATCCATACCGGTAATTACAAGCTTGGCTTTTTTTCCGGTACGATTGTCGCTTTTTAATATTTCAAGGATATCAGTTAATGGAATAGGATAAAAGACGGTCTCAATATTGTGGTAATGATCGGGTCGTTTTTCGGTGATATTCAGTCCGATGTTTATCTTGGCATTAGGAAAACAAAGCATATGTGTTGGCTTTATACAAAAGTAACAATTTGATTTGTTTATTCGTGAAACTCAGATTTCAAAAACGGAGTGCATTGAAATTTGTAAGTTGAACGAATCCCGATAGCGAAGCGTATCGGGATGCCTGCCGGCTGATACTCCCCTGATTGCTTCAAGACGAAATAGAGTTTTGTAATATATTCTAAATTTATTGATAAATCTCGCTTTCGGAGTGAAAGCCATCGGCTATAATAATTGATTTTAAATTATTTTTGTCCACTGTTACAGGATCGAGAAAAATAGTAGGCACTGCTTTCTCTCCATTCGAAATGGTTGTGGTGACTTCCGTAATTCTTTCATTGTGCGAAAGTTTGATAGCCAGTTCGGCTGCTTTATACGCAAGGCTACGAACCGATTTGTAAATAGTCATTACCTGGTATCCCTTCTCAATGTTACGACAAGCAGCAAGTTCTGCATCCTGTCCAGTTATCAAAATTTTACCCGGTGAAATTTTGTTTTCTTTAAATAAATCAATAACGCCTGTTGACATTCCATCGTAAGAAGATAAAATAACATCGGGTAAATTGCCGGAAAGTTCCAAATATTTTTTCATATCATTTCGTGCATTATCGCCCGACCAGTCTTCAACAAAAATATCATATACAATTTTAATCTTACCTGAACTCAAAAAAGGCGCTAATGCATCGAGCTGACCTTTCCTCACCCAAACAGCATTCTGGTCGGCTTTGTCGCCGCCAAGCAGAACATACTTTCCATCAGGCTTAATCTTAGTAACATAGTTGGTCATAAGTTTTCCAACTTTCTCATTATCAAATGTTAAAAAATAGTCCAAGTCGCAGTTTCGGATTAACCGGTCATAAGCAATTACCGGAACGTTTTGGTCGTGTGCATCACGGATAATAGCCGCCGCAGTATTAAGATTTAACGGATTAACTACTAAAACTTTAGCGCCCTGATCAATTAATTCTCTTGCCTGTCTAATCTGGACATGATCGTCATAATCTGCTGAGGTTACTAAAGCTTCTCCACCCAATTCTTTTATTTTTTCACTGAAATATACTTTTTCCTTCTGAAATCGGTCGCTAACCAAGTTCGGTAAAAGGAACCCGATTTTCACCTGTGGCTGTTTCTGGCAGGCTACTATGCTAATAATCAATAAAATTAAGATTATTTTGGAGCCCAAAACTCTCATCATCTTTTATTATGATTTAAAATGAAGGTTAATAGTTCAAATTAACAAACTTAGCAAATATCTTAAAAATAAATAATATTGTCATTGAAAAATTGCACTTTAGGCGTGCAAATCATCAATACAATAATTTTTATTATTATTTTTTTTAGTTTTAATGCACTAAGTTCTTAAAATTATTCTTAAATTGTTTATGAAATTATTAATTCTTTTATGTTATTTGCATAAAATGTTCTTTATCATCGGAATGTTTTTAACTGAATAAAATTTTTTACGTATTTATTGGGAAACTCATGTATCTTTACATAAGTTTTTGGCCTTATAAAACAATAAAACCTCAGTCTTATGAAGTGGCAGAATCTTAAAATTGGAGTCAAAATAGGTCTTGGTTTTTCTATTATGATTCTTATCGCAGCTATTATTTTCGGCGTAGCGTTTGTGAATATGAGCAAAATTCAAAAAGAAACTGTAAGCCTTTCAAACGAATATATTCCTGCAATCAGTGATGCATTTTTGATTGATCAAGGTTGGAAAGAAGTATCAAGTTTACTTCAATCTTATGATTTTACCGGGGATGACTATTATATTAAAAAAGCAAAAGTAAGGTTGGCCAAGTTTAAGGCTGCGCTTACAAAGCTTGTTGAACTTACAGGGAGTTCAAAAAACCTGAATTCCAGTAATAAAGAATTCCAGGCGATTCAGAAAGATGTCGAAACCTTTGAAAAGTTAGTAGGTTCTTATGAAACAAAAGTAACTGAATATGCAGTTCAGGTAAAGAGAATTGAAAACGCGCTTGGTGTTTATCGTCAATTGAGTCAAAACCAGCCTAGATTGGTAAGTTTATCGAACAGGTTTAACGAACTTTCATCTATTATCAATGAGGCTATCAGTAATGAGAAACCCGTTTTGGTAAAAAATATCACATTGAAAATTGATAGATTGGCCGGTGAAGCAAATTCGTTGAGAGGTAACCGTCGCCTCGATTCATGTGCTACAGCATTTGTAGATGCTTCAAGGAAATTTGCAGCTAGTTTTGTTGAAGCTAAAAAACTAGAGTTAGTCAGAATTGAACTTGGTAGTAATATTAACTGGAATATTAAAGGAACCTCAGATATTGGTTTTGATAAGGTTTTAGCTATGGGCGAAAACACAAACCAAACCATTTCAACACAGCGTATTGTGTTTTTTATTTCAGCAATCATTGTTCTTCTTTTGGGAGGATTGATGGTCTATTATATAACGAATTCTATTACAAAGCCCATACATACTGGAATTGCTGTTGCCCATAAAATAGCAGAGGGCGATCTTACCCAGGATTTTGATCTCGATCGTAAAGATGAAGTGGGTATACTTGCTGCAGCCCTAAATAAAGTAAGCCAGAATTTTAGGTCTATTATTGGGTATCTTTCCGAGAATTCAAAAATTATTTCCACATCGAGCCTGAAACTTCAGGAAAGCGCCAATGAAATATCAGATGGGGCTAAACAGCAGGCCTCGGCCGCTGAAGAAATTTCTTCTTCAATGGAAGAAATGTTTGCAAATATACAACAGAATACTGATAATGCCCGTCAAACTCAAAAAATTGCCGAGACGTCTGCCCATGAAGTCAATAAGAGTAAAGAATCGTTCAAGTTTGCTACCCAGTCTTTACAGGACATCACCGATAAAGTTTCGGTAATTAATGATATTGCATTCCAGACCAATATTCTGGCATTGAATGCTGCTATTGAGGCAGCTCGTGCCGGCGAACATGGTAAAGGCTTTGCCGTAGTTGCTGGTGAGGTAAAACGGCTCGCTGAAAAGAGCCGCGATGCTGCTACTGTCATTAATGATGTGTCGACTTCAACTATGGTCATGTCAAAAACGGCCCGCAGAGAATTAGAAGCTTTGGTACCAGAGATTGAAAAAACTGCAGGATTGATTATGGAAATAACTTCTGCAAGTATAGAACAGGTTTCTACTGTCGAACTTATTAACAATGCGATGCAGCAACTCAACAGTGTTATTCAAAATAATGCTCAACGGTCGGAAGAGCTTGCATCAAATTCACAGGAACTCTCAAAACAAGCTGAAGAGCTTAAAGATTTAATAGCTTCGTTCAAAGTATAAAGATTTTTCGCTTCCAATACTAAAAGCTGCATTGAAAATCAAGCGGCTTTTTAATTGAAAGAAATGGATACTATATTGCTTTGCTATATTTGGTAGAGTTTTCCTTGCCAGGTATCCTGTTCCTCTAATCGTTTTTCAAGCATTTGCATAAGGGTGTAAGTTCGTAATAGTCCCCAGCCAGGTCCGGCGAGGTAACGGGGAGGCACTTCGGCCATGAAACGTTCAACTACAAAATCAGGATTTAATCGTTCGAGAAATGAAATTACAAAGTTGATGTATTCTTCCAGGCCGAAAAATTTGAAATGGTCAGGATTTTGCTGGTATTCAAGAGCCATCTGGGTATGCTTAATAATTTGAAGCTGGTGAAATTTTATATTCATAAGGGGTAGCTTATTAATAAGGTACACCTCCTCAAACATTTCTTTTTGGGTTTCACCAGGTAACCCAAAAATGAGGTGTGCTCCTGTTTTTATGCCCTGGCGGGCTGTTTCTTCAATGGTAGCAATGCTTTCTTCGAAAGTATGTCCTCTGTTAATGTTTTTCAGGGTTCGATTGTAGCATGATTCAATGCCATATTCAATCATAAGATAATATTTTTTAGCCAGGCTTTGGAAATAGTCAAGCTTGGCGCCATCGATACAGTCGGGACGGGTGCCAATAACCAGTCCGATAACACCGGGCACAGCAAGTGCTTCATCATATAGCTTTCGAAGTTTTTCGATTGGTGCGTAAGAATTGGAATAAGCTTGAAAATAAGCGAGGAATTTATTGGCCCGACGATAACGGTTAGCATGGAACTCAATACCCTCAAGAATTTGCTGTGTAACACTTTTCCCCGGCTGGCAGTATGAAGGGTTAAAAGCATCATTATTACAATACGTGCAGCCACCTGTACCTTTAGTGCCATCGCGGTTAGGACAGGTAAACCCGGCATCAATAGTTACCTTCTGTACCCGTTCGCCAAACGTTTTTCGGAAATATTCGGTATAGTTATTGAACCGTCTATGATGTCCCCAAGGGTAAAGCGTTGACTTCAAGTTATAATAAAGTTACAGGTTTAGTTCACAAAAATACCAAAATATTTAAGTCAATTTGAACCGAATTTGGCATTATAAAACTATTTGACTAATTTCAGCTATCCTATTTAGCAATGTAAGAATAACAGACAATACTAAGATGAATATTGGCCTTACTAATATTATTTATTAATAATCAAATATATTTTATGTCAAACACGAATAGATTAAGGGGAACACAACCTAAAGTTGGAATACGTCCTACCATAGACGGACGTTTGGGAGGGGTACGCGAATCACTCGAAAACCAAACAATGGGCATGGCTAAGCGTGTTGCTGATTTAATCAGTACTAACCTGCGTCATCCGGATGGCAGCAAAGTAGAATGTGTAATTTCTGATAGTTGTATTGGCAGGGTTGCTGAAGCCGCAGCATGTGCTGAGAAATTTGAATGTGAAGGCGTTGGTGTGTCAATAACCGTAACACCTTGCTGGTGCTATGGTAGTGAAACCATTGATATGCATCCTTATATGCCAAAAGCTATCTGGGGGTTTAACGGTACAGAGCGTCCCGGAGCAGTTTATTTGGCAGCCGCACTGGCAGGTCATAACCAAAAAGGCATACCTGCTTTTGGTATCTATGGAAAAGACGTTCAGGATGCTACTGATACTTCATTCCCCGAAGATGTAAAAGAAAAACTCCTTCGATTTGCAAAAGCAGGATTGGCAGTTGCCACTATGCGCGGTAAATCATACCTCTCCATAGGCTCGGTTTCAATGGGCATTGCAGGTTCTATCGTTGACGATCATTTTTTTCAGGAATACTTAGGCATGAGGAATGAATACGTGGACATGTCCGAAATAATCCGTCGTGTAAACGAAGGTATTTATGACAAAGATGAATTCGTTAAGGCCATGGAATGGACTAAAAAATATTGTAAAGAAGGTGCAGACCTGAATGCGCCGGATAAACAAAAATCACGAAAACAAAAAGATGAAATTTGGGAGTACGTAGTTAAAATGACCCTTATTATGCGCGATTTAATGATTGGAAACCCAAAACTTAAAGCAATGGGGTTTGGTGAAGAAGCGCTTGGCCATAATGCTATACTTTCAGGTTTCCAGGGGCAGCGTCAATGGACTGACCACATGCCTAACGGCGATTTTCCTGAAGCAATTCTCAACTCATCTTACGACTGGAATGGTATTCGCCAGGCATTTGTTGTAGCTACCGAAAATGATTCGCTTAATGGTGTTGCTATGTTATTTGGACATCTGCTTACCAACACAGCCCAGATTTTTGCTGATGTACGTACCTACTGGAGTCCTGCAGCAATTCAGAGGGTAACAGGCTGGAAGGCAGATGGCATGGCTGCACATGGATTAATTCACCTGATAAACTCAGGTTCTGCATCGCTCGATGGTAGTGGCCAGCAATCGAAAGACGGTAAACCTGCAATGAAACCATACTGGGAAATTACTGAAGACGAGGTTAAAAAATGCCTTGATTCAACCACGTGGTATCCTGCTAATACGGAGTATTTCAGAGGCGGTGGATTTTCATCGAAGTTTATATCACGAGGAGGAATGCCAGTTACCATGTCGCGTGTAAACCTGATTAAAGGATTAGGGCCTGTATTGCAAGTTGCTGAGGGTTTTAGCGTGGAAATACCCAAAAATGTGCATGATATATTAGACAAGCGCACAGACCAAACCTGGCCAACCACATGGTTTGCCCCAAAACTTACCGGCAAAGGTCCGTTTACTGATGTATATTCAGTGATGGCCAACTGGGGAGCTAATCATGGGGCAATAAGCTTTGGGCATATCGGTGCTGACCTTATCACACTCGCTTCTATGCTCCGTATCCCGGTTTGCATGCACAATGTGGATGAAAGTAAAGTTTTCCGGCCAAGTGCATGGGGCGCTTTTGGTATGGATGCTGAAGGTGCAGACTACAGAGTGTGTCAGACTTATGGATCACTTTATTAAAAACTAAGTAATTAGTGGTTTGTAATTACAAATTTCTTATTCAATAATTTATCTGCTGCATATAATTTCAGAATGTACATTCCATTTGGCAGAAACGTCAAATTGTATGTTGTAATTACCTGGTCAGGTGTACCTTTAAACAAAGGTATTTTCGTAATTTTTGCACCCTTACAATCAAATATTTCAATATATGAAACTTTAAGTTCAGGAGGAATTATAAGGTTAATGATACCTGTTGAGGGATTTGGGAATATTTTTATCCCCGAAACAACAGGATAAGTAGAGACACCATTACCAACATGGTCAATTACTTTTATATCAAAACTGTTTAATACTTTACGTTTTTTCCAATCTTCACCTGAAATCGTAATGTGAAATTTATTTTGCTTAATGTAATTGAAAATTTTGGCTGACAGGAGTGAATCTCCGGAAATTCTAAAATACGGATGATCGGAATTATCGTTTCCGTACAAAGTATAAGAAATGCAGTTAGCAGGCGTTAATTGGCAGCCCGAAGTAATAGTATCGTTAACCTGGATATGTCCTATGAAGGATCCTGCTGGCAGGTTTTCGGCAATAGAGTCACCTGAAAGGCTTAATGTTTCAGGCAGCAAGGTTTCTCCGCAATTCCAATATGCTTCCCAACCACTCAGGGTTTGTGACTTAGTGGATGTGAACCGAAAAGTAATACCTCCTTTTTTTGATGCAATCACCCCAGGATTTTCTGTTCCTGAAAATTTTCCAATCACAGGATTTTGTGCCATTGTCCCATCATAAGCAAAGAGTGTATCTGTAGCGGTCAGGTTGAATTTGGTAAAAACTGTCGATAAATAACCTGTATCTCTTTGCGAAAGGGTAAAGGTATAATCGTCGCTGGTAAAGTAGTTGCCTTCCGGGCCACCCATGTCAGTAAACGATCCAGTGCAAGCTGAGTTTCCATAGTTTGAAAATTTTTCGCGCAGTAAATTCCAAAGTTCCTGTGTTGTGCGATCATATCCCAGCGCCCAAATTCCAATGCCTGCAATATTGTACATATTCACCATATCGTACTTATAGCCAAGACTGATTTCATCGTCGTACCAGCATTGACGCCAGGAGCTGCCATTGAGGTACATATAGTAAGGCACTGATGCATTTCTGTCCCAGCGCCTGCCATTATCCAGAGCATTTGCAATAGCATCCTTATATAAACGGGCAGTGCCACTTCCAGTGGTATTGCAGTTTAGCGAATTATTGGTTGTTGGCCAATCGTAACCGTAATAGGATACCCCAAGACAGAGTTTTGTCCCGGGAACACCGGTTTGAAGATAATATCGCACAGAACGTGTTACATCATAAGGTGTCCATAACTGTCCGTTGTTTTTTGGCGAGACAGGGCCAGCTTTGGAGCTTCCACTGTAGTAATAATCATAGCCCATGATAATGAATAAGTCAACATAAGGGACCATGGCCAACACATCAAAGGTTTTACCCCAATCGACCGAAGGCAGTGCAATAGAAACTACTGAACCTGGAATTTCCGCATGAAAGCGAATTCCAATATCTTTCATGAATTGGGTAAGATTATTGCTTTGACTGGAGGGAACGGCCTCAAAATCTATGTTAACGCCTTGGGCGCCTCGCAGTTTAACAAGGCTAACCAAACTATCGATCAAAGTTTGACGACTGGTTGGGTTTTCAAAAAATGTTTTGTGACCGGAAAACAAAGTAACAGCAAGACTAACTCTCGTTCCGGCAGCTTTGGCAAGATCGATCATGGGAGTGGTTTTCCAGGAGTGAATAGTGCTGTAACCACCGTTAGCAGGATCAACCTCATAAGAAAAATAAGCAACATCGGATAGCAACGTGAAATCGTACTCGTTGTAATATGTTCCGCCCCAGTAAGGATGCCAGCCGAACACCACCTTTTTTAATGGGTATTGGGTTGCAATTTTGTTTTTATACGCTTTATGCGAGCGATATTGGTTAATGCTATCCCACTGCTGCTCAGTTGCCAATGGAGCCATCTTTCCATATTCCAGGCTTTGTTGTTCGTGTATGGTAACTGGAATTTGACCTGAAACTGTTATGTTGGATATAATTACCCCTATTAGAGGTATCAATTTTATAAAGAAACTTTTGATCATTAATACAAAATTAAAACAATTGAATCAGTTTTCCTTAGTTTCCTCTTTCTTCTTTAGCAATGCTTTAAAAATATTGTTTTTGCGCCGCAAGTTTTTGGCCAGTTTATTGTCAAAAAACAATCATTTGTTTTATTTAAACTTTTTAGCAATTATGAAGAAAATTTATTATTTATTGATTATTATTATATTAACCCGTTTAGAAATATTTTCTCAACCACCGGCAGGACGACAAAATCCCGGCAATATGCAAATGGATGCTTCAATTTCGGGGAAAGTTATTGACAATACCACTGGCCAGCCTGTTGAATATGCTTCTGTAGGACTTTATCGTATGAGAGATTCCTCCCTGGTGACAGGGGGTATTACTGATGCTACAGGGAATTTCACTCTCAATGGGCTTTCATACGGAAGGTTTTATGCCGAAATAAGTTTCATGGGATATAAAAAATCAAGGATTACAGGTATAATGCTTAATGCAAGTCAAAAGAAGGCTATGGTTGGAACGGTTAAGCTCGATCCATCTACCACTGTCATTAATGCGGTGGAAGTGGTGGGAGAACGATCGCAAATGGAATACAAGATTGACAAGAAGGTAATCAATGTAAGCCAACAAATAGTGGCTTCAGGCGGTTCAGCAATTGATGTGCTTGAAAATACGCCTTCGGTGCAAACCGATATCGAAGGAAATATTCAATTACGGGGAAGCTCAAATTTTACGGTATTGTTAGATGGTAAGCCTTCAGCTTTGCAGGGAAGTGAGGCCTTACAGCAAATTCCGGCCAGCGCTATCCAGAATATAGAAATTATTACCAACCCTTCTGCTAAATATGATCCTGACGGAACCGCAGGAATTATTAATGTACTTATGAAAAAACAGAAAATAAATGGCATGAATGGTCTCATCAACTTATCTGCCGGCACAGGAGATAAATACAATGGCGATTTCCTGGTCAATTATCGTACATCAAAATTCAACTATTTTCTTGGAGGAGATTTTAATGATATGAAGTTTAAGATGAAAGGCTATTTGGATCAGCGCACTCCATCTCAGAAACCAGATACTACCGATGTTCAGGTTGCAAATTCAGAGGGAAATATGCATCGCTCTGGAAAAGGGGTCAAAGCAGGATTCGATTATTACATTAATGATAAAAATACACTTTCACTTTCGGGTAACGTGTCTCAACGTGCTTTCGGAAGATTAACTAATTCAAAATACTACGAATTTACTGATCCTGCCACTACTGATGTTTATTATTTACTTACAAACAATATGACTGGGCCACATGAAAATTACAATATTAATCTCGATTACCGTTTGAAATTCAATAATCCGGATCACCAGCTTCAGGCAACAGTATATTACGAAACTGGCACTTCAGGCCATCCTACGGATATGATCCAGATTTATACGGACAATAAATGGGAACACCCATCGGATTCTATACTGCAAAGATCAGAGGAAAATGGGAACGAAAATGTATTTCGGGCAAAGATTGATTATACGAGGCCTATGGGTGCGAAAGGAAAGTTGGAAGCCGGTTATCAGGGGCGATACGAAGGTTCGAAAGGCGATTATCATTTTAGGAATTTTATTGGACGTCAATGGGTTGAAGACTTAACGCAATATAATAAAATTGATTACACCGATCACATCGAGGCTTTATATGCCACATTTTCAAACTCTATGAAATTGTTTGATTATCAATTAGGATTACGGGGCGAATATACTAACCGCAACCTGGTTAAAAAAATAACCGGACAGGAATACCCTATTAATAGAATTGATCTCTTCCCAACTGTTCATTTATCCAGGCAATTGCCGTGGGAGTTGCAGGTACAGGCAAGCTATAGCCGTAGAATTAATCGTCCGGACGACCGTGATCTCGACCCTTTTGCACGTTATATAGATAATAAAAATCTTCGACAGGGTAATCCTGCCTTAAAACCTGAATTTACAGATTCTTATGAGCTTAATTTTCAAAAGAAAATAAGTGAGGGCCTATTTTCAATTGAAGGCTATTACAGGCAAACGAATGATCTCATATCGCAAATAAAAAGGCCTAACTTTAATGATACTTTAACCTTACAAACTGTTGCCAATTTTAAACGTGATTATTCTCTTGGTACTGAGTTAATGCTGGATCTACCCATTGCAAAATGGTGGAATTTTAACGCAACTTCCAGCGTTTATAAATATCATATTGATGGGAGTATAGAAGATTCAACGGTGGCCCAAAATGCCATTACTATGAATGCCCGTATTAATTCTACTTTTCGATTAAAATGGGGAATGCAGATACAGGCAAATTATTTTTACAATGCCCCATCAATTACTCCCCAGGGTACACGTGAGGGATTTTCCTTTACTACTATAGGAATTAGGCAGGACCTGTTAAAAAAGAAAGCAAGCCTTACCCTTCAGGTAAGAGACTTGTTTGGCACCATGAAATTTGCCTCAACCTCCGAATCGCCTAATTTTTATAGTTATAACCGTATGCAACGAGAATCGAGGGTTTTTACACTTACATTTACTTATCGCATTAACAACTATAAGCAGCAGGCCAGACGTGAAAGTGAAGGTGTTAATGAAAGCGAATTTAATGGTGGGGGCATGGAGTAGGAAGTGTAAGCCTATCCAAAGAGTTGCTTTAGTTTAATAACCTTGTCTGGTAAAATTTTGTCATTTTGACATTTCAAAGTGCAGCCTTCGATATAAAGTCCATGTTGGAAAATGATGATATGCTGATTGGCAAGACATTCCTTTAGAATATTCTCCTTTTCTTTTGCTGCCAGGCCGGCATCAATGTCATACACCATATTAATGTCGGGTGAAAGGTGTGCTGAGGAAGGAAAAAGATCAGCTCCAAATAGAAAGGTTTTATCCTTTATCCGGATAATTGGTATTATCTGGCCTGCCGTATGACCATTGACCAGCTTAAAATAAATGCCGGGCAAATAACTGCCTTCCTCTTCAATAAAAGTAATAGGATAATAGTCGGGTAGGGGATTGATATTTTCAGGGAGAAAAGAGCTTGCTTCTTTTTCAGTAGGATGCTCAGCGCTGTCCCATTGCTGTTTTGATATCCAAAGTGTGGCCTTTGGGAAAGCAGGTATGATAGTATCATTATTTTTTAGCAGGCATCCTCCGCAATGATCGAAATGCAAATGGGTCAGGACAACATCGGTAATATCCGCGTTGGTTAGTCCCAAATCAGCAAATTGCTTTGATGATGAAAAGTTTCCGTTTAGGTAAAATGATTTGAAAAACTCATCACTTTGCTTATTGCCAAACCCCGTATCAATCAGGATTTTTTTATAACTATTGGTAATTAGCACTGAACGCAGAGCCCAATTAGATAGATGATTTTCATCAGCGGGGTAATATCTCGACCAGTCTGGCATTGTAATCATTTCCTCGCCAGGCACTTTGAAATTGTCGAAACGTATGTGATAGATTCCGGGTGTCTTCATCTGTATTACTTTTTGAAGAAAAACTGTACAAAAAGTAATACTTTTTGGTGAAACCCTTTATAAGAAGTAATATTTTTTTAGATTGTTTAAGGAATACTTAGAGAAGGTTCTTTCAAAGCATCCACAGATTTTATCGAATTAATTACAGTGTCCCAAAAACCAATTTTTTCGTTCAAATGTTCATCCGGCGTGTTCATTACTACAGTGATCTCCGGATGTGTTTTGGCATAAGGCTCTCCGGGAAAACTCCAAAGGAAAGTGAGTTTTCCTCCATTGCTGTCGCGGAGGAGAATTTCTTCTCCTTTGAGCCCTGCGGCTTTTCGGGTGCTATTTTTCAGGAAAGAAACGCCTCCGACTTTCCAAGCGATAGCGTTCATCATTGTCTGCCTAAAGCGATCGGTTAATCCGGGTGCCAGTTCATTGGTGGTCGCTGTGCTGATGCTCAACTCAATGTTAAGTGGATGATCTTTGAAGCTGGCTGAAGCCTCTTCTTTATATCCAAAAGTATTAGCGATGGCACCGCGGTTCATGTAGAAGCAATTCTTTCCGGAAATAGGCAAGTTCCTGTTTTTCCCCGGCAGGCAGTACGCTGCTGCAAGTTCCTTGACACGCTCTGCCATATCATCAAGTCGGTCAGGCTTACCATCGACTTGTAACCATAAGCCCAATGACCCTGCATTGAGCAATGCATCAAGCGTTACAACACGAGTTAATGTTTCATAAAAAAACACGCTCATTAATGATGGGCTGAGAGTGCGTTTTTCGAGAATCATACCATAGCGGTTGTCAGTATAATTTTGGTTTTTTTTCAATGCTTCGATGGTAGCAAGATGTGCCATCCAGGTTCGTTCATAGGCTGCTTCAAAAGGAGGTACGAAAACTTTTTCCTGAAGCAGTGTATTGTTAATCTTGTATGCCTCTCCCCAGCGGCGCATAGAAGTTGGTATATCCAGACAAAATCTTCCAACACACTGGGTTATGAGTTCTTCCTGCACAAGGTCGCATATTTTTTTCTCTTCCGTCGTGCGTTTAGTATTCAGGCTCGTGTTAATAAGCCGATGGCGGTAATTTTGGGAATTGTTAGATAAGTGTAGCATTAAATATTTAATTACTGTTAATTGTATTTATTTTTTCGTAAAAAATTTGATAAAACCTGCTTCTGAGACTATCGTAAATTTCGAAGAGACTTACATCGCCTTTAATGTTATTATTAAGGACTAAGTCTTCTAACTCTTCTTCCATAGAATCGCCAATATACATGTCCCAAACACTTTCTGCCATTTCCTGAAGCTTGTATTTATTATTCAGGCTCATCTTAATCCCTTCTTTAGGGCATTCTAATAAATCGCCAGTCATTTTGAAGAGCATATCTTCAAGTTTCTTTTTCTGTTCTATTTCCAAATTATTCCATGTACTCATAATAATCATCTGTAATTTAATATACCTGAATCCTCAAAAGTATTTCTAAATTGGGGGCTGAAGAAAAAATAGACCCATACAAATCCTCTACATGATATCTTCAATAGTTTTACTTAAATTAGGCTTATTCTATTTATAGTAAATAACTTACAATAGTTTAGTAGGGTAAAATCATACCCTATACATTTCATCTACATCCATGAAGAGGTTTAAATTTGATTTCGGATAAAGAATAAAAATATTATTATAAATTCGCACTCTATGGCATTTAGCTTAGACCTAATTAAATGAAAATAAATAAAGTAAAAAAAGCTCTTATTATAATTGATTTAATAGTTATTACTTTTTTTCAACTTAGTTTTGACAATATAAAGGCCGATTCTCAGTCCAAAGAACTACAATCCTTACATCTTAACCTTTATCAAGCGAGCAGCGATACTGCCAGGATAAGGGTAATGCTTGACATTTCATGGTATTTTATGACCATAAATACGGATTCAGCGTTAGTATATGCAAAAAAGACTTTAAAACTTTCGAGGGGAATTAGTGATTTGGCTATAGTTAAATCTGCAAGTGCCTTAGGTGATGCCTATAACCTGGCTGCTGATTATGAAAATGCCATTAAATATGATCAGGAGGCATTTCATTATGCCCAAAAATCGCATTATTCAAAGGGCTATTCGATTCTATTGAACAATATTGGTACAAATTATTTAATGCTTAATGATAATGACAAGGCGCTTGAGTATTTTACTAAAGCACTGGAATTCAGCAAAGATTACGACGACAAGGTGCTTACTTTTGCAAATTTAGCCCAAGCTTTTACTTATCAAAACAAATTTACAAAGGCTGGTGAATATTATGAAATGGCGCTGAAACTGGCAAAACATGATAACAATACCAAAGATGTGGCTACAATTTATGATCGTCTTGGTGAATTGTACCTTATGGAAAAAAATTATGGCAAAAGTTTATACTATTTTGACGAGGCATTAAAGATGCTGAATGCCAATGATCTTTACAAGAGGTCAGAATGTTTGAGAGGGATCACAGCAAGCTACATTGAAACGAAACATTATGAACAGGGGTTAAAGACTGCCGGGCAGGCAGATTCTATTGCAAAAAAAGGCGGATTTATTTTTGAACTGAAGGATATCAATTTATTATTATCACAATTATACGACTCATTGCGCAAACCTTCATTAGCTTTAGCCTACCATAAAAGGCATATCATATACAAAGACAGCATTTTCAATATTGAAAAGAACAAACGCATTAGCTTTCTGCAGACAGAATTCGAAACCAGGCAAAAAGAAATGCAGGTTGAAAATTTACAAAAAGAAGCTGCGTTCCACCGGACAATGACCTATGTCTATCTAATCGTAGGTTTTTTAATTCTTACGGTACTGTTTTTTTTCATCAAAGACATCAGGCTAAAGAATAAAAAGCTTAAAATAGGGAAGGAGTTGGCAGAACAAAGACTGAAAAACGAGCAAGAGAAATCGCAGATAGTAAATGAACGGTTATTACAACAAAAGGAAAAAGAGAAATTAGAAAAACAAAGGCTGGAGATAGTATTGGACGAAAAGCATCGGGAAATATTGACACATGCCATTCAAATTAATCAGCAAAAAGAAGTGCTTACAACGGTTCAATCGGAGATAGTGGGTATAATAAAACTTGAAGACCCGCTTGAAATTATTAATTCTGTAAAACAACTTGCTTCTGAAATTAAAACCAAAATTGATTTGAGTGATGATTGGCAACAGATTAAACTTCATTTCGAGAAAGTACACCCCGAATTTTTCAATCGGCTTAAAACTGATTTTTCTGACCTCACGATAAATGAGTTGAAATTATGTGCCTATACGAAACTCAAATTCAGTAGCAAAGAAATTAGCAGGTTGCTCAACATCAACCCTTCCAGCGTTCAAATGTCACGTTACAGGCTCAAAAAGAAGATGAATATTCCTGAAGAAGTTAATTTTAACGATTTTATTACCGGAAGAAATTAGATAATTGCGCTTTATATAATCGCCCCAAAATGGTTACCTTTGTTTTTTCTATTTTTTAAGGATGAAAAATTTAATGACTATGTCACCTCAGCAGAATATTAAACGGGTTACTACCCATGTGTTGGCAGAGATGAAGTTGAAAGGCGAGAAAATTGCCATGCTAACTGGTTACGACTTTTCCGTAGCACGCATTTTGGAAAGTGCGGGAATAGATATAATTCTTGTTGGCGACTCGGCATCGAATGTCATGGCAGGCCATGAGACCACCTTGCCCATTACCCTCGACCAGATGATTTACCATGCTGTTTCGGTTGTTCGTGCTGTAAGTCGTGCCTTGGTGGTAGTTGATCTTCCGTTTGGAACTTACCAGGGTAATTCGCTCGAAGCGCTTAGCTCTGCTGTCCGGATCATGAAAGAAACCGGTGCAGGTGCAGTCAAACTTGAAGGCGGCGGCGAAATTAAGGATTCTGTTGCACGTATTCTAAGCGCAGGTATTCCGGTAATGGGGCATCTGGGTTTAACACCTCAATCCATTCATAAGTTTGGTACATTCGTGGTGCGGGCCAGGGAAGAGGCTGAGGCAAAAAAACTAATGGAAGATGCTCAACTGCTTGAGGAATTAGGATGCTTTGCTATTGTATTGGAAAAAATCCCTGCAAAATTAGGAGGAGAAGTAGCCAAAACAGTTAAAATTCCGATTATTGGAATCGGCGCTGGGGGCAATGTCGATGGCCAGGTATTGGTATTACATGATATGCTTGGCATAACCCAGGAATTCTCACCCAGATTTTTACGACGTTATCATAATCTTTATGCTGAAATCAAAGGAGCGGTTGAAACTTATATCCACGATGTTAAAACCTGCGATTTCCCGAATGAGAAAGAACAGTATTAACAGTATTAACAGTCGGCAGTAAGCAGTCGGCAATAGGCAGTTCTTGGTGAATAGTCGGCAGCATGAGTCGTTCAGAAGTTGACTGCTGACTGCATACTGATGTCTGCCGACTTTTTAAATTAGTTTTCATGGAAATTCTTTACGAGGATAATCATATTATAGCTGTTAATAAAAGCGTTGCTGAGATTGTACAAGCTGATAAAACCGGGGATAGATCGATTGAAGACCTTCTAAAAGAATATATAAAGGAGAAGTATAAGAAACCTGGTGAGGTTTTCCTGGGCGTTGTGCATCGTATTGACCGTCCTGTGAGCGGTGTGGTATTATTTGCGCGGACTTCGAAAGCGCTTACACGCTTGAATGTGATGTTTCAGGAAAAAACGATTGAGAAAATATACTGGGCTATTGTAAAAGAGAAACCACCTAAACTTGAAGATACATTGGTTCATTACTTGGTTCGGAACACACAGACCAATAAATCATACTGTCATGATATGGAAGTGCGCGGGTCAAAATTAGCGGTTTTACATTATCGGTGGCTTGCTTCTTCGGATTTGTATCATTTAATTGAAGTAAACCTTGAAACAGGCAGGCATCACCAAATTCGAAGCCAACTGGCGACCATCGGATGCCCAATCAAAGGTGATTTGAAGTATGGTTTTCCTAGAAGTAATAAAGATGCGGGTATAAACCTACATGCCCGTAAAATAACATTTATACACCCGGTTCGCGATGAGGAGATAACAATTGTTGCCCCTCCGCCAAAAGATAACCTTTGGGATGCATTTTTTAAAATTTTAGATAAGTAATCTTAAAGTATTCACAGGTTAATGGAAACAGAAGAAAGTGTAAATTATAGCAGTGTTAAAACTTTGTTAATAATATCATTAATTTGGCAATATTGCGTTTGTAAATAAAGACATAGTTTAGCAACGCAATTCACAAGTAAAAATATGAACCGTCATCTATTGATGTTTGTTTTGTTTTATCTGCTTGTACCTGTTTGTTTTGTGCAGGCGCAAAAAAGAATTTCCGCCGAAACATACATCAATAGTTATAAGGATATTGCCATAAATGAGATGAAACGTAGCGGCATCCCTGCAAGTATTACACTGGCACAGGGCATGCTCGAATCTGAAAATGGGAACAGCAGTCTAGTCGTGGATGGTAACAATCATTTTGGCATCAAATGTCATGACTGGACTGGTAAAACTATGTTTAAGGATGATGATTCCCGTAACGAGTGTTTCCGTAAATATAAATCTGCTGATGAATCATTTCGCGACCATACCGATTTCCTGCTTAGTAAGCAGCGATATAATTTTTTATTCGAATATAAATCAACCGATTATAAAAACTGGGCCAAAGGGCTTAAAAAGGCAGGTTACGCAACTAATCCCAGGTACGACGATATGTTGATTAACCTCATAGAGAATAATAAACTATATTATTACGACCAAGGGCTGACAGCGGCAGAGCGACCCAGGGCAAGACGTTCGTCAAAGAGACGCACATCCGACGAAGCTCTTGATTTTGTGATCAACCTTAATGCCCGACCTATTCATTTGCGCAATAATATTGAATATGTAGTAGCAAAGGAAGGCGATACATTTGCAAAACTCTGTGAAGAACTGGAAATGCTAAGCTGGGAATTATTAAAATATAATGAGCTCACTAAAGATTCAGCACTTCATGACGGACAGATTCTTTACCTTCAGCCCAAACACAGGCGAGCCGCATTCGGCCAGGAACCTCATACCGTGCAGCCTGGCGAAACCGTTTATTCCATTTCACAACTCTATGGTATTAAAATCCGACATTTGTTGAGACTTAACCATAAAACTGTAAGTGATACCATTAAAGTAGGAGAAATTTTAAATGTTCGTTAATATAAACATGCTCTAGATCATCTTTTTCTCGTAAACAGAATAACAAACACCGCACCGCCAAGGGCCAAAACAGTGCCTAAAATACTTGCTACTGAAAAATGTTCAGGTTTAATCCAGGAAACATTCATCTTTTCGAAGAAATACATCAATATGAATGTAATAATAGGATTCATTGTAATAATTACACTAACCTTGTTCGACTCGAGGTAACGAAATGCCAAAGCTATGGCACCGTATGCGATAAGGGTATTTAATCCCAGAAAAATCACCAGCATCCAGGAGTTGAAACTGAGCCCGGTTAAATTGCCGTATTTTACCATGGGTGCAAAAATGACTGCACAGATCCCGAAAATAAAAAGATTAAGTTGATTAACTGAATAACGCTGGGCCATATCTTTCTGCAAAACAGCGTAAATTGCCCAAGCGCAAGCGGCTGCAATTACCCATATTATTCCGAGAGAGTAGACGCCTTGGCTTGTCATTGCTTGAAGTTGTTCCCAAAAGAAAAGTCCTAAACCACTTAAAAGAATAATGAACCCGAGAATATGTTTCCAGTTGATTTTTTCTTTAAAAAGGTAAATGCCGATCACGGCAAATAGCACTGGTCCAAGCTGAATAAAAACCTGGGCATTGGATGGTGAAGTGTATTCAATGCCTTTCATAAACCCATAATAATTGAAGCCGAGGCAAAGAGCAGCAATTACAAGTTTTATAGGAGGTTTACGAAAAATTGTAAAGGCTTGAGGCCTCGTAAATAAAAGATAAGGCGATAAAATGAGAAACGCAATTGCAAATCTGGCACAAACAATAGATACTGGTGATAAATCTTTTAGCGAAACCTTTAAAGCTATTGCCAAAACGCCCCACATCAAAGCGGCAACCACCGAATACAGTATACCTTTGACTTGTTCTGGAGAGTTTCTCATGCAGCCTTAAAATAAAGCTGCAAAGAAAGTAAAATTTTTACGAAAACTGTTCGATTCTCAGGACAACTAAGCTCAGTGCTAAAAAGTAAGGAAATCAAGCGTCCCGAATCATCGGGACGCTTAGCGCTCCGGCTTGACGTCCAAGGCAAAGCGCTCGGCGTAGTCTCCTGACTACGCCGAATAAATGGCCTTTTTAGACAACCTCATGAAATTCAGTAATTGACCAATACTTATTACATCAAAGAAAACGACAACCCTACGGATATCGGATATAGCTCTGTCCCTTTATCTTTCTCAAATAAGCTAACAGGATAATAATTAACATATATACTAATCTTGTTGTAACCCACTCTTCCGGTAAAAGCATAACGTAACGAATTTATATTGAAATCGTCACGGTTCTTATTCTTTTGAATTTTGTCATTTTCCTTATAAATTACTTTGGTATGCGATTCAAGTTTCAAACCTCCAATCACACCAACAGCTATGCGAAGACGATTGGAACGACTTACGTTACCCGGGAATTGCCACTCAAATATCAATGGTACTGTAAGATAAGTTATCGCTAATTTACTTTTTTCAAGATGAATAGAATCGTAGGGTTTTGATTCTATAACTCCCTGGGCATTTTTTATAATACTATTGTTATTCTCAAAAAAATAGTTGTTAAATTCCAGCCCTAATCCAGTTACCAGCCCTAAATTTTTACCAATAAGCCGGATGCTATGCTGAAAAAAATTAAGGTCAAAATTGATGGAACGATCGGTATTAAGGCTCATAAATTCGTCATTCCCGCTTACGCTCATCGAATGATCCTTGGTAAGGTAATTATTTAAGCCAACATCGATTCCAGACCAGTGTCCGGTAAAACCGTCGCCATGATGCTTGTGATGATTCCCGTCATGTTTATCATGGCGGCATCCATTATTATCTCCATCACTTTTTTGTTCTTTTTCACGGACCTTAATGTCAGTACCCTGGTCGGTATCTATAATTTTAATCTCCTTTTTACCGACTACGATGCGCGTAGTATCTTTTTTATCACTAAGGGTATCGGTTTGTGCGTATGCACAGGCCGATACAACAAGAAATATTAATAGTGTTAAAGAGGCTTTCATAATATTTTAATTAATGTTATTACTTATTTTGTTTTGGTATTCGAGGGTGTGACGAACATATTGCTTAAAAAGTTACAGGTAAAAAAATAAAATAATTGTCTGTCTCTGGTGCAAAATTAACGATCCCTATTTTCAAAATAAAAATAAATCGTTATATTGGCACTATCAAAGATTACATGAGCCTGACCCCAACAAGCGACTTTTCTGATGGCGATTCTGTATTCCGTGAAGGTGATTCTCACGATGTTGACAGCAATCTGTTAATACATTTGCTTAATCTCGAAAAAATAATCAAACAAAGTGATTCGATAGCTTACGTTCGAGAAAATGATAAAAATTGGACTGTTAAGTATATTTCGGCAAATATTGAAAGGCTCGGATACCAACCCAACGAATTTTATCTCAAACAACTAAATTACATTAGTCTTATACATCCTGATGATGTGGAACTTGTTAAACATGAAGTCTCCGAGGCAGATCATCAGGATAAGCAAACTGATCGTTTAGAATATCGGTTACAATCGAGCACCAAAGAAATTTTTTGGGTCTTGGATGTATTTGAAATCGTTCGGGACACTTCAGGACATGAATCTCATTTTCAGGGCTTAATTACCAATATCACCGCTCAGAAATTAATAGAAGAAAAAATTCATTTTCAAAATAAGATCATTCAATTGCGCAATGATACCTTATTTAAGGTTAACGAAAAACTTAAGAATAGCTATGCCGATATTAGCAAGGCTTATCACAAACTGCTTGAAAGCGAAGAAAAGTATAAAGTCATCTCGGAACAATCGCAATTGGCGGTTTTAATTCTTCAGGACAGATTAATTAAATATTTCAATCATGCTTTTAAATCGCTTACCGATTATTCGGATGAAGAAATCTGGTGGTGGAAAGAATTCGAGTTCTTTAAAGTGATTCATCCGGATGAGGAAAAACACATTCTTGCAACTATTGAAAAAATTCTTCGTTCCGAAAAACAGGAGGAAGAACATTTTGAGTTTCGCATAATCACAAAAGGGAGAGAAACAAAATGGGTTTCTCTTTGGGCAAAAGGTGTTATTTATGGTGGGCAAAAGGCTATTTTAATGACATTAATTGACATAGACGAACGCAAAAAATGGCAGGATGCTTTAACTGAGAGCGAAAATAGGTTACGTGCAAAACTTGATTTTATTCTTTCGCCCGAAAAACCAATAGGCGATTTCAGCATAAGCGATATTTTCGATATTGCGCAGTTACAAAAAATTCAGGATGCTTTTGCGGTTTCGCACAACGTTGCATCAATCATTACTACTCAGGAAGGTATTCCGATTACTCAGCCAAGTAATTTTTCAAAAGTATGCACACTTATTCGTTCCACTAAATCAGGAAGTTCACTTTGTCAGTCATCGGATAAAATAATCGGGCAAAAAGCAAGAGAAACATTAAAACCATTTTCAACAAGGTGTTTAAGTTGCGGATTTCTGGATGCCGGCGCGCCCATTATTGTAGGTGGCAAACATATTGCTAATTGGATGATTAGTCAGGGAATTAACAAGGATATTAATAAAAAAAGACTTATTGAATTTACATTGCAGATTGGTATCGACGAAGAAACAATTACCGATGCTCTTCAGGAGGTAAATTATATCGAAACTAATCAATTTGACAAAGTAGTCGATTTTCTCTGGATTATGGCAAAAGAAATTTCGGCCCTGGGGTACAATAACCTGAAACAAGCCCGCGATATAGAAGAACGGAAGAAAATCGAGGAAGAGCTAATTAAGGCTAAGAATAAAGCTGAAGAATCAGACAGGTTAAAATCAGCTTTTCTCGCCAATATGAGCCATGAAATACGTACGCCCATGAATGGTATATTGGGTTTTGCCAACCTGTTAAATGAAAAAGAAACAACACCATTACAACGCAGGGATTATGCAGAAATTATTAACCAAAATAGCAACATCCTATTAAAAATTATTGATGATATTCTCGATATTGCTAAGATTGAAGCAGGACAACTAAAAATTGTGGAGAGGCCCTGCTATCTTGACCAGCTCATGTACGATCAGTATTTGCTATTTAAAACTTTGGTGGAAAAACGCGAAGATAAAAGCCTCCATCTTAATCTTAAATTGCCTGAATTTAAAATTGAAAACCAGATTATTGCCGATCAAGCCAGGTTAAGCCAGGTATTGTCTAATTTATTGAGCAATGCTGTGAAGTTTACAGATAAGGGGCAAATTGAATTTGGTTATATTCTTGAATCACCAGAGCAGTTAAAATTTTTTGTAAAAGACACAGGAATTGGCTTATCTCCCGATAAATTTGATATGATTTTTGACCGTTTCCGCCAGGCCGACGAATCACGGGCACGCAGATATGGTGGTACAGGACTTGGGCTTACCATTTCAAGCAACCTGGTATGGCTTATGGGAGGTAATATATGGGTGGAATCTGAGTTAGGCAAGGGGTCGGTATTTTATTTCACTATTCCATATAAGCCTTATCAGGAGAGAGTTCTCTACTCGGCTATGCCAACTTCTGAATCTAATTCGTTGCTTTTCGATTGGAAGGATAAATTGATTTTAATCGCCGAAGATGAAATAATAAATTACCAATATTTATACGAACTGCTTAAGACCACTAATGCAACCATTATTCATGCAAGGAACGGTAAAGAAGCTATTGATCTTTGTAAAGAAAATGATAAAATCGACCTGGTTTTGATGGACATTAAAATGCCGGAGGTTAATGGCTATATTGCAACCAGGGAAATCAAAAAAATCAGGCCAAACCTTCCTGTGATAGCACAAACTGCTTATGCTATGGAAGAAGAAATCAGCCAATGCAAGGAAGCAGGATGCGACGAATACATATCTAAACCTATCAATAGCCATAAACTTCTGCAACTAATTAATAATTTTCTTAACCAGCAGTAATCTTTTCCGGAGCGATGAGAACAAATATTAGATGCTTATATTTTAACTTGGGTTAGATATGAAACAACATTTTTGTTTTTTGAAGATAAATGATTATTTTAACCCAGATTACGCATTAAGAAATGCTTTATCGGGGTTTACCCAACTAAATCAGATAGTTCGGTTTTCCGATTTGAATCGGAACAAGCTATTTTTTGCCTCCTACTGATTAATTTGGGTTTAATCGTCAAGTTTTAATTAGTATTTGAAAATAGATAGAAACTATAATTCTCAACAAGATTTTATTATAACCTATTAAGAATGGATGACTTAATTATTGTAAAAAGTGAGAAAACACCTTTAATTGAATTCAGCGATAAAGGGGAACTGCGAATTGAAGGTCGTTCCTATCCTGAAAATCCTTTAGAGTTTTACCAGAAACCAATCAAATGGATAAAAGAATTTTTGAATAAAAGACCAGAAAAAATCAACTTACATGTTTCCTTGGAATATTTTAATACCGGTTCAAGCAAACTGTTACTCGATATATTTAAATATTTAGAGCAAATAAAAATGAGTGGCTCAAAAGTTGACCTCTATTGGTATTATGATAACGAAAATGAAAATATGTTAGAATCTGGCAACGATTATGCTAGTATTCTGAAAGTCCCATTTCATATGGTAAAATTGTCGTAATTGCAAATATAAATTCAGGCTATAGTTAATAAATAATTGGTCAATTTTCCTCTTTCATCGATAGTTGTATACGTTTTCTGGGTATATCTACTTCAAGTACTTTTACTTTCACATGTTGGTGAATTTTAACAATTTCGTTGGGATCACTAATGAATTTATTGGCGAGCTGCGAAATATGTACTAATCCATCCTGCTTAACACCAATATCGACAAAACACCCAAATTTAGTAATATTAGTAACAATACCAGGCAGCACCATTCCAGGTTTTACGTCGTCGATTTTAAAGACATCTTTCGAGAATTCGAACACTTGGATTGTGGTACGTGGGTCGCGGCCTGGTTTGGCAAGCTCCTGCATAATATCCTGTAATGTAGGCAGGCCGATATTGCCTGAAATGTAACGGTTAAGGTCAATTTTTTTACGGTAATCTTCTGTTTTAAGCAAATCATTTACTGTAGCCTTCATATCTTCAGCCATACGCTCCACTATCGCATAACTTTCAGGATGCACAGCGCTGTTGTCAAGTGGATTTTCGGATTGAGGAATTCGCAAGAAACCGGCACATTGTTCAAAGGCTTTGTCTCCCAGACGAGGTACTTTTTTTAGCTCTTTACGGGAATGGAACGGACCATTCTCCTTCCGGTAATTAACAATATTCTGAGCCAATTGGGGCCCAAGGCCTGAAACATAAGTAAGCAAATGTTTGCTTGCTGTATTAAGATTGACACCAACCAGGTTAACACAACTTTCTACTACAGCATCAAGGCCTTTTTTGAGTTTTCCCTGGTCTACGTCATGCTGGTATTGACCTACACCAATCGATTTTGGATCGATTTTTACCATTTCGGCCAGCGGGTCCATGAGTCTGCGGCCAATACATACTGCACCACGCACAGTAACGTCATACTCAGGAAACTCTTCACGTGCTACCGGTGAAGCTGAATACACCGAGGCACCGTTTTCACTGACTACAAATACCTGTACCTGACGATCAAATTGAATGCGTTGTATAAATTGTTCTGTTTCTCGACTAGCAGTGCCGTTCCCGATGGCAATTGCCTGGATTTTATAAACACTTACCAAAGTCGAAATTTTTTTCATGGATGGCCCGGTTTCACTCTGAGGCGGGTGTGGATAAATAGTCTCATTGTGCAGAAGGGTTCCCTGTGCGTCGAGGCAAACTATCTTGCAACCGCTGCGATAGCCAGGATCAATAGCCAATACTGTTTTTTGCCCAAGCGGGGAGGCCAATAATAATTGACGCAAATTTTCGGCAAATACCCTGATAGCTTCCTCATCGGCCTTCTCTTTGGACGAGGCTTTGAATTCTGTTTCGATAGAGGGGTCCAGCAGTCGTTTATAACTGTCGATTACTGCCTTACGAACCTGTTCCGATGATTCGGTTTTGCCTTTTATGAATTGTTTTTCAAGTATTTCAATTGCATTGTCAACCGAAGGTTCGATGGTGAATTTAAGGAAGCCCTCATCTTCGCCACGACGTATGGCCAATAAGCGATGTGATGGACAACGACGCAAAGGCTCTGAAAAGTCGAAATAGTCTTTATACTTAATGCCGGCTTCTTCTTTACCTTTCAGCATTTTTGAGTAAATAACAGCATCGCGATTGAATAAACGACGGATGCTGTTTCGTGCTTGCTGATCCTCACTTACCCATTCCGCTATGATATCGCGGGCGCCTTGCAGGGCATCTTCTACATCAACAACTGCATCATTTAAATATTTAGTTGCCAGAGTTTCCAAATCCTTCTCCTGTTGGCGGAAGATAAGCTCAGCTAAAGGCTCTAAGCCCTTTTCTTTAGCAATGGATGCACGCGTTTTACGTTTGGGCTTATATGGCAAATAAATATCTTCGAGTTCGGATAGAACATATGTATTTTCGAGTTTTTTTCGTAGCTCTTCTGTAAGCTTTCCTTGTTCCTCAATCGAATTTATAATGGTTTCGCGGCGTTTGTCAACTTCAATAAGTTTTTCGTATTGTTCCTTAATTGCAAGCACCTGGATTTCGTCGAGGCTACCGGTAGCTTCTTTTCGGTAACGGCTAATAAACGGGACTGTAGAGCCCTCTACCAACAATTTTATTGTATTACGAACTTGGGTATCGCGCAAAGATAGGTTTGTCGCAAGAATATCAATATGTTTCTCGGTCATAGTTAATTTCTTTACCTTTCCAAAGGTAAGGTATTTTTAAAATGACACCTAAGGTTTTGGATACCCTACCGATTGCGCCAGAATAATCGTTTGATCGCTACGTAAGTTAAGTTTTGGGCCAAGCGCCGAACGATCTACTGAACCACGTGCACCTGTCGCCAAACCTTCAGATGCACAATACAGGTAAACATTCTGCGATATATATCCAACATCGATGTTAGCAGTGTTCTTTTTCCCTTCATTATCTCCTGACCCCATTTTTGCTAAGTCTGCAACAAAAATCAAGGTTACAGGAGCATCCTTAACAAAAGCCTGGCTTCCGCCCAAATTTCTGATATCTTCGGCTAATACCTGGTCGAGCCGGTTATTTTTAGCATCATAAACATAAGCGCCTTGTTTAATTAGCACATAAATATCGGTCTCCTGAAAATTACGTGCCGATGGGGCTGTATGTTTACCGTCAGGACGATTGACCCCAAAAGCTGCCCAAAGTAAATTAGATAGCTGTTGCATCGATATTTCTTTTGTATCAAAAGCTCGTGCTGTAGAACGCTTTGCTAAAGCTTCCATCAACGGCATTCCACCGGATTTTTGGGGAGCTGGTAAATCAATTGATTGAGAAAACAGTTGACCAATAGCAAATGCTGCAATTAAAATAAATATTAATCTTTTCATAATTTTTTAAATATTAGTTTAGTTAATCAAAAATAATCTTTCTTCTTGTTAATGAAAATAATAAATGGTAATTTTCAAAATCGAAAAACAGTATGATACAATACCTCAGACACCAGCAGATCGATAAAAAAAGATGGGACGACTGTATACATAATTCAAGCAATGGCTTAGTATATGCACAATTGTGGTATTTAGATATTGTTTCGCCAAAGTGGGAGGCATTGATCGAAGATGACTACGAAAGTGTTATGCCCTTGCCGGCAAAACGAAAGTACCTTATTCCTTACCTGATACAACCACGTTATACACAGCAGCTAGGCATTTTTTCGATTAATCGCATATCTCCTGAAAAGGTAAAATCTTTCTTAGACTGTATACCCAGGAAATTTGTTTGGTGCGATTTCAATTTAAATAGTCAAAACCCTGCGACCAATATTACAAGAGTGTCAAAGCGGTATAACTATGAGCTTGACCTGATGCATGATTATCAAGAGATTTACAAAGGTTTTAATGAAAATACACGCCGTAACCTAAGGAAAGCGCTGCAAGCAGGCATAGCAATTGAAGTCAAAAACGAAATTGACGCTTTTTATAGATTATTTAAAATCCATAACAAATTAGATACTCTTGGTATCGCTTTAGCCCAACTCAAAAGCATAATTGAGTATTCGTTAAGTAACAATTGCGGCGAAATCATTTTTGCCTATAATGATCATGGAGATATTATTGCTGGGGCTTTTTTTATAAATATCTTTGGTAGAATTATTTACATGACATCTTTTACATCGGGCGAAGGACAGCAAAGTTCAGCCATGTTTCTGATAATGGATGAAATGATAAAAAGATACGCTTTGCAACCTATTGTTTTTGATTTTGAAGGTTCTATGATTCCAGGCATTGCCAGGTTTTTTGCCGGATTTGGAGCCGAAAAAATTACTTATCCCCGATATCAGCATAGTATAATACCTTTTGTCTGAAAAAATTAAAGCAGTAGAGACAGTTTATTTATAGATTGAATTTTCAGGGCAGGTGCTAAGATAGGATACTACACATAACCTTTTTGCACTGCTGTTTTGATCAAGGAAGCAGTGTTTTTAGCATTTAACTTCAAAATCAAGTTTTTACGATGACTGTCAACCGTTGAAGGGCTGATAAAAAGCTTATCGGCAATTTCAGGATTGGTATATCCATCAGAAATGTATTTAAGCACTTCCAGCTCCCGTCTGGTTAGAATGGCCGTAATATTATCCTTTTCATTTAAAATTTGCTGTGTTTCTTCGCACAAATATTTATTTCCCGCTAAAACACTGGTTATAGCTTCAATTATTTCATCTTCAGAAGCGTTTTTTAATACATAGCCCATTGCTCCATTATCAATCATACGCCTTACCAGGCTTTGTTCTTTAAAGGAACTAATTGCCAGAACTTTGGCGGTAGGAAGTTGTTGCAATATTGTTTTACATAAATCAATACCATTGCCATCGGGCAAGTGGTAATCGAGTAAAATAAGATCAGGAGAAAATGCTTTTAAAACCCGAAGACATTCTTTAGCAGAGTAAGCTGCAATAGTTTTCGAAGTTATTCCTTTATCACTCAGTAATTTTTGTAGCCCTTCAACTACTACCGGATGATCTTCTACAATTAAAACATTTACCATTGTAAATCAAAAGGTTCAAACAAACCTACATGAATTTTGTCAGAAACGCAAATGGCTTACTTTAAATTTATATCGTAAATTCAACATTAATTTCTGTACCTGTATCTGGTTCAGAGTAGATGTCAATTCTTCCTTTCATTGATTCCACCCTTGATTTTACACTGTTTAGACCAATGCCTTTTCCAGCAGCATTTTCTCATTTTCCAGCTCACGGATTTTGGTTTTTTATCTCTTCCAAAGATATTTTTTAATGATTATTCAAAAATCCCCTTTTTAGGGGAGAAATAGGTTATAAGTAGCCAATAGATTTGTACCGTCATTAAAACTATTGTTACATTAATTAATAATCCTAAATTATTTACTTATGAAAAAATTTAAATTTATAGCTTCAATAATTTGCGCTATTATATTATTTTCTAGCGCATGTAAGAAAGAGCATAATAATCCGTCGCAGACAATATCTACCGGCAAACAAATTACTTCGTTCAGTATTGTAACGCCGCTTGCAACGGGTGTTATTGATACAGTTAATAAAATAATAACTATTACTGTTCCCGTGGGAACCAATTTGACCAGTCTTACTACTAACATTTTGTTGCCTAGCAGTTTGAGCGTCACTCCTGCTTCGGGTCAGGCACAAAATTTTTCGTCGCCAGTAATCTACACCGTTAATCTGCCCGATAACACAACCAGTATATGGATCGTTAATGTGAAGACACCATCGTCGCAGTCGACGTACAAAGGCAAACAAATTACTTCATTCAGTATTGTAACGCCGGCGGCAACGGGCGTTATTGATTCAGTCAATAAAAAAATAACTATTACTGTTCCCGTAGGAACCAATTTGACTAGCCTTACTACTAACATTGTATTGCCGACTGGTGTTAGCATCACTCCTGCTTCGGGCCAGGCACAAAATTTTTCGTCGCCAGTAAGCTACCTCGTTAGTCTACCCGATAACTCAACCTGTACATGGGTAGTTACTGTGACGACATCATCATCACCGTCCACAACCGTAACTATTAACAAGGATGTCAGCACGTCGGTAACTTGGACCGCAGATAAGCTATATGTTATTGATGGCGACATAAACATTGGCAATAACACCGTACTTACTATAGAACCGGGGACAATAATTAAATTTAATGCCGGCTCCAGCCTTATTATTGGATACTCCAGCAACGGTACACTAATTGCCAATGGCACTTCTGATAAACCTATCACATTTACTTCCAGCGCAGCGATACCCGCAGCAGGGGCATGGGATGGTATTTATTTTTATAGCAATACGCTAAGTACCGTTCTGAAATATTGTAATATTCAATATGCTGGCAGTAATAGTGAAGGTGCATTAAATATTATAAAATGCGATATTTCGGTTGATTTTTCTAATATTAGTAATTCAGGCAGCGATGGTATTTATACGGAATACAGCTCACCCAAAGGAGGGTTTACAACTTTTTCGAACAATACTATTACAAATACAACAAACTATGGCATTGAAATAAACGCAATGAAAGTAAGTTCCATTGGTTCAGCTAATACTATTACTAGTACCAAGGGGGTCTATATTTTCGGTGATTATAAAAACAGCACTGCCCAAACATGGAAAAACCTTGGCGCACCATATATTATTACCCATGAAATGTTTGTTGATGGTAATTTGACCATCGAAGCCGGCACCACCTTTAAATTCGAAAGCAGTGGCTGGTTGGATTTTGGTTATTATGAATCAACTACCGTTAATATGGTAGGTACCAGTACAAACCCCATCACATTTACATCCACTTTATCGAGTCCAACAGCAGGAGCATGGGGGGGAATTATATTCTATCCCAATACACAGTTAAGCAGCACTATGTCCTATTGTATTGTTGATTATGCCGGCAAAAATAGCTTCTATGGTGCTGTTGATATAGAAGGTTGTACGCCTACTTTTAACAACAATACAATTCGCAACAGCAACAGTTTTGGAATAACCCTTGACAATACAGCAGGTTTCAAAGCGTTCAACAACAATAGCATTAGCTCAGTCAATCACGTAATTAAAATCAGTACATTGCATGTTCCTGATTTAGGTACATCCAATACGCTCACTGCCGCTACAGGCAAGGGTATTTTGGTATCTACCAATGCCAATTATACTAACGCTGTTACCTGGAAAAAACAAACCGCCGATTTTTATATTACTGGCGGTGCAATCGGTTTGGATGGAACTATTACATTTGAGGCAGGAACTACTTTTAAGTTTGATGGTGATACATATTTTTACTTTGGATATTATGCAAATACAACCTTAACAGCTGTTGGAACATCCGGGAATCCAATTACATTTACTACCAGTTCTTCATCTCCGGTAGCCGGCTCATGGACAGGTTTATATTTTAATGCTTCCACCCAATCAACTACTACGCTCAATTACTGTATTATAAACTATTGTGGCAAAGGCGGCGGCAGCAATTACGCACTTGAAGCTGATGTCAGCATGAGCGTTAGCAATTCGCAAATCAATAACTGCGCTAACTCTGTAAAAGCGGCTCGTTCAAGTAGTGCAACGGTAACTGGAACAGGAAATAACTTCACATGGACGAGTCTTTAATTGTACCCTGAAATTATTTTAAGATTTCTTTTCATAGACTGTCGCAGAGACGCAAGGAATTAATACTTAATGTATATTCACTTGTGTTCTCTGCGACTTAATGTTAAGACCGAAATAGTATTCTTCTTTTATGACTTCAATTTGCCAATTGGTGCAACCTGCCAAGGCGTTACAAGGCAAACACAATCACGGGTATGCCCCCCAAAGCATTCCGAAGCATCTAGATTGGAAACCGATTCCGCAGCCGCGGGGTATTATACCCTCCGCTTCGCGGGATTGTTCAACTTACCAATTCCGATACGCTTCGCTTTCGGAATCGGAGTTTCACGAATAAACGTAACGGATACATGGTCAGTATCCGTTTTTATTTAGCAATTGCATATTAAAATTATAAAACGATGACTTTTGTTAGCTATTAGAGGTGAGGAATATCATCTATGTTTTTGGTACAGATTATAAAAAATATACATAAATTTAATATAGAAAATTGTTATCTAACAAAATTTACATTTATGACATGGATATAGTTTCAATTTTAAATGATAATACTTATAAAATTAATGAGTTAGTAAAAAATAAATTGCCCAATGAATTTGTTTCAATGTATCTTATAGACAAATCAGTTGAAATGTTATGTTCAGAATACCAGGATTTAACAAAATATTATCAGGATAAAAAGTATGCGGAAGAAATTAAAGAAGAGTTTGAAAGGTTTATGTTAGAACATAGCAACCAATTGGGAATAAAAAGTAGCTTGCGATCAATGGTTCCTGACTATTTAGGGGGAATTTGTGAAATCAATGAATGGGAAAAAGTAAAATTAGTTAACTGTAATATATAAGACAGTAGCCTGGAAAACAGCCTCTTGATTATCGACCATTTTCACACACTCTCTTAAGGCTAAGGTCAGTGAATCTCACTCATAACCCAGACTTTAGTTCCTATTTGAGAATTCTACAATCTAGATTACTTTTGTCTAAATAAATAAAACATGAAAAAACTATTTTCCTATTTTGTAATATCTGTTATTCTTATATCTGGCGGATGTAAGCAGAAAACAACTGCTAAAGAAGAAGGTAATTTTGACAACCAGCTAACCCCAAGTGAAATTGGAAACGGCAAACTGACTCCGGAAATTTTATGGAAATTCGGAAGGATCACTGAAGTCCAGCTATCTCCTAACGGAAAGACTGTGATTTACAATTTGACCTGTTATGATGTAAAAACCAATAAGAAACACACCTCGATATATTCAATTGCAACAATCGGTGGTGAGGCTAAGAACCTTACTGCTGATTTTCCTTCCTGCCTTAACCCCAGATGGTTTCCTGATGGAAGAATAGCATTTCTCGCTTCAAAGAGTGGTAATTCACAAATCTGGACAATGTATCCCGATGGTTCGGACAAGAAACAGGTTTCTTCCGAAAAAAACGATATCAATGGTTTTGAGTTAACTCCTGATGGAAAAGGGCTTTTCTACCTGCAAGATGTAAAAATTGATTCAACTACCCAGGATAAATACCCGGATTTACCATTGGCAGAGGGACGAATTATCACGGACCTGATGTACCGCCATTGGGACCAATGGCACGATTATGCCTTTAGCCATATTTTTGTCGCTGATTTCAAAGAAGGGAAAATAGCCACAGGAACAGATATTCTTAAAGGGCAACCTTTTGATTCACCCCTTCCTCCTTATTTTGAAATTTCTGAAATAAGCTGGAGCCCTGATGGGAAAATTTTAGCGTATTCCTGCAAAAAATTAAAAGGGAAAGAATTTGCATTAAGCACCAATTCTGATGTTTACCTTTACGATACCGAAAAAGGGACCACGATCAATATTTCGGAAGGAATGATGGGGTACGACCGATACCCTGTATTTTCGCCCGACGGTAAAAAAATTGCTTTCCAAAGCATGGAAACTCCAGGCTATGAATCGGACAAAGAGCGTCTGTTTTTATATAACATTAATTCTAAAATACTTACCAATCATTCGGCAAATTTTGACCAGGGCACTTCTAATTATCAATGGGCAGCCGATTCAAAGACAATCTTTTTCATCAGCGGGATTCATGCCACATACCAGGTATATGCCATCAATACAGAAACAGATGAAATACGGGCCATCACCAAAGGCATGCATGATTATACCGATCTAGCCTATAAAAACGATGTGATGATCGGGACAAAAATGTCAATTCGTATGGCAAAAGAAATTTTTCGGATTGATCCTGTTTCCGGCTCAGAAAAGCAATTGACATTTACCAATAAAAATATTTACGACAAGATAAAATTCGGCCAAGTAAAGGAACGTTGGGTAACAACCACAGACAAGAAAAAAATGCAGGAATGGGTAATTTACCCACCTGATTTCGATTCTACCAAAACCTATCCGGCTTTATTGTATTGCGAGGGAGGCCCGCAAAGTGCAGTTTCTCAGTTTTTTTCTTACCGATGGAATTTTCAGATTATGGCTGCCAATGGCTATATTATTGTTGCACCCAATAGGCGAGGAGTGCCTACGTTCGGGGAGGCCTGGAAAAATCAAATTGCCGGTGATTATGGTGGCCAAAATATTAAAGATTACCTAAGCGCTATCGATGAAGTTAAGAAAGAGCCTTATGTGAATGCTAACCGGCTTGGCGCAGTTGGAGCTAGTTACGGAGGGTATTCGGTATATTTCTTAGCAGGTTGCCACGAAAAACGTTTTAAAGTATTTATCGCACATTGTGGTATATTTAACCTCGAAAGTGAATCTGCATCAACTGAAGAGTTTTTCTTTACCAAACATGATTTGGCTGGATTTTTCTGGGACAAACCAACACCTAAGAGTTTTACTACCTTCTCACCTCAATTATACGTTGATAAATGGGATACGCCAATCATGATTATCACTGGTGCAAACGATTTTCGGATACCTTATACCGAAAGCCTTCAGGCTTTTAATGCAGCCCAGTTAAGAGGTATCCCAAGCAAATTGCTGTTCTTCCCCGATGAAAGCCATTGGGTCACAAAACCTCAAAACAGCATTTTATGGCAACGCGAATTTTTTGCTTGGTTGGATAGGTGGTTAAAATAACCGGATAACTTGATCTGTCATATCTTGGAAACTTGATAAGTCTTATCTAACAATGACAAGGCTCTTTCCAGTTTTTCCCCCATTGGCATATAGCCATCTAACCACCAAATTTTCATTCCTTGGTCTTCCATGCGGCGAAACCATGTCATCTGGCGTTTGGCAAACTGATGTATGGCTGTGTTTAACCCAGAGAACATCTTGTCATAAGAAATTTCACCAATTACATAACGAGTTAAATACTTGTATTCCAGTCCATAATAAATTAATTGTTCAGGAGTCACCCCTGATTTTAAAAGTTCCTCAACTTCAGTAAGCATACCTCCTTTAAGCCGGCGCTCAAGACGCTCAGTTATTCTGCGGCGCTGCGAGGCACGATCGAATTTTATGCCTATTAACAATGGTCTGATTTCGGGGTAATTAAAGTCAATTTCAGGATGCGTGAGATAATATTCTTCGATTTCAATAGCACGGATTGCCCGTTTTTTGTTTTCAATATCGCTGGTATTGTGAATATTTTTATATTTAGAGAGTATTTCAACAAGCTCATGGAGTGTTTTTTGATTCAGTTCGTCTCGTAGCGGCTGGTTTACAGGTACGTGGATTAGCTTATATCCCCGAATTACAGCTTCAATATACATTCCTGATCCTCCACAAAGCAGAGGGAATATATTGCATTGAACCAACTTCTCGAAAACTTTAATAAAATCTTTTTGATACTCAAATACATTATATTGGCTGCCAGGTTCCGTAATATCAATAAGGTGGTAAGGTATAGACTTACCATCGACAATATATTCTGCGTAATCCTTGCCCGTTCCTATGTTAAGTTTTCGATACACCTGTCGGGAATCAGCGCTGATAATTTCCCCATTGATATGAGATGCAAGATGTGCGGCTAAAGTAGTTTTACTACTTGCTGTAGGGCCAAGGATTACAATAAGATTATATTGGGAAAACATAGCTTTGTATTGAAATAGTTCAAAGTTATGAATATTATAGAACCATAAGTAATACCATTTGTTCAAAAAAACAAGGATTTGGGTGAGGATAGTTTTTTTATTACTTTGGCATAGTTTATTTGAAAACAAAACCAAATGACAAATCTCAATTTTGTTTTTAGCCGTGCCATAAAATTAATCATCAATCCCAAAGACGAGTGGATTGCTATTCAGGCTGAAACCCAAACCAAAAAAACAATTATCAGCAAGTATGCTTTACCCTGGATGGTAATTATATCGTTATGCTCTATTATTGGTGATTTGTTTAACTCTTATTCAATGGGAGTTATAATTTCTAAGGCTATTATTTCTTTTGCACTTGCTTTTTTTGTGATGTATTTATCAGCAATAATTATTAATGAGATTACCACAAGTTTTAATTCTAAAAAGGACATTGACACCACTTTTAAACTTGTAATTTATTCGCTTACGGGGTATTTTGTTATGGCGGCCATTACTTACCTTATACCTTTACCACCAATGCAAATGCTTATGGTATTTGCATTTTATTCAATTTATTTGTTTTGGCTTGGGTCAATGCCTTTAACTGGCACTCCGGAAGATAATAAAGTAGGTTTTGTAGTAGTTTCCAGTTTTATTATTTTGGGTATTTATGCTGTACTTAGTTTAATCTTTAGGGCAGTGCTTTTTGGTATTTTTAGTATTAATCTGTTAGTGAGATAACGATTCATTTTAATTTTATATTTTTGGCAGGGCAATTTTGTCCTGCTTTATTCGTGAAACTCAAATTTCAAAAACGCAGTGTATTGAAATTTGTAAGTTGAACGAATCCCGATAGCGGAGCGTATCGGGATAAATGAGTTTAATGCACTGCTGCTTGCAGCGAAAACAAGAAATATAATTTTGATACCTCGTCAGCTTTGTTGCGAGGTAGTTCATTTTTTTATGTCAGACAACCACCAAAATATTAATATAAAAAATAAAAAGGCATCGCATGATTATGCATTCCTTGAGAAGTACATTGCCGGAGTTCAACTTTCCGGAACGGAAATAAAATCGATCAAGGCAGGCAAAGCAAGCCTTGTAGATTCGTATTGCTATTTTCAAAGCGGCGAACTTTTTTTGAAAGGTATGCATGTGTCTGAATATTGGTGGGGCAATATCAATAACCACGATCCCAAGCGCGACCGTAAGCTTCTACTGAACAAAAAAGAATTGGTCAAGCTCGAACGGAATTCGCAGGAAAAAGGGTTAACCATTATTGCCATTCGTCTTTTTGTAACCGAGCGAGGACTTGCGAAGCTGGAAATAGCGCTTGCAAAAGGCAAACAGAACTTTGATAAGCGGGAAGACATCAAAAAACACGATGCTAAGCGTGAAATGGATAGGGCTAGAAAAAATTAATATGCCAATTGTTCAATATGCCAATGTGCCAATGAAGTTATTGCTTATTTTTAACTTGTGACTTTTATACAAACCTCCTAAACATTATTTTTTTTTAATCAATTGACACTCCATATTTGAATTAAACATAATAATTGGCATATTGGCACATTTCCTAATTGTCAAATTGATATCTTATTGCTCAAAGAAGAAATCTTGTAATTCGTAAATATCTTTTGAGCTAAAATCTGAAGAAAAATCAAAGAAATTATCGATAGATTTCAATAATTCATCGAACGATATATAACCATCGCCATCTGCATCCACTGATTTAAATTTTGGAGGTATCGGTATCGATGATTTCCCTCTATAGCGGCTTTGGGCCCGATGCATTAACAGGAACACATCTACATCTTTACGATTAATAGCATCTCTATTCAGCATAGCTGTAAGACCTTCTGGACTGATCTCAACCCCATTGTCATCGACAATTGCACCAGGACTGGAATGCAGTTCTTTATCCAAATAATTAGGAACACCGTCTTTGTCATCATCCAACGGACATCCGACAGAATCGACAGCAACACCAAATGGTGTACCAGGGCACTTATCCAAAAAGTCTGGTACTAAATCATTATCTTCATCACCAAATAAGCCGTAATCGAAGTTATCCGTAACATCAGCAAAAAGTTTTTCAATGGTTTTGGTCTTTGCATCGGAAAACAAATCGAGATGAAGGGTAAAATAGGTGAACGTGAACATGTCGTTCCACTTATCGCCTTTTTTAGTATTCGATTTATAACTGACATCGTCGATATTGTCGGTAAATGTATAATGCCACGATTGGCCCAGTCTCAGATTAACACGGTCGGTAATGGTAAAATCAAGGCCAACATCTAAAGGAATAGCTAATGTGCTTTGAGAATAACTGCCTAAATTACTACGAGTATAACTGCCTAAATTACTGCCATTTATGTCGCGCAGGTCCGTTGATTTACTATAATCAGGTGTAACAATATGTATCTGATTAGGAGGTGTCGTGTATTTATTTCTTT
>Ga0182017_10000140_pt1 | contig 55124 bp, 32 predicted proteins | sample 712E3DmetaG_FD_120492 | JGI IMG/M metagenome (GOLD analysis project Ga0182017, IMG submission 120492) | Permafrost microbial communities from Stordalen Mire, Sweden - 712E3D metaG | ecosystem: Environmental > Terrestrial > Soil > Wetlands > Permafrost | place: Sweden: Stordalen | collected... | reverse complement strand
TGAGGTAGCGATTGCGGCCAATGCGTTCCCAGCCCAGCACGCCCAAGAGAGCCTCCCACATATAGTCGCCGGGCCGCTTGACCTGCGACTCCCAGAAGGGCACGAACCAGAAGTGGGAGGTTCCCGCCTCGGGGCCCAGGCCGCGGCTCCACCAGATGCTGGGGAAGATGAACGTCCCTTCCCAGGTCGGGCGACGAACGCCGAAGTAGAAGGGAAAGACCACAGTGGTGCTGCGTTCTTGACTCCAGAAACGCCAGTACAGCGGGAACGCGATGGTGCTGGAGTCGGTGGCGCCACTGCGCCGGTAGAAGAGCGGCGCCACAGTGTAACTTTGGTCGCTGACTTCGTTGCGGTAGCGCAAGAAGAGCGGCAGCAACATGGTCAGCCGGCTCTCGTGGTACGAGTGCAGATCGTAGTAAAGCGGCAGGCCCAAGGTGGTGGACGAGGTGATGTCGCTGCGATGCCAGAAGAGCAGGAGCCAGGTCGAAAGCGAGCGCTCGGGGTTGGAACGCGCGTAGTGCAGCAGCGGCGGGATCACCTGGCTGGTGGTCTCGGTGACCTTGTCGCGATACGAGAACCAGAGCGGGAAGAACGTGCAGAAGCGGGTCTTCCAGTTGTCGCGCCAGACGAAATTGCCCGCGTACCACCACAGGCTGTCGGGCGCCTTGCCCAAGCCGAAGAGCGCGGTGGCGAAGGTCTGCGATGTGCGTGAATGGCGCTCGTAGAACAGCGGCAGCACGGCCTCGCTGCCGGTCTGATTGGCACGGTCACGCGAATACCAGAAGAGCGGCAAGAGACCGCGGGTGGTTTCGCTAGCGCGGCGAGCCCACAGCAACGGCCCCGCCAGGTTGAACGACGTCTGTTCGTCGCTGTTGGCAGAATGCCAGTACAGCGGCATGAGCATGGCGTAGCTCTTGCTGCCCTGACGGCCCTGCCACCAGAGCGGGAAGAGCACGCGGGTGCTGCCCTCGGGACGACTCGACTGGAAGTAGAGCGGCGACAGCACGTGGCTGGTTTGGGTTTCGTGGTTGCGATGGTAGACGAAGAGCGGCGTCACCAGCAGGCGGCGCTGGGGATTGTCGGCCGAGACAAACAGGGGGACCAGGCCGGTTGCGTGGCTGTGCTGCTGGTCGTTCTCGGTGCGGAACCAAGGCCCGACCATGAGGGTGCGGTGGTTCTGGTCGTGGCTAGACCAGAACAAGGGCAGGAAACTGTCCATTTGATAGCCGCTGTCGTCGCGGCGACCAAAGTAGAGGGGAAAGACATAGGTGCCGGTGTCTCCCTTTTCCCGATAGCGCGCGTAGAAAGGAAACAGGACCCGTGCCGTCACGTTGGGGCCATCGACCATCACGTAGGGCCCGAACATGCGCGTGCGCTGGCCGGTGCCACGGAAAGTATGGTCGAGGTAGAGCAAGGGCACACCGCGGGCCTGGACCTTGTCGTCGCGGTACCAGAAATAGGGAAGGACGAAGCCGGCCTGGAAATCCGCGCGGCGAATCCAGGCCGCCAGGGGCGAGGCGAACAGCGTGCTCCGGCTGTCGCGGCGATAGTGCAGCAAGGGGAAGAGGGTGAAGCTGGTTTCGTTCTGGCCGCCCGGCCGTGCTCCACGGCGGTAGTGGAAGAGCGGGAACAAGGCGTCGGTGGTCTCGCCACCCCAACGGCGGTGCAGGTATGGCCCCAGCACGGTCGTGGTGCGATCCGCGGCGTCGTTGCGAAACCATCCGAAGATGGGAAAGACCACGAAGTGGTGGCGCTGGCTGCCGCTGCCCCAAAACAGGATGGGCACGATCCCGGCTGACGAGCCGCTTCGATCCACGTCGCGGAAGAAGAGGGGAGCCACGGTGGTGGACGTGCCGCGACGGGAATCGGCGAAGTGCCACAGCAGCGGGACCTGGATGTGGTAGCTGGCCTCGTGATCGTGGCCGGCGAAAAAGAGCAGGGGCCAGAGGACGGTAAGCGAGTGGCTGGCGTCTTGGGCGTGATACCAGAGTGGGAAGGCCAGCGTGGCGCTCGAGCGCCCGTCGCGAAGGTGCCAGAACAACGGGGCCACCACCACGTGACTGCGGTCAGCACGCTGGCCGAAAAAGACCAAGGGGAAGAGACCTGCGCTGCTCCCGCCGTCGGAGAAGTGGCGGTGAAAGACCCACAACGGGAAGAGGCCGGCTGCGCTGCTGCGTTCGTCGGGGGAATGGCGGTGAAAGTAGAACGGCAGCAGAGTGTGCGCCGTTGCGGCCTGCGCCCGATCGTCGAAATACCAGAAGAGCGGAAAAACCACGCGCGTGGTTCCTGTGGGATCGGTGCGCTGGTAGTAGGGCCCGACCACGGTGGTGGTGGCGTCCGCAGCGATGTTGCGATAGCGCCAGTAGAGCAGGAGGTAGGACGCCAGCTCGCTCTGGCGATCCTGCCAGCGCAAGATGGGCGGGACCAGCCAGGTCAGCCCGCGCGAACCCGCGTTGTCGTCGCGGCGAAAGCCGCCCAGGGGCGACAGATACAGAGCCGTCTTGTCGTGGTCGGCACGGCTGCCGAGGTAGAACGGCAGGATGAGCTGCCAGCTCGAACCCTTGTCGCGATCGCGTCCCCACCAGGCGAGCAGGGCGGCCGACCCCACGGACGAGCCTCCGCGCCGGACGTGGAACACCGGCGGGACGATGGTGGTGTTCGCCTCCGGTGAACGAAACGACCAAAGCAAAGGGAAGCCGACATCGTAGCTGAAGCTCTTGCTGCGGCCGAACCAGTACAGCCACAGGAACGAGCCAGTCTTGTTCTCGCCGTCCAGCGACGAATAGCCCAGCGGGGATGCGAAATAGCCACCCTTGGGGTCGGTGTGGCGAATTCCCACCGGCAGGATGAGCAAGTTCGCCTCGTGGCCGCTGCGCCAGTAGAAATTGAGCGGCAAGGCATAGGTGAAGGCGAACTCTTTCGATCGCGAGGAAACAAAGAGGGGAGAGACGTCAAACTTGTGGTCAGGCGATCGTGTCCAGAAGTAGAGGAAGCCGAGAAGACCAAAGGAGTGGCCCTTGTCCGGATTGCCGATGCTGAACGAGCCCAGAAAGGGAGCGGCCCAGCCGAACTTGGTCGACGAGTAGAAGATGGGCCACAGCGCCCAGGAGCGCGCGTCCGGCTGTCGCGTCTGCGAGTAGAGCCCGACCACCGTGACCACGCGCTGCTTGAGATGGTCCTCGATTCTCCAGTAGAAAGGAGCGACGATTTGTGTGCGGGATTCCGGGCTCCAGAAGTGCCAGTAAAAGGGTACCAGCACGCTGTAGCCCGGGTTTCCTCGGCGCGACCAATAGAAGGGAATGAAGTCGAGGGTCGCGCCTTCCTTGCGGAAGAGCAGAAGATTGAAGGCCCGTTCGAAAGAGCGGCACGAGCCGTGTTCGCAAATGGTGTCCACCGGGCACTCCACATCCCGGCTGCACGCCGGCCCGGTGGCCGCGACGGGCGGGCGCGAAGCGCCCGGGGGTTGGTGGGGTGGGCTGTCCGTCCCGAAGCCCCCGAAGGGGGTGGCCGATCCGGATTCCGTCTCTTGCTTCGACGCAGTCGTTTCCTTCTCCGCCGCCACCGGCTCCGCCTCGGCCTGTGCCGTGCGGAAAGGCGACAGCGCCTGAGCCCGCATGTTGCGGGCAAAGGGATCCAGATTGGTAGCCGCGCTGGCGTGGCTCGACAGTCCGATCGCGATGGCCGTTGCCGCAATCGACGCTGGCGTAGAGAGACGACGTTGTTTCATGCGGAGAGCAACTGCGATCACGGCTGCGGTGGCAGCATCTTCCATTCACCGTTCTCGCGCACGAAGACCACGTCACCGGTATCCGACTCGTCGCCCTTCTGGCGCGTGACTTTGAGGGTGGCCGTCTCTCCCTTCACCGCTGAGTTCTTGATGGTGAACTTGGTCCCCTCGACTTCCTTCTGCATCTTCTTGAGGCTCTCGGTCGCCTGGCCCATTTGGGTGGCCAGCATGCCCTGGTACATGAGACCGTAGCAGTCGATGACCTTTTCCATGTTGCCCTCGACCAGGGCTTTGCGCCATCGCTCGAAGGTCTTCTCGGGCGTGGAGAACTCGGCCCGCGCAGGCGGAAGCTGGAAGGAAACGCTCTTGATCTTTTCCTTGGGCACCTTGACCGTCTGCCCCTGGGTTTCGACGGTGAAGACGCCGTCGTAGTAGTGGATGAGCTTGCCGTTCATCTTGGTCTTGTCGAGAAACTCGAAGACCTCGGCGCGCGCGCCGGGCGCCCACAGGGCGGCGGCGAGCAGGGCCGCAACCAGGAGGAGGGAGCAACGGATCGTGCGCGTCGACACCATGGCCGTCATCCCTTCACCGTGATTCCAGGCGCCGGAAATCGCTTGGTCAGCTCGCGTACCTCGGCTGCGACCACGGCCGCGTTTTCGTCGCTCGGGTTGGACATCACACGATCCATCCAGGCCGCGATCTGCTTCATCTCGGCGGGGCCCATGCCACGGCTGGTGACCGAGGGCGAGCCGAGCCGGATGCCGGATGGATCGAACGGCTTGCGCGTGTCGTAGGGCACGGAATTGTAGTTGAGTTCGATCCCGGCTTTGTCCAGCGCCTTGGCCGCGACCTTTCCAGGGATGTTCTTGTTGGTCAGATCCACCAAGATCAGGTGGTTGTCCGTTCCGCCGGAAACCACGTGATATCCACGCGCCATCAGCTCGGCGGCAATCACGGCGGCATTCTTGACCACGTTGTGGGCGTACTCGCGGAAGGCCGGCTGCGAGGCTTCGTGCAGGGCGACCGCGATCCCCGCGGTGGTGTGGTCATGCGGTCCACCCTGCAGACCAGGAAACACAGCTTTGTCCAGGGCCGGAGCATGGGCCGTGCGGCACAGCAACATGCCGCCCCGCGGACCACGCAGTGTCTTGTGTGTCGTGGTGGTGACCACGTCGGCGTGGGGAACCGGTGAGGGATGCACGCCGCCTGCCACGAGGCCAGCTATATGGGCCATGTCCACAGCAAAACGCGCGCCGACCTCGCGGGCGATCTCGGCCATCGCGGCGAAGTCCCACAGCCGCGAGTAAGCCGTGCCGCCGGCCCACAGCAACTGGGGCCGCTCGCGGCGAGCCAGGTCGCGTACCTCGTCGAGGTCGATCCGGCCGGTGTCCTTGCGCACGCCGTACTGGACCGACTGGAAGTAGCGGCCGGTGATGGACACGTTCCAGCCGTGAGTCAGGTGGCCTCCCATGGGCAGAGCCAAGCCCATGACCTTGTCACCGGGTTTCAAGAAAGCGAAGTAGACGGCTAGGTTGGCCGGCGAGCCCGAGTACGGCTGCACGTTGGCGTGCTCAGCGCCGAAGAGCGAGCAGGCGCGTTCCTGGGCCAGCGTCTCCAGCGGGTCGACGAATTGCTGCCCTTCGTAGTAACGCTTGCCGGCGTAGCCTTCACTGTACTTGTTGGTGAAGACCGAACCGGTGGCCTCGAGGACCGCGCGCGAGACGTAGTTCTCCGACGGAATGAGCCGGATCTTGTCGGCCTGGCGGCCCTCCTCGGCGCGGACCAATTCCTGGACCTTGGGATCGGCTACCGACAGTGGTTCATCGACGAACTTCATGGCCCCGCAAGCTATTCCGGCGGGGGGCGTGAGTCAACGGAACACGCCGGCGTTCTTTTCATTGACCGCAAGCAACTTGGCGGCCGGTCTGCCGACAACAGGAGCGTCCGTCAACGTCATTCTAGGAGGCTCGAACATGAATCCAATCTCTCGACTGATTTTCCCAAGCGTTGCGTTGCTCGCGCTGTCTATCTTCCCGCTCGCGGGGTGTGACGACAACCCCCCCGGAGCAAAGCCCGAATCGGTGGGGCAGGTCACGCTGAGCATCGAAGACGTGCCCGCCGATGTCGCGTGCTTGCGTATCAGCGCCACTGGCGCCACCCGTGAGGTTGTACGCGACCTCGACGTGACCCTGGGCCAGAGCGTGAACGAAAGCTTCTCCGGGTTGCCCATCGGCACCGTGGTGTTCCAGGCCGCAGCCTACTCGCAAGTCTGCGACAAGGTGACCAGCAGCACGGTTCCCTCCTGGATAAGCGACGAGGTCTCCGTCACGGTGAGCCTCACGCACTCCACCAGCGTGTCGCTGACGCTGTACCGCAACGGGCGAGCCAAGGTCACCGTCGGGTTCGATCCCGAAACCGATGCGGGGAGTGCTGACGGGGGGTAGCAATTCCGCCTCATCTCTTCGAAGGCCCGCTGCTGAGAACACAAAGGGGTGTTCTCAGCGGCGGGCGGATGTGTGGTCCGAACTGACTAACCAGTCCGCGGTCCCCAAACTGAGATGGTCTGTGGTAGCGTGCCAACTGAGAAGCGGCAACTCACATGGCAAGCCCAAAAGATCTCAAAGGCACCCGACTCGGTCGCTACACTTTGGTCGAACACTTGGCCACGGGTGGAATGGCAGAGATCTTCCTGGCCCGCCACGAGGCTGAGGGCGCGTTCCGCAAGGAACTGGTGCTCAAGATCTTGCAGCCGCGTTGGGCGGAACATCAGGCGGTGGTGGACATGTTCCTGGACGAGGCGCGCATCGCCGCCATGCTCGAGCATCCCAACATCGTCGACGTTTATGACGTCGCTAGCGAAGACGGAACGCACTTCATCGCTATGGAGTATATCCGTGGCAAGACGTTGACCGAGCTGGCTCGTCGGGCCATCGAGGTTTCGCAGCTCCTCTATCTGGACATTGGGGCACACATCGTAGCCGAGGTGGCATCGGCGCTGGCCTACATGGATGAGGCGCCGGACGAGAATGGCCAGCCGATGCATGTCGTGCATCGTGACGTTTCGCCCACCAACGTCATCATCGGCACCTCCGGCCAGGTCAAGCTCATCGACTTCGGGATTGCACGACAAGGGACGGCCATTGAGGACGAGGCGGGCATGCGTCCGGGCAAAGCATCCTATATGTCTCCCGAACAGGCGCAGGGGGTTCCGCTCGACGGGCGCTCCGACATCTTCAGCCTGGGCACCATCCTGTACGAAATCACCGTTGGTCGTCGTCTGTGGCGTGGTTCAAAGGCGAACTCCATCCGCCGGATCGTCGAAGAGAAGCCAGTGCCGCCCACCTACGTGCGCCACGACTACCCCGGCGACCTTGAAATGATTGTGATGCGTGCGCTGGAAAAGAAGCCGCAGGACCGCTACCAGTCGGCCCATGAATTTGCCGAGGCCCTGCAGCACTTCTTGCAGGATTCGGGTGCCAGGATGCGCAGTCACCACCAGCTGGCGCGCTACCTGCGTGAAATCTACTCGCCTGAGGCCGAGGCGCATATTACCGAGGACGGCATGCTGCAGGCGCGCATTTTTGCTGAAGGAGATGAGGACGGCCGGGGGAATGGCGCTGAGGCTCTCGACTTCGACCAGGCTCCCTCGGACGGCCCGGGCGCGGCACTGGCCAGGGCTTTGCGTGCCGCCGGGCCAGCGCTGTGGGTCGACGGTAGCACGCCTGCAGACTCCGCCGGCGAACAGCCGAGCGCCAAGGAGTCACCACGCCAGGACAGCGCCGCGCCCGCGGCTACGGAAGGTGGGCAGGTCGCGTCCGTTGCGTCGAGCACGGATCTGGGTTCCGCAGATGCGGCACCCTCGGCCTCCGAGTCAGTCCCTGCGTCGCGCCAGACGCCGGTCGTGGCGCGCGTCAGCCGCGCCCAGAAGGCCCTTGCCAAAGAGGACAACGTACCTAGGTCGGTGCCCATTGGCGCCGTGCTGTTCGTGGCTGTGCTGCTGGCTGCTGCCGTGGCTGGCCTGGTGTGGCTGCTTCGCGGTGGCTAGCCACCAGAGAGGCCTCGTCCCCCAAATGGGCTGTGCTACCCTCATGGGCCAAGAGGCTGCAAGGCTGCCATGAAGTTCGTCTGCGATGGCTGTCAGACCCGCTACTCCATAGCGGATGAGAAGGTCCGACAGCGGATTCTTCGCATCCGTTGCAAGACCTGCGGCCGCGTCATTACGGTTCAGTCCGGCGAAGTGATCTCCGGTCCTCAGGACGCATCCGCGCGGCTGGTGTCTAGCGCTGGGGCCAGCGCCGGGGCCAGCTCTGCATCGGCGGCACGCCCTTCATCGGGACTTTCACGTCCTCGCTCTGGTCACCGCGAGTGGTTCGTGGCCGTCGACGGTCGAGAGCAGGGCCCGCTCGGCCTCACCGATGCGGCGAAGGTCATCGTCTCGCTCAAGCCAGAACAGTCGGTCCGTGTCTGGAAGGAAGGCATGGATGGCTGGAAGCGGCCCATGGATGTTGCGATCATCGCCCAGGAAATCGCCGATCTGAGGCGATCGCTCGTCGGACCACCGGCGAATGGGCTGACCCCAGCGCCGCGCGCCGGTTCTTCGCCCGCGCTTCGCCCCACGCATGGGCCGGCCGATTCAGGGTCCGGGAATCTGGCTCCTGGCTCAAGGCCGAAGCCCTTGCCGACTGGAGTTTCTGGCTCGGGACCGAAGTTGCCGCAGGCTGGTTCGGGTCTCAAATTAGCACCGCCGGCTCCCGGCTCAGGCCCCAAGGCGGTGCCGCCGCCGATTCCCGGATCCGGTCCCAAGGCGGCGCCTCGGCCGATTCCTGGCTCAGGCCCCAAAGCGTTGCCGCCGCCGATTCCTGGATCCGAGTCCAAAGCCCGACTGTCAGTCCCCGTCGCTGGCGCCAAGCTTGCGGCGGCCGGAGTCTCTTCCTCGTCGGTGCCGCGGCATAAGGGGCCAGCCTTGCCGGGCGTGACGCCGATGAGTGCGGGGCACGCAGCGCCTGCCCTGGAGACAGAATTCGACAAGGCCCCGACGACAAGACCCGAGAAACGCCCGTCTGCGGTTCGTGCCGTGGCGGCCCCGGACACGCAGGTTCGGGACGTCCCGCAGCCGACGGCGCCCCATGAGAGCGTCGCCGACGACGAATTCGACCAGGCGCAGAAGACCCCGCCCTCGAGCCGGCCTCTGCCGCCCATCGTGGCCTCAGCACGCGACGGCCATGACGGGAATAGTCTGCCAGTCCGCCCTTCGGGTTCCTTGTTCGCCAATGTGGCTCTTCTGCCGCCCGAGCCATGGAGGGCGTCCCACGCCGAATCGGGCTTGTCAAAGCTGGCGGACTTGACTCGCCGGCATCGACACCTCAAGTACGTCGCCGCGGCTGGCGTCGTGGTGGCGCTTGTCATCTTCGTCATTCTATTTTCGTGGAGAGCCGACAGCAGAAAGGCCGTCCCCTCTGCCTCGCAGCCAGCCACACCTGCCCCCGAAGTCCCATCCTTGGGTCCGGTTGAGCCGCTACCGCACAAGCAAACCCCAGGCGCACCGGGAGCCGAGCCCAAAGGCCGAACGGGGGCGCGGGTCGCATCCAAGCGGCCGGCCATCGTCCATTCGGCAGGCCCGTCGGTCAAGGCGGCTGCGGTGGGAGAAGATCCCTTCGAGGGATCGTCCCCGTCATCTCATCTTACCGAGCGGCCCGTGCCTGTGGTGGCGCCAGACCAGTCCCGCCGTCCGCATTCCGGCCCGTCGGGGGGCGCCGCGAGGGAGGTTTCTCAGTCGCAACTTGGTGAGTTCGTGAGGAGCAAGGAGAACCAAGCTGGCATCAAGACCTGCTATGAGCGAGCGCTCAAGCGCGATAGCCGATTGCGCACGGGCCGACTGGACATCACAGTCTCAGTCGGTGCATCGGGCGTTGTGCAGAATGTCCAGGTTCATGGTCCGTCGGACTTCATGATCATCGAAGGTTGCATTAAGAACGCCATTCGGCACTGGCATTTCCCCGCCAATATGGAGGAGTACGCGACCAGCTTCCCATTCATCATGCAGGGGGGATAGCCCCCGATGAGCGACGTGGGCGGCCGCCACCCCTATGCGGACTTTCTGGTCCAGGTCCAGAAGCCGTCGCGCTATGTGGGCGGCGAGTACAACCAGGTCCGCAAGGATCCCAGCACGGTGCGGGCGCGGGTGTGTCTGGCTTTTCCAGATGCCTACGAGATCGGGATGTCCCATCTGGGCAGCAAGATTCTCTATGCGCTGCTCAACCAGACGCCGGGCATCGCCTGCGAGCGCGTGTTTGCGCCGTGGCTCGACATGGAGACAGAGCTGCGCAGCCGTCGCCTGTCGCTGCTCACCCTCGAGAGCGCGAGCCCGCTGGACGCGTTCGACGTGGTGGGTTTTTCTTTGCAGTACGAGCTCAACTTCACCGGCGTGCTCAACATTCTGGATCTGTCCGGCTTGGCCTTGCGCACGGCCGACCGCCCTGACCACGCGCCTCTGGTCCTGGGCGGTGGTCCGGTGGCCACGCATCCCGAGCCGCTGGCTCCTTTCCTTGACGCCTTCTTCATCGGCGAGGCCGAGGAATTGCTGCCTGCGCTCTGTCTTGAGGCGGCCGAGCTGCGCCGGGCGCGGGTGTCACGGCCAGAAAGGCTGGCGCGGCTGGCGGCCCGCTTTCCCATCTACGTTCCCAGTCTGTACCGGATTGCGCGCGATCCGGTGACCGGCCTGGTGACCGTGGCCGAGCCGCTCGATGCGCGTGCATCCGCGGCCGTGCGGCGCACCTGGGTGGCCGACATCAATCGCTTTCCTTTCCCCGACGATTCGCCGGTGCCGCACGCCCAGGCGGTGTTCGATCGCATGGCGGTCGAGATCGCGCGCGGTTGCACCGAAGGTTGCCGTTTTTGCCAGGCCGGCGTGGTGTATCGACCGGTGCGTGAGCGTGACCCCGTGGCGGTTGTGGATGCGCTGATGGAGGGCATTCGCAAGGGCGGCTACGATGAGACCTCGCTGGCCTCGCTGTCGCCGGCTGACTACTCGTGCGTGTCGCCGCTGGTGAAGACCGCCATCGGCCGACTGCGCGAGCACAAGGCGTCGCTTTCGGTTTCGTCGCTGCGCGCCTATGGGCTCCACGACGATCTCTTGGGTGCGATGGCGAGCCTGGGCATGTCGGGCCTGACCTTTTCGCCCGAAGCCGGAACCCAGCGCATGCGGGATGTGGTGAGCAAGAACGTGTCCGAAGCCGACATCCTGGAATCCGCCCATCGCGTGTTCTCGCGCGGCCATCAGCGCATGAAGCTGTACTTCATGATCGGGCTGCCCAGCGAAACCGACGAGGACGTGGTGGGCATCGTCGAGACAACCGCCCGCGTGCAGGAGATCGGCCGTCGCTACCTGCGCGGCGCCAAGGTGACGGCGGCCGTGTCGGTTTTCGTGCCCAAGCCGCATACGCCGCTGCAGTGGGCTGGCATGGATAGCCACGAGTTGACCGGGCACAAGCAAGAGCTTCTGGCTGAGCACGGCCGCCGCCTGCGCGTGGCTGTGCGCATGCACGACAACACTCAGTCGCACCTGGAAGCCATCTTTGCGCGCGGGGATCGCGCTTGCGCTGACTTGTTGGAGAGAGCCTTTCGTCTCGGCTGTCGCTTTGACGGCTGGGACGAGGTCATGGACAAAGACCTGTGGCAACGCGCCATCGCCGAGGAGCACGCCGCCTCGGGATTCGATCCGCAACGCTATCTGGCCGGCTTGGCTCTGCACAGCCGACTGCCTTGGAGCCATATCGACACCGGCGTGGACGTCGACTTCTTGCGCGTTGAATTCCGAAGGGCGCTGATGAACCGTTCGTCGCCCCCCTGTGGCAAGTCAGTGCAGCGCATGCTGCATCCGTCGAATGTAGCCGAGGCCGTGGCAGCCGCGGACGAGAAGCTGGTCTGCTACGACTGCGGTGTGGCCTGCGATCTGCACGAGATGAAGCGGCAGCGGCTCTTTTTCTTGCGACGCATGAACGCCTGGGCCGAGGGCGAGCGTCCGGCACCGGCGGCGCGGCCCTCTGCCGGCGGACATCGGACTGCGCCCCGGCCGCTGACCCGCTTTGCCCAGGCCGAGGCCCGGCGCTATCGCCTGCGCTACTCCAAACTGGGCCCGGCCGCGTATCTGGCGCATCTCGATCTGGTGCGCCACCTGCCACGCATCTTCCGGCGCGCCGGACTCGACATCGCCTATTCGAGTGGCTTCCATCCCAAGCCCGCTCTCAGCTTCGGGCCGGCGCTGGGACTGGGCATGCCGTCGCTAGGCGAGATCTTGGATGTGAAGCTGAGCGACGATGTGACTCCGGCCGAGTTGCTGCGTCGACTGAATGCGGTGTCGCTGGCCGGGATCGAGTTTCTCGCTGCGACGACGCTGCAGGAATCCCAGCCTGCGTTGGGGCGGATGCTGGCGCGCGCGCAGTATGCTGTGCTCTTGCCCGACGGGGCCAACCCAGCGACCGCTCTTGCCGCTTATGCTTCGGGTGCATCGTTGCTGGCGGCCCGGCGCGAGCGCCAGGACAGTCGCAAGTCGGCGCCTGCCTCGCAGGTGGACGTGCGGCCCTTCATCACCGACGTGGCCGCGGCGAGCGAGGCCGCCGCTTGGCTCTGGACTGGCATGCTGGGCTGGCGGGGCTCCGAGCCAGCCCACGTCCTCACTTTCGGCGTGGTGGTCAGCGCCTTGGGCAGTGCCCGGCCGGTGGAGGTGGTCGAAGCGTTCTATGATCAATCGGTCGCGCGACAGGCATCGATCGCGCGTCTGGGATTGTGGGCCGCAGGAGAAGGCGAAGGTTTCGTTGACCCTTTTCACGAGACACGAGTACCGCCTCTTGGAGATTCGTGACTGGCTAGGGTTGCCGGTTCTCTCGCCGCCGTCAATCCGGCCGCTCAACCAGCCACGAACATACGAGAGGCGGTGCTAGTTCGAGCGGGCGACGCAGTGGCCGCCCCCGGGGTCCTCGCGGCAGACCCCCGCACCCCCGCACTCGGCGTCGCTGCCGCAGGGCTTGGGCGCGCAGTACGCGCCCCCTTGCCCTCCCAGGGGCGGTGTCTTGAGCTGGTAGCCCAGCAGCGACTGGGCAGGCGCGGCGCAGGTGAGAAGCGGATCGTCTTCGCAGGGGAAACTCGCGGAGCACGGGACCAGACAAAGCTCGCGGCCGTCGCCGAAGACTGCGCAATCGGATCCGGCAGGACATAGGGCACTGCTGCAGTCTCGCGAACAGAGTCCCAGGGCACCCAGATCAGCGCACAGACCGGTCACGCAGAGGTCGTTGCGGCGCACGCCGGTAGCACTCAGACAAGAGCCGCCCAGATCGGCCGGCACGTCGGCAAAACACCCGTGGACCCACGATGTGCCGTTGGGCCACGCAGGCAGGGCTCGACAGCGCAGCCCAGCGGTGCAGTCCGCATCAGACGCGCAGGCGGGAAGGCAGAGTTGGGTTTCCCACGGTTCAGCGCGGCCGGAATTGGCGGATGCGGTCGCCAGGTTCGTGCACACACTCCCGACCGGGCAGTCATCCTTTTGGCACGACGACGTGCACATGCCGCTCAGGGGCCCGATGGTGCAGGGGCTGGCCGTCGAGCACAGGCAGGTGAGATTCGTGGCGCACTGCTGATCGGTCTGGCAGGGCGCACCCATTCCGTCGGGCAACACGATGACGAAGCCGGTGTGCTTTTTGCTGGCTACTGCTCCCGTCGAGCTGACGACCACCAGAGTGACCTCGAACGATCCCGGCGTGTCGAACTTGTGCAGGGGAGTGGCGGAGGTGTCATCCGGCGTGCTGTCTCCAAAATTCCAGCGATACTGACTGATGGTCGTGGTAGCGATGGGCGTGAATTGCACAGTGAAGGGAGCCGTGCCGGTGCAGGACGCCTTGGTGGAATCGAGCTGCGGGCACTCGGCCACGGTGAAGTCTATGGCCAGTGGCAGCGGGCTGACATCGGCAGGCGGGGCCATGTCTGGGGGCGCGCTGTCCGCTCCCGCGTCCGCGACGGCCGAGGAACGGCCCCCACAGGAGGCAAGCAGCAGGAGAAGCAAGACACACCGGCGCATACGTCTCTCAGGTCAAGGAGAAAATACGGGGGTGGACGAGGGGTATCGAACCCCCAGCCGTCGGAGCCACAGTCCGATGCTCTACCATTGAGCTACGTCCACCGGAACCCCGTGTGCGGGGAATCGAACATATGCCGCGTGATCGGCCCGGTCGTCAAGCAGGGAGGCGCGCCAGGACGAACTTTTGCAGTTGACGAGGTGAGCCTCTACCTCCGAACATAGGGCCTTCTTCAACCCGGTGAGGCAAGATATGCATAGATACGCGACCTGTTTCGTGTTGTTGGCCACCCTGTCCATTCCGGCGCTTGCTCGGGCCGGGGAGGCGGATGATCTGCAGCGCATCATCGAAGACAGCCGGCAGACGGCAAATGACCTTGAGCGGCTGGATGAGCGGAAGGCGGCAGCAATGGAACTGACCTTCCTGCGCACGTGGCTGGATCGAGCGTGGAATCTGCGTTCGCAGGAGAAATACGACGACGTCCGTGTGGTCACGGATCGTTGCCGGGCTCAAGCCGACATGATTCGCGAAAAGATCACCGCCTCCAAGCTGGGGGCGCAGGCCGACCAGAAGGAAGCCGAGGTGGCGCGCGCGCGGGCCACGCTCGAAAAAACCAAGAAGCAACTGGAGAACGCCAAGGAGCAGAAGATTCGCCTGGAGGCCAGGTCGTGAGCCATTCGCACACAGGGAGTTTCGTCATGATTTCAAAAGGACTGTCGATCTTGCCGCTGGCGCTGAGCCTGTTCTTGGGTTTGCCCTCCTGTGCGGATTTGCCCAAACCGAGTGAACTAGAAGCCCTGGAGGTTCTGAGGAAGAGCCCCTCGGCCGGGTTGGCTGCCAAACGAGCTCCGGCGTTGGTCAAGAGTGCCGACGAGCGGCTCAAGAAGTCACAGGAGGAGTGGCACAGCAGCGATCTTGAGAAGGCGGTCGACGACGCTCTCATGGGGCAGGCCAAGTTGAAGCATGCCATCGCGTTGGTCGACCAGGATGCGGCCAAGGCTCGCATCGCCAAGGCCGAGGATGATCTCGACGCGGTCAGCGAACAGCAGGAGAAGGTCAACAAGGATCTGACCGACATGAACGAGAAGGTCGCCCTGCTCAAGAGGCTGAACGAGAAGTCGGCGGCGCTGGCCGCTGAGACCGCCCAGGCGGAGCACGAGCGCAAGGAGTTGGCAGCCCAGATGGAAGCCGACCGGAAGCTGGCGGCGGACAAGGCCGATACGGCGGACAAGCTCAGCGCAGCCGAGCTGGCCCTGAAGACGGCCGACACCGTGCAGGCATCCACCTATGCCAAGGCCGAATACACGGCCGCCACTGACACCTTCCACCGCGCGCAGGCGGAGCTGCAGCAGGGGAACTTCCGGGGCGCGCAGATGAGCGCGGACATCGCCAAGAAGAAGGCCGAGGAAGCCGTGGCGATCGCCCAGCCCATCTACGCGGACAAGTCCAAAGCCGACGAGAACCGGGCGCGGGCTGACGGGCTGACCAGGGAAGCCAGCGCCATCGCAGGCGTGGAGGTTCGTCGTGACGCACGCGGCGCCTTGCAACGAATCGTGCTCATGATACCGGCGGAGCAGCTCTTTACCAAGAAGCAGAGTGTGATCGCCCCGGGTCGGGATGCCTTGCTCGAGCCGGTTGCGACCCTGATGAAGAAGAAGGAGTACCAGAACTACCCGGTGCAGATCATTGGCTTTGCCGATCCGCGCGGAAGCTCCAGCTCTCTTCTGCCACTGACCCTGGCTCGGGCCCAGTCGGTGCAGACCGCGCTGATGTCCCGTGGCGTGGATAGCAAGCGGGTCATGGCCACCGGTCAGGGCGGCGCTGAGCCGATCGCCAGCGGCAAGGACCGTAACCGCAACAACCGCATCGAGATCGTCTTCCTTTACCAGTAGGGGGATGACCGGGGCGGGGCCTGACAGCCCCGGCACCTTGCGCGGCCGGCTGACCGCGTGAGGTGCTCTGCCCGGCTTCAGGGTGGTCGCCGGCCTTGCAATTGGTTTCCGTGGGCGTCACGGTAGTGTCTGTGATGCCCACGATATTGCTGTTCGACGTCGACGGAACTCTGGTTACCACCGACGGGGTCGGGCGTCGAGCCATTGAGAAGGCGTTCGAGCGCCGCCACGGTCGCAGCGACGTCGTGTCGTTCTCATTCGCAGGAATGACGGACAAGGCGATTGTGCGCGACGGTCTGCTGTCCCTGGGCGGGCGCTTCGCTTCTGAGACTGAATTGCAGGCCGAGATGGATGCCACGCTGGCCTTCTATCTTCGTGTGCTGGAGGAAGAGGCTGCCACCGCCAGTGGCATTCGTGTTCATGACGGCATCATGCGCGCGCTTGACCTGGCCGAGGCCCGCCCCGAGGTGGCCCTGGGCTTGGGGACCGGGAATCTGCGCGAAGGCGCCCGCATCAAGTTGGGCCACGCGGGGATCTACCATCGCTTCACCTTCGGCGGTTTTGGCGATGATTCCATCGATCGGCCGGAAATTCTGGCGTCCGGTGCGCGTCGGGGCGCGGCACAGTTGGGCAAACCGCTGGAGGCCTGTCGCGTAGTCGTCGTGGGTGACACGCCCAAGGACATCGCCGCTGCCCAAGCGATCGGCGCCGAGTGCGTTGCAGTGGCCACTGGCATGCACTCGGTGGCCGAGCTGGAACCCCACGCGCCCGCGCTCGCCTGTGCCACCCTGGCCGACCCTCGCGCCGATGCTGTCCTGTTCGGGGGGTAGGTAGCCTTTTTCACCACAGAGAGCACAGAGACCACAGAGATCGGAAAGGAAGAAGGGGTTCGAACCGGACAGAACACAACCCTTTCCCTTTCCGATCCGGCTCTGTGACCTCTGTGCTCTCTGTGGTGAAAAAGCTAACTATGTTCCCCGGGTGGTTCGGTGTGGACCGTCACACGCCCCAAGTTGGGGATCTGCGCGCGCAGGTACTGCTCGATGCGCTCGGTGAAGGCATGGGCGTCCTTGATGGACGTGGCGGCTCCCAGGGTGCAATGGAACGAGATCGCCAGTTCATGTCCGGTGCGCCGGACGCATAGGTCGTGCGCCTGGATTCCCAGCTGAACCAATTCCGGGAAGTGCAGCAAGGTGGCGCGGATACCTTCGACTTCAGCCGGGTCGGCGTTGCAAGCCGCGGCTCTCTCCCCGCTGGGCTCGATGTGGGTGATGACATTGGCCAAGCCGGGCACGGCCGCCTGCAGGTCGCTTTCCAAGGCCGAAGCCCGACGGTGCGCCTCGCCCAGGGGCAAGCTCTCCGCCATCTCCAGGTGCAACTCCATGGTCCGGCGGCCGTCCTCTTCGAATACGCGGATGTCGTGTGCGGTCGATCCGTGGCGCTCGGCCCGCCGACGCGCCGTCGCCGCCAGATCGTCGGTGGAGATAGGACCAGGCTCCGTGTGCACCACAACGTCGGCACGGGGAAACTGCGCCTTGATAGCGGCCTCGGCCCGATTGGCGATCTCGTGACTCCGCTCCAGCGACTCGTCCGAATCGAGGACCAAAGCCAAGTCTACGAAAAGTCCGGGCCCGCTGCGGCGCACGCGCACCTGCTTGACCTCGCGCACGTCGGCGACCTTGGCCGCGTCCGCAATGTGCCGGCCCAGATCCGGCGGTACGGAATCCAGCAACTCGTCGACCGCCCTGCGTCCCAGTTGCAGGCTGATCCACACCACCACTCCTGCCACACCGAGCGCGGCCACCGCATCGGCCTGGGCTAGCCAAGCTATCTCCAGCTCGTGTGCCGCCAGGACACCCAACAATCCGAGAAGCACGACCAGCGACGACCAGATGTCGGTGGAGAAGTGCAGGGCGTCTGCTTCCAGAGCTTGGCTCTCATACTTCTTTGCCACTCGCATGAGACTGCGCGAGCGCGAGTAGTCGATGAAGATCGACACGATGACGACCAGGAACGCCCACAGGTTGGCGTGGACATGAGCGGGGGCGCGGAAGAAGAGCCGCTCCACTGCTTCGCGGATGATCCAGGCGCAGGTGCCCAGCAGAAGAAGGGTCTCAAACAGTGCCGACAGGTTCTCGATCTTGCCGTGGCCGTAAGCATGTTCGGCGTCGGCCGGCCGGCCAGAAACCCGCACCGCCCACAGCGTGACCAAGGCTGCGGCCAGGTCCAGGCTCGAGTGCATGGCCTCGGCCACGATACCCAAGCTGCCGGTCCACAGGCCCACCACCACCTTGGTCCCGGTTAGAAGCAGCGCAGCCAGCACGGAGTACAGCGCCACCGACCGCTTTTCGCCGTCCCCCAGAACGTGCTCGTGCGCGCCCCCGTGCAGATGATGGTGATGGCCGTGCATTTGTTCTGCCAGGTTGGAAGCCTGCAAGTGTAGCCCGGTTAGCGCGTGGACACTCCCTGAAATTCGTAGCAGCGCGTTCAAAGCTCTTGCCAGGCGCACGGCAACGCTATACTGAGGACCGTCGTCGCGGCCGACGGGGAATCCGGGGCGACCCGCCCGTCGTCACAAAGTAGCGCTTGCCATGCGAAAGCTTTTCTTCCTTCCGTCCATCTTGCCGTCCATCTTGCCCAAGCGACTGGGCTTGCCTGGACGGAACGCAGTAGCCAGCGGTCTGGCGCAGCAGCTGGCCAGTGCGGCGACTTGTGAAGGGGACAAGCTGGTCGCCGATCTGGGCTCGTCACTCGCCGGGCTGGCCGAGGGGGAGGCCGAGAAGCGACTGGAGCAAGTTGGGCTCAACGCCGTGGCGCAGGAGGAAGGGAATACCTACCGCGATCTTTTGGTCAAGGCGCTGCTCAACCCGCTGGTTATTCTGTTGTCGCTGCTGGCAGTGGTATCGGCGCTGACCGGTGACCTGCGGGCTGCGGTGGTGATGGTCATGATGGTGGTCTTGGGTGTGGCGCTGCGTTTTGTCCAGGAGGCCAAGGCGGGCACGGCAGCGGCCAAGCTGAAGGCCATGATCCGGGTCACCGCCACCGTGATCCGTGAGGACCGGACCCGCGAGATTCCGCTGGCCGAGCTGGTGCCGGGCGACATCGTGCGCTTGGCGGCCGGGGACATGATCCCGGCTGACATTCGCCTGCTTTCCAGCAAGGACCTGTTCATCATCCAGGCCAGCCTCACCGGCGAGTCCCTGCCGGTCGAAAAATTCGACGCGCGCGAGACGGTGCCACCAGCTTCGCCGCTGGAATGGAAGAACATCTGCTTCCTGGGCACCAGCGTGGAGAGCGGCACCGCGACCGGCGTGGTGGTGGGCACGGGAGGGCGCACCTACTTGGGTGGCATCGCCAAGGCCATCGTGGGCCAGAGGGTTCAGACCAGCTTCGACAAGGGTGTAGCCAGCTTCACCTGGTTGATGATCCGCTTCATGGCGGTGATGGTGCCCTTGGTCTTTCTCATCAATGGGTTCACCAAGCACAACTGGCACGAGGCCTTCTTCTTCGCCTTGGCCGTGGCCGTGGGCATGACGCCCGAAATGCTGCCCATGATCGTGACGGTGTGCCTCTCCAAGGGCGCCCTCGCCATGTCGAGAAAAAAGGTCATCGTCAAGCGCCTGAACTCCATCCAGAACCTGGGCGCCATGGACGTGTTGTGCACCGACAAGACTGGCACGCTGACCATGGACCGAGTGGTGCTGGAACGGCACTGCGACGTGGAACTGGAAGAGGACGACGAGGTCCTGATGCTGGCTTACCTCAACAGCCACTTCCAGACGGGCCTGCGCAACGTCATGGATCGCGCGGTGCTGGCGCACAAGGAGGAGATTCACGATCAGTTTCACGTGCCTGAGCATCGAAAGCTGGACGAAATGCCCTTCGACTTCGCGCGCCGGTTGATGTCAGTCGTGGTGGAAACGCCGACCGGGCAGCCGCGTCTCATCTGCAAGGGCGCGCCCGAGGAGCTGTTCAAGCGCTGCACGCACTTCGAATATGAGGGCGAGATTGTGCCCATGGAGCGGGTGCTCATCGAGGATCTGAAGGAAGAGTACCGGCGTTTGTCCAGCGACGGTTTTCGTGTGCTGGCGGTGGCCTACCGCGACCTGGATCGCAAGCCCGCCTATTCCAAGGCCGACGAGTGCGATCTGGTTTTGCGCGGCTATGTGGCGTTCTTCGATCCGCCCAAAGACACCACAGCGCCCGCGGTGGTGGCGCTGGGCCAGCACGGGGTCGCGGTCAAGGTGCTCACCGGCGACAACGAGCTGGTGAGCAAGAAGATCTGCCACGAGGTCGGCATCCCCACGGACCACGTGCTGCTGGGTTCGCAGATCGAGGTTATGAGTGACGTGGAGCTGGCGGCCGTGGTGGAAGAGACCACCCTGTTTGCGCGGCTGGCCCCCATTCACAAGCAACGAATCATCGCGGCCCTGCAAAGCAAGAAGCACGTGGTGGGGTTTCTGGGCGACGGCATCAACGATGCGCCGGCCCTGCGCACCGCCGACGTGGGAATCTCGGTGGACTCCGCAGTCGACATCGCCAAGGAATCGGCCGATCTGGTGCTTCTGGAAAAGAGCCTGCTGGTGCTGGAAGACGGCATCCTGGAAGGTCGCAAGGTCTTCGCCAACATCCTCAAGTACATCCGCATGGGTGCCAGTTCCAGCTTCGGCAACATGTTTTCCGTGGTGGGCGCCAGCGCCTTTCTGCCCTACGTGCCCATGTCACCCATCCAGATCTTGAGCAACAACCTGCTCTACGACTTCTCGCAGGTACCCATCCCCACCGACGACGTGGACCCGGAACAGATCGCGCGGCCGCGTCCCTGGTCGATGAACGAAATCACGCGCTTCATCCTTTTTATCGGGCCGTGCAGCTCGATCTTCGACTACACCACCTACCTCATCATGCTCTACGTCTTCAAGGCGTGGGATCCCGGCCAGGCCCACCTGTTTCAGACCGGGTGGTTCGTCGAGTCGCTGCTCACGCAAACCCTCATTATCCACGTCATCCGCACCAACAAGATCCCGTTCCTGCAAAGCCGTGCCAGTTGGCCACTCACCGTCACCACGGTCTTGGTCATGGCTTTCGGCCTCTACCTTCCATTCTCGCCCGTTGCCGGCGCGCTGGGCTTCGTGGCCTTGCCGCGCATGTACTGGCTCTTTCTCCTGATGACACTAGCCTGCTATATGGTGCTCACGCAGGTGGTTAAGGGCTGGCTGCTGAAGAAGGCCTGGGCATGACTACATTTCTTGAGGCTAGGCCTTGCGGCGCATAGCCTAGGTGCAGGATTCTGATGGTGGCATCGCTGCCCACACTCTTTGGACGCTACCGGCTCATCCAGAACCTTGGATCGGGCGACAGCGTTTTTCTTGCCATTGCACTTGGCCCAGGCGGGGAGTGCGTGGTCAGACGGCCGCCCTTCGAACTGCGTAGCGACTCCGAGTTCCTGTCCCGTTTCCGTCGTGCGGCCCACCTCTCGCGGCGCTTGGCCCATGATGGGTTGGTGGCCGTCCACGACGTGGGCGAGGTGGACGGCGAGCCCTATCTGGCTGAAGAATTCTTTGAGGGCCACGACTTGGCCGAGATGTCGAGACGTTGCGTGACCGAGACGCGACGAGTTTCGGTCATCTCTGCGCTACATGTCGCCTGCGCGATCAGCCGCGCGCTGGGTTTTCTGCACGAGTTCGAGGGACTGGGCCTGGTGCACCGCAAGTTGCAGCCAGCCCGGGTGCGGCTGGACTACCAGGGTGGGGTGAAGTTGCTCGATCTTGCCTCTGGCTGCCTGGCCGGTGCCGATGGCGCGCCTGGGCCAGCATTCATGGGCGAGGAACTGCGCTATCTGGCGCCGGAGCAACTGGGGAACGGTCCAGTCGATCGGCGGGCCGACATCTACGCCCTCGGGGTGGTTCTCTGGGAGACCCTGGCCGGATGTCCCTTCCTTTCGAACATCGAAGGCGGCCAGGCCGGACTGGCGCGCGCCACACGCGAACAATTGATCGAACGAATTCGTGTGCATCGGCCGCCGTCGCCTTCGCTCTTCAATCCCGAGGTTAAGGCCGAGCTGGACGCCGTGGTGATGCGAGCCGTGGCCAAGGCGCCCGAGCAGCGCTTCGCATCGGCGGGCGAGTTCGAGCGCGCCTTGTTGCCCATGGCCAGCGAGTCCGGTCGAGACGCCGTGGCTCGCCTACTCAATCGCTTGTTCGACGCCAGCCGGGAGCGCGAGCAGCGGGCGGCCCTGCTGGCCGCGGCTGCCGGGCACGAGTCTCCCGCGGGTCGCGCGCAGCCACCCACGGGGCTCAGCCTGCTGGAATCGTCGGTCGTGGGCTTGCGCAACGTCAGGGCGTCGGGGCTGAGCCCGTCCGCGGCACCCGTCACGGCCAGCCCCGCGGCAGAGGGAAAGCCGGCTGTCCTATCGCTGTCGCGCACCACCCTGGTGTCTCGTAACTCTCGGTGGCTTCGCCGTTTCTTCCTGATCTTCGGCGCGGCCTTGCTAGCGGCCATCGTCTTCAACATCTACATGACCCGACGTTTGGACGCCGAGGCCACGACCGGCAAGGCACAGGAGCCGCTCGCGAGCCGAGCGCCCTCGGCGTCCGACCTGGCCCGGCTGGCACAGGCCTCACCCGTCAGGATCGCCAGCTCGGCGCTGGCTGTGACCACGGCGACGGGGCTGTCGTCCGGCGAGCTTGCCGCCGCACGTCCGCCCCGAGGCGCTGAGCCGTCCGTAGCGCCGCCGCCACCCTCCAGGCCCTACCGGCCAGCGGCCGCGCTCCCGGCTGCCAGCGTCGCGGCAGCAGAGACCACGGCCGGTTCTGCAGCCGAGCTGCCCTCCGACAAGACGCGACCACGAGCTAGCGCAGAAGGCAAGAAGGCCATGGCGGAGGCACGCGCCGCCTTTGAACGCGACGATTTCTCGCGCGCGATTCTGCAGGGGCGGGCGGCGCTGGCAGCCGGCGAAGGGGGTGCTCACGCCATCTTGGGGGCCGCCTATTTCAAGGTCGGCCGGTTCGAGGATGCCGTGCGGGAGTATGGCGAGGCTTTGCGCTTGGAACCTAGCAACCCTGCCCTGGCCAGGCGCGTGGAGATCGCCCGCAGAGCGGCCGGCCGCCGTGCCGAGGGCGCGTCGCCGTAGTATGTTTTGCTCGTAGTCATGGCCCTCGTCACCTCGTCCGTGGTGGTTGTGTCAGGATCTCATCCTGATGCGGAGGCGCTTGACCGGCAGGTGGCCGAGCTGCGGCTGCGCTTCCCGCGCGCCATCATCGATCGCTATCTCGACCGAGTGCCATCGGCCGCGCAGGGCGCCTTCATCGCGCCCGGCGCCTCGGTGGTGGCCGATGTCCGCTTGGGCGCAGGCGTGTCGGTCTGGTACGGCGCCGTTCTGCGCGGCGATATCGCGCCCGTCATCATCGGGGATCGCAGCAACGTGCAGGATGGAACCGTCATTCACGTAGCGGACGACGGCCCCTGCCTGGTGGGTGCCGACGTGGTGGTTGGTCATCGGGCCATGCTGCACGCCTGCCGGGTCGAGGATGCGTGTCTCATCGGCATGCAGGCCACGGTCCTCGACGACGCGGTCATCGGATTCGGTTCCATCGTGGGCGCAGGCGCGGTGGTCACCCCGCGCACCATCATTCCGCCGCACAGTCTCGTGCTCGGCATGCCAGCCAAGGTCGTGCGCCCGCTCGACGAAAAAGCGGCCGACGAGCACCGCGCGCTGGCTGGCAAGTACACCCGCATCACCGAGAACTACTTGCGCGACAGTTTGCGACGTGGCTAGCTAGCCCACCATGGAAATCGGCCCTCTCCGCGATCGCATCGAGAAGTTGGCAAGCCGCTTGGAGATTCTCCGGGGGCATCTTTGACATCGACGGCAAACGTTCCCGCATAGCCGAGCTTGATGGCGAGGCGTCGCAACCCAATTTCTGGAACGCGAACGAGCAGGCGCAGACGCTGCTGCGTGAACTGGCGCGTCTCAAGGAAGCCGTGGACGGATTCGACGGGCAGATGCGTGCCCTCGTGGACGCACGGGTTCTGGTGGACTTGGCCGACGAAGCCAAGGACGAGCCTACGGCCGCCGAGGCCGCAAGCGTGCTTGCGCGCATCGAGGACGCCGTGGGCAAGATGGAGTTCGCCCGCATGCTCTCCGGTCCCTACGACCGTCAGGGCGCCATCGTGAGCATCAATCCCGGCGCGGGCGGCACCGAGTCGCAGGACTGGGCCGAGATGCTGCAGCGGATGTACACGCGCTGGGCGGCCCGCCGGGGCTACAAGTCCGAGATCCTGGACCAGCAACCGGGCGACGAGGCGGGCATCAAGAGCGTCACTCTGGGTGTGCAGGGCGAGTGGGCCTATGGCTACCTGCGCGCCGAAGCGGGCGTGCATCGCCTGGTGCGCATCTCGCCCTTTGACGCTCAGGCGCGTCGGCACACCTCATTTGCCAGCGTGTTCGTGTACCCCGACATCGACGAGACGGTGAGGGTCGACATCGACGAGAAAGACCTGCGCGTGGAAACCATGCGCTCGGGCGGGGCCGGGGGCCAGCACGTGAACAAGACCGAGTCCGCCATTCGCATCACGCACGTTCCCACCGGCATTGCGGTGCACTGCCAGCAAGAGCGATCCCAGCACAAGAACCGCTCCACCGCCATGCGCATCCTGCGTTCCAAGCTCATCGAGGTCGAGCAGAAGAAGATGGACGAGAAGATGGGCGGCATCCACGCGCAGAAGAAGGCGATCGAATGGGGCAGCCAGATTCGCTCGTATGTTCTGGCGCCCTATCGGCTGGCGTCCGACCACCGCACCGGCCTGAAAGTGGGCAACGTGGATGCGGTTTTGGATGGCGATCTCGATCAATTCATGGTCGCGTTGCTGCTGCAGATGGCCGGCGATCCTTCAGCACGGCCTGTGCCCAAGCCGGACGACGATGACCTAGATGAGAAGCTTCACTAGATACGCAAGGGTGAACCATGTCTGACGAACGCGAATTGATGGCCGAACGGGAGCGCAAGGTCGCCGAACTGCGCGCGGCTGGCCACAATCCCTACGCCAACGGCTTTCGTCGGGGATCTACGGCGCGCGACATTCACAAGTGGTTCGAAGATGGGGCAGACCCCAAACATTCTCCTCAGGGCACGGAAGAGAATGGCCGCGTGTCGCTGGCCGGTCGCATTGTCGCGATTCGCAGCTTTGGCAAGGCGGCCTTTGCCAAGCTTCGCGATCGCACCGGCGAGATCCAGGTCTGGGTCAAGCTGGATGTGGTGGGCGAGCCGGTGTTCGCCCTGTGGAAGCTGGTCGAGCGCGGCGATTTCGTCGGCGTGGAAGGGCCGGCGAGCCTGTTGACCAAGACCAAGGCTGGCGAGGACACCGTGGTCGTCGACCGCGTGCACATTCTGACCAAGGCGACGCGTCCCTTGCCCGAAAAGTGGCACGGCCTGCAGGACATGGAGATTCGCTACCGGCAACGCTACGTGGATCTGGTAGCCAATCCCGAGGTGTTCGAGGTGTTTCGCAAGCGCACCCAGATCGTGCGCCACCTGCGGCGTTTTCTCGACGAGCGCGACTTCATCGAGGTGGAAACCCCGATGATGCACACCGTGCTGGGCGGGGCGGCGGCACGGCCTTTTCGCACGCACCACAACGCGCTGGCTCTCGACCTCACCATGCGCATCGCGCCCGAACTGCACCTCAAGCGCTTGGTGGTGGGCGGATTCGAGCGGGTCTACGAAATCGGGCGCAACTTCCGCAACGAGGGGTTGTCGCGCCAGCACAATCCCGAATTCACCATGCTGGAGTTCTATCAAGCCTACGCGACCTACCAGGATTTGATGGAGTTGACCCAGCAGCTCTTGAGCGAGTTGGCACGTGAGATCTGTGGCGGCACGCGCATCACCTATCAGGGCCAGACTGTCGACTTGGGCCAGTGGGAACGCATACCCATGAAGGACGCCATCGTCGCGGCCGTGCTCGCCGGCAAGCTCCCCAAGGGACTGGAACGTCCCATGCTCGACGACGAGGCGGCCCTCCTGCGCTGGGTGGCTGGCTCAGGCGTGCTCGATCGCAAGGATGAACTTTCCGCGGTGTTGCCCAAGTGCGAGACGCACGGCCACCGGGTCGGCGCGCTCTTCGACTACGCAGGCGAGCAGGCACTGCCGCAGGATCGTCCCGTGTTCGTGACCGACTATCCCGCGGAAACCTCACCGCTCTCGCGACGCAACGACGCAGATCCGGGCAAGGTCGATCGCTTCGAGCTGTTCATCGTGGGGCGCGAGCACGCCAACGCATTTTCCGAGCTGAATGATCCGGTTGACCAGCGCGCGCGCTTCCAGCGTCAGGTCGAGGCCAGGGCGCGCGGAGCTGAAGAAACCATGGACTACGACGAAGACTACTGCCGCGCGCTCGAGTATGGCCTGCCACCAACTGCGGGCGAAGGCATCGGGGTCGATCGCCTGGTCATGCTGCTCACCGACCAACCCTCCATCCGCGACGTCATTCTGTTTCCGCTCATGAGGCCGGAATGAGTGAAAAGACTCGCACCGGTTTCGAGTGGTTCGTGGCCTGGCGCCACCTGCGCGATCCTGAGCGCCGCTCGCGCCGCGCTTTGTATGTCGGCCTCGCCATCCTGCTGCTCGCCGTCCTCGACCTGGCCGCGCTCAAGCTGTTCGGCCGGCCTACGCGCGCTACTTCGGGCTTGCTGACCCTGCCGCCGTCGGTGGTCTTCGAACGCCTGTGGATGGGAGGTGCGGTCGGTGTGATTGCGGGCGCGGTGCTCACCTTCATGGGTGTGTTGTTTGCCTCGTTCACCGTGTTCACGGCCATCTCGATTTTCGGCGTGTTCTTGGGCACGGCCGCGCCCATCCTGGCCCTGTCCGTGATGTCTGGTTTCGAGATGGATCTCAAAACCAAGATCCGCGGAGCCAAGGCCGATGTCGTGATCACCACCGCGGACGATCAGCCTTTCCTCGACTGGCGCCAGGTGCGCGAAACCGTCTTGCACCAGCCCGGGGTGGTGGGGGCCACCCCCTATCTGGAGGCCGAGGTCATGATTCGGGCCGGGGCAGCTCCCGCGGGAATCATGCTGCGCGGGATCGATCCGGAAACCGCGCGCTCGGTGCTGGACCTGGGCCGCACATTGCGCGAGGGCAGCGTGGATGATTTGCAGCACCCCGAGCGGGTGGCCGACGACCCGTTTGCCCGCGAGGCCGGGGAACAGGCAGCCGGCGACGACGAGCCACCTCCTCACGGGGCCAAGCGAGCGCCCGCCGTCGCGGTGGCCGCGGGCGAGATCCTGCCGTCGATCCTGTTGGGCGAGGAGCTTTTCGCGCGCACCCTGCGCGTGTTTCGCGGCAGCCACGTCGATGTCGTCTGCCCCTTGTGCAAGATGGGTCCCTCGGGCCCCATGCCCGGCCTGAAGGTGTTTCGTGCCGCGGGACACTTTTACAGTGGGATGTACGAGTACGACTCCAAGCTGGCCTACATGGCGCTGGACGAGGCGCAGAAGTTCCTGGGCGAGCCCGGCGAAGTCACCGGCATTGATCTGCGCACCGGTAGTCCCGAGGCCGCTCCTGCGGTCGCGACCGCGGTGCAGGCCACCCTGGGGAATCGCTACGAAGTTCGTTCGTGGGAGGATCTCAACCGGGGACTGTTCATGGCCCTGCGTCTGGAAAAAATCGCCATGTTCGTGGTGATGACTTTCATCGCGCTCGTGGCATCCTTTTCCATCATTTCGACCCTCATCATGATGGCCACCCAGAAAGCGCGCGAGGTTGCCATTCTCAAGGCCATGGGTGCTGCCGGCGGTGCCATCCGACGCGTGTTCATCGCGGAAGGTGTGTACATCGGCTTGATCGGCCTAGCGGTCGGCGTGCCCACCGGCGTGATCGGTTGCAAGTTGATCGAGAAGTACGGCCTGCCCCTACCCACGGACGTCTACTACATCAGCAAATTACCGGTGGTGATGCGGCCGACCGAAATCCTGGTGCTGGCGGCGTCGGCTATGGCCCTGTGTTTTCTGGCCACGGTGTATCCTGCGCTGCTGGCGTCACGGATGCGTCCGGTCGACGGATTGAGGTACGAGTGAGCGCATTGACACCGCCTCAGCCGGTCGCTACGGTGCCAGTCCCGATGGAAAACCGGAAAGCCGGCGCTGCACAAGCGCGGTCCGATGCAACAACCGCCCCTGGCGGCGCGCGCGTGCTCGTGCGCGACCTGTGGAAGGTATTCGAGCACGGCGGTCGTTCGATCGAAGTCCTGCGCGGAATCAACCTCGACCTCCAGCCGGGCGCGCTGGTGTCGGTGGTGGGTGCGTCAGGGGTGGGCAAGTCGACCCTGCTGCATCTCCTCGGCACGCTCGATTCGCCGACGTCCGGCCAGATCCTGTTCGACGGTGTGAACGTCACGGATATGTCCTCGGCCAAGCTGGCCTCCTTCCGCAACCGCGAGATCGGGTTCGTCTTCCAGTTCCACCATCTTCTGCCCGAGTTCACCGCGTTGGAAAACGTCATGATGCCCGGCCTCATCGCGCGCCAGGCGCGCCAAGAGTGCCGCGAGCGCGCCGAGGCCATCTTGCTGCGTGTGGGCCTGCAGGATCGGCTGCGCCACCGGCCCGGGGAGCTGTCCGGTGGCGAGCAGCAGCGCGTGGCTCTGGCGCGTGCGCTCTCGCTCTCTCCGCGCCTGCTGCTCGGGGACGAGCCCACCGGCAACCTGGACACCAAGACCGGACGTGGTATCCACGATTTGTTTTTCGAGTTGAACCGCGAATTGGGAATGACCCTTCTTCTCGTGACCCACAATGACGAGCTTGCGGGCCGGGCGTTCCGCAAGTTGCGCATGGTCGACGGTCGTATCCAGGAGGAGGGGTGAGTCCATCGCATTTGGCGGTGGCGGACGGCTTGCGGCACGCGGGTCGCGGCTCGCGAGGGCGTGAGCGTGAGCGAGTTCGTGGGAGTTGGGCGGCCGGCGGAATGCGGTCCGGGCACCGCGCGCCGCTCACCCCTGGGGGGGTTCGGGACGGACAGCCCACCCTTCCCACTCCTCGCGCTTCGCGCTCGCCCGTCACCCTCACGGGAGCCGCTCACGCTACCCGCAGTACGCGCACCGCTCACGCTACCGCTCACCCCACAGGGGCTTCGGGACGGACAACCCACCCCGCCCCCCCCTCGCGCTTCGCGCTTGCCCGTCGCGCTCACGCGCGCCGGCCTATCGGGTTGCTCGGCGTCCTCTGCGTCTGCGCGGCGTTCGCGTCCAGTCCGGCCTTCGCTCAGGATGAGGACGCGTCGCAGGCGCCGCGCCTACGGGCGCCTTCGCTGTCGATGGAGCCCGAGGCCAAGGCGGCGGCGCCGGTCAGGGTCCCCAGTTTGAAGGTGGTGCGCCTCCAGTTCCGGGGCAACCGCAAAGTCGAAGACGATGCCATCCGTGTCAACCTGCACACGCTGCCCGGCTCGTTGCTCAACAAGGACATCCTGCAAGAGGATGTGCGCGCCATCTGGAAGATGAGCTACTTCGAGGACGTGCAGGTCGAGAGCACCGACACCGCAGCGGGCATGGTCGTGACCTTCGTGCTCAAGGAGAAGCCCGCCCTCCGCAAGATCTACGTATCGGGCTACGAGGAAGTCGGGCTCTCCAAGATCAACGAAGTCCTCGACATCAAGAAGGAACAGATCCTCGACCTGGCCAAGATCAAGAAGAACGTGGAGAAGATCCGCGAACTCTACCTGCAGCGCGGCTTCTACATGGCGGACGTGGACTACGAGTTGCGCCGCGACAGCCCCGGAGAGGTGGACGTGTACTTCCACGTGCACGAGAACAGCAAGGTGGAAGTGCGCCGGGTCAACTTTACCGGCAACCAGCACGTGACCGATCAGGAACTGCGCGACGTCATGCTCACCCAGGCCGGCGATCTCTTCTCGGCCCTGACCTCGTCGGGCACCTACCGCGAGGACGTTTTCCAGCGCGACCTGACGCTGATTCAAGGTTACTACTTCGACCGCGGCTACATCAGCGTCAAGGTTGCGGAGCCGCGCCTGGAACTCTCCGCCGACAAGCGCTCGCTCTACATCAGCATCGCCATCGACGAGGGCGAGCAGTACCGCATTGGCAGCATCGAGATGAAGGGCGACCTCCTGGAAAAGTCCGAGGTGCTCCTGTCGCGGCTGCAGGTCAAGCCGGGCGAAATCTTCAATCGCTCCAAGGTGGCGCAGGATGTTCAGTCCATTGCCGACTTCTACAAGGATAAGGGCTATGCCTATGTAAACTCGACCCCCGAGACCACCGTCAACGAGAAGCAGCAGACGGTGAGTCTGTTCTTCGACATCCAGAAGGGCTCGGAGGTCACCTTCGAACGCATCAACATCCACGGCAACTCCAAGACTCGTGACAAGGTCATTCGACGCGAGCTGCGTATCTACGAGGGTGAGCGCTTCAGCCAGTCCCTCTTGGACCTTTCCAAGCGCCGGGTCAATTCCTTGGGGTATTTCGAGAAGGTGGAAACCAGCACCAAACGTGGCTCGGGCGACGACACCATGGAGGTCAGCGTGGACGTGGCCGAGCGGCAGACCGGCGCTTTCCAGATCGGCGCGGGTTTCTCCTCGGTCGAGTCCTTCATCGCGCAGGCGCAGATCTCGCAAAACAATCTCTTGGGCCGGGGCCAGTCGCTGGTGCTGCAGGCCCAGATGTCGTCCCTGCGGCAGCTCTTCATGCTGCAGTTCGATGAGCCGTATTTCTTGGACACCAACTGGCACTTCGGCTTCAACCTGTTCGACCAACAGCGCTACTACCTCGGGTTCACGCGCCAGTCGAAGGGCGGCAGCCTGACCTGGGGCTACATGCTGACCGACAGCATACGCATGTTCCTCACCTACACTTTGCAGGACATTTCGGTCACCACCGGAGGCCGCAGCAACCTGTTCAGTGGCGGCCAGCGTAGTCCCTTGCCACCAGGGTCGCTGGCTAACCTCCTGCACGCCGGCTTGGTTTCATCAGTCCGTGTCTCGCTGTCGCACGACACGCGCAACGACCGCATGTTTCCGCGCAGCGGCTGGTACAACACGATCTCGGCTGAGTTTGCCGAGCCGGCCTTCCTTTCGGAGGCGCAGTTCTCGCGGTTTGAAGGCACCGCACGCTACTTCTATCCGCTGTGGGGGCCGCTGGTGCTGCGCTTGAAAGGCGACCTCGGCGCGGTGGTCAGCCGCGAGCCGCAAGGGGTGCCCATCTTCGAGCGCTACTTCGTGGGCGGCATCTACGATGTGCGCGGCTTCCAGTTGGCTTCGTTGGGGCCGCAGATCCACATTGCGCAGTCGCCCGACGCACCCCTGCGTTCCTTTGCGATAGGCGGGAACATGCAGGTGGTGGGCAAGGTCGAGCTCGAAATGCCTATCTTCGAGAAGCTCAACATCCGCGCCGTGGTGTTCAGCGACGTGGGCAACGCGTACAACTTGGAACGTCAGTACTGCGGGCAGAGGCTCGCTTCTGCCGACATCTCCGTGGATCCCTGCAAGGCCGTATTTCCGCTCAACAGCCTGCGTTCAAGTTGGGGGTTCGGGTTGCGCTGGTTCTCGCCCATCGGGCCGTTGCGCTTCGAATGGGGCTTCCCCTACAAGCCGCTGCCGGGAGAGGATTCGGTGGTTTTCGAGTTTACGATTGGGAACGATTTGTAGGGGTGGCCCCGTGCTCTGGGGCGTGATATCCCTGGGTTTTCCTGTGAACCAAATGGAGATGAAGCGCATGATACGTTCTACCCTAGTCGGATTGGTGATCGCGGCCGCCCTGATTCGGCCTGCGCGGGCCGAAGAAGTGAAGCTTGGCTTCGTCGACATGCAGCGCGCGCTCATCGAGACCGAGGATGGCCGCAAGGCCCATGCCTCGCTCAAGAAGGCTTTCGATCAGAAGCAGAAGGAACTCGACGAGCAGCAGGACGACCTCAAGAAGGCCCTCGAAGACCTGAACAAGAAGCGCACCTTGCTGCCGGCCGAAACCGTCCGCCAGAAGGAGGCCGAGCTGCAGGAACGGATGGGCAAGCTCCAGCAAACCTACATGCGCCACCAGCAGGACCTGGGTGAAAAGGAACGAGAGGCGACCCAGCCCATCGTCGAGCGTTTGCAGCGGATCATCACCAAGATCGCTGCGGCCGAGAACTTCACCATGATTTTCCAGAGGGAAGCCCTGGTGTTCTTCAGGCCCCATCTGGACCTGACCAACGAGGTTATCCGGCGCTTCAACTCGGGCGAGGAGAAGGGGAGCGCGCCCGCGTCCACTGGCAGCAAGCCCGCGTCCGGCAAGAAGAAGTAGCGGGGGCCATGGAGCTCGATACGCGCGCTATCGAAGCCATCCTGCCGCACCGAGCGCCCTTTCTCATGATCGACCACGTCGAGCTGGTCGAGGCTGATCGTATTGTCGCGCGTAAGACAGTGGCTGCGGACGAGCTGTTTCTCCAGGGCCATTTCCCCGGCTACCCCATCATGCCCGGCGTGCTCATCATCGAGGCCATGGCTCAGGCAGGGGCGGTGTTGGCGGCTCGCCAGTCCACTTTTGATCCAGCCCACCAGATCATGGTCTTCATGTCCATCGACAAGGCGAAGTTTCGCAAACCGGTGTTTCCCGGCGACGTCTTGAAGCTGGAAGTGGTTCCCCTGCGCAGGGGAACCGCTGTGTGGAAGATGCGTGGCGAAGCGAAGGTTGGCGAGGTGGTGGTCGCTGAGGCGGAGTTTCTCGCCGGCATCCGGCCCCGCAGCGACGTGGCGCCATGAACTCACCGGACATCGGGCTACGTCGCCCGTGGCTGCCCGGCAACGCGCGGCCGGTCCGTAGTCCGCCAAGAGCCGCCGGAGGCCGTGGTCGTGGCCGTGGCCGTATCCGTGGCCGAATGAGCACCGTCATTGCCCTGCTCGCTGCTCTGGCTGGCCTCTCCTGTCGGCGGGCGCCGCATTTCGTGCGCGGGGACGCGGCGGCCGTCGTGGTCATGCAGCGGCCGAGGGACGCAGGGGGATCGCCGCCGGCCGCGGAACATGAACCCAACAACACGCCAGCCCAGGCCCAAGAGCTGGCATGGACCGGTACGCCCCCTGCTGCGGTGGTCAAGGGGAACATTGAGCGCAGCAACGCTGGCAAGGCCGGGGACGTGGACGTCTTCAAGGTCGTCGTTCCGGGCCAGCGGATGGTCGTCTCCTCTGATGCGGGCCAGGCTGCCGACCGGCTGGTTGCCGCCGAGCGCTTGTCCGTGGTCATCAGCCCTGAGGCGGGACTCGCGCTGGCCCTCGATCTTCTCGACCAGGCGCTGCGGCCCATGAAGACAGTGGCGGCCGGGCCGGGCGAGACCGTTGGGCTGCCGAACATGGCAGTGCTGCCGGGTTGCACCTATTACTTGCGCGCCAGAGCGGCGCCAGCGCCACCCAACAAAAAGGGTCAGGGCGCCGCGGATGCGGGCGTGTATTCGGGCAGTTCCTACCAAATGACGGTGCTGCTGCTTGACTTCGAAGTTGCCGATGAGCGCGAGCCCAACGATCGGGCGGAATCGGCCGGCGATCTGTTGTGGCAGGGCCGAAGCGCGCTTGCGTCCGGGCTCTACGGCTGGCGTCGCGATGAAGACTGGTACCGGCTGTCGTTCGACGCCATGGAACCAGGGTGGGTTCTGAACCTGGACCTTGAGGGCGTGGAAGATGTGGCCGCCGGTCTGGCCGTCAACGATTCAGCAGGCAGGAAGATCGTGGCGGTGAGGGGCCGCAAAGGCGAGAAGCTGACTTTGCGCAACCTCGTGCTGCCGAGCGTGGCACCTGACGCTGGTGCACCCGCTGTAGCAGGCCGATGCTGGTACGTGGTCGTGCGCGCGGAGAGCGGGCTTGATCGCGAGCATCGCTACGTTCTGCGCGCAGAGGCTGTGCTGCCCGAGGCCCGAGGCGGCTTCGAGACCGAGCCCAACGACGATGCGGTCCATGCGTCGTTGCTGGTCGAGGGCACGACCACGGGCTATCTGTCCGTGGGCGACGTGGATGTCTTTCGCTACCTTGCGGCCGAGCCGCGCGAGCTGGACATCGAAGTCAGCCCGCCGTCCAGGGTGAGGGTCAAGGTCGAAGTCATCAGAGAGCGCGACGGGCAAGTCCTGGCCGAATCGCTTGCTGGCAAAGCGCGCCAAACCGTGCACATCATCGGGTTCTCGGCTCCGGTCGAACCGCTCCTGGTGCGGCTGTCCCAGGGCAAGCACGACGGCAACGCCAGTGAGCCCTATCTGCTGAAAGTGGCCAGCCGGCCGCTGCGGCGAGATGCAGGAAGACGAGACTAGAGATCCTTCCCCGCTCTGATATGGGAATCCTGAAAGGGTTAGCTCCGCCCTTCGGCCCCCACCCGCCACCTCCTCCCCGCTCGCTTTGCTCGGCCTCGCCATGCCCTTCGGCCCCGCACCCGCCACACCCGCCCCGCTCGCTTCGCTCGGCCTCGCACGATGGTGCGCCGCCGGCGAGGGCGCGCGCGAAAGCGCGCGGGGTGGGCAGGGTGGGCTGTCCGTCCCGAAGGCCGGCGGGCTCCCCACGCGACTAGCGCGTTCAAGAGCCGGGGAGGGTCGGAATCGAAAAGACCTGAGGTCTTCGGTTCAGAACCACGACACCTGTGTCAGGGATTGGCCCGGCCCATCCTCTTTGCTGCAGGCAGGCCAATATCCGGCTTGGGCACGCAACCTGTCGATCCTACGGCGCTTATCGCAGCCAGGATCCGCTTTCTTGACTGACAGGCGGCGATGTTGCAAGCCATAGAAGAAGGACATCCCATGCTCGAGCCCTGGATCATAGACGAGATCCGACGTCGCGAAGAGGAAGAACGCCGTCGCGGCGAGCGGCCGCAGCTTGAGTTGCCCCTCCCGGAGAAGTCCGATGACAGGCCGGGAAGCGACGCGGGCGACGACGAGGGGCACGATTCCGGGACCAAGCGGGGCGTAGTCATAATCGCAATGTAGTGCTTCGATTGACCGACGGCCGACGATTGACTGCGGAACCCTGGAAGGGTTCCGCACCTCCCGCGACGGGCTTCGGCGAGCAAAGCTCGCCTGCGCTCACGCGATCCGACCCGCTGACTGTGCCGTCGCTGCGCTCCGGCGCTCACATACGGGTGTATGCTCCGCTCCGGTGCTCGCGCCGACGAAGGCGCGGCGAAGCCGCGGGGGCAGGTGGCAGGGTGGGTAGGTCCGAGTGCCCGAAGGGCCTTCGTCATCGGGCCGGCGAAGGCGCGGCGAAGCCGCGGGGGTAGGCGGTGGGGTGGGCAGGTCCGAGTGCCCGAAGGGCCTTGTCGGCCGGTTCTTGAAGGCGGATTGATGCTGCATACGTAGCGGGGCGGGTTCGCGATTCGCGGATCACTCGATTTTTTGCATTCCCCGCCAAACCCCTTATCAAGGTGTGATGGACCTTGAGCAAGAGGGCAAGAAGCGGGATTTTCTGGTTCGGGGTTTTGTGGGCCGCGTAGAGGAGCGCCGCGCGCTCGATGCTGCCCTTGGTCGAGCAATCCGATCCGATGCGCCGCAGTTCGTAACGGTCATCGGCGAAAACGGGTTGGGAAAGACGAGGCTCGTCCAGGAATGGGTCAAGCAGGTGGAAGAAGCCGGGGAATTCCGCGTTTTTCTTGCCAGCGGCAAGCCGCCCGCAGACAGCCAAGCGGCACCGTTCATGATGCTCGCTGCCTTGCTGCGCAAGCGATTTGGAATCACGGCGAAGATGGACGACGTGACGGCTCAGGCCGCATTTCGCGCCGAGTTGCAATCTGTCTTCGGGGATCGCCGCGTGTCCGAAGTCGCGGGCCTGATGGGCCAGTTCTTGGGCTTCGAGATGCCGGAAAGCCCGCTCGCCCAGTCGCTGGCCATGCGGCCCGAGCGGCAGCTCGACATGGCGCGCGCCATTCTGGGACGATTCTTGGAAGAAGATGCGCGCAAACACCCCCTGGCCTTGGTGGTTGACGACGTCCACCTGGCTGACGATGCATCGCTGGACGTGCTGCAATGTCTGTCTGCCGAGCTGGGTGAAGCGGCCATTGTCGTCGTGGCCACGGCCCGGCCCGAGTTGTTCGTGCGTCGGCCGGAGTGGATGAAGCAAGAAGGCAGCCACGCGCGCATCGACTTGAAGCCGCTGGGGCCGCTTGAGATGGACGTGTTCATCAAGGGCGCGCTCGGCGCACAGGAGCTGGCGCCGGGGTTGGCGGAACGGGCAGCCATCGAGTCCGGCGGCAATCCTTTCCTGCTCGAGCAACTCCTCGGCGTGTATCACGAGCACGGCATTCTGGTCGCGGCCACGGCCAGTTCGTGGCTGTTCGACACGGAGCGCGCCGACCAGGAACCCCTCGCGCTCGGACCTGAAGCGGCAGCCCAGGCGCGCGTGGTCACGCTGTCGTCTGCCGAGCGAGAGCTGCTCGGGCGTGCGGTGGCCATGGGGCCGATGTTCTGGGCCGGAGGCGTGGTGGCATTGGGACGCATCGGTGCCGATCCCTGGGATTCGACCATCGTGTTTGCTCCGGATCCATCCATCGAACAGACCAAGCATCTGGCGGTGTCGTTGCAGGAACGAGGCTTCGTCCACCCATCCCTTGAAGAGATCTTGGACTGCGGTGAGACCGCGTGGGCCTTGACCGAGCCGGCGCTGCGCGCCTTGGTCGAAGCCGCGGTTGACCCTCGGACGTTGGCCGAGCGCCGGCGCTTCGCGGCCCAGTGGATCGAAGCCAGATTGGGCGCCTCGCCATCGAGTGAGCAACACGAGTACGTGGCGGCGCTCTATGCCGAGGGTGGTGACGACCGCAGGGCCGCGTTGGCCTATTTGGCAGCCGGGGATCTGGCGGGCCAGCGTCGGCGCTACGAGCGCGCGCGGGCCTTGTATCTGCAGGGCGTCCGCCTGCTCGCGGCGGACGATGCCATGCTCAAGATCGACGCGTGTCACAAACTGGGCGACGCGGCGGCGCGGCTCGGTCGCAGCCGCGAGGCGCTGGCCCACTTCGCCGAGATGCTCAGGGTGGCGTGGCGACTGGATTTGCCCGCCAAAGGCGGAGCGGCGCATTCGCGCATCGGGCGCATCCATCGCTCGCTGGGCGACTATCGACTGGCGCTGCAGCACCTGGACATGGCGCACTTGCTTTTCGATCTGGCGGGCGACCGGCCCGGCGTGGCGGCCAGCCTGGACGACATCGGCCGGGTCAACTACCTCATCGGGAGACCGGATGAGGCCATCCGCTGCCACCAAGCCGCGCTGGCAATCCGCGAGGAACTTCACGATCAGCGCGGCAAGGCGCTCACGCTGTCCTGGCTGGGGCTGGTCGAGGCGCACATAGGCGAGCTGGGCCGGGCGCAACAGAGCTTCCAGGAGGCGCTTCTTATCAGCAAGACCACGCGCGACCCACATGGCGTGGTTTTTTCACTGCTCGACCTGGGAAGCTTGGCGCGCGAGGCAGGGCACCCGGGGCTGGCGCAGAACCTGTTGGAGCAGGCGCGCGCAGTGGCTCGCGAAATGGGCGAGTGTTTGAATGAGTGCCACGTGGCCCTGCAAATCGGCGAGTGCCATCTGGCGTTGGGCCAGGTAGCCGAGGCCGAGGCCGAGCTGAAAGCGGCGCGGGACGTCGCACGCAAGTTCGGGGCGCGGCGACTTTGCGCCGAGGCCGACCGCGGGCTGGCCGAGATCTGCCTGGCCCGCGAAGACCATGTGGGCGCGCGCGAGCACGCCAGCCGGGCCGCGGCCGAGGGTGAGAAACTGGGAGCGGGGCCACTGGTGGGCGCAGCCCTGCGCGTGCTGGCCACCGCGCTTTCGCACGGCGCGTCTGGCGAGTCGGAACGTGGCGGTCCGCGCGAGGTTTTCGATCGGGCTGTGGAGGTTCTAGGGGAATCGCGCGCAGAACTGGAGCTGGGCCGCGCATTCACTGCCTATGCCGAGTACGAGGAGCGCACGGGCAGGGGTGCCAACGCGGGTGACCTGCGCGAACGAGCGCGCGCCATCCGCAGGCGGGCAATTCACGGGGAAGCCGCCAGCCTCGCAGAAGCCTAGGGGCCACTTGCGGTCGCCACCGGTGGTCAGGCCCGGCTCCGCCTCGGATGCCAGTGAAGAAAAGTCTTGTGCTGGTTGCGTGAGCCGGCTCACAATATGAGCTGATCTACGTTCAGACATCACTAACTTCGCTGGGAGTAACGACTCACAATGCGCAGCCATGTGGCCCTCGCTTGGGCAGTTTCCCTGCTGTGGATGGGAGCCTGCGTTAATGTGGACAAGCCCGGCAAAGTGGCCAAGTGCGAGCAGCCCGGCAGCAACTGCGTACCTGACGCCGCCGCCGTTCCGGAAGTCCAAGATGCTGACGAAGACGGTGACCTGGACAAAGATGGCGCCACCGATGCACCGGCCGTGCCGATCCGTGACGCGGCCAAAGACGGAGCATCCGGTGGCGCGCCTGACCTCGCGCTGGATGTGCCGCCAGCCGTTTTGCGGGACGCCGCCCAGGATGCTGCCCAAGACGCTGCTCGCGATGCTGCGGGAGAGCAAACAGGCGGTCCTTGCTGGGGCGCCAGTGGCCCGGCTAAGGCTGGCGTTGTCTGTCGCGCTGCCGTTGGTCTGTGTGACGTGGATGAAGTCTGCGATGGCATCCACGCCGACTGCCCGGCCGACAACTACGCGCCCACAACGACGGTGTGTCGCCAGGCCGCGGGTGACTGCGATATCGCCGAGAGCTGCACCGGCTCTGGCCCAGATTGTCCGGTCGATGCGGTGATGACCGCGGGCACCCTCTGTCGCAAGGCCGCGGGCGTGTGTGACGTGGCCGAGAGCTGTTCGGGAACCGACCCCGCCTGTCCGGCCGACGGCATGGTTCCGCCCGGAAGCACCTGCCGTCCGTCCACTGACGGAAACCAATGCGATCCGGCCGAGGTTTGCACCGGCACGAGCGTGTCCTGTCCTGCCGACGTCATATACGCGCGCCCCGCCGCACCCACGGCCGCGAAGGCGGCGCTGGGGACCGTCGTGGGCACTGCCAGCATCTCATGGACCGCTCCTGTCGGGGGCGCGCCCACCGGATACAATGTCAAGCGGAGCGCCACACCCACGGCTGGCTACACAACATTGGGCACGCCGCCCACGACCACCAGTTCTCCCTACACCGACACCGGGCTTACCGGCGGTTCGACTTTCTACTACGTGGTGTCTTCCATCAACACGGTCGCGACCTGCGAGTCAGACAACTCTGCCCCAGCCTCTGTCACGGCAGTCAATCCTTGCACGCCACCGGCCGTGCCCGTGGTGACCGCCGCCTCGGGCAACGCCCAGGTTGATCTGACCTGGCCGCCCTCGACTGGCGCCACATCGTACGGTGTCGGGCGCAGCGAAACGGCTGGGACAGGCTACATGTCGGCGACCACTGTCACCACCTGCACAACGACATGCAGCTACGACGACATAAACGTTTCGAACGGGACGACCTACTACTACGTGGTGACGGCCAGCAATGGAAAGTGCAGTTCCCTCGATTCGGCAGAGGTTTCTGGAGCGCCGAGCTGCACGCCGACGGCGACGCCGGCCAATCTGAAAGCCAAGCCCAACAACGCCTCGGTGGCGTTGTCATGGGACGCGACCACGGGTGCCGTCTCCTACCGAATCAAGCGCAGCCTAAGCTCAACTTCTGGTTTCGACACCGTATTTACGTCAAGTATTCCCAGCTTTACCGATGCCACGGTCATCAATGGGACGACCTACTACTACGTAGTCGAAGCCAACAACGGCCAGTGCCTGTCAGCCGATTCTGCAGTGGTGTCTGCCCTCCCAGCCTGTACCCCGCCGACAGTGCCAGGCAAACCCACGGCCACGCCAGGCGATGGCCAGGTGACGCTCTCGTGGCCTGCCTCGACGGGCGGCGCGAGTTCGTATCAGGTTCTGCGCAGCACGACGAGCGGCGGTCCGTATGCGATTCTCACTTCGCCAACCAGCACGGGCATCACGGACACCGGTCTGACCGACGGGACGACCTACTTCTATGTCGTGAAGTCCAACAATGGGTTCTGCCTCTCCGCCCCCTCGTCCGAGTCCTCTGCCACGCCGGTGTGCACGCCGCCGTCGGCCCCGACCAACTTGCTCGCAACCCCGGGCGACAGCAAGGTCAGCCTTTCCTGGACCGCCCCCGCGACGGGAACTGTGAAGTCGTATGTCGTCACGCGCACGACAGCCGGCGCCGATGCGCATAGCGACATCCCGGTTCCCGCAGGGACTACCTTGGCCGACTCGCCGCTGGTCAACGGGACGACGTACTACTACGCGGTCAGCGCTAGCAACGGCAATTGCCTTTCGGCTCCTTCGACTGCGGTTTCCGCCACGCCGAAACAGGCTTGTACCCTGACTGCGCCGATGAACGTGGCCGCCACGCCAGGCAACCAGCAGGTGACGATTACGTGGAACATTTCGGACGCGGGCTCGCTGTCGTATGTCGTCTCACGCGGCACAGCCGTCGGGGGTCCCTACGGCACTGTCGTTCCCAACCCGAACCCGGCGGGTACCATAGACACGGCAGTCAGCAACGGGACGACCTACTACTACGTCGTGACCGTGAGCAATGGCACTTGCACCTCGCCCAATTCGACCGAGGTTTCTGCCAAGCCAGTCTGCACGCCCCCGCTGGTGCCAATCAACGTCGCGGCAGTCGCAGACAACAGCAATGGCAATATCAACGTGTCGTGGGCTCCCGCGGCTACTGGTCCGACGCCTACGGGGTACACCGTCTCGCATGGGACGAACGTGACTGGACCGTTCACCGTGGTGGCCACCAACCAGACCCCCACGACCTTTGCGGACCCGGGGACGGGCCTGACTGCGGGCACGACCTACTACTATGTCGTGAGCGCCAGCAATGCGAGTGGCACCTGTGCGTCGGTCAACTCCGGTGCTGCGTCCGCTGTGTCCTGCAATTCGCCCACGGTTCCTACTGGGGTCACGGCCACGGCGGGGATCTCGCGGGTGACGGTGTCGTGGACCGCTTCGACCAAGGGCCCCACGTCGTATCAGGTCAAGCGCGGGACCGCCCTCGCAGGGCCATTCACGGCGCTCAACCCGCCGGCGACTGCCAGCCCCTACGTCGACTCGGGCTCGGGCATGACCCCTGGGACGAGTTACTACTACGTTGTGGCTGCCCGGAACGCTGGCGGGGTGTGTAGCTCGGCCAATTCCGGCGCGACATCGGCGACACCACGCAATTGCATCGTGGCCTCCGGCGCCGCAACAAACGGTCACCCGGCGCTGTTCGGCACCTTCGATGGAGTATGCTACGTTTCCTGTGATGTTTTTCAGGGCTGGGGTTGCTCGAACACGGAGACCCGGACAGTCACGATGAACGGCAGTCCTTTGGCTTGCGGGTACACTCCCATTCCCGCGGCAAAGACATCGGGCTTCAACGTAATCGACGTATCCGCCGCCGACCAGAACAACGGCGGACATGACTACGCCTCGCTCTTTTGGTGGGGCACCTGGAGCACCAGCTGCACGATTCCAGCCACCGGGTTGGATTTCTAGCCGCGCGAGCGAGCCGCGGAGTAGCTACCTGCGATTCGCAGCGGTCAACGCCTCGATCTGGGCGCTCCGCACGACATGCCAGGAAACCAGGTTGTCGATGCGGCCCACGATCTGGCCGCCCGGCGCGAGATGCAGTGCTGGTAAACACCGCCACGCGTCCGATCTGCTGTCGGGTGCACTTCCGCCTCGGAGGCAGCAAAGAAAAGCCTTGTACTGGTTGCGTTGTCCTGCCCACAATATGAGTCGACCTACGTTCAGACATCACTAACTTCGCTGGGAGTAACGACTCATGATGCGCAGCTACGTGGCCCTCACCTGGGCCGTTTCCCTGGTGTGGATAGTGGCCTGCGTCAACGTAGACAAGCCCGGCAAGGTCATCACGTGCGAGCAACCCGACAGTGGCTGCACGGTGGGCGGATGGGACGCCGCCAAGGCCACCCAAGACGCTGACGAGAATGGCGATCTAGATCAAGATCGTGTCGCAGATGCACCTGCTTTCCAGGGCTCCGAGGTTGGAAGGTCCGATGGCGCACGTGACCGCGGGTTGGACGTGCCGCTGGCTGCCTTCCAGGATGCCGCACAAGACGCTGCTCGCGATGTTACGGGCGAACAACCAGTCGGTCTTTGCTGGGGCGCTGGTGGGCCGGTCAAGGCTGGCGTTGTCTGCCGCGCTGCTCTTGGTCCGTGTGATTTGGATGAAGTCTGCGATGGCATTCACTCCGAGTGTCCGGACGACAAGTACGCTCCGACCACGACCGTGTGTCGCAAGGCCGCAGGTGACTGCGATATCGCCGAGAGCTGCACTGGTTCCGACCCGAATTGTCCGGACGACGCTGTCATGACCGTGGGTTCCCTTTGTCGCAAGGCCGCGGGTGCGTGCGACGTTGCCGAGAGCTGTTCGGGAACCGACCCCAACTGTCCGGCCGACGGCATGGTCCCGCCCGGGACCACCTGCCGTCCCTCCATTGACTTAAATCGGTGTGATCCGGCCGAGGTTTGCACGGGGACGAGCATCTCCTGCCCGACCGACATCATATACGCGCGCCCGGCCGCGCCCACAGGGGCACAGGCGGCGGTGGGAACGGTCGCAGGTACTGCCAACATCTCGTGGACCGCTCCTGCCGGGGGCGCGCCTACCGGATACAACGTCAAGCGCAGCGCCTCGCCCACTTCGGGCTACACAATACTCGGCGCGTCGCCCACGACCACCGGCGCTCCTTATGCCGACACCGGTCTTGCCGGCGGCCTGACCTTCTACTACGTCGTGTCTTCCATCAACACCATCGCGAGCTGTGAGTCGGACAACTCTGCCCCAGCCTCGGTCACGGCGGTCAATCCTTGCACGCCACCGGCCGCGCCCACTGCGACCGCCTCCTCGGCCAACGGCCAGGTCAGTCTCACGTGGCCAGCCTCGGCGGGCGCCACCTCGTACAGTGTCGGGCGCAGCGTAACGCCCGGGACGGGCTACTCGTCGGCGACCACCGTCACCACGTGTACCGCCACCTGCAGCTACGAGGACATAAATGTCTCCAGCGCGACGACCTACTACTACGTGGTCACAGCCAGCAATGGAAAGTGCAGTTCCGTAGACTCGGTGGAGGTTTCAGCGGCACCGAACTGCGCGCCCACGGCTGCTCCGACCAATCTGAAAGCCCAGGCCAACAATGCCTCCGTGGCCCTGTCATGGGACGCCACGCCGGGTGCAGTATCCTACCGCATCGAGCGCAGCCTGACCTCAGGTTCAGGCTACGATACGGTTTTCACGTCCAGCACCCCAAGCTTCACGGATGCCACGGTTATCAATGGGACCACCTACCACTACGTGGTTGAAGCCAACAACGGTACGTGCCTCTCGGCCGATTCCAACGAAGTGCCTGCCCTCCCAGCCTGTACGCCGCCCTCCGCGCCGGCCAAACCCACGGCCACAGCAGGCGATGGTCAGGTTACGCTCTCGTGGCCGGCCTCGTCCGGCGGCGCGAGTTCGTATCAGGTCCTGCGCGGCACGGCCAGCGGTGGTCCGTACCCCGTTGCCGCCTCGTCAACAAGTACGGGCTTCACGGACACGGGGCTTACCGACGGGACAACGTACTACTACGTCGTAGAGTCCTACAACGGTTCTTGCTATTCCGCCTCCTCGCCCGAGGCTTCTGCCAAGCCCGTGTGCACGCCCCCGTCGGCCCCGACCAACTTACTCGCAACTCCGGGCGACACCAAGGTCACCCTTTCGTGGACCGCCCCGACGACGGGAACTGTTAAGTCGTATGTTGTCACGCGCACCACAGCCGGCGCCGATGCTCACGCCGACATCCCGGTTCTGGCCGCGACGACCTATTCCGACTCGTCGCTGGTCAATGGGACGACGTACAACTACGTAGTCAGCGCCAGCAACGGCAGTTGCCTTTCGCTCCCGTCGACGGTGGTTCCGGCCACGCCGATTCAGGCCTGTGCGCTGACGGCGCCGACAGGCGTGGTCGCCACACCAGGCAACCAGCAGGTGACGATCACCTGGCCCATTTCCGACGCGGGATCGCTGTCCTATGTCGTCTCGCGCGGCACAGCCTCAGGCGGCCCCTATGGCACCGTGATTCCCAGCCCGAATCCGGCGGGGACCATCGACACGGCCGTCAGCAACGGGACGACCTATTACTACGTGGTCACTGTCAGCAATGGCACTTGCACCTCGCCTAATTCGGCCGAGGTTCCTGCCAAGCCGGTCTGCACGCCCCCGCTCGCGCCCATCAACGTCACGGCCGTCGCAGACCCCAACGATGCCACAAGCGGCAACATCTTTGTCTCGTGGACTCCTGCAACCAGTGGTCCCACGCCCACCGGGTACACGCTCTCGCGCGGGACCGGCGCGACGGGACCGTTCACCGCAACGGTCACCAACCAAACTCCTACCAAGTACATGGATTCGGGCGCGAATCTCAAACCCAACGGCACGATGTTCTACTATGTGGTCAGCGCCGGCAATGCGGGGGGCACCTGTGTGTCGGGCAACTCCACCCCAGCTGCGTCTGCCACTTCATGCAGCTCGCCCACAGTTCCTAGCAACGTCACGGCCATAGCGGGGATATCGCGAGTCACGGTATCGTGGTCCCCGTCGAATAACGGTCCCACGTCGTATCTAATCAAGCGTGGAACTACCGCCGCCGCAGGGCCATTCGACACGCAGTTTGGCCCAGTGACCGCCAGTCCCTATGTCGACTCGAGCGTGACCAACGGCACGACCTATTACTACGTGGTGGTTGCTCGGAATGCCAATGGAGTGTGCAGCTCGGCGAGTTCGGGTGCCGCGTCGACAAAGCCCCGGAGTTGTACCGTGTGGTCGGGCACTGCGGTGAACGAGGGCCACCCGGGGCCGATCAACTCAACCAACGGAATCTGCTATGTCACCTGCGATACCATCACGAATTGGGGTTGCGCGAACATAAATGGCGACCGGACAATCACGATCAATGGTGGTCCCTTGGGTTGCGGGGGCTATCCGATCCCCGCGCCCAAGACAGCCGGCTACAATGTGATCGACGTGAGCGCCGGCACCTACCCCCAGGCCACAATTTTTTGGGGGGGAACGTGGGTCAACAACTGTTCGATTCCCGCCGGCGGGCTGGATTTCTAGTCGTAGATTGGGCGCAGCGCGGCGTCGCTACCTGGGCTTCGCGGCAGTCGACGCCTCGTTCAGGGCGTTCCGCACCACATGCCAGGAAACCAGGTTGTCGATGCGACCCACGATCTGGCCGCCAGGGGCCACGAAACGTATCGCCGGTAGGGTGGACACGCCGTATCGATCCTTCAGCGCAGGAAGGGCATCGTCCTGGTCTTCTCGGGTCAGGTCTATCTTCACCAGGACGAAGTCCTTCAGTAGGTCGGCGACTTCGGGCCGGGCAAACACGCTGACTTCGAATTCCCGACAGGGCAAGCACCAGTCGGCCGTGAAATCCATCATGATTGGTTTTCCGCTGACCCGGGCATGAGCCAAGCCGGCGGCTTCCGTGGGTAGCCAGGTCAACGCGATCTTGGGGGTCAGCATAAAGTTGATGGTGGCGAACAGGCCGGCCACGGTCAGCGCGATCCCGACTGTCTTACGCAAGCGAGTGCGCGGAGCCGCGTGGAACGACAGGTGCACCGCGCCCAGCAGAATCCCCAATCCGACGACAGCAATCGCCACGGCCAAGAAAGCGGGAGAGCGGCCGGTAACCTGGGCCAGTGGGGGAAAGACGACCCTCAGGTAGTACAGGCCCGCCACGGTGAGCGCGATTCCGAACAGGCTCTTCACCCCATCCATCCACGCGCCCGACTTGGGCAGGTGAAGCGAAAATCCGGCGATGGCCCAAAAAGGAACGCCGATTCCGGCCGCGTAGGTCGCCAGCAGCAGGAAGCCCCGCACGGCATCGCGCGTGGTTGCGACATAGGCGAGAATTCCAGCCAAGGGCGGCCCGGTGCAGGGGGCGGCGATGAGTCCGCCGACCAGGCCCATGAGAAACGCGCCCAGAAAGCCGCGGCCCCCCACTCGTGCCAGGCGTTGTTGCAGCCCGGGCGGCAGCGCCAGGTCGAAGGCGCCAAACATCGATGTCGCCATGGTGAAGAAGAAGAGCGCGAGGGGCACCACCACCCAGGGGTTGGCCAAGAAGGTGCCAAACGCCCTTCCCAGCAGCGCGAAGGCGGTGCCCAGCGTGCCGAACATGGTGGCGATTCCCGCCACGTACAGCGTGGCCAGGGCAACCGCATGGATGCGCGGCACCCCGCCTCGACCGCCGAAGACGCCGATGGTGATGGGAATCATCGGGTAGACGCAAGGGGTAAGCGAGGTGAGGAAGCCCGCCGTGAACGCGAAGAGAAATGCGCTCAGCACTCCGCGGCCGGCAGCGTCGGAGAACGCCTCGGCGTGGGCCGTGCCCGGGGTCAAGATCGCCGTGGCCAGCAAGACTAGCACGATGGTGGGCACACTGGTCGGCCAGCGGTTGGGGCCGGTGACAAGACGGATGCTCATTCGTGAAATATACAGGCTCCGAGCCATCGATCTGATATCTTGCGCATCGATGACTCATCCACGCGGATTCTTGAGCGAAAGCTGGGCACTGGCGTTGGTGGCCGGGATGCTGGCTGGCTGCGGCGGTAGCTCGACTGGCCCTGCCGCTTCGACGCCGGACGCGGGCGGCGAGGCGGGCAGCGATGCGCCTGCAGCGGCAGAAGTTGGTGTTGATGCGGGTCCAGCGGCAGAGGCAGGTGGTGACACCGGGGAGGGGAACGTGTGCCCTGCTGGGAGCGTGGGTCTGCCTTCGCTCTGCACCACCAAGTCTGCACTGCCGTCGGTAACGGATCTGTCAGGCACCTGGGTGCTCGAGACCATCGGGGCCCAGACTGTCACGGCCCCGATCTACCCGAATCCCTTCCACCTCCAGTCCATCGGCGTGATCTTGGTCCAGGTCACCCAGACCGGGAGCGACGTCGCCCTTTCCGGCCACTACTGCGACCGGATCCAGAACGACAACTCCAACAACCCGGCCAAGGTTGTCATTCCGGATGCTTGGCGGTTGACCGAATTCTCGATCCAGCGCAGCGGAAGCTTTGCTGACAATGGTTTGGGCCAGTTGGAACTCGCGCTACCCACCGCGATCGAGGTTCCCGGAGCAAATCTGGTCGACCCGGCCTGCGACGCCCTGCCCACGGAGCCCAACGATCCGCGCGTGGTCGACAGCGACGACGATGGTTTCCCTGGGATCAGCGTTGGCCTGAAAGGCCTCATCACGGGCGTGCTCAGGTGCGTGCAGAGGCAGTCGACCACGCTTCACGGTGTGGCGGTGGCCGCGGATCGCATCGAGGGCGGGATGACCTTCGAGTCGGACCAGTCGGTCATCGCGTCCGACCCGGCCAACATCACCACCCTTTATAAGATGTCCAAATCGAGCGCCGATCCGGCCGTGTGCGCCAGTAGCTTCGTCATGGTCAAGGTGCCCGATGCAGACGCCGGGGCCGTGGATTGTGATTGGGTGCGCACGAACGAGAGCGCGTTGCTCGGGCTTTGACAGGCCGTTTCAGCGCGCGATGCGCACGCAGAACCCAGCCCCCAACATGTAGCCGTGGCTGTCGAAGCCTGGGTAGCCAGGATTGTTGGTCTGTAGGCCTTCCCTGCCCGCCGCGGGCAGCCCGGTGCTGATATACGTGGTGTTGTCAGGGAATTCGTCGACAATCCGACTGGGATCCTTGTTTACGGAACGCGGGACGAACACCGAACCGAAGAGGTAGAAGCCCGCCTCAATCTCGCGTCCCAGCACTTTGATCGGCGATTCGATGCCTGCGCTAGAAACTATGCGCGAGTTGTCGACATAGTTGGTGCGGCCCGTCTGATCGGGAACCGGAGACGGCGCATAGCCGAGATCAAAGGAGATGCGCTGCTGGCGCCAGGCGAAGTTGCCGCCTGCCACAACCGTAACCGTGTTGTGCCAGGCATCCGCCGGGGTTTCACCGTGCCGATCTCGGTACTGCGACCAGCGCTCTCCCACCGCGACCAGCCCCACCTCCCATGCCGGGCGGCCGCCTTCAACCGGACGCCGGCTGGCCAGACTGGCGCCCAGCCCAATGCGCGTCGGCTCGTTGCCCTGGGTGAGCGTGTAGACCTGGGGAATATAGTTGGGGCCCGGCACCGGGTACTGGTAGCCCCGCATGCGCACCTGGTTCTGGCCGTTGGTGTCGTTGCTGGTGCCCAGGTGGGCCGTGGCTGTGAGCACCACACGCGGCGAGGGCCGAAAGACCGCGCCCAGGTAGGGCTTGAACTTGCTGTTGGTGTGGATGTCCGGGTCAAGGTACACATTTGATTGGTCGCCCGCGTCGGGCATGTACACCGCCATGTTGGAATGGGTGACAACGGCGATGTCGATGCCCGCGCCCACGGAGAGCCAATCGTTGAGTTGGCTGCCCAGCGCAAAAGCGAAACTGGTCGCGCTCAAGCGGTCGCCCAGTTGCTCGAAGTGAAGCTGGTTCGAGAAGTACTGTTCCCGCTCGTCGGCGAAGAATCCCTTTTCGTCCAGGAAGCTGTTGACCGGCAGAAGACTGTAGAAGCCGAAGACCAAGTACTTTCCGGCCAGAGGGCGAACCAAGCCCACGGCCGCATAGAGCACGTGGTCGTTCTCGTCGGTATTGCTGCGCGGGTTGGCCAAACTGTCGGTTGCCATGCCGACCACCGTCGTGTCGGAAATCGAGGTCGGCACATCCGATCCAGGAGGCCGCGTCTTGAGGCGAATCGTCCCGCGCGTGACCAAACCGAAAAAGCCGGCTTCCAGCTTGAAGGTTGCGTCGGGCAGCAGCGCCGGGTTGAAGTAGGTCGCCCCCGCATTGTGGGAGAAGAGACGCGCCGTGAGGGCGTTGCCACCGGTGGGCGCACCCAGCATCTCCAGCGCACTTGAGGCGCGGGCCGGCGGGGTCACAAAGAGTAGTGCCGCGAGTGCGGTCAGAACAAAGGCGAAGAAGCGATTCATGGCGCCATAATGCCACGCAACCAGCGACTCAGGTGGATTGCGTGTGCCGACAGCGAACGCAAGTCTGGGTGCATTTCTTGCAGACTGCTTACCTACGGCGTTTCTTGCTTGTTGCCCGGGACTGCCCCGCACACACCCTCGCGAGAAGGAAGCCAAATGATGGACTTGTCCGCGCAGGCGCGGCGGTAGCGGTCGGCAAGCCGCTTGGCCTGCTTGGACGGCCCGTCGAGCTTGGTGGGCGGACACTTGGGGCGAGTGGCATCGCAGGAATAGGCGCCCCAGCCCTCAGCACCGCCCAGGCCAATCGCAAACACCGTGACCGGGCCGATGCCGGCCATGGGAATGCCGATCACGTAGGACTTGCCCAGCTCGGAAAACCCGTCGTCGAGCGCGGTGTCCGCGCACTTCTTGGTGTCTTCCGCGCTCACGTCCTTGGCCGTGGCTTCCAGACCGCCGCGGTCAAGGCACGATGGCACGCCCTGGGCCGGCCAGCTTTCCAGGCCCAAGACCCGATTGAGCGCTACCACGGCAGCGGCCATCTCCTTTGCGACCGGGGCGGGCAGTTTGGCCACCGGGCCGCCTGCTGCCTGCGCAGCGGCCCACAGCATCCATGCAATCATCACCGGCATGGGCGCTATCATAGATCAGGATCGGCTGCGGCTTGTCGGGGAATTCTGGGCGACGCTTGGCAGCGCCGGGTGGCTAGCCAACGAAGACCCGCGCATTTCGGAACAACTGAATCCAGGGGCCGTCTTCCTTCCAGTCGTCGGGGTGCCAGGAATGCTGGACCGCCCGGAACATGCGCTCGGGGTGCGGCATCAAGATGGTCACGCGACCGTCGGGCGTGGTCAGCGCGGTCATGCCGCCGGGTGAGCCATTGGGGTTGTCCGGGTAGCGGTTGGCGATTGCGCCGTGGTGGTTCACGAAGCGCGCAGCCACCAGGCCAGCCTTCTCCAGCCGGCTCTGCTGTGCGTCAGATTCGAACTCGGCGCGGCCCTCGCCGTGGGCCACCGCGATGGGCAGGTGCGAGCCAGCCATGCCACGCAGGAGCAGCGACGGGCTCTCCTCGATGCGCAGCAGCGCCAGGCGGGCTTCGAATTGCTCGGAGCGGTTGCGCACGAAGCGCGGCCAGTCCTGCGCGCCCGGGATGATTTCCTTCAGGTTGGAAACGGCCTGACACCCGTTGCACACCCCGAGCGTGAAGGTGTCGGGCCGATTAAAGAAGCGCTCGAAGACCGCGCGCGCTCGGGTGTGGAACAGGATCGACTTGGCCCAGCCTTCGCCCGCGCCCAGCACGTCGCCGTAGGAGAAGCCACCGCAGGCCGCCAGCCCGCGGAACGAGTCCAGGTCCAGGCGGCCGCTCAGGATGTCGCTCATGTGTACGTCCACGGCTTCGAAGCCCGCGCGGTGGAAAGCCGCGGCCATTTCGATCTGTCCGTTCACGCCTTGCTCGCGCAGGATTGCCACGCGCGGCCGTGCGCCGCGACCGACCGAGGGTGCGACCAAGTCTTGATTCGGATCGAAGCTCAGCCGCAGCGAAATACCCGGGTCGTTCTCGTCGCAGCGGGCCTCCTGCTCTTCGCGGGCGCAAGTCGGATCGTCACGCAGGCTCTGCATGGCAAAGGTGGTCTCGGACCAGACCCGACGCAGATTCGCGCGCGTGTCTTCAAGCAGGAGCTGATCGCCACGACGAAAGACGATGCGGCAACCAGCAAGGGGACGCCCGATGCTGTGGATGTGCCCGGTCGAACCAGCGAAGGCGGCGCGCACCGCGGCCACGTCCGACTCGCGCACCTGAATCACGGCACCCAGTTCCTCAGAGAAGAGCAGGGCCGGGCTTGCGCAGGCCTGTCCCGCCAGATCCACATCCAGTCCACATCCGCCGGCAAAGGCCATTTCCAGCAGCGTGACCAGTAGGCCGCCGTCGGAACGGTCGTGATACGCCAGCAGCAAGCCTTTGCTGTTCAGTTGCTGAATGGTGGCGAAGAAGGCTTTCAGGACCGCGGGATCGTCGAGGTCGGGCGCTTCGTCGCCAAGCTGGCCATAAACTTGCGCCAGCGCCGAGCCGCCCAGACGATGGCGACCCATACCGAGATCCACCAGAAGCAACTCGGTGTCGCCTTGGTCCAGTCGAAGCTGCGGGGTCAAGGACCGGCGCACGTCGCTGACCGGGGCAAAAGCGCTCACGATGAGCGACAGAGGCGCGATGACCCGTTTCTCCTGGCCGGCGTCCTGCCACACGGTACTCATCGACATCGAGTCCTTACCCACCGGGATGGCGATGCCCAAGGCCGGAGCCAGCTCGGCTCCCACGGCGCGCACGGCTTCGAACAGGCGCGCGTCCTCGCCCGGGTGCCCGGCCGCAGCCATCCAGTTGGCCGACAGTTTCACATCGCCGATGCTCGCGATGGCCGCGCTAGCGATGTTGGTCAGGGCTTCGCCCACGGCCATGCGCGCGGAAGCGGCCGCATCCAGCAGCGCCAGCGGCGTGCGCTCGCCCATGGCCATGGCTTCGCCGGTGTAGCCGTCGTAGCTGGTGGTGGTCACGGCAGCGTCGGCGACCGGAACCTGCCAAGGACCCACCATTTGATCGCGACACACCAGGCCGGTCACCGTGCGGTCGCCGATGGTAATGAGGAAGGTCTTGTCCGCCACCGCGGGCAGGCGCAGCACGCGCAGGACCGACTCACGCAGGTCGAGATCCGCGGTGAAGAATGGCGTCCTGGCTGGGCGCACGCGCTCGGCCCGGCGAACCATCTTGGGCGGCTTGCCCAGCAAAAGAGCGAGTGGCATGTCGATGGGCCGGTTTTCGAAGTGGGAATCAGTCAGCACCAGCCGGCCGTCGGCCGTGGCTTGGCCAAGCACGGCGAAGGGGCAACGCTCGCGGCTGCAGAGTTCGGCGAAACGGCTGAGTCCCTCGGGCGCGATGGCCAGCACGTAGCGCTCCTGCGCCTCGTTGCACCAGATCTCCTTGGGCGACATACCGGGCTCGTCGTTGGGGATCTTGCGCAGCTCGAACAGGGCGCCGCGGCCGCTGTCGTTCACCAGCTCGGGCAGGGCGTTGGACAGACCACCCGCGCCCACGTCGTGGATTGAGTAGATGGGATTGCCTTGGCCCAGCGCCCAGCAGCGATCGATGACTTCCTGACAGCGGCGCTGCATCTCGGGGTTGTCCCGCTGAACCGAGGCGAAATCGAGATCCTCCTCGGACGCGCCCGAGGCCATGGATGAGGCCGCGCCGCCGCCCAGTCCGATGAGCATGGCCGGTCCGCCCAAGACGACCAGCGCTGCGCCTGCCGGCACCTCGGCCTTGTGCACGTGGGGCACACGGATGTTGCCGAACCCGCCCGCGATCATGATGGGCTTGTGGTAGCCGCGCACCTCGGACCCGACGGGACCAGGCACTTCCATCTCAAAGGTGCGGAAATAGCCCGCCAGGTTGGGGCGGCCGAATTCGTTGTTGAAGGCTGCGCCTCCGATGGGCCCCTCCAGCATGATGTCGAGCGCCGAGGCGATGCGGCCTGGCTTGCCAAAGTCGTTTTCCCAGGGTTGCACGGCGCCGGGCAAGCGCAGGTTGGAGACCGTGAATCCGGTGAGCCCAGCCTTGGGCTTGGACCCGCGGCCCACGGCGCCTTCGTCGCGAATCTCGCCGCCTGAGCCGGTGGACGCGCCGGGGTGAGGCGAGATCGCGGTCGGGTGGTTGTGCGTCTCGACCTTCATCAGGATGCCGACCGGCTCGCGATGGAAGGCGTAGATGTTGGTGTCCGGCGCAGGGAAGAAGCGGTTCGCCTCCGGACCCTCCATCACGGCGGCATTGTCTTTGTACGCCGACAGCACGCCCCGCGGGCTGGCCTCGCTGCTGCGTCGGATCATCTGGAAGAGCGACTGGGGCTGCCTTTCGCCGTCGAGGATTAGGTCGGCGTTGAATATTTTGTGGCGGCAGTGCTCGCTGTTGGCCTGGGCGAACATCATCAACTCGACATCGGTCGGGTTGCGGCCCAAGGCCCGGAAACTCTCCGCCAGGTAGTCGATCTCGTCAGGCGCCAGCGCCAAGCCCAGCGTGGCATTGGCGGTTTCGATGGCAGCGCGGCCTTCGCCCAGCAGGTCGATGGTCTCTAGCGGCCTGGGCTGGGAGTGGGCGAACAGCCGCTCAGCCTCGGCTTCGCTCGTCAGTACAGACTCGGTCATGCGATCGTGCAGGGCAGCCCGCAGCGCGGCCTCGTCGCGTACCGGCCCCGCCACGGTGTACCAGATGCCGCGTTCGATGCGGCGCACGCACTCCAGGCCGCAGTTGTGGGCCACGTCAGTGGCTTTGGACGACCAGGGCGAGATGGTGCCGATGCGCGGAACGACCAGAAGACGCCGGGCGTCTATATGGGAACCCTGAGAGGGTTCGCTTTGCCCTTCGGCCCCACACCCGCCACCCCCACCCCGCTCGCTTCGCTCGGCCTCGCCATCCCTCCCGCGATGGTCCGCCGCCGGCGACGAGGGCGCGCGAAGCGCGGGATGGGCGGGGTGGGCTGGCGGTCCCGAAGTCCCCGCAGGGGGAGCCGGCGGGCTCCCCACGCGACTAGATTCAGCCCGAGGGCCGTAGCGCAGCACGCGCGCCAGCACGAGCTGGTCAGCCTCGGATAGGGGCGAGGTCAGTTCGACGAAATGGACGAACTCAGCCGCAAGCGCTGTGACCTGCGGGTTGGCTGCTTGAATCCTGGCTAGCCGTTTGGCCAGCCGGGCAGGGGTGAAAGAGGAGGCACCGGGGAACGAGAGGATGGGCATCGTGAACCGGGTGCAGACTGGCGCGCCCAGCGCGCGTTTGCAATGCCTGCGATCACTTGACCCATTTCAGCTTGGGCGAGATCATCACCTGCTCTTTGGGCAGCTTTTCCAGGGCGGCCTTGTAGCTCTTGGCCTTGAACTTTTCCTGTTCCTTCTCGGCCGCCTCGCTGGACTTCTTGCCCATGCCGATGACCTGGAAGGTGAAGGCGGCGTGGGACGCGATCTGTTCCTGCAGGCGCGCTAGGATGTTGTCGAATTGCTCCCGGGTCACGCGGATTTTTACGGCCGGCTCGTCTTTGTGGACGCCGTTGAAGGTCAGTTCTTTCAACCCGTCGACTTTACTGAAGAAGCTGGTCATGAACTCGGCCCAGGTGCCCAGCGCGGAGTTCAGCTTCAGCTCAGCCACGTATTCGTCCTTGCCCATCTCGAGGAATGGATAGGTGAGCTCAATGGCCGCGCGAGCCTGATCGAGTGTGTAGCTGGTCTTGTGGGTGAACTTCTCATCGTAGCGCGCGACCTTCTTCTTCACAGCGATGTGGCAGGTGTCATTGAGATCCTCTTGCAACTCCTGCTCACCGCGGGTGCTCCAGATGTAGGCTCGCTCGGCCTGCTCGGGGAAGTCGTACTTGACCCGGTTTTCACACCGCGGCGCTTGGTCACTCTGTGTCCGAATGACCTTGGCGATGACGGTCGCCTCGCCGCCGTCCTTGGCCGCGCTTTCGTTGGCATACAGCCAGGCTTCGACGTGAATGGGCTCCAGAGGCGAGCGCTTCATGGCGTAGGCGTAGAGCACCTTGAGCGGGCCATAGATCTGGTCGCGCTTGGCAGGCTGGGTGAGCGCCGCACGCATCACGACCTTGAGGCCATCGCCCGGGCCAGACACGTCATCAGCCACGATGGTGAACTTCGCGACACCTGCGGGGATGTCCGGCTGATCGCAGCAGGGCTTGGGCCCTGCTGCCTTTTGCTCGCAGCCGGGGAATAGAAGCATTGCGCCAAGAATGGCCGCGGAAAAGGCACACGTGCCATGCATCCCTGATTTCATGATGGGGACCTCCGATGTGGGGAGAAACAGGGGGCAGCATACACAGAGAGGTGGGTTGGGGGAACCGAGAAAGGCCCGGTGGCCGGCTCTTCCCGGTCGCGGCAAAACGTGCAGGAGCTTCGCGGGATTCCGATTTTGAACGGGCCGAAAGAGGTATAGTCAGGGGCCGCCCAACCAGAGGCTCATTCCGGGCGCGGGACTTGGATCGCAACCATGAACAACGACTTATTGACCGCACTTGCGACGCTCAGATCGGATCCAGAAGACGGCCAGGCGCTTGCGCTGCTCTCCGGCCTGCAACCCGGCGATGTGTCGGCATCCGAGCGAGATTCCGTTCAGGTGGCGCTGGCTTCTGAACGGGCTTGGCATACCGACCGCGAGAACGTGGAGCCTTGCCTGCGCCTGCTCGACCTGGAGCTGGCTTGGGGGCAAGACCCGATTCGCCGCGCGACCCTGTTCGTAGAGAAGGCGCGTCTGCTCCACCGTGAGATGTGCCAGTGGGAATCGGCCCACGCGTGCGTGAACGAAGCTTTGGAGATCGCGCGCAACCACCCGGCGGCCGTCGAATTCAGGCGGGTGCTCGAAGAGGAAGAGGCCGGCTGGCAGGAGCGGGCCGATGCGTTGGTGCGGCAGGTGGACGAAGCGGGCGACAGCC
>Ga0182017_10000138_pt1 | contig 55633 bp, 44 predicted proteins | sample 712E3DmetaG_FD_120492 | JGI IMG/M metagenome (GOLD analysis project Ga0182017, IMG submission 120492) | Permafrost microbial communities from Stordalen Mire, Sweden - 712E3D metaG | ecosystem: Environmental > Terrestrial > Soil > Wetlands > Permafrost | place: Sweden: Stordalen | collected... | reverse complement strand
TGGGCGATCCGACCCAGATCCGGCAGGTGGTGATGAACCTCATCACCAATGCCTCCGAGGCCATCGGCAACCAGGAGGGCGTGATCACGCTTAGCCTGAGCAAACGTCTGATCGAGGCCCGCGACTTGCGCGACTTCGTGGCCCACAGCGATGTGGCCGAGGGAACCTATGTCGAGCTGACGGTGACCGATACCGGCTGTGGCATGGACGAGGCCACGCGCAGCCGCGTGTTCGAACCGTTTTTCTCCACCAAGTTCGCCGAGCGCGGGCTGGGTATGGCCGCGGTGCTGGGTATCGTGCGAGGTCACAAGGGGGCCATCCGCATGGCCAGCGAGCTGGGCGAGGGCACGAGCGTGACAGTGCTGCTTCCCGCGGCTGGCTCCGAGGTCAGCCTGCCCCGCGAGCCAGCCGCGACCAGCCCCGTGGCACGACCCGCGAACGCTGCGGTGTTGGTGGTGGACGATAACGCGCGTGTGCTGCAGGCGGTTTCACAACTGGTCGGGGCGCTGGGCTACCTAGTGATGACCGCTGCCAGCGGCCGGGAAGCTCTGGCCGTCTTTGGCGAACGTCACGCCCAGATCGGGTGTGTGCTGCTCGACCTCACCATGCCCGACATGGACGGGCTGGAAACCATGCAGGCCCTTCGCGCCGTGGATCCCAAGGCGAGGATCGTGCTGTCGAGCGGGTACAGCGAGCAGTCGGTGCGGCGCCGGATGAGCGGCGACAGCTCCACCGGGTTTCTGCAGAAGCCATTCGTCGAGGACGATCTGAAGGCGGCGATCGAATCGGCCATGCGCGCGAGCGGCGATGCAGGCGAATGACGTGATACACTGAACCACTCTTCGTGGGGGCCGCTTTGCGCCCTTCCGTCTTGGTTATCGGTCTTCACTGCCTTGCTGTAGCTATCAGTCTCCTACGGCTCTGAACTTGCTACTGGAATCCCCATCTGCCGGACCGATCCTCTTGCCCTTAGCTCGACCGGGCGAGGCGACATGCTCCTTCGGCATGGCAACGCTCGCGGCCTTGTCCGGGTCCAGCGTGAAGACCACGGTTCTGCTCTTGCTGGCATCGACGAGCACACTCTTGTTCTGGTACCCTGCCGCCTTCAACACTGCCGGAATCGGCGTGTCCGAACGCAGCAGCAGCACTTTCTGCGGGGTATTTCCCCGAGGCGAGGTTTCTTTGTCCAGCCAGATTTCCGCGGTGGGGGTGCTGACGATCTCGACCTCGACTCGGGCGGGTGGGGTAGCAACCGGCTCCGGCGCCGCGGGCTCCCGCGCGGTAGGCGTCGACGGCGCGATCACGGTGCGTGGGCGCATGACCGAATAGACCGCGAAGACAACTAGAAAAAGCGCCAGCGGCAAGACAAGCAAGAGAATCCATTTCCCCTTGGGGGACGTGATCGCAGTCGTGCTGCTAGCGAAGGCAGGCGGACCAGCATATTCCTTGCTCACCGGCGTCCTGGTCTCCACCGGAGGAACAGAGGTTCTTAAGGAAAGATGTTCGATCGGGGTTGGCGGAGGGGTCCGCCCCAGCAGCGCGGCATCCCCAGGCAGCGCAACCGGCGGCGGCGTGGGCGCGTCGAACACCGGGAAACCGGCCGGCCGATCCAGCAGCGCACTGAAATCGGGTTTGTGCGCACCCAAGAACGATTCCATGGCCGCGACGACTGCGGCCATGGAGGGGACTCTCGCAGCCGGCTCTTTGGCCAACATTCGTCCCACCAGGACATCAAGTTCGGGCGGAGTGTCCGGGACCAAAGAGGACAATGCCGGGGCTGGCTGGGCAATGTGCGCAACCAGAATGTCGCCAGGCGCCTCCATGGGAAACGGTGGCCGGCCAGCGACCATCTCGAACAGGACGCAACCCAACGAGTAGATATCGGTGGTGTGATTGATGGTCGAGACGCCCCGGCACTGCTCGGGCGACATGTAGAGCGGTGTCCCGATAAGGCTACCGGTCCGCGTGAGGGTCGAGCCACGCTCGCCGCTCGACAGCAGCTTGGCGATGCCGAAGTCCAGGACCTTGACGCTGAGACGATCCGGCTGGTAGCGCGGCACCGTGAGAAACATGTTGTCCGGCTTCAGATCGCGATGAACGATGCCGTTGTCGTGCGCCGCCTGCAGGGCGTCCGCCACCATCCCGGTCATTGCGGCAATCGAACGGAAATTGGGCGCCAAGCTGCCCACCCGGTCGAGACAAGTTCGCAGACTCTCGCCCGTGAGAAACTCCATGACGAGGTAGGCGCGACCATTGGGCAAGGTATCGCAGTCGAAGACCTCGACGATATTGGGATGACGCAACTGTGCGGTGGCCCGCGCTTCGTTGAAGAAGCGCATGACGATCGACTCGTCCATCGAGATCTCGGGCAGCAAGACCTTGATCGCTGCCTCCCTGGCCAGAACGCGATGGCGGGCCAGGTAGACCTCACCCATCCCACCCGCACCCAACCTGCGCACCACGGTGTAGGGGCCGATGGACTCGCCGACCGGAATCTGAAGGGCCAAGTTGGACATGGCTAGTGGGCGCCTGAGGCGCTACAGCCTCCCGGCCAGCGCAATGCCCGTCATGCCGGGCGCAAGCAGGGGAACCAGCGAGACGGTCTGGCTGGGGCCATGGGCGGTCGCCCCGACAATGTAGAGAACGATTCCGGTTCCCAGCACCGCCCCGCCCACGCCTAGGGAAACATACTCCAGGGTTTGGAAGGTATTGGCTGAGTCGTCCTTGCTTTTGTCGTAGGTTCTGCGGCGCGCGTCGTTGTACAGGCTGTTGGAATGCACGCCGAAGACGATCCCGCTCCCGATTCCAGCCAGACCCACGCCGCCCAACACAACCCCGGCTATGCGCATGCCGTGGCCAGGACTCGCTGGGACTTTCTCGGGCGCAGGCGCTGGTTGGACCAGCACTGGGGCGGCCGCCACCGGGGCAGGCGGGGTCGGCACTAGCGGGGGAGGTTGAACCGCCGGAGCCACGGCGCGCTCTTTCTCCTCGGCGAGCAACTTCTCCATGTCTTTGATTCGCTTCTCAACCTCGTCGCGGTTCTTGGCCCGGGGTTCGGCCTCCAGGTAGCGGCGGTAGAAAAACATTGCGCGCTCGGGGTTCTTGTTTTGCCGGTGCGACTGCGCGATGTTGTAAAGAAAGATCGGCTCCGGCTTGAGGTCGTAGGCCTTCTCGAACTCCTCGATGGCCTCGGGAAAGTGGCCGAGGGTGTAGTGTTTCATCCCTTGGTTGTAGTGGGCCTCCACCGCCTGTTTGCGCCGCGGTTCTGCCGCACCCTGTCGGGCGCACAGCAGAAGCGCGACAAGCGTCGCGAGAACGATGCACAAAGGCCGAGGCGATGCTCGCATGAGACTAGTGACGAGAAGTCTTGTCGCCCGAGTGTATCATGTCAAGGGTCTCTCCGACGGATCTGAGTGGGCCTGTGATGCCGGGCACCGGCCTCCCGCTGGCCGGGTTCAGCATCCACGCGAACGCCAGGAGATGAGAACCGATCCTTCCGCCTGCGCGGTCCAGTGCTGGCTTGCTGGTCAGTCCGCACGACCTGGCTGCGGGAGGTCCGGATCGCGGGCAGGTCACCTCGGACGTTCCTGTCGGTGCACGAGAACGACCCTGCGGTGGCCGCGGGGGTACGCCTAGAAGTTGGCGGCGCTCTTGCTCAGGAAGAACTGGTCCATCTCGGTAGTGGAGTTGTCAGTGGCGCACAGGATCCTGGCGCTTTGAGCCCCGACTGGGGCCGGCTCAATGATGTAGTAGAGTCTCCACGACGGCGCAGCATTCGGATCGTTGGTGGCCGGCCCCATGGGGGTGTAGAGGGAGTTGGTGTTGAGGAGAGTACAGCTTGCGTCATTGTAGAAAGACACGGTGCAGAAGCTGGTGTTCCAGGTATTGACGAATTTGAACTTGGCCCCGAAGTAATAGTTCCCTGCACCCCCGCCGTTGAGCGACACACACTGGGAGGGATCTCCGTCGGTGGCGGCGCCCGACACTGAGCCCGACCCAGGTAGCCCCGAACCCGGATCCGGATGACAGCCGTCGGCATCGTCGGAGGTCCAATATGAATTGCTGGTAGTCCAACCCGTGAGGTTGGTCTCGAACCCGGGATTCTGCACGAGGTTTCCAGCACTGGGGATGCGGCACACACACTTGTGAGTAGCGAGGTTGCAACTGGGAGCATAGCTGGGGCACCAGCTGTCGTCCACGCACGCCACGCAGTTTCCTGAGTAACACACAGGCATCGACGCGATGCAGTTGGTGTCCGCTGTTCCGTTGGGGGCAATGGGAGTTGAACAGGTCCCACCCGAGCATGTCCCGGCGGTGTGGCACGGAGCAGGAGGCGGACAGGTCACCGCCGCTCCCCCGGTGCACACGCCCGCTTGGCAAGCCTCACCGGTGGTGCAGGCGTTCCCATCGGTGCAGGGCGTGGTGTTGGGCTTTGCGGGGCTCGAGCAGATCCCGGTTCCTGTGTCACACGTGCCAGCGTTGTGGCACTGGTCCAACGCCGCGCAGGTCACGGGGTTGGAGCCAACGCAAATGCCATTTTGACAGGTATCGGTCTGCGTGCAGGCGTTCGCATCGTTGCAGGGCGTGGTGTTGGGCTTCACCGGGTTCGAGCAGATCCCGGTTCCCGTGTCACAGGTGCCAGGGTTGTGGCACTGGTCCGAAGCCGCGCAGGTCTTCGGGTTCGAGCCAACGCAAATGCCATTTTGACAGGTATCGGTTTGCGTGCAGGGATTCCCATCGTCGCAGGGAGTGGTGTTGGGCTTTGCGGGGTTCGGGCAAAGCCCGGTTGCCGTGTCGCAGGTGCCGACGCTATGGCACTGGTCCAACGCCGTGCAAGTCTTGGGGTTCGAGCCAGTGCAAACGCCAGATACGCAGGTATCGGTCTGCGTGCAGGGGTTGCCATCGTCGCACACGGGTCCCGTGGCGGGCACGCAGGTTCCCGTGGTCGGCGAACATGTGTTGCACCCAGTGCACGGGTTCCCCGTGTTCTGCCAAGCGCCAGTATCGTCGCACGTGCGTGGCTGATTGCTATTGCACTCTCTGGTGGTGGGCGTGCACGCACCCGTGCACGTCGCTGTGCTCCCGCTGCAAAGGTGCGCACACGGGAGTCCCGTGTTCTGCCAAGCGCCGTTGTCGTCGCAGAGCTGTGGCTGGAGCAGGTTGCACTGCTTGGACCCAGGCGTGCACACACCGATGCAGGTCGCGGTGCTCGTGCTGCAGACGTAGGCGCAGGCAGGTCCCGAATTCTGCCATTGGCCACCTGAATCACAGACCTGTGGCTCATGATCGTTGCACTTTGTGGAAGTTGGTGTACACGCCAGGTCTGGCTGCCCTGCGCTTGGATCGTTGGCAACATCGACCACGGCCGGTCTATCCACCACGACATCCACCGCTGTGTCGACCACAGCTAAGACGTCCACAGCGGCCGGGGCATCACCCGCTGTGTCGACCACCACGGCCGCATCGTCGTGAGGAGCTACGCGGTCGGAGTTGGCGTCACCAGCATTTCCCCCTATTCCGCCGCTATCAGGTTTCTCATTGCCCGTACCACTGTCTGCTGTCTGGCCACCGGCGCCGCTGTCCGGGCCAGCCATGCCACTGTCCGGGCCGGTGCCGTTCGCCCAGCAGGTGTTGGAAGTGGTTTCGCAGTAGTAGCCCGACGGACAAGGCTGGGATCCGGTCGCGCATTTCAACGTTCCGCTTTTGAGCGGCGACCGACAGCCGGTCAAGAACACGAGGTAGGCCACGGCCACGATGCCGGGAAAACGAAGCCACACGACTCTCTTCACGATTTCCTCTCGGCGAAAAATAAGAAGTATTGTGCCACACCCAAGGCGTCACGCGCAAGCAAGGCGTACCCGGCTTTGCCAATTTGGGCGCATTGGGTTAGTTTCCCGATTCCGGCGCCATTCGAACTTGCACGCCTTGCGCGTCCATTTCTCGGGCAGATGTTCGCGTGGCCCAGGTGGCAGCTCCACTTCCGCGAAACCATCAACCCGACAGAGAAAGGCACGAAAAATGAAAAAGCCCGACCCGATCAATGCCTGGTATGGATGGGTGCCGGACCGCCCGGATCACCGCGACCAACTCTATTCGACTATCGCCGCGCCGCCGCCAACCCTGCCGCCGGCGGTGGACTTGCGCCCGACCTGTTCCCCAGTCGAAAACCAGGGCCAGTTGGGCAGTTGCACGGCCAACGCACTGGCGGGCAACCTGGAATTCTTGGAGGCAAAGGCAGGCAAGAAGGTGACGGATCTGAGCCGCCTGTTCATCTACTACAACGAGCGGGTGCTAGAAGGATCGGTCAAAGAGGACGCCGGCGCCATGATCCGAGACGGGGTCAAGACACTGGTCAAGCAGGGCGTATGCACCGAGAGGCTGTGGCGCTACAACATCGCCAAGTTCGCGGCGAAGCCTCCCGCTGCTTGCTACCAGGAGGCGCTCACCCACAAGGTGCAATCTTATCACCGCATCCTCACCGTGCAGCAAATGCAGACGTGCCTGGCTGAGGGCTATCCCTTTGTTTTCGGCTTCACGGTCTATGAAGCCTTCGAGTCGAAGGAGGTGGCCAAGACCGGCCAGCTCGACAAGCCGAAACACGGCGAGAGAGTGCTAGGCGGGCATGCGGTCGTGGCGGTGGGCTATGACGACGCAACCCAGCGTTTTCTCGTACGCAATTCGTGGGGCAAGGCCTGGGGTCTGCAGGGCTACTTCACCATGCCTTACGCCTACCTAGATGATCGCAACCTCGCGGACGATTTCTGGACATTGCGCGTGCTCGAAAACCCCTAAGCTGCAATCCCGCGATACCCGCAGGAGGTCGTAGAAGTGGTCGTGGCCGTGGCCGGAGTGATCATCGTCGGCCACGGCTGTGCCGGTGGCGAGATTCAGCGGGACTTGGCGCAAAGGCGCTGCCAACTTGCGCCGTACGCGGCGATGCCCGCGAAGCAGACCAGCGGCACTACGAACCCGACTCGCATGGAGAGCTTGTCGGCGATGAACCCCATCAGCATCGGCACCACGGCGCCTCCCACGATGGACATGACAATGTAGGAAGAGGCCTTCTTGGTTTCCACCCCGAGCCCGTGAATACCCAAGGCGAAGATGGTGGGGAACATGATTGACATGAAGAAGAAGCTGGCGAACAGAGCGCCTACCGAAACCCATCCGAGTTTGCCAATCACCGCGGCCATAAACACAACGTTGAGCGCCGAATAGGCCGCAAGCATTTTTTGGGGCTTGAATACGCGAAGGCCCAAGCTCCCGATGATTCGCCCCGCCAGAAACAACCCGAACCCGCCGCCTCCTAGTAAGGCGGAAGCGCCTCGCTCAGTGATGTGATAGACGCCGCCCTGAACGAAGGTCCAGTTGCTGGGCAGAAGCGCGGCAGCCGCGGGTCCCATGGCCGGCAAATCGACAACCACGTAGTTGATGAAGAAACTGAAGATTCCCGTCTGCGCCGCCACGTAGAGAAACTGGGCGGCTACGCCCGTGACAAAATGGTTGCGCTTCCAGATGGAAACCGAGGACGCGCCCGCCCCATCATCTTCGCTGGCCGCTGCTACATCGGGTACCTTGGCGAAAACGAAGGCCACGAAGAGCAGAAGCACAAGCATTCCGACCAGCAAGTAAGGAAGGTACAGGGTGTCGTTGCTGCGATTGGCCTGCCCGGTGGCGGAAAGGACAAAATGGCCGCCCAACAAGGGGCCCAGGATCCAGCCCACGCCATTGCAGGATTGGGCGATGTTGATGCGCGCCGCAGCCATCTCGGGCGGACCAAGCACCGTGGTGTAGGGATTGGCCACCGTCTCTAGGCAGGTCAGACCCGTGGCCAGGATGAAGAGACCGACAAGAAACGCCCAATAGGTACCGATGCTGGTGGCAGGAATGAACCAGAAAGCGCCGGCCGCGATGAGCGCGAGGCCCACGAGAATGCCACCCTTGTAGCCAAATCGTCGCGCCAACCAGCCCGCGGGGAGTGCCATGAAGAAGTATCCCATGTAGTTGGAGAACTGAACCAGGGCAGATTGAGCCTTGGACACGTTGAGTGAGTTCTGAAAGTGCTTGTTGAGCACATCGATCATCCCATTGCACAAGCCCCAGAGGAGAAAGAGCGTGGTGGCCAGAACGAATGTAAAGACGTAGCTATGTCCGTCCTTGGAGCGAAACATGTTGCCGGAGTTCATGGTGGAAGGGCGGCTCCTTTCTGTGCGTGCGCGTGGAGCGGCTGTCTCGCTAGGCCAGAAACGGGTAATCACGACTGATGAGCCGCGCATCTTTCATTGCGGCCCAGAAGGCATTCGGGACGTCCGCACTCGCCAGGGCCAGGTTTCGTTGCACTTGTTCGGGGCGGCTGGTGTTGAGCGCGACGGCGGCGACCCCGGGTGGCGACATGGCAAAACGGACACAGGCAGCGGCCGGCAGGACGTCGTGCTGCCGGCAGAGTGCGTGGAACTTGTCACGCCAGACGAAGAGCGGCCGGTCGGCCGGGTCCTCCTGGCGCAGCTCGCGGTAGTCGAAGAACTTGCCACCGGTGAGAAAGCCGGCGTGAAAGACCGCAGAATTGATGATACCGATTCCCCGTTGGGCAAGCGATGCGACCAGCGCGAGTACCTCGGGTGGGTGGTGAAACACAGTCAGGGAACAAGCCAACATGACCCAATCCAGATCCACCAGATCGGCCAACTCGCGCACCACCCTCCAGTCCTTGGCGCCCACGCCAATGGGCCCAACTTCCCCTCGTCGCTGGAGTTCGTGCAGGGCTCGGTAGGCACCCGCGACTTCTTGCAGGACGCGCTGGCGTTGGGTGGGGCCTGCGGCCGAGTTGAGGAATTCGTCGGGATCGTGCACCGAAACCAGGCGCGGCCGATAGGGTGCGCCCAACAACTCGCAGCCTTGCTCCCAGCAGCGGAGAATGCCTTGGTAGCTGATGGCCTGTTCTGCGTCATGTTTGAGGTCAAACCAGACCCCCGGCTCGAAGGTTGGCTCGGGCCCGCGCAGAGGCGTGCGTACCCAAGCCAACTTGTTGCTGATGATGACCTGCTCAGGTGGAACGCCGAGGACGCGCAAGCCATTGCCGATCACCTCCAGGGCCAGACCGGCACCGTACTTGCCGGCGGAGTCGAGCACTACCGGCAGGTCGGTGCCCCTGACCATCTCGCGCAGAATGGCCAGCTTGGTTTCGTCTGAATAGGCCTGGTAGAGATTTCCCAGGGCACTAGTGCCGAAAACAATCGGGGGGATTCTCAGTCCGGTTTTCCCAAGCTCACGTAGAGGAGGCATCTTTCGCTCGGCGAGAGGATACACTCAATCCGGTAGGCTAGTCGAATCGTCTCTTTTGCTTTGCGCCACAGACGTGGCAACTACAGTGGAGCAAGACCCCAACCTTGAGTTATACTGCGCCCACAATGTCCAACATCTCTCCTGAAGTGGAAACCCTGGTTCGCAATTTTGTCGGCAGTTTGGTCGCGGCTATTGAAGCGAACGTCGCCCGTCGACTCCAAGGCGTGGTCGCATTCGCACTCGGCTCACCTGCCGCAGCCGCGGCAGGGCCGCGCCGGTCGCCGGGCAAGTCGGTCGCCCGCCCCGTCCGTCGCCGGGCTAGGGTGAGTCGAGAGCTGGCGCAGGCCCGCAAGCTCCAGGGCCAGTACCTGGGCGCGCTGCGAGGGCTGAAGCCGGCTGACCACGCCCGCGTGAAAGCACTGGCTCACGAGAAGGGCCTGGACGCGGCGATCAAGCTAGCCCATTCCATCAAGCGCTGAAAGGCGCCGCGACGGTGCAAGGGCCCTGCGCTGCAGGCCTTGCGCGCGCGTCCTTCTTCCCGATCGCGGAAGGCCGGGGCGAGCAAGACTCGCTAGGGCGGTTTCTGACCATTGTCTGCGCTCAATGTAGGTTGCCGCACTTGCTGCCAACCTGCTATGACCTCGGCATGTGCCTGGGCATACCCGGCAAGGTGATTGGCATCGACGGCCTGGAAGCCACGGTCGACTTTTTCGGCGTGCGGCGGCAGGTGCGCCTTGACGTGGTGGACGAACCGGTGGCGCTCGGCGACTACGTGCTCAACCATGTGGGCTTTGCCATTCGTCGCATTCCGGAGTCCGAGGTGGCGGAGACCCTCAAGCTGTTCGCGGAGCTGGCTGCGGCCGGGGACGACCAAGATCTTCTGGCGGCCGACCTGCGTGCCGAGCTGGCGGCCACCCGGGAGAGCAAGAAGTGAACGCAGAGCCCGGTGGGGTGGCTGAGCTCAAGTTCCGCGATCCCGGCCGCGCGCGTGAGTTGACCGCGGCACTCGCGCGCCTGGTCCAGGAGTTTCACCGCGCGCCGGTCACGCTCATGCACGTTTGCGGCACGCACGAGCAGGCCATCGCGCGCTTCGGTTTGCGCACCAGCCTGCCCCCCGCGTTGCGCGTGATCATGGGCCCCGGTTGCCCAGTGTGTGTCACCGACCTCGGCGAAGTGGACGAGGGCGTGGCCCTGGCTCTGCAGGGCGTGCACATCGCCACCTACGGCGACATGGTGAAGCTGCCCGGCAGCTCGAAGTCGCTGGCCGACGCGCAGGCCGAGGGCGCCCGGGTCGCGGTCGTGTACAGCGCGACCCAGGCGGTGGAGTTGGCGCGCGCGACTACTGAGCCGGTGGTGTTTTTCGCATCGGGCTTCGAGACCACAGCGGTGGCCACGGCCGCGATCGTGTTGGCGGGGCCGCCCGCGAATTTCTCGGTGCTATCGGCGCACAAGTACGTTCCCCCGGCCATGGAAGCCGTGGCATGCCTGCCCGAGGCGCGCGTCGAGGGCTTCCTGGCTGCGGGCCACGCGGCTGTGATCACCGGCTACGGCTTGTTCGAGGACTTTGCCCGCCGCCATCGCACACCGGTGGTGGTGGCGGGCTTCGAGCCGCTCGACATCCTAGCCGCGTTGGTCAAACTGCTCGAAATGATCCGCGACTGCGAGTACGGCGCGGCCAACGCCTACCCGCGCTGCGTGACCCGCGAGGGCAACCGACGCGCGCAGGAGTCGCTGTGGCGCGTTTTTGAAGCAGTCGACGGTCCCTGGCGCGGCATCGGCGTAATCCCCAACGGCAATCTGCAACTGCGGAAGGAGTGGGCTGGCCTGGATGCCCGGCGCCGTTTTCGTATCGATGTGTCGGGCCTTGCGCGGGCGGCCCGCTCTGAGCTGTCACGGCGCTGTCTGTGCGGCAAGATCATGGTGGGGCTGGTCGAGCCCACCGATTGTCCGCTTTTCGGCCGGGAGTGTCTGCCGGAGTCGCCAGTGGGCGCATGCATGGTGTCGAGCGAGGGCACGTGCAAGATTTGGTATCAGTATGGAGGACGTCCAGATTTGGGCGGCAGGGCATGAGCAAGCTCGGCGACACAGTTGCGCAGAAGCACGGCGCTGGCGGTCCGGCCATGCGCGCACTCATTGAGAGCGTGTTCGTCGCGGGTCTGGGCCCCGCCGGGGCGGGCCTGGCCGCCATGGACGACGGTGCGGCGATTCCAGTGGGCGATCGCTTCCTGGTGTTGACCACCGATTCCTACGTCATCAAGCCGCTTGTCTTTCCTGGCGGCGACATCGGCCGGCTGGCCATCTGTGGCACCATCAATGACTTGGCGATGATGGGCGCCACCGAGCCTTTGGGTCTCACCTGCGCCGTGATCATCGAGGCGGGCTTTGCCATCGCGGAGTTGGAACGCATCCGCGATTCGATGCGTGCCACCTGCGCCGAAGCCGGTGCCACCATTGTGACCGGCGATACCAAGGTCATGGGCAAGGGCGAGTTGGACGGCATGGTCATCAACACGGCGGGCGTGGCCTTTGCCAAGCGGGTGGTGCCCGATTCCGGCTTGCGCCCCGGGGATCGCATCATAGTCACCGGCAGTGTGGGCGATCACGGCTTTGCCGTCATGGCCGCGCGACACAAGCTGCAGCTGCAAGGGGCGCTGGTCTCTGACGTTGCACCACTTAACGGTTTGGTGCGCGCGGCGCTGGCTGCGGGAGGCGAGGGCGTCAGCGCCATGAAGGATCCAACCCGTGGCGGTCTAGCGAGCGCTTTGCACGAGATGGCAGCCAAGGGTCAGGTTGGCATCGTGCTCGACGAGGCGTGTTTGCCGGTGCGGTCCGAGGTGCGCGCCGCCAGTGAACTTCTGGGCATCGATCCCCTGCACGTGGCCAACGAGGGCAAGGCGGTGATTGGCGTGCGCGCCGACGCTGCCGATCGCGTGCTGCAAGCCCTGCATGGCCACCCGCTGGGCCGCGATGCCGCGATCATCGGCACCTGCGTGGCCGAACGGCCCGGCTCGGTGATTCTCGACACTGGCTTCGGCCGCCGCTTGCTGGCTGAGCCCGACGGCGAATTGCTCCCGCGAATCTGCTGACGGCCGTAAGCTAGCTTGTTCGCACACAGAATGCAGAGGACGCAGAGATCGGAAGATAAGATAGGGTTAGGACAGAGGAAAAGCTAACTTCCTACATTGCGAAGGCGATGCCGGTCACGCTGAACTTCGCGACGCGGTTGAGCCAGGCCAACCAGCGGGCGTGGGGATAGTAGTAGCGGGCGATGTCCACGGCGGCGATGCCGAATATCATTGAACTGAGCAAGAGGCGCGGAGCACCGCCGTCACGATGGATGCCGCGGATATCGCCGTCGGTGGGTTCCACGCCGGCCCAATTCGCGAGCACGTAGCCAATGGACAACAGGGTATTGAAAGCCAGCATGCCCTTGCGAAAGGGCGCGTTGTCCATGCGCAGCCCAGGTCGCCGGGTAAGGATGACCTCGTCTTCGTACTGCTGGCACTGGATACCTGCCGACACGATGGTGTAAAGCCCGGGCCGGCCAGGCCAGAAAGGCTGGCCGTTGTGTTTGGTGCAGGCACCGTCCCGGCAATGGATTGAAGGAACGATGGCAAAGTAGGGGATGAAACCCAGGAAGGTCACGGACTCGAACCCGGGTCGGTTGCCCATGGCCAGGTTCGTGATGAGGTGGCAGGATTCGTGCGCGGCCAAGGCGGTGATTGCGCCGCCGGCGAAGATCGCGGCCGAGCGCCATGTGAACTGCCGGGGCGTGAGTTCGGGTGGCGCAGTGGCTACGTGCAGGTCAGGGGCAAGAGGTGCGGGCGGTGCACTCTCAGCCGCCGGCGGGCTCGCCTGGCGCGCTTCGGGCAGGGGCGTTTCCTCGGCAACTGTCGACCCGGCGGCCAGCGCAGGGGCCAGGAACACGAGTGCCGCTAGGCGCCTCCGAAACTCTGCCGGTAGGTTCCGTTTCATCGTTGCGGAGTTCTAGCTAGCCACGGCCTGGCGGGAAATCCGGGGGCGCACGCTGGCCGACCGGCGCCGGCGGTACTTGCAGAATTGGTGTGGCACCCGAAAAGGTTGAGGCTGGCCGGGCCGGAATGTCAACGATCCTTCGCGGCGGTTGGCTGGTCGGGACGTCAGCTCTACAGGTGATAGAAAACCAACACGAAACGTTGATTCCTTGGCAGGAGCGCCGGGAATTGCATGCAATTGGGCCAATTTCCGGCAAAGGCTGATCTGGTACCGGTCTTGCTGTGCGCGATGGTTGATGAAATGCGGCCCACGGTCTCCCCTCCTCCTGCGCCTCTGGCTGGCGGTCGTGCCGGTTTCGCTATCTGCTCTGGCCTGGGCGGGTGGCCCGGGCCTGGGATCCGTGGGCCGACTGGTTGGTGCAGAACTCGGCACCGCATCCTATGCGGTCCGTGCTGCTGCCCGGGCCGCCGGCCGGATCTGTAGCGAAACCCAGGCCGCGCTCGTCTGTGAGAGCACCCCGCAAATTCCTGCCCAGACGACCTACTGGCTCAGCGACGGCCAGGTCTCGCGCGTCTACCTGGTCGCCCGGCCCGGCGGAACGCAGTTTGCTGATTTCGACCGAGTTTTCCAGGATCTCCGCGCTCGCGTGCAAGCCGAACTTGGCCGCGAGCCCAGCGAGGATCGAAGCTTGCCGCCCTGGCTGGCTAGCCTGCCCGCAGAACAGCAGGACCGAGTATTTGTCGAACAGCGCCTAGTGGCCACCTGCCGCTGGCCGCTTCCTTTCGTGCTTGTCAGTCTCTCCCTACGCAGCGAGCAGGGAGCCCCCATTGTAGTGCTGGCAATCGAGCCGGATTTCGATTGCTCGCCCAAGACCCTGGCCGCAGCCCTGTTGGATCTGCATCCTCCGGCCGAACCCCGCACCCGCGCTTTGAGTGCGCGTCTGGTGGCGACCTGCGCGGGCACCCGGGCGGCGGGCGCGCTGGCTGCGTCGTTGGCTCAGGATCCGGAACCCGCGGTACGCATCGAGGTGGCACGCGCACTTGGCAACGCGCCTTCGCCCGTCGCGCGCCAGGCTCTGGAAGATGCCGCCCGAAACCAGAATGAACCAGCGGTACAGCGGGAAGCCTTGCGGGCGCTGGTGCGGCAGGGCTCGTCCAAGTCGGTGAGTGCTCTCGCGGCCGATACCGGCCAGCCCGCAGCCTTGCGCCGCCTGGCCAAAGACGTGATGGCCGAAGCGGCCAAACGCGCGGCACCAGCAGCGCCGGCTGTGGCAGGCGGTCCAGCCCCGGCTTTACCAGCAACGGCAAGCCCCGGCGCGGCCGCCAGGTTCAGTCGAGAAGCTCCGCAGCCTGTTGCGACAGGCACCTTGGCTATGTCCCCACTGTCCGTACAACCCACGGACAAGGTGGCCCTCCCGCCCAATCAGCCGGCCCCGGTAGCGTCGCCATTGCCCGAGCCGCCCCCTGCCGACGGCACCGCTCTGGCCATCGTCACCTCAGCGGCGGCGGGTGGCTTCTGGGGTGGCAGCCTCTCTCTGCTCGCCCAGCAGAACAACACCGGCGTGGTGGCGCTGGTGGGCGGCGCAGGCGCGGTCATCGGCGGCGGCACCGCATGGGGTATCACCCGCTTCGGCTTGCGGCCCACAGCAAAGCAGGCCTTCTGGTATGCCAACGCGACAGCGTGGGGATCCCTTGCCGGGCTGATGGCATGGTCAGGCAGCGGATCAGACAACCCCAAGTTGAAGTACGGCCTGCTGGTAGGGGGCGAGACCGCGGGCATCGCCATGGGCATTGCCGGCGCGCGCCTGTGGTCGTGGACGCCGGGTCAGATCGGGCTGGCCAACAGCTTGCTCGTAGGCGCTGCTCTGGCCGGCATGGGAGTCGACCGCTTGATTGAGCCGGAGTGGTCAACGCGGGTTCCGGCGGCGGTCGGCTACGGCGTGGCGCCGGCCATGTTGGCGGCGGCAGTGGTTGCGCGCCACCTGCCTGTCACCAGCAATGACGTGGTCATGATGAGCATGGGCAGTCTTTGGGGTGGCTGGACAGGCAGCTTGATCGCCAGCGGGGCTGCCGGCCAGTCGTGGTTAGGTAGCCACCAGGGACAGGGCGGACTGATGCTGGGTCTGGGCGCCGGGTTTTTGGGTATGGCCGCCCTGAGCCCATTCGTAGAAGTGGAGCCGCGCTACTCGCTGGCCCTACCAGGCGCCATGGTGGTGGGCAACCTGTTCGGACTGGGCACGGCCATGCTGGCTGAGCCGAGTGGTCCGCACTGGGCTTTGGGAGCGGGCTTGGGGGGCGTGGGCTACACACTCGGCGCCCTTTCGCTGGCTTCCCACCTCCGGCCGGGACCTGCCTGGCTGGGAATGACCACAATGGGAACTGTGTATGGCGCGGGAACCTGGCTGCTGGCCAGCGCAGCCGCCGCGACCGGCAGCAAAGCGCGGATGGCTGGGGGCGCGATGGTGGGCGGCGTGGCAGCCGGAAGCTTGGGTCTGGTCGTCTCGCAGTACTTTCGTCCCGAACCCGAAGACCACGCGACCGCAGGGGCGGCAGCGGCGGCCGGCCTGAGCGTAGGCATGGGCCTGGCCAAGCTGACGACTGACGACAAGGGGACGCCCGAACTGGTTGGCGTGTTGTCGGGCGCAGCTACGGGTTTTGCCGGCGGCGCGCTCTTTGCCCACTATGGTCGCTTGCGGCCACCCAGCCTGCTGGCCGGGGCCATGGCGGGCGGTTACGGGCTGCTGGTGGGCAGCTTGGCGCCCACTTTGGATAACGATACGTGGTCCAATTCGCGGCGCACGGCGGGCGGATCGTGGTTGGGCCTTGGGCTGGGCGTGCTGGGGGGGACTGCGCTGGCCCAGTGGCAAGATGTCAGCTACCGCCAGAACCTATTCGCGCTTCTGGCTGGGACGTTGGGTGAGGGCATCGGCGCCGGGGCCGGTCTGATGCTCCCGGACGCGACCTCGCGCTCAACCCGCATTGGTGCAGTGGCGGGCCCGACAGTACTGACCGCGGGCGCCCTCTTGCTCGACCGCAGACTGCATCTCTCCGAGGGCGTGGGTCCGCAATGGACGTCGCTTTCAGCCATGGGCATCGGCGTGGGCATGCTCGACGGCGCGCTAGCTGCGCGGGTAATGGTTTCCGACGACAGTGCGGTGGCCAAGCGACAGACTGAGGGCGGGCTTCTTCTGGGAGCTAGTGTCGGCCTCGCCTCGGGTTTGGTTCTATCCAAGTACGTCGCGCCGACTGGCCAAGACTACCTCACAGTCGGGGCGGCGAGCCTGTTGGGACTGGCGCTGGGGCAGGGCGTGGGCCAGTTGGCAGTGGCGCCGGACAGGCAGAGCGACTGGCTGCCCCCTTTGCGGCTGGCGGGCGCGTTGACTGGGCTTGCTGGCAGCACGCTGGTCGCGCACAGCCTGCAGTTGGGTTGGATGGACATGGGCGCCGCTGCCTACGGGACGGGGTATGGCGCTCTACTGGGGCTTTTCGCTTCGTCGCTGGGCGAGCCGCTCTGGCACAACGATCGCTTCAGCCAGGGTGGCGCCTTCGTGGGCATGGCCTTGGGCGGGGTAGCGGCGGCGGCAGCGGAGCACGTGACCGGCGCCAGAGCAGCCCAGGTCAATTTCGTCGCAGCAGCGACCGCCCTGGGTCTGGGCGCCGGCTATGGGCTGGGCCTGGCCTTGCCCTATGACTCCAGCCAACCCGAGCGCGTGGGCCTGGTGGCAGGCAGCGCCGGTTTTCTCGCTGGGGCGGTCGCGCTCGACTACAAGTTGCACCTTTCGAGCGGCGAGGGGTTGCACCTGCCCGTGCTGATGTCTTCTGCCGGCTTGCTGGTGGGCGGCGTCGAGGGCGCGCTTTTGGCCGGAGCCATGGATGGAAGCGGTCTGCTCGGTCACACGCCCGGCAGTCGGGTGGCTGGCGGTGTTCTCTTTGGCACTTCCTTGGGCGCCGGCTCGGGCTTCCTCTTGGCGCGCGTGTTGCGGCCGAGCGAGGGCGACATCCTGCTCAGCATGGGAGGCGGGGTACTCGGGGGAGCGCTGGGGCTAGGCACGTCAATGCTAATTGCACAGACCGCTGGCCGCAGCGACACCTTGTTTGCCCTGAGCGGGTCCCTGGGTCTGATGGCAGGCACTGCGCTGGCTACTCACTGGGACGGCCTTCATTTGGCCGCGCCGCCGCTTTTGACCGGGCTCGGCTACGGCGCGCTGGCCGGCGCGTTGGCGCCCAGTCTGGGTGACGAGACCTGGCCGGGCTGGACGCGCAAGAGCACGGGCGGTCTTCTGGTCGGCGGCGCAAGCGGGGCGCTGGCCGGGACGCTGCTGGGCCAAGTAACCCACGCCACGAATCGGCAGTCCGGCCTGGCTGCCCTGGGTGGGGCCGACGGTCTGGCGGCCGGTTTGGGCTTCGGGCTTCTGCTCGACGATCGCAACAGCCAGGGGGCTCGCATCGGCGTGGTGGCTGGCAGTGCTGCGGGCCTGGCGGTGGGGGCCACCCTGTGGCCGCGCATCACCTTGGACGATTCTGATCCCTACCTGATCGGCGGCTTGGCTGCGCTGGGCCTGTGGAATGGTGCATGGCTGCCCGCGCTGAGCCACGCCAAGTTCTCGGAAGTCAGTGCCACCCAGCAATGGGGCGGGCTGCTAGCTGGCGGAGCCACAGCGTCGCTGGCGGCCACTGGGCTGGCGTCCTTCTTGAAGGTCGACAAGGACCTGATGGCCGATGGGCTCTTCATGGACTTTCTGTTGACCGGTGCTGCCGCCGGCGCAGGTGCTTTGGCCAGCGAGCGTGCTGATGTGCGCGTGGCTTCCATGTTGGGCGGCGGGTTGGCTGGCTTGGTGCTGGGCTCCGCTTTGCACAACAGCATCAACATGACCACCGAGGACGTGCCTTTGCTCACCTTGTCCTCGCTGGAAGGACTGTGGCTGGGCGCCTGGCTGCCGCGCGTCCTGTACAAGGGCGAAGATGTGAACCAGCGGAACCAAGTCGGCGGTCTGGTCGCGGGCGGGGTAGGGGGCTTCGCCATTGCCACTCTAGCCAGTCACTGGGTCGAGCCCGACGGCAATGAGGCTGTAGTGGCGGGCACGACCAGCGCCCTTGGCGCGGCGCTGGCCGGTGGCTCAGTCCTTCTGGCCGATGATCTCCACAACCGCGGCGGGGTTGCCATCATGTTGGGTGGAACTGCGGCTGGTCTTGGCGTCGGCATTGCACTCGCCCCGCGCTTGACCCTTGCGGCAGAGACGTCCGCATACCTTGCCGGCGGTGCGCTGCTGGGTGCGGGTGAGGGTCTGGTATTCGCGTGGGCAGGGCGAGCCTCGACCAACGTGGACTATGCGGGCGCAGCTTTGCTGGGAGGCGGGCTGGGCGCCAGTTTGGGGTTGGCAAGCGGCGTGGGACCCAGCCAAGGTGCCGGCCGCACTTTGGCCGCCGGGGGCTTCGCAGCCTGGGGCGCCTGGGTGGGCGCGTTCAGCGGCGCACTGGCCAACCGCGATCCGCACGAAGTGACGCTGGGCGGGCTGGCGGGTGCCAACCTGGGAGCCGCCGTGGGCTATAGCCTGCTGGCCAGGGACTGGGTCGAGCCGCGCGACTTTGGCTGGATCTCGCTCTTTGGCGCTGCGGGAGCTGTACTGGGCGGTGGCGTGGGCGCAATCTTGTCGTCGCAGGCCGACCCACGGCCGGTGCTGGCGGGGTTGACCATTGGCCCGGCAGTGGGCATCACTGCGGGCGCATTGGTGCTGCCGCGGTTGCATTCCTACCTTCGCGGCAGCAGTGATCCGGTCAGCTACTTCGATCTGGGCAGGCGCCAGGTGGCGGCCATGTCGGTGTCCCTGGCTGACGGCACGCCTGCGGCGGATGCCTCATCGGCCGATGTGCTAGCCGCGCGCAAAGCGCCCGGGCTTCTGCGCCGGATGGCCGGCCACCTGGGCCAGGCGTTTCAGATCACGGAATGGGCGCCCATGGTGGGGGCACTGCCGCCCGTGCCGGGTGCGCCCAGTGGGTCCAATCCCTTCATCTTTGGTGTATCGGGCTTCTGGAAGTAGCCAGAGCTACTGGCGCAGCCAATTCACGACGAAGACACCGTGCCCGCCCCTGATGCCGCCTCCCAAGACAGCGCCGCCCGCGTCGGTGCTCAGCACGCTGTCAGGCCACGGGCCGTTGAGCGGGGCATTGGAGCCCAGAATGCAACTCGCGTCGCTGCACGCATCGAGCTTCCAGGCCACGCCGCTGATGTTGTTCTGCGCCATCCATGCGAACCAAAGATTGGCCTCGTCTTCACAGACGTAGTCGTGGTCTTTGCCGGCCAGACCTCCGTCGGAATAGGTCGCGCCAAACTCGGTCACGAAGATGGGAAGCCCAGCGGCGATGGCAAGGTCGCCCTTGTCGCGGTACGGCTGGGTATGGGTACACGAGTAGAAGTGCAGGGTGTAGAGCAGGTTCGTCCCGACCACGGGATCGAGAGCCGCCTGATCGACATTCTGCGACCAGTTCGGCGTGCCTAGCACGATCAGGTTGTCCGGATCCACGGCCCGGATCGCCGCGACCACGGCCTCGTGGTAGGGCTTGATCTGCGCCCAGGTGTACGGGTTCGGCTCGTTGTAGGGCTCCCAGATGACGTTGGGATAGGCGCCGTACTTGGTAGCCATGGTGGAGAAGAATGCGACCGCCTCGGCCTGTTGAACCACGGCCTCCTCGGTGTGCCAGTCGACCAGCACGTACACGCCGAGATCGATCGCGTGCTGGACGATTTCTTCGACCTTGGTCTGCATGCCAGTGGGATTGGCGAGGTAGCCGCCCACCCCTCTGTCGGTCCCCATTGCGGCGCGGATCACTGACAGCTTCCAGTTGTCGCGCATGAACGTGAGTCCCTGCTGACTCTCGGCAAAGGGCGTGGTTTCCCAGTTGAGCCACATGCTACTCACGCCCTTGAGCTGGATAGGCGCCCCGGCGTGGTCCAGCAGCTGGCCTCCGACGACCTGGAGTTGCCCGTGGATGGCTACCGGCGAGCCCTGCGGAGCTGCGGTGGGGTCGGGAGGGACTTTCCAAAGGTCATTCTTAGGATCGCTGGCGCAACCCAGGGTCAAGAAGAGCGCGGTGAATGCTGCTATCGATAGCCTGTACGTACGCACGTGTGCATCCGTTCTAGGGGAGAGTCGCGAGCTGGTGGGCAAGGGCCAGGTCTTTCGTTTTTCTTCGACCTTGCTTTTCCTGATCGCATCGCATGATGAGGGCCTTGCTTCTAGCGGACTTGGGGGACCGGGGCACGAACGATTTTCTGCGGTGTAGACTCATGGGCATGTCGAGGCCCACTGCCGTGCACCACATCGCCATCAAGGTCAGGGATCTGGCGCGCGCCGAGCGCTTCTTTGTGCAGACATTGGGTCTTGCGGTCCTGCGGCGCTGGCCGGCGCAGGATGGTTCGGGCGAGCGCTCGCTCTGGCTCGACCTGGGAGCGGGCGCTTTCCTGGCTCTGGAGAGGTCGCCGAGCGAGAGCGAGGCGCTCGCGGCGGACGGGCCAGGTCTGCATCTGTTCGCGCTGCGCATCGAGCGCGCCGAGCGCCAGGCCTGGATCGATCGCCTCGCCAGCGCTGGGGTGCCGCCCTATGAACAGACGGCCTTCACCATCTACTGCAAGGATCCCGAGGGCAACCGCATCGGACTGTCGCACTGGCCCGACCCAGTGTAGCGAAAAAGGGAGTAGACTCGGCCCATGCGAGCCGTGTTTGTCATGCTGAAGACCGACCCGGGCCACGTGACCGAGGTGGCCAACTGCATCGCCGAGATCGAGAGTTTCTCGGAGGCCTATAGCATCAGTGGGCAGTACGACCTGCTGGTCAAGCTGTACGTGGACGACGTGGACGGAGTGGGTCGGCTGATCGAGCAGCAGATTCACCCCATCCCGCACATCCGCGAAACCTATACGCTGCTGACCTTCGAGGCATTTGGGGTCTCCGGCGGGTAGGATTGGGTGCTCGCCCGTGGGGCTGCTACGCTGAGGCGATAAGGGACTACGGTGGTCGGGTTTTGCGCGGCCTCGACTGGGGAGGACACCATGGCGTTCAGACAGATAACTCTTTTCGCAACCTTGCTGGCCCTCGGCGCTTGCGCGCCCCAGCTCGATGCGGACCATCCCGGCTACGGCAAGCAGCCTGACTGTTGGGCCTCGGGCTGTCACGATCGCAGCCACACTATGCGGTCGAGTGACTGGCCGTATCAGTGCGCCGATTGCCACGGCAACAACGGCGCGCCGGCCGGCCATGTCCCCGACTCGGCCGACCCCTGCGCGCCCTGCCACGGTGTGAAACACGGCGGCCCCGCCGCCGGGTTCATCGACCCGACCGCGTGCAACGCCTGTCACCGCTGAGCCAGGTGCAAGCCGTCCACACGCGGCGCAGGCTCAAACGTCGTGCCTGAAGGTGATGGCCTGGCGGGCGAGTTGGTCGCAGCGCTCGTTGTTGTCCACGCCGGCGTGGCCAGCCACCTTGACCAGCTTGACGCGGGAAAAGGTCGCCATTTGTTCGCGCAGGCTAGCCACCAGATCTTGGTTGGCCTTGGCCTTCCAGCCCTTGCCCAGTAGGCCCAGGGCGTAGCTGGAATCGCTGTAGATGCGAACAGGCCGAGCCCGATCAGGGGCAAGCTGGGCTGCCAAGTCGAGCCCACGCGAAATGGCGGTCAGCTCGGCGATGTTGTTGGTGCCCACGCCCAGGTATTCGCCGCGTTCGGCGCGCTCGCGGTCGGCCACCACCACGATGCCGACGCCCATGGGGCCGGGGTTGCCGGAGCAAGCCCCGTCGGTCCACACGTGGATCGTACCGGGAGCGTGATCGTCGGTGTTCGACGCTGCCCGCGCCCGGGGATGTGAAGAAGATGCGGACGCGGCCCGAGGCGCGCGTGGGGGCCGGGGCTCGGCACGCGGCGCAGGCTGGCTCGCCTCCTCGGCCAGCGGCGCCAGGTTGCCGGGAGACGGCCGGTAGCTCTTGCCATCCTCCTGGCGGTACTTCATTTCGGCTCGGCCTTGGCTGTCCAGAAACGGCCGAAGGTCGGCCCCCACCCGCACCCAGACCGGCTGGCCCTTGAAGCTCATGCGTGACCAAGACATCATGGCCGCCCACTATGGCTGGATTCGCCTGCCAGTTTCCACAGCTTCTTGCCCCCCTCCGAAGGCTCTCCGCGTCGTCCACTTGTTCGCGTCTTTGTCAGAAAGCCAGGTAACCTGCCGCCGTGACTGAAGCTGACAAGACCACCGACCGTGCCGTCGAGGTGGGCCACGGCGTGCTGTTCATCGGATTCGCCAAGGCCTCATTCATGGTGTTCGGGGCTTTGCAGAAGTTTCTGCTCGCGCGCGTGGTTGACCTGGCCGAGTACGGCGCCTTCTCGGTAGTGAACAACGCCATCTCCATCGTGAACAACACCATCGTACAGGGGACCATCCAGTCGGTGTCCAAGTTCACCGCCGAGGACGATGCGCGTGCCGGCGCGGTCCAGCGCGCGGGTCTGAAGTTGCAGAGCATCCTGGGCGTGGCGGTGGCGGTGGCGTTTTTCCTAGCGGCGCCTCTGGTCGCCGGGTTCGTGAATGCCCCGGAGCACACCGCGCTCTTCCGTTTGGCCGCGGCCATCCCTCTGGTCTACGCCTTTTATACCGTGTTCGTGGGCACGGCCAACGGCCAGCGCCGGTTTCACGTGCAGGCGAGTTTCGACGTTGGCTTCTCCATCACCAAGACTGTGCTTTTGCTGGCGGGCGCAGCGCTGGGGCACATGACCGGTCATTCGGTGGCTGGGGCGTTTGCCGGGTTCATCGCCGCGGCCGTGGTCATCATGCTGGTGGCAGGGCACAAGATGTGGCTTCACCCAGGGCAAGGCCGCTTCTCGCCCGCGCGCCTGCTGGTGTTCATGGGAGGCGCGGTGACCTACACCGGGCTGATCAATCTGGCGCTGAGCTACGACTCGCTCCTGCTGCGGCGGTTTGCCGGGGCTGCGCTGCTGGGGCAGGGGGGCAAGGCCGACGCGCTGGTGGGCGTGTACGAGGCGGTTCGCAGCCTGGCGCTGCTGCCCTACCAGGCTCTTCTGGTGGTGACCTTCGTCATCTTTCCCTTGGTCTCGCGCTCCACCTTTGCCGAGGACCGCGAGGCGACCCGGGCCTATGTGCGGCAGACCCTCCGCTACGCCCTCATCTTTGGCGCGGCCATGGCAGTGGTGCTGGGCGCGCGCCCTGCAACCTTGCTGAGGATCTTCTATCCTGCAGGCTACGGCACTGGCGCTGCGGCCCTGCCGATCTTGGCGGCCGGCGTGGTCGCGCTTGCATTGCTCTCCATAGCGGGCTCGATCGTGACGGCGTCCGGTCGGCCCTATGTCGCGGTGGCGCTGGTGGCAATCACCCTGGCGGCGGGCACTGGCTTGGCCTTCACCCTGGTTCCGCGCGCTGCTGCCGGCCCGGCCATGCTGTCTGCGGCCGCCGCGTCGACCGCGGCTGGCATGCTGGCCGGCTTTCTGGCGGCGCTGGGCTATCTGTGGCGTCGCTTTGGCGCCGGGCTGCCCCTGCTGTCAGTGTTGCGTGTGCTGGTCGCGACGGCGCTGGCGGTGGGCGTGGCTCGCCTGGTGCCCGGGTCAGGGATCGTGGCGGGCGCGGCGGCCATGGCGCTGGCCGGGCTGGTGTTCGGCGCGGCGTTGCTGGCGGCACGCGAATTCGGCGCCAAAGATCGTGAGAAGTTCTTCAAGATCCTGCATCGCACGCGGTAGGGACGACCTGCGGTCGCCCAGGAAATCAATCCTCGTGCTTGTCGCCCATGTCGTGCAGGCGCGCGTAGATGCGCGGGCCCAGGCTCTGCACCATCAGCTTCTCCACCTCACGTTCGACCTGCTCCTTCTGATCGGCGTTCTTGTAGATGAAGCGGATGCCCATGCCAGGTTCGCTGACCTCGCCGGCGTAGTCGTCCTGGCGGGTTTCGCCCTCGTGTAGGATCCAGCGCACTTCGCCCAGCAGGACCATGGGTTCGTCCATGTTGGGCACGAGCAACTTGAACAGGAACTGCGTTCCCACGTCGAGCGGCTTCTTGGTGTGGATGAAGGTACCACCCTTGGAGATGTTCCTGGTGTAGTCGTAGAAGAACCGATTCAGACGCTGGTATTCGACCCTGAGCTCGATGGGGGCTCGTTCCTCCTGGCGGCGCTCGTGGGGCTGCGGCATCCTGTCTCTCAGCCGTGATCGTCGCACGCCCCGCCATCTGGATCAATCACCGTTTCGGCCTGCGCCCCTTGCTTTGGGGCGGCGTGCTGGCGCTGGCTGCGCTGGCGCTCGACTTCGTGCCGCTCTTCGACCTGCTAGGGTTCGACTTTTCCTTCATCGTCGGTCTGGCCGCTGCCTTTGCCGCGGCCGACGTGGGCCACGGCGCCGTGACCGCGGCCCGGCGCGCCCACCGCAGGGTATCGCTGTGGGAGCTGGTGTGCTCTGCAGTAACGGCTGGCCTGGCGCTGCTGGCGGCGCCCCTGCTGCTATCGCTGGCCAATGCCCTGCGCGTGCGCAACTGCAATCTGCCGGTGGGGTTGGCGTTCTATGCCCTACTTCCCGTGGCCAGCGTGTTGGTTGCAGCACCAGCGGGCGTTCTGCTGGGCTTGCTGGTGCGCGGGCCGCGCCTTGGGCGGTTGCTTGCGCTCATGCTGCCGGCCGCATCGATCGTGTGGGCCATGCTTCGCCTCTACCTGGACCCGCCAGTGTTTGCCCTGGACCCGTTTGGCGGGTACTTCCCCGGCCCGATCTACGACGAGGGCCTGCGCCCATCGGTGCGCCTGGTGTGGTTCCGTCTGGCCAATCTGACCTGGATCGCCACGGCTCTGGTGCTGGCCGGCTGCGCAAGCCGCGGCGGACAGCCGGACGAGGCGGGGCCACCGGCGCTTGCCTGGCGCTCTTTTCCGTCGCGGATGTCGCTGGCCCGGTGGCTGGGAGCCGCCCTCGCCCTGCTGGCGGGCTCGGCGCTTTGGTTCGGGTTTCGCGCCGAGCTTGGCTTTCACCTGACCAGGGACGACTTGGTTCGCGTGTTGTCGCGGCGGACGCAGAGCGAACATTTCGTGATGTGGAGCGATCCGGTAGGGGACACGCCGGTTGAGATAGGACTCGTGCACAGCGATCTGGAGTTCCGCTACCAGCAGTTGCGCGCCATCCTGGGCAGCGAGCCGCGCACGCCGATTACCGTCTATCGTTTCTCGACCGCGGCAGTGAAGAAGGATCTGGTAGGCGCCGGCGCCACGCTGTACGCGAAGCCTTGGAAACGGGAGATCTACGTGCAGGCCGAGCGCTTTCCCGCACCTCGGCTGCGCCATGAGCTGGCCCATGTCTTTGCCGCTGAGTTTGGCGATCCGGTGTTCGGTGTGGCGTTGGCCTGGCGCAGGTGGGGACCACTGCCGGTCCCACACCTGGGCACCGGCCTCATCGAGGGCGTGGCTGAGGCCGCGGACTTTGGCGATCCCGACGGGCGTGCGACCTTGCATCAGCAGGCGCGAGCCATGCTTGCTCTCGGCCAGGCACCCTCGCTGGCGCGGGTCATGGGGGCAGGGTTCAGCGTGCAGTCCGGCGCGCGCGCCTATGTCATGGCGGGATCGTTCTGTCGTTTCCTCTTCGATCGCTTTGGGGCGGACAAGCTGCGCGCGGCCTACCGGTCGGCTGGCGATTTCGTGGCGGCATATGGTCTCTCACTGGCTGAGCTGGAGAAGTCATGGCGGGCCTTCTTGCAAACCCAGCCCTTGGACGCGCGGGATGAGGCGCGTGCCAAGGAGAGTTTTCGCAAGCCCGCCATCTTTCACAAAGTATGTGCGCGTGAGCTGGCCGAACGCGTGGTGCAAGCGCGGGAGCGAATGCGCACCATGCCTGACGCGGCAGTGAGCCTGCTGGAGAGCGTATGCCGGGATGATCCGGACGAGCCTTCATACCGGCTGGATCGGGCCGAGGCACTGGCCGCGGCCGGCGCCTCGGACAAGGCTTTGGCCCTGGTGCAGCCGATGGTTGATGACGAGTCACTGACCTGGCCTTTGCGCGGCCGGGCCGCCAACCTGATCGGCGCGATCGAGTTTCATGCCGGCCACTTCACCCAGGCAGCAGCCGCAGCAGAGCGCAGCCTGGCTCTGGCCACCGATGAGAATGAGATGCGCACGGCCTGGGCCAAGCAGCGCGCCCTGGCCGACGATGGCTCCCGCCGATCCTTGGGCCGCGTGCTGTTTGGCGATGGCCCGGCGCGCGCCACCGACCCGGGCTTGGTGGTTTTCCTGGCCGACGAGTTTGCCCGTCTTCACCCGGAAGAGGCGTTAGGGCCCTATCTCGTGGGACGCCAACTCGCCAGCCGGGATCCCCACCTGGCGCTCGCTCCCTTGGCGCAGGCCTGTCCGCTCGATGGGCCAGGAATGGCTGTGCCGCTGGAACCGGCCTTTGCCAAGGAATGCCGGAGGCTCTACGGCGAGTCCGCGTTTCTGGCCGGCGATCTGCCGCTTGCTCGTCGAATCTACGAAGTCCTTCGAGATCAGGCAACGCTGGAATCTGATCGGCTTCGCGCCAACGACTTTCTGGAACGCATCGCTTGGCAAGCAAGGCGATAGTTAGCTGTTTCTCACGGAGAGCACAGAGGTCACATAGCCGGAGGAGGGAAGAGGAAGGGTTTTCTCCTGTGCGGTCCGAACCCTTTTCTTCTCTTCCGCTCTCAGCGTTCTCTGTACTACTAGGATGCGGAATCTTCGCGGGCCGCGAAGATTCTCGACGGTGTCGCGATAGTTGCAGGAGGTCGTGGCCGTGGTCGTGGCCGTGGCCGTGGTCGTGGCCGTGGCCGTGGCCGGAGCGATCCCTTTGGTTGCGGCCGTGAGGCTGCTCTGTGCTCTCTGTGAGAATTGGGTAACTTCTTTCCTGTCGCAAGGCCGTGCTGGCCTCGGTTACCATGTCCCCATGCCTCCACGCGCTTCTCACAGTGTCAAGCTCAAGCCGGCGGATCCCTTTGACCTGATCCGCTGGCTGGCGCGCAGTCAGAGCGATCCACGCAAGGCGGTGGCCGAGTTGGTCCAGAACTCCATTGATGCCCACGCGCGCACGGTGCGCATCGACCGCCGGCGCGTGCGGCACACGCCCGCGCTCATCATCCGGGACGATGGCGAGGGCGTTCTGCCTGAGTTGGGGCGCGAGGAGGCTCTCAGCGCGCTGGTGACCGAGATCGGGCACTCACGCAAGCGCGGGCTGTCGCCGCGTGAGCGCCACGACCAGGTGGTGGCGGGCAAGTACGGCATCGGCCTGCTGGGCTTCTGGTCGGTGGGCCGCCGCATGGACATCCGCACCCGCGTGCGTGGCTCTGAGGTGTGGCTTCTGCACCTGGTGGAGGATCAGGAAAGGGCCGAGATCCTGCGCGATCGTATGCCGCTGGAGATTGAGGAGACTTTCACCGAGATCATCGTTTCCGAGTTGCACGACTCGGCCCTGCGCATGCTGGGTGCGCGCCGGCTGACGGAATACCTGGCCGCCGAGCTGCGGGGTGCCATCCTGGCTAGCGGCGTGTCCATTGAGATCTTCGACGGTATGGCGCGCGGGCCGGTGCCCCGGCGTTTTTCCGTGGTACCCCGGCGTTTCACCGGCGAGCCTCTCGCTCTGCCGCCGGAGATTACGGTCGACGGGCATCCCCCAGTTCGGATTGAGCTCTACCTGGCCCGCGGCTTCGAACGCCCAGCGCTGGAAGTGAGCTGTGCCGGGACTCTGGTTGCCGACGACATGGGAGAGCTGCGCAACCTGGGTCTGGACCGGCCGCCCTGGATCGGACGCGAGCTGGCCGGCTTGATCGATTTCCCCGGTTTCACCGTACCGCCAGGCACGCGTAGGGGCGTGGTGCCGGACGCTGCGGCCGAGGCATTCGTGCGTGCCCTGGACGGAGTTGTGCCGTTGGTCGAGGCTGAGCTTGGGCGCTTGGAGCGCGAGCGGGGAGCCGCGGCCAGCCGGCAGGTGGTGCAGGACCTGCGGCGCGCGCTCAAGGGACTGCGCGACCGACTGCCGCAGTACGAGCTGCCTACGGTGGCGAGCAGTGAGGCCGAGCTGCGGGATGCTGCCGAGGCCGGGATCGCGCCCAGTGGCGCCGAGGCGGCTGCGGGCGACGGCGCAGGCGAAAGCCAAGACGAGGCCTCGCCGGGTCGGGATCGCACCCTGGATCTCTTTCCGCCCGGGCCGCTTGCCGGTATCAGAATCTCGCCACCCGAGATCACGCTGGCGCCCGGCCGCGAGCGCCGTGTGCTGGGAGTGGGCGTGGACGAGTCGGGCCGGCGCGTGCTGGGCGAGGTGGACATCGTCTGGAGCACGGCCTCGCCCGTGCTGTCCATCGCGGGGGCGGGCCGGCGGCCGGCGGTGCTGGCCTCGGCCGAGGCGCGGGCCGGCAGTCGCTTCTCCCTGGTCGCTGAGGGCCGGCAGGGCGAGCACCGGGCGCGGGGCGAAGCCGTCGTCGTCATCATCGAGGCCGAGGAGCCTGGCGCCGGTCTCGGCTTCGGCATTCCCGAGCCCGAGCTGGTTGACGACGCCGGTGCAAGCTGGCGCAGCCGCTTCGATGGCCGGCGCTGGCAGGTCAACGCCAGCCAAGACGACTATGTTGCCTTGCACGGCGACGGGAAGGCGCGGCTTCGCTACTTGCTGGCTTTGCTAGCCAAGGAGATCGCCCAGCGCACGCATGGCGTCCCGGGCAGCGAGGCCGCCCTGGAGAGCCTGGTCGAGATCCTTGCCCATGCCGAGCGCAACCTGCGCGGCGGGTGAGTCAACCCGTCAGTTGCAGTAGCCGACTTGAGTGGTTCCGGCGTAGATCGGCGTGGACGGATATTTGCACAGCTTGCCTGTCGGGCAATCGGCAACCGTGTAGCAGTACTTGAAACATGTGCCCCCGTTGCTGCAGTAGTACCCGGGGGTGCAATCGGCGTCCGTGGCACAAACCGCGCCGGCAATTCCGGTGCCCGACTGCTGCGGTACGCAGTCGGTGGCTCCTGGGTAGGACGTGCCCCACGAGCTACATCCGAATCCTACGGGACAGGCCAACAGTGGGTTACGAGGATTCTGGGGGGAAACTGGATCACACACGCGGGCGCACGCGGAAACCCCCGCGATCATGTTCACGGAGTCCCAATAGGTTTGGACGCAAGTCCGGGCAGAATCGACCGCTGGACAATCAGAATCTAGCTGACAGTATGTCTTGCAGACATCTCCGAAACATCCGAAGCCGCTTGCACAGGCTCCGTTTGTGCAGTCCGCGCCTTCCCCCAAGCTGCCGGACGGGTAACACTTCAGCCCGGTAGCTTGCGTGTTGGGGTAGCAGACCTGTCCGGTCGGGCAGCCGCAGGCTGGAAAGACATTGCAGGTGCCGCCAGCCGCAGGCGTTGGGCAAGACCCCGCGTCAGCACTGGGGGGGAGGCATTTGGTGCCGTTGCAGTCGGGGTGATAGCCTGCAGTTTCACAAGCTGTGTAGTCCGGTGCCGCACTCGTGCCGCAATTCGTAATGGTGGAGCACACCACCCCCGTAGCCCAGCACCCGCCAGGGAAAGTCCCTATAGGACCGCAGTAGGTCGGATACGCCGGGTTGGCACAGCCGGTCGTTCCGCCGCTCCCTCCGCCGCTGCCGCCGGTCCCTCCCGAGCGTCCGCCGCTGCCGCCGGTTCCGCCCGGTCCCCCAGTTCCTCCCGTGAACATCGGCGCGCTGTCGTCATAGCAGAAATTGCCGGCCCCATTGTTGACGCAAGTGAAACCGTCCGGGCATTCGCCTGTGTCGGAGCACTGGGTCTTGCCGCTTTGAAAATGCGGCGAGCAGCCGAGGAAGAGAACCAAGAAAATGAGATCGCCCCGTTTCATGTCAACGTCCTTGTCTTGTGTCCTAGAAGCGCCCACTCAGCGCAGCGCCAGCCATGCCCGGCCCCACGGTGGGCGCAAGAACCACTGAATTCGGCGGCGTGTCCTTGCCCGTGGCGAAGAGGATGATGGCGGTCGCGATGGCCGCGGCGCCCACGCCATAGCCGACCCACTGCAAGGTCGCGAAGGTCTCGCCGTCGCTCTTCTTGCCAGGGTCATATTTCGTCTCGACGTCAGAGAAATCCAACACGGCGAGAGCGGTGAAGACACCGCCCGCGAGCAGCCCAGCTACGCCCACCCCGCCTATCACCCAGGCCGCGGTCCTGCGACCACTGCCGGATTCCGTGGGCGGGGGCGGCACCTGCTCGGCAGTCGCGGCTGGGCCCAGCGTTGACGGAGGCGCAGTTGCGGGCGCGGGGTATTGCGCGGGGTATTGCGGAGGATACTGCGCGGGATACTGCGGGGGATATTGCGCGGGAGCGAATGGCGACGGTGGGTATGGCGCAGGACCGGCTGGCCCTTGCGGCTGGACGGGTGGCACATCGAACCGAGCCGGCGGCGTTTCTGGCATCACGGCCGGGGCCACTGGTGGCTGTGCTGGCGGCAGGGGCGCGTAGCCGCCGGGGGCTGGCATTGGCGGTGTCGGTGCCACCGGCATTGGAGGTGGCGGTGCCATCGGCAAGGCGGGCGGAACCGCAGCGCCAGCAGGGGTTGATCCACGCTGGCGTAGCTGGTCCATTTCCGCGATCCAGCCTTCAACCTCGGCGCGATCCTCGGGCGTGACATCCTTCTTCTTGACCAGGTACTCGCGCAGATTGGACAGGGCCGGATCAGGACGGCGTAGATAGTAGTAGCAGGCTCCCAGGTTGCGCACGAAGACCGGCATGCCCGGGTTGTCGACGCTCAATTGCAGGAAGACCGCCGCGGCCTCTTCGTAGTTTCCCTGTTTGTAGAGTTGAGTCGCCCTTTTCGCGTCGGCCGAACCCTTCTTGTCGAGGCCCGCCGCCGCGGCTCCCGGTTCGAGCCCCAGGAGTGCAAGGAGCATCGCGAGCACGACGAGAATTCCAATGGAAGTTCGGTTCAGTTTAGGCACCATGCGTCTTTCCCTCATCCCCGCCGATGGTACGACGCCCGCGAGAATCTGCACGACTTTTTGTGCGGCTCCTGTTCACGATGCAGCGCTCACCGATTCATGTGCAGGTCCACAGCGGTGCAATGGTAAGAACACACGACGATGTCTGGTCTGAGATTCATCAGAAAGTCTGAACAAGCACCGCTGGCCGCGGGCCCGCGCTCGCGCGTGGCTGCGTATGACCTCGGGTCGAACTCGTTCCACCTGCTGGTGGCCGAGGCGGATGGCCAAGGCGGGCTGCTCTTGCTCGAACAGGCACAGGAGATGGTGCGTCTGGGCGCGGAGTCACTTCGTGACGGCGTAATTCCCGAGGACAGCTTCGCGCGTGGTCTGGAAGCCTTGCGCAAGCTACGCAGCCTGGCTGATCAGCATAAGCCCGGGAGTACGGTGGCGGTCGCCACCAGCACCATTCGCGAGGCGCGCAACGGTGCCGAGTTCGTGAGTGCTGTGCAGCGCGAGGTAGGACTTGCGGTGGAGGTGCTCGATCCGTTCAAAGAGGCCACGCTCATCTACTGGGGGGCGCGCCAGGCGCTGGATCTGGACAAGCACAAGGTTGCCCTTTTCGATGTCGGTGGCGGCTCGATCAAGGCACTGGTGGGCGATGCCAACGAGTGTCTGTTCGCTACGTCGATGCCGATGGGTGTGCTGCGCTTGCGTGACGAGTGCCGCTTTGCTGGCAAGATGTCCCGCGCCGAAATCCTCACCGCCGAGACGCGTGTGCGGGTGCTGGTGCAGCCGGCGGTTCGGCAGATGCAGAAGGTCGGCTTCGACTTCGTCACCTTCACTTCGGGCACGGCCCTGGCGCTGGCCCGGCTGGCCAAAGGCAGCGCGGGCAGGGCCGCGCCGGTCGCGGGCAAGGCCGGGGAAGGGCTGGGTCGTCATCTCGCGCTCTCGCTCGACGATCTGAAACTGCTCGAGCAGCGTCTGGCCGACGCCAGCGAGGAAGAGCGTGCTGCCATCCCGGGGCTCAGCGCTTTGCGTGCGGACACACTTCTGCCCGGCACCGTCGTGCTGCGGACCTTGCTGGAGCTGACCGGCTATCCCGGCGCCCTGGTGTGCGAGAGCGCGCTCAAGGAAGGCCTGGTGGTGAACTACTTCGCGCACCGGGACGCGGGTTTGGCGGCGGACTTGCCGGAGGAAATCTAGTCACGGCTTCGGCATATTGAAGCGACTGGCGGGGATCTTTTCGTCGAACACCAGGCTGGTGATGCGGCCCTCTACGGTGGTGGGGCCGGCGGTCATCTTTTCTAGATACCAGGTCTTGATGCCCTTGACCGAGCGCCAGTCGCCGAACACGAGTCGGTAGGGGATGTCGCCACCGGGCGAGGGTTGCACACCGGTCTGCACAACCCGCAGATGCGTCTTTGCGTCGAAGCACAGCACGGATGGCTTGCCCAGCTTCTTCTGTAACTCCACGCATTCGAGGTCGGTGCCCGCTTCGGCTGCCGTTTGATTGGGTACTGGAACAGATCGGATCGCGAGGTAAAGGCTCGCCAGATCGGGCTCGGCGTTCCAGGCCGCGTTGATGCGAGAGTCTTCTTGCTCGGCGCCCTCCAGCTTGCGCAACCCAAAGACCGGATCCTGTGACCAGAACACGCGGCCATCCGAGCCCTGGCGAAACGTTCCCACGTCCCTCAGAGTGGATTCACTCCGGGTTTTTCCGTCGGCAGTGGCCCAGTGTTCTTCGTTGCCACTGGCCCCTTGGCCGGTCACGGTCAGTGCGCGCTTGAGGTGTACGCTGCGCAACCGTTTCCATGCCTGCAGCCCGCCGACGGCGTTGGCGTAGTCATCCAGAATGGCCTGCGCCGGCCGCAGAGGCGTCGGGCCTTCGGCCGGGGCTGCGGCCAACAGGGACAAGAGAACAGCGATCATTGCGGGTGCGATGCTTTGGCCAGGTCAAGGCCGGCGTCAAGTACGACGTCGCGGCCGGCCAAGAACCCCGCGCGCGTCTCCCACACCCGATGGTCGGGCTGCACGCCCCGACCCTCGATGGTCATGCCCTTGGGCGTTCTGAAGTCAGCCACCGGAATCTGCACCACAGCGCCGCCCGGCAATCCCTCGATGATTGAGCCCAAGGCCGCGCCCGCGGTGGTGTCCCCGACGACGAAGGCGCGCTTCGCCTCTTGCAGCCCGGCGGCGAAGATCTCTGAGGTCGAAGCGCTGCCCTCGTCGGTGAGGATGACCACCCGGCCGGCGAAGGGTTTGATGCCGAGCGAGGCGGTGGTGGCGAGCGTGTTGGAGAAATCGCGATAGACGATGGTGCCCAGGGTCAGCGGCGCGGTGCTAAGACGCGCGGCCAGGGGAATGACCATGGCGCCGATGCCACCCGGGTTACCGCGCAGGTCAATGATGATGGCCTTGGCCCCGCGAGCCCGGAATCCGTCTATGGCCTTCTGCACTTCGCCGAGCACAGGCTGCAGCAAGAATACGTTGAAGGCCAGGATGCCGACCTCGCCGCTCTGCCGGCTTGCCACTTCTGGAACCACGGGCGACATGTTGAGCACCTGAATGGCACGCGCTGGGGGTGGGTCGCGTTCCAACATGACTTCAATCGGACGATCGTTCTCGTCAAGACAGCGCAGGCTCACTCGACTTCCCACCGGGCCAGCCAGACGACGCGCCGCCAATTGGCGCAGGCGAAAGCGCTCTTCCACCGGTCGCAGCGCCCGGCCTGAGGGCGGCAGTGAGGCCAGGGCACGGCCACCGATGTGGGTGACCAGAAAACCGGGCCGCAGGCCGGCGCCCGCGGCCGAGGAGCCGGGGCGCACGCGGGTGATGGTCGGCTTGCCCTCGATGATGCGGACGAGCAGCCCGGGATCGCCGTAGTCGTCGCCTGCCTCGCGAATGGCATCGGCGGCAGCGGTTCTGGCCTGCGGGGACGCAATCTCGTCGGGCGGCGGTCCCGGTTCCTCGCCCGGGCCATGCACCTGTAAGTGCGATTGACCGAGCAGCCCGAGCATCTCATTGAGCAGCCGGTAGAACGTCGGCTCATCAGGTGCGGCCAACGCGAGGGGCTGGTACTTTCGGCGCAAGCCATCCCAGTCCAGGCCGCCCAGCGTCTTGTCGAAGTGCTTGTCGCGCACGGCAGTCCAGGCGCCCGTGAAGATCGCCTCGCGGATCTGATTGCGCGGCGAGCCCGGGTGCCAAGCTTGGCTTCCTGAGCCGCCGTCAGCGCCCAGCGGGACAAAGGCAGGCGGCTGCATGGCGGTGGGGGCATCCGGTCCGGGTGTGGCGGTCGGCGGCTGCGGGGCAGGCGCGCGGCCCGCGCAGGCGAGGAGGGACAGCGCGAAAAGGGGAGCGACACGACGAAGGAGGGTCAACACGTTTTCCAGTCTAGCCTTGCTCCCGTATAGAATCCCCTTCCTTCGGATGAATTGGCTGTGAACTCCCATCGCACAATTTCCAGGCTCGGCTGGCCAGCCCTGGCGGCCCTAGTCGCCATGCTGCCCTACGCTGGGCTGGCGCTTGGGATAAGCGATCTTTACTACGACGACCACCTGCGCTTCGACGTGCCCATGACCGGCCTCATCAACCAGGCGCTACGCAGCGGGCACCTGCCGCTCTGGAACCCCTACGTGGGAGTGGGCGCTCCGTTGATCACCGACGTCAGCGCACTGCCGGTTTACCCTGCCCGGATTCTGGGCTGCGCGCTGCCGGCAGGACAGGCATTGGGCCTGCTCTTGCTCATCCAGCTTGGCGTGCTCGCGGCGGGCGCAACCGTACTGTTGCGCGAGTTGGGTGCGCTGTCCGTGCTGGCTGCCGGGGCTGGGGCTGCGCTTGCCCTGGCCGGACCTGCGCCCTCATGGCTGACCAGCCCAGCGTACCTTACCTCGCTGTCGTTTTTCCCTTGGACGTTGTTGTTTGCCAGACGTCTGGGTCGTGGCGAGAGTATGGCGCTCATCGGGCTGGGGGTGAGCATCGGTCTGGCCACGTTGGGCGGCGATGTGCCGGGCACCCTCTTTGCCACGGGAGCGGGGTTGCTCGTGTGGTGGGGGGCATGTCGTGAGCGACGGCGCGCAGACATTGCGTTGCGTGCCGATCTGGTACGCCTGAGCGGCGCTGGCGGCCTGGCCCTGGTCATTGGCGCTGGAAGCTGGGTGCCACTCTGTTGGTTTTTGCAGAGGTCAGCGCGTGGCAGCGGTATTACTTCCATGGAAGCCGGCCAATGGTCGCTCTCTCCGGCGGACTTGCTAGGGCTCTTCTTGCCCAATCCACGCGGCTTGCCCCTGCCCGAGTTCACCTTCTGGCCCTTTCGCACCATGAGCCGGGAACGGCTCTTTGTTCACAGTCTCTACGTCGGCGCCACCGTGGCCGGGTTCGGGCTATGGGGGTTCTGGCGCGAGCGCAAGGACGCTTTCGTGCGCTGGGCGGCGGTGGCGGCAATCGTGCTCTACCTTCTGGCGACCGGCGCCGAGACGCCCCTGTGGGGCGTGACCCACGGGATATTCACCTACTTCCGCTATCCCTCGAAGCTGGCCCCCTACGCAGTCATTCTCATCGGCGTGGTCGGTGCGCTGACCCTGTCGCGTGCCATCGCTGACTTGCGACGGTTGGCCCAGGTGGCGGGCACGGTGGCGGGGTTCTGCACCCTCGGCGCTCTGCTGGGGCCAGCAATCCAGGGTCCTCTCGCTCGCGCCGCGGGTGCACCCGGCAGTATTGTGCAACAGGCGGGCGAGACACTGCGACGCGACGGGGCGCGCGCTGCTGCGTTTGCGGCGGCGGTGGTCGTGCTGTGCTGGCTGGTGGGAAGAAAACGCGTTGGCGTCCGAATGCTGCCGGCCCTGCTCGGCGGCCTGCTCGCGCTTGATTCTTCGCTGGCTGGGCTGGACTTGCACTGGACCGCTTCTCCCGCCGCGACATCTCGGCCTGACTGGGTGCCCGAGGTGCGCCCCTGGGGGGCGCGCGTCCTGCGCAGCCAGGTGATTGACCAGAATCGCCTTGGGCTCGACGGCGCGGCCTATCGCGCTGAGTACCAGCGTAAACTTGCCGAGCTTCTGCCCAATTCCAACCTCGATCATCACATGGGCGTACTCTTCGGCTACGGACTGGAGTTGGCGGACCCGGCCCAGCGAATCGCCACATTGTATGACGTTGACGGCGTAGTGCTGGCTGAGGCCACGGGTTGCGATATTGCCATGGCGCCGAGCAGCCGCCGCTTGCGCTGGGCCGTGCAGGGGATGGCCTCGGGACGACTCACCCTGACCACTCGGTTGCCCGACGCTGCGGTGATGTCGGTGACCCACAAGTTGCCGCGCGCCTTTCTCACCACAGGTGCGCGCATCGTCGCACCGGGCAGTGAACCGGCTGCACTGGCCGCTGCCGAGGATCGGCCCGCAGTCATCGTGACAGCCGGCGAAGTGCTGGTGCGGGGTCGGCGCGCGCCTATGGCCGTGCCCGCTGGGGACGTCCTGCTCGATGGGCCAGGCGGGATCGTCGAGGTCAGGCCCGCTGCGTGGCAGCCTGAACGCGTGCGTTTCGATCTGGTCGCGCCCGGCCCCCGGCTCTTCGTGCTGCTGGATGCGTTTGCTGACGGCTGGCGCGCTTGGCTGGATGGGGCCGAGGTGCCCATCCTGCGGGCGAACTCAGTCGGACGCGGCGTGATCGTGTCCGCAGGCACGCACACGCTCGAGATGCGCTTCCAACCCTTGGCGCTCACCCTGTCGCCATGGGTTTCGTGGCTGTCGCTCCTGACCGTTGCGATGGCCGCCGCGTTTGGGCGTCTCCGCCGGCGCGGCTAGCGCGCTCCGAAGATCGCCGTGCCCACCCGCACCAGGGTTGCGCCCTCGGCCACCGCGACTTCCAGGTCGTGGCTCATGCCCATGGACAGCTCGGCAAGCTGGACGTTGGGCTGGCTGATGGCTGCCTGCTCGTCGCGCAAACGGCGCAGGGCCGCGAAAATCGGCCGCGACTCCTCGGGATTGTCGCTGAAAGGGGGCATGACCATCAGTCCGGTGCAGCGCAAGTGGGTCAGCCGGGCAAAGCTGGCCAGCAGCTCGGCGAGTGCCGCTGGCGCCACGCCGTGCTTCTGCGCCTCGCCGGCCAGGTTGACCTGGATGAGGCAGTCCTGCGGCGCTGATGGCTGCAGCGTGGCCACGCGCCGCTCGATCTCGGCCAGCACGTCTTCCGCTTCGATCGAATGAATCAGCGCTACCCTGCCGGCCACGTATTTCACTTTGTTGGTTTGCAGCGGGCCAATGAAGTGCCAGAGCGGCTGTGGCAAATCGGAGACTTGGGCACCGGTCTCGACCTCGAAGCGCTTGTCGCGGAATTCCTGCCCGTAGCTCTCGCCAAAATCCCGCTGGCCAGCGGCAAGCGCAGCCAGAATGTCGGCCGCTGCCACGGTCTTGCTGACTGCCACCAGGCGCGCGCTGCCCGCGGCCCGACCCGCGGCGGCCTCGGCTTGTGCGATGCGGGCGCGCACGTCGGCTAGGTTGGCGGCGATGGCTTGCGCGCGATTCACTGGGCGTTTCCTCCAAAAGCCGGCGGCGGGTAGCGGGGCAGGGCCTCCAGTGCGCGCAGGTCCGCTATTACCTCGGCCAGCGGCAACCCGACCACGTTGGAGAACGACCCGTGCACCTCGATGGCGAATGCTCCTGCGATGCCCTGGATGGCGTAGGCGCCGGCCTTGCCCTGCCATTCGTCGCAATCGAGATAGGCGCGCAACTCGGCCGGGTCGAGCGAGCGAAAAGTCACGCCGGTGCTGACCACACGTTCAACCATGCGGCCGGCAAAGTGCGCGCGATACGCGGTCATCACCTCGTGGCGCCGGCCTGCCAGCCGGCGCAGCATGGCCGCGGCCTCCTCCTGGTTGGCCGGTTTGCCCAGGATGTCGTCATCCAGCACGACCACCGTGTCCGCGGTCAAGACCGGCAGTGCTGGCGAGCCCAGTCTGGCGAGCGCCGCAGCGGCCTTCTCCGCCGCCAGGCGCTGGGCGTAGGCGCGCGGCCTTTCGCCCGGCGTCGGCGTCTCGTCAACCTCTACCGGCTCGATCCGCAGCAGCAAACCCAGACGTTCTAGCAGCTCACGTCGGCGCGGCGACGCAGAGGCCAGAATGAGATCGGGCGTAGGTTTCATGGTCAGCGAGTATATAGTGGCCGGTGCGGAAGATGCGTGGTCTGTGTTGCAGCTACGCGCGCCGGCGCAGGACCACCAAGGCCAACGCGAGGGATAGGATGGACAGGAGCGCGCCTGGAATCAGCAAGGTGGAGTGAAAATGGAAGATGATCTCCTGCTTGCCGGCGGGAATGGGCACGGCTCGCATCCAGGCGTTGGCGGGCAGGCAGGGAATTTCCCGCCCGCCCACCTGCGCCGTCCAACCCGGGTAGTAGGCCTCGCCCAGAATCAGCAGTGCGGGGTGCGTGGCCTCGACCTGGACGGTGATCATCTCGGGGGCGAAGCGAGAAACACGGGCGCTTCCCTGGAATCCCTGCACGGGGTTGGCCGGCAGTGACGGAACATCCTCCTCCACCAGGGCGACTTGGCGCAGATCGGGACTGCGCAGCACGGCCCGCAGCACCTGCACAAAGTCCCCGGGAACGACCTGCGCAGCCCCCACCACTTGTGCGCGCGGGGCCACGGTCACGGCCTGGGCCAGGCGAAGGGTTTGGGGATCCAGTCCCAACACCAGTGAGGTGTCGGGCAGCGGGAACGGGCTGCGATACACATTGGCGGCGGGGAAGGCGACTGCGGTGGTTGGGACCTCCAATCCCGCTGCCTGGTGGACATAGCTCCAAGTCCGCTCCAGCCACAGGCCGCTGTAGCCCGAGAACGTGCTCCATCCGAGGCGCATTCCGGCGTTTTCTCGGGCAAAGGGAAAAGGCAGCGACACGCGCGGCGGGGACTGGCCTTGCTGCAGCAGGCCCTGGTGCGCCAGGATTTCGGCCACCGGGCGCTCGGCCGGGTATTCCCGCCGTGTGACCAGCGTGCCGTAGCTGACGTGGGTGCCCAGGCCAAGTTCGAACAGGGTCAGGCCAGCCAGGGCGACGGCGAGGGTCGTGCGTACCGACGGCCGCAGGGCCTGCCGGTCCAACCACAAGAAGCAGAGCAGGCCCAGAGCCAGAGGTGGGGCAACCCGGGCTGCCGGATTCATCACCTGGCGAGCCGTCGGATGGATCAGCGCAACCAAGGCCGCCAGGCACGACAGGACGAGGACCAGGATACGCCCGCGGCGCGCTGCCTGCGCCTGCTCCAGCAGCAGACCAGCCAGCAGCAACAGCGCAACCACCGTCCACATCCCAAAGCGGCCATGCACGCGGAGGAGGGACAGGCCGGGCAGCAGGTGAACTGCGGCTCCAAGCAGGGGTGTGGCCGTGCCCAGGGCCAGCACGGTGGCAAATACGGCCAGGGCGGTCAGCGCGCGGGCGTTGCGATCCCGCCGCACCAGCATCCCGCCCACGCCCAGCGCAACCACCGCGCTTCCCGAGAAAAGGTGGTCGCTCCAGTTGCCCACCGGTACGGGAAACAGCAGCGACGCCAGCCCTTCCGAACCCAAGGACCAGGCGCCCGCCAGTTTCAGGCTGCGCGCCTGTCGGTTGCCTTGGGTGACAAGTTCGAGGAAAGGCAGGTACTGGGCCGCGGCCAGCAGGGATGCCCAGGCATGCGCAGCCAGCCATGCCAGCAGCGGCGTGGCCCATAACCGCAGCGACTGTGGCCAGCTGCGCAACTGTGGCCAGCCGCGCGCCATTAGGAACACCGCCACTCCCACCGCCTGCATCCAGAAGAGCTGCGGATGGGTGCCGAGAAGCTGCAGGGCCAGCAGCAAGGCCAGGCCGGTCAGCCGACGCAGAGAAGGCTGGTCCTGCAGGCGCATGGCCAGACGCAGGACCAGCGGTAGGTAGGCGATCCCCTGGAACCACAGCACCTGTCCGGAAGCAAGCGGAGCCGACACGGCGCCACAGGCCACGAAGGCCAGCGCAACGGCTGCGGCCACAATTCGGCCCATGCCCAGCGCGCGGGCCAGCAGGGCCATGCCCGCGCACAGCAGGCCGGCGTGGAGCAACAGCAAGACCGCCGCGCCCGATTCCGGGGCCAGCGCCAGGTACAGCAGGTGGGGCGGGTAGAGGAACGCTGTCTCCACGTCGGCCAGGAAGGGCCGGCCCAAAGCCACATGCGGGTTCCACAGCGGCAAGCGCCCGGCCCGCAAGGCGCCGTAGAGATATTCGCGATTGAAGACATGGAACCGAGTCCAGTCTTCGCTGGCAAGAAACCTGCCCGGCGGCAGATGCAACAGGCCGGCCAGCAGGGCTCCTAGCGCGGCCAGCAGAATCAGGCCCTTGCGCGAAAGGCCCTGCGGCGCATCAGATGCGAAGGCCGAAGCACGCCCCGCTGCGGGGGCGGGGTCTGCGGGTGGGGGCGATGTTGAGGGCGACTTGGGCACGGAAAGATCTCGCCAGTCAGTCTACCTCGGGCGGCCCCAGGTTGACCCAGGAGCCTGCCACCATGGCGACGGCAACCAGCGCGGTGCCCAGCACGTACTTGTACGGCGAGAGCAAGGCGAGCGGTGCTGGCCAGGGCAAGGCGAATCGATCGGGCACGGTGGCCAGCGCCAGGCCCAGCACGGCTGTCACTTGCGATGTCGTACCCAACCAGCCTGCGGTCTGCTGCTTCCAGCGTGCGTGGCGTGCTGCGACCACGAAGCCGGCCGGCAACAGCCAGGTGGCGTTCATGGCCCAGGTCAGCGGCGCGGACAGCAGGACCACGCACCATCCGGTTTGCCACCAGGCCAGATCCTCGACGGCAAATCGTTTGCTATGGGAACCCTGAAAGGGTTCCCAAACCCTCCCGCGATGGTGCGCCGCCGGCGAAGCCGGCGGGCTCCCCACGCGACTGCTATGGGAACCCTGAAAGGGTTCCCAAACTCTCCCGCGATGGTGCGCCACGCGCGGCGCTGGCTCAGCCGGCGGGCTCCCCACGCGACTGCTATGGGAACCCTGAAAGGGTTCCCAAACCCTCCCGCGATGGTGCGCCACGCGCGGCGCTGGCTCAGCCGGCGGGCTCCCCACGCGCCTGGGTTCATCAGCCCGGGGCCGACGGCAGGCCAAGACCAGACCGGACAGCGCCGTCCAAAAAACCAAGGACAGGGTGCCCGGGTGTGCCGGCGCTTCGCCACCCACCGCCCACACCAACGAGCCGCGCGCGTCGAACTCCAGGCCGAACCGGCGGTAGAGGCGTCCCTGCTTGCTGGCAAGCTGGGGCGGCAGCCCGGCCAGTACCCTGCGCATGGTTTCGCGTGGCAATACATCGGACTTGGGAGGATCGTCGCCGTGGCGGGCCAGCCGCAGAGCCACCGTGTCTAGGTACTCATGGGCGACGGCCGGTGCCACCAGGCTAGAGAGGCCGACGGCCAGCGCCAGGGCTGCCAGCGCGCTGCCCGCGACGGCCCACTGACGGCGCAGCAGCAGAAAGGGCAGGGCCAGCAGGGTGTGGGGCTTGAAGACGATGGCCAGGGCCCACAGGATCCCGGCAAGCCACCGCGCTTGGGTACGGCTGGCCCACAGCGCGCCCAGCAGCAGGACCAGGACCACCACATCGATTTGTCCCCGTTCCAAGCTGAGCAAGAGCGGCCAGCAGACGGCGAGCCCCAGCGCAACCAGCGCAACGGCCCGGGTGCGCAGGGGGACGCCCGCCAGGCGTGCGCCCAAGACCACGGCCCCGCTCGCCAGCCCCAGCAGCAGCGCGGTCCACAACAGCTTGGCCGCAGCGTAGGGAAGCATGGCCAGCCCCAGGAAGGGCAGCAGCGACGGCGGCGGGTACAGGAAACGGGAAAAGGTGGTGAAACACAGTCCGTCCCAGATCGGGGGCTGGTGGCCAACCTGGTTGGTGTATGGGGATAGCCCGGCTAGCGCGGCCTCGGCGGCGGTGTAGTAGGCTGAAAAATCCACCTGCAGGCCGTAGCGGGCGAAGCCCAGCGCCAGGATCGCCAGCCGCAACAGGGCCGCGGCCAGGGCCAGAAGAAGAAGTGCGCGCAGCGCCAGGGGGGAACGTGTCATCAGCCGCACATCATCGCCTGAACGCCAGCAAAGATGTGTCTCAAAACTCGCCGCAACTTGGGACGGGTCCGTCCGATAAGGCAGGCGATGCCTTCTTCGCGCATTTGCTCTCTGGCGCTGCTTGCCTGTGCCGCGTGCTCCCCGAATACTGACCTGGCAGCGGAACGGCATGCGCCCAGCACGCCGACTGGCGGCGTGACCACAGCCAGTGACGCCGGTGCAGTTTTCGGCCTGCCCGAGCTGGTCGACCCGCCTGCCGGTGCCGTGCAGGTACCTACAAACCTGGCGAGAATCGTTCTTCGTTTCTTCGGCCCGTTGCAGGTTCCCGAGTCCATTGCGCCGCTCAATCTCCGCGCTAGTGACGGCACCCAGGTGGCGCTCGCTCTGGGAGATACCGTTCTCTGCAGTGGCACCTGCTATGCGGCCATCCCGACAGGTACTCTGGCGGCAGCCACATCCTACGCTGTCGAGGTCGTCGCCGATGCCTTGCACTTGCAGGGCGGCAAGCCGGTTCCTGCCGGCCAGGTGGGATCGTTCACCACGGCTGACGCTCCAGATGAATACGCTCCTTTGGTGAGCGGTTTCGCGCTGACCATCGCCGAGGGGTGTGTGCACGCGCAGTTCATGACTGACGAGGCGGCGTGGCCCGCGATCATCATCACCGCCGGCGTAGAGGGGGCCAGCCTGGATCTGGGCGCGATTGGCACCGAATTCGACTTCTTGACCCACCTTCCAGATCTGCCGTTCGACGTGGACGCCCAGGCCGTCGCGCGGGCCGTGGATCGCGCTGGCAACAGCGCGGATTCTTCCGTGCTCGCGCTGCATTTGCCGCCCAAGACTCCCCGGCTGGTCATCACCGAGGTGCTGGCGAACCCCGCTGGCTCCGAGTACACGCAAGAGTTCGTCGAATTGAACAACCTGGAAAGCGAGCCAGTGTCGCTGGCCGGCATGCTCATCGAAGACAAGACCGGCAGCGATGTCTTGCCGGACCTGGCAGTCCCGGCCGGCGGCTTTGCGCTGGTAGTGGCAGCCAACTTCGTCCCGGATGACGGCAAGGATCCGGTGCCGCGGGATGGCACGGTGATCGTGCGTGTGTCAGGCCGCATAGGAGCTGATGGCCTGTCAAACGATGGCGAACCGGTCAGGCTGGTCAGCGGCGACGGCGCGGTGGTGAGCCAGTACGGCGGCTGGGTCAACGTGAGCGCCACGGCCTGGAACGGCATGAGCGTACATCGGGTCTCAGTCGACGCCTGTGATCAGCCGAGTGCTTGGACCAACAGTCCCGAGATGCCGACTCCAGGCTGGTAGCGCGCTCATCGCACGAGCCGTCGCCCGCCCGACTTCGCTCGTCACAGCGCGGTGCGTCTGCGAAGCGGCGATTTTGGCGGCCTCAAGCGGGGCATTTGCGAACGAAAAGTGCTACAAAGCCAGCATGTCCGGTCACAACAGATGGTCGAAGATCAAGCACAAGAAAGAGGCTTCCGACTCCAAGAAGTCGAAGGTCTGGACCAAGGTCATCAAGGAGATCACTATCTCGGCCAGACTTGGCGGTGGTGATATCAACGGCAATCCCCGCTTGCGCTCGGCGGTGGACAAGGCGCGCGGCCAGAACATGCCCAACGACACCATTGACCGCGCCATCAAGAAGGGCACGGGCGAGTTGGAAGGCGTGAACTACGAAGAGTTCACCTACGAAGTCTTTGGCCCGGGCGGCGTGGCCATTTTGGCCGAGATCATGACCGACAACCGCAACCGGACCACCGGCGAGATTCGCAACCTGCTCACCAAGGCCAATGGCAACCTGGCAGGCTCGGGCTCGGTGGCCTGGATGTTCAAAAAGCAAGGCGTGATCGTGTACGAAAAGGCCCATGTCGACGAGAATAAGCTAACCGACGCGGGCATCGAGTTGGGTGCCGATGACGTGCGCAGCGAGGATGAGGTGTTCACTGTCATCACCGAGCCCAAGGAATTCGAGCGCATCCGCGACGGCCTGAAAAAAGCCGGCATGCCTGCCCCGGCCTCTGCCGAAGTGACCATGGTGCCACAGAACAAGACACACCTGGCGGGCAAGGAAGCCGAATCCGCGCTCAAGCTGCTCGACATCCTGGAAGACCACGATGACGTCCAGAACGTGTACTCGAATCTGGATGTGGACGAGGCCACGCTGGCCAACATGTCCTAGCAGAATCCGGCCGCACGCATGTCCGTAGCAGGCCGCACGCGCATCCTGGGCATCGACCCGGGAACCCTGCGTCTCGGCTACGGTGTCGTCGACCGCATCGGCAATGCGAAGTTGTCCTACGTCGAGTGCGGCGTGATATCCGCGCCGCCCAGGCAGCCGCGCAACCAGCGTCTGTTGACTATTGGCCGCGGCCTGTGCGAGCTGCTCGACGAGCTGGCGCCCGACGAAGTGGCGATGGAGCAGGCGTTCTACGGCAAGAACGTGCAGGCCACCCTGGCGTTGGGCGAGGCGCGTGGCGTGGCCCTGTTCGTGGCCGGTGACCGCGGGCTGCCGGTGGTCGGCTATGCCCCGGCACGGGTGAAGCGCACGATTGTTGGCCATGGCCGCGCGAGCAAGGCCCAGGTTGCCTTCCTCGTGCGTGCTCTCTTGACCATGCGCCGCGCACCCGAGGCTGACGCGGCCGACGCCCTGGCCATCGCGATCTGCCACGCCCGCCTGGGGGGTGCGAACTTGCGGCTGTAGCGTGCCCTTGGCCCCGGATGTGGTCGTTGTACTCTCGCAGGCCTTCCAGGCTGACCTGATAGTAGACCGGCCGACGAAGCGCGACGATCTCCGCGAGCTGCTGCTCGGGCACCGGGTTGCCCAGGATCGAAATCGGACAGCCGCTGGCCGCTGCCGCACGATACACAGGCAGAAAGTGCGGATAGAGGAACGGGTTACCGCCGGTCAAACAGAACTGGCCGCTCACCCGGCGCGCGCGGCAGAAGCCCAGGAAATCGTCGAGGATCCGTTCCGCATCGGCCAGGCCCAGGGCTTGGCGTGAAGATCGATCGTAGCAGTGCAGACAGCAAAGCTCGCAGGCATTGGTCAAGTGCCACTGCAAAGTGAACGAGGACGCCTTGCGTCCGAAGAGCCGGCCATCACGGAGCATGCTGCGGTTACTCTACACGAGCTGCGAGAGCGATTCCGTCTCGCCAGCCCCGCGCCGCTGAGAACACAGAGGCGAGAGGGGAGGGCGCAGAGGATTTCGAGACAGGGATTGTCTCGCGAAACTAGCCACAGCAGCCCAGGTAGGGGTAGGCTCCTGAAGGTGCCGCCCTCTTTACTGCTCGCCTCACGTTTCTGCGCAAGCAGCGACGATTTTCTCGGAACACCCGAACATCACGGCGTTTTCTCGGACTCTGCGGCCTCCCCGCCAACCTTTGTGTTCTCACCGGTGGGTGGCTGTCGAGATGAATCACCTCACGCCGTTTGGTCGCAGCCGTCAGGCTTCCGATGATTGCTTCGCTGCGCGGCACCCTGCTTGAGAAGAACCCCGACACCGTGGTGATCGAGGCCGCCGGGGTGGGCTATGCCGTGACGGTCACCGCAGCCGCCCAGCGCGCGCTGCCCGCCCCGGGCGCCGAGGCGCGCTTGTTCATCCACACCCACGCGGTACAAGACGGTCCCCTGCAGCTTTACGGATTCGCTGATCACGAAGAGCGCCGCGTGTTCGAGACATTGCTCACCGTGCAGGGGGTTGGTCCCAAGGTCGCGGTTGCCATCCTGTCTGGCTTTCCCGTCGGGGACCTTGTCCGCGCCATCCGCGCGGCTGACCTGGCCACCCTGACCAGGATTCGCGGCGTGGGGCGCAAGACCGCCGAGCGCTTGGCAGTCGAACTGCGCGACAGGATCGGAGTGCCGGCGGGCGCGGGCCGCGAGCCGTCCGGGTTCTTCCCGCTGCCGGGGATCGTGCCCGCTGGCCGGCGGGGCGAGGTTTTCGGCGCCCTGCAGGCGCTGGGCTATCGGGTGAACGAGTTCGAGGCCATCCTGTCGGCGCTCGACGAGAGCAAGCCAACGCCTGACCTCATCAAAGAGGCGCTGGCGGTCATGAGGAGGAAGTGATGGCGCGCAAGCGACACGACGATGGACCCGCTCCCGCCGACGGCGAGCCCGAGTCACGCGTGGTCTCGCCCGAAGCGGATTCGCCCAAGGAGAAGGCGATGGACGTGGCGTTGAGGCCGACGTCGTTCTCCGAGTTCGTCGGGCAGCGCAAGGTAGCCGAGAACCTGGAGGTCTACGTGGCCGCGGCCAAGAAGCGCGGCGGGACCTTGGACCACGTGCTGCTTTCGGGCCCTCCGGGCCTGGGCAAGACCACCTTGGCGCACCTCTTGGCCTACGAAATGGGCACCCAGGCGCGCGTGACCTCAGGGCCGGCGCTGGAGCGCAAGGGCGACCTGGCCGGTATCCTCACCTCGCTAGGCCGCGGCGACGTGCTGTTTGTCGATGAGATCCATCGGCTGCAGCCGATCATCGAAGAGAGTCTCTATCCGGCAATGGAGGACTTCAAGATCGAGATCGTGACCGGAGTGGGGGCCGGCGCTGCTGCCATCACCGTCCCCATCGAGCGCTTCACTCTGGTGGGCGCCACCACGCGCACGGGCCAGCTCACCTCGCCACTGCTTTCGCGCTTTGGCATCGTCGAACGACTTGATTTCTACGCGCCCGCTGAGCTGACCACCATCGTCAAACGCTCAGCCGGCATCCTGGGCATTCGTCTCGACGAGGACGGCGCGCTCGAAATCGGCCGTCGTGCGCGCGGCACGCCTCGCATTGCCAACAAACTGCTCAACCGGGTGCGCGACTTTGCCGAAGTGCGCGGCGATGGCCGGGTAACACGCGAGGCGGCCGACTATGCCCTTCGCCGTTTGGGTGTGGACGAGCTGGGACTGGACGAGGGCGACCGCCGGCTCCTGCGCGCCATCATGGAACGATTTGACGGCGGCCCGGCCGGCATCGAGTCCTTGGCTGCGGCCTTGGCTGAAGATCGGGACACCTTGGAGTACGTGCATGAGCCCTATCTCATCCAGCAGGGCTTCCTGGTGCGCACACCGCGCGGTCGTCAGGCCACTCGCCAAGCCTACGAGCACATGAAAATCCCGCTGCCATCGACTGGGCGCAGCAGTCCGAGCGGGCAGGGCAGTCTCTTCTGACGATGACTCCTTAAGATCTTCGCAAAACAAGGCGATTGAACTTCAAGATGAAGTTCGTCGTCTTTACGGCTGCGGCTCTGCTGCCGGTTTGGGCTTTGCCTGGCATGGCTCGGGCCGATGTCGCACAGACGCTGCGCGAGACGGTGGTCAATGTGGAAGCGCCGGTCGCGATTCCGCTCAGTGAACCACTGCGTGACCGTTTTGGGGTTGGCACCATGCCGGCGCTTTCCGCGAGCCTGCCAGTGGGACGTTGGATCCTGCTGGGGCTGCGCCTGCGCGGTGGCTTTCTTTCCAACGGTCCTGCACCTGCGGATCGCGCAGTTCGGGATCCGGGAATGGGCGGTCTGCTTGCGCTGTCCGCCATCGGTAGATTTCGGCCGCTGGCAGGGCGCCAGCCTGATTCGCGCAGCACCGGTCCCTGGATCGAGCTTGGGGTAGGGCCGGGCCTGACCGGGACTCTTCTGCGCGCGGAGGGCGAAGCAGCGGTGGGCTGGAATTTTCGATGGCGAGAATGGATCTTCGGGCCCTCGGCGCGCTACCTACATGTGCTACAGCCAGCAAGCCAGCTCGACAGCTCAGACGCCCAGGTGGCCTTGCTCGGCGTCGAGATCGTGATGCACGATTCGCACCGGCCCGCGTCGATCGAGGTTCCGGTCGCGGTTGCCGTGGCCCCCGTGGCCGAGCCCAAGGTTCTCGATCGTGACGGCGATGGAATTCCTGACGACGTGGACAAGTGTCCCAATGAGCCCGAGGACTTCGACGGTTTCGAGGACGAGGACGGGTGCCCGGATCCCGACAACGACAAGGACGGAATCCCCGATGTCGCGGACGCTTGTCCGAACGAACCGGAGACGGTCAACGGCGTCGACGACCAAGATGGCTGCCCGGACGAAGCGCCTATCGTGGTCAAGCAAGACCGCATTCTGCTGACTGAGCACGTGCTCTTCGACACCAACCGGGCTCGGGTGCGAACCGCGGGCCGGCCCGCACTGGCGGCAGTGTTGAATCTCTGGAAGCAACATCCCGAGTGGGACCACCTGGTCATTGAAGGCCACGCGGATCGCCGCGGCCCGGATCCGTTCAACGATTGGCTCAGCCACGAACGGGCTCAGCGGGCGCGCAAGGTTCTCATCGAGATGGGCTTCCCCTCGGAAAAGCTTGCCGTCGCTGGATTCGGGCGCAGGCAGTTGCGCGTGCCGGGGAGCGACGAAGAAGCCGATCGACAAAACCGCCGAGTCGAATTCGCCATCATCAAGAAGGTCGAAGAGCGCGCGAAGGGTGCGGATCCCACCCAACCGCCCCGGCACGCACAAGCCGGAGGGCTGCAGCCATGAGAGCGCGATTGTTGCTTGCGGTTGTGGCGTTGCTCGCGCTGCCAGCGTGTTTGGATCCCATCGTGGGAACCCAATGCGCCAGGGGATATTCACCCTGTGGCAGCAAGTGCGTGCCGGCCGGGTCTTGTGCCCTCCGCGATGCCGGGCAAGCGGCGGACGGCGAGGAACCAAGCGACGCGGAGATAGCGAATTCGGGCGACGACGGCGGCACGCCAGCGGTCGAAGTCGACGGCGCTTCCGTGGCAGACGACACAGACGTAGATTCCGGCCTGGGAGGGGACGACGCACTCACGGTAGACGACGCAATCACCGTGGACGGCACAGTCGCGGTAGACGACGCAATCACCGAAGACGGGGGTAGGAATGATTCCTCGTTGCTCTGTGTCGGCTGTGTGGACGCCGTGGATACCGACGCCAGCGCAAGCGACGAGACCGGCGCCTTGCTTGGCGCGGATGCCGGGGATAGCTCCGGTGACGAAACTGGCGTATTGCTGGCCAGCGATGGCGGGGCTGACGACGCCGGCGGCGAAAGCGCGACCATGGCGGATGCGAGCGAAGCCACGGGAGACGTGGCTTTGCCAGATACTGGCCCGCTTCAGTGTCCGGGGCAGCTTGCCGCTTGCGACGATCAGTGTGTGAATCTGTTTACCGACCCCGAGAACTGTGGCGGCTGCAGCACCATGTGTTCATCTGGCGTGTGCATCAACGGCGGATGTCTGATCTGCTCGTCGATAGAAACCGTTTGCGGACAACAATGCACAAACACCGCGTCCGATCCCGACAACTGCGGGAGTTGCGGTGTCCCTTGTGCCAGCGGTTTGTGCAGCAACAGTCACTGCGAGGACTGGGGCACAGGACGAGTGATCGTCATTGGCCATGACTACCTGAAGAACCGGACGGCGATGAATCGAATTCTGGGCAACGCGGTCTTCCTCTGGCCCATCAACCCAGTCCGCTTGCTGACGTACAAGCTCGCCGCCAACCCGCGCGCCATCACAGGGGCGGACGGAGCCATCGCGCAAGTGGCCCTGGCGCAAGGCCGTCAGGTGCAAAGGACCGATCTGGTGGACGGGGACGTGGCCACGCAACTCGCCGCGGCCGATGTGTTTCTGATCTATGGGCAGGAGCTGGCCAGCGACACCACCCTCAACCAGTTGGGACAGGACTGGGCAAGCGCCATGAGCGCCTTCGTCAACCGCGGCGGGACAGTGATTGTCTTGGACGGCCTCTACCCTGGCAACGCCGGCACAGTTCAGATCATTTCTCAGGCAGGGCTGTTCGCTATTCAACAAAAGGCGTCGGTAACCAACGCCGTGTGCACTGTGGTCGCACGCGGCGATGCGCTGGCGAACGGGCTGCTCAAGAACTACCTTTGCGAGCCGAATAGCGTCAGCTTCAAGACGACCGAGGCCCCGTCTGCATTTACCTCCGTGGTGGAATCAGGGGGCGTGTACGTGGTCGTCCACAAGCTCTTCTGACCCCACCCTCCTACTTCTTCTGGAAGACGCGCACGTAGTCGATCTCGTAGCGAGCAGGGAAGGTGGTTGCGGAAGGATCGCCGCCGTTCTGGCCACCGATGGCCAGATTGACGATGATGTATTGATTCTTTTTGAAAGGGGACGTGCCGTCGGGGTTGACCGCCGTGGCAAGCGACGTGGTGTTCATTTGGTATTCGTCCACGGTGAGCACGATGTTCTGATCGTCCCAGTCCATGCGCCAGACGTGGAACTTGCTCGACCACTGCGGGTCGCCAAGGCTGGTGATGGCCTTGGCCGACGAGTCCCACTGGGCCACCCAGCGGGTGCTGGTGCCCCAGGCCACGTTGGCCAGGATGTTGCCATTGTAGTACTCCATGATGTCGATCTCGCCGCCACTGGGCCATTCGCCGCTGGCTCCGACCGTCCAGAACGCGGGCCACATGCCCTTGTCCGTGTCGATGCGTGCGCGCATTTCAAAGCGGCCGTAGAGGAAAGTGTGCAGCCCCGAGGTGGTCATGCTGGACGAGGTGTACTCGGCATACTGGCGCTGGGTCTTCCAATCCGCACCGGTTGCAGAGTAGTTGGGGTTGGCTACGCGCTCCCTACGTGCCTCGATGATCAGCAGGCCGCCCGCCACCGAGGCGTTGTTGGGCTGATACCACTGCAGCTCCTGGTTGCGCACGAACCCGGTTTCGAAATTCCAGTTCTTCGGGTTGGGCACGCCGTCGACGTCGAACTCATCGGACCAAGCTAGGACGTACCCGTCGGGCACCGGGATCGCGTCGCTGCCCGCATCGGCGGTGACGGAAGCTTGATCCCTGCCTGTGTCCCGGCTGACATCTGGCGCGCTGTCGGGCGCAGGACCGACATCGCTACCCGCATCGCGTCCCGCATCTTTGGAGTCGCCACCCGCGTCCCGACCACCTGTCCCTGTGCCACTCCCTCCGCTCGAACCTCCGCTGCCACCGGCGCCAGCCGTGCTCCCGCCTGCGGCCGTGCCTCCCGCGCCGCCGCTCCCCGTCGTGCCGGCAGTCCCGCCCGAAGCAGATGCACCACCCGCGCTGGTCATCCCGCCCGCTCCGCCTGCCCCTGCATCTTGGAAAGTGCTTGCGCCGCCCGCTCCCGCAGCGCTGCCGCCGCCCGCTCCCGTGGCGCTGCCGCTCACTCCACCCGTCGTAGCCACTCCGCCCGTCGCGCTGGTTCCGCCTGCGCTACTCTTGCCGGCAGCTCCCCCACTTTCGTTCGTGCCGCCGCTGGCCGCAGTGCTGTTCGTTCCACCGCTATTGCCAGCCGCAGGCGCTCCTGGTCCGCTGGTACTGGTACACGCGAATCCCACAAGAATCAGGGAGGCGCAGAGAATGCTTCGCATGTTCTTGTGCCCGCCTACGACTCTCCGGCCGGCTTGCAGATCTGATCGGGATCAATCTCGGCCTCGAATACGATGCGGGCGGGGCCGCGCATTGAGACGCCAGAGTAGCTCGGCGACCCTTCGGGTGCGGGTTGGCTGGCCACCCGGATGAAGAGCGTCCCGCCGGGAAGGTGCACCGGGATCTCCTGGTCAGGTGCGGCTCGGCCCTCCAGGCAAGCGGCCACCACCGTGGCACAAGCACCGGTGCCGCAGGCGAGGGTGATGCCGCAGCCCCGCTCCCATACGACCAAATCGATCTCGGTGCCCCCCGGCCCTCGCCGCACGCGCGCGAACTCCACGTTCTCCGTTCCTGCCGACCCCTGCCGCACGCGCGCGAACTCCACGTTGGTCCGGCGGGGAAACAAGGAGTCGTGCTCGATGCCACGTCCGTAGGCTTCGGCTAGGGCGTGCAGGTCGGCTGCCGGGTCGTCGATGAAGATCACGGCATGTGGGTTGCCCATGGACACGGCGGTAAACGCGAATTGCCGATCACCCGCGCGCAGCGGGCTTCGCACCAGGCGCTTGCCACCCGGCGCCGCGACCGGGATCTGGGGCGGGTCCAACTGCGGTCGGCCCATCTCGACTGCCACCGTCTCAACCCGACCGTCGCGCGCGTCGATCCGGCATTCCAGCAACCCTGCCCCGGTGTCGATGCGCAACACCGGACGGCGCAGCAAGGGATCCCTCTCGTAGAGGAGCTTGGCTACGCAGCGGATGCCGTTGCCGCACATCTCGGCCTCGCTGCCGTCGGCGTTGATGACCCGCATGCGGGCATCGCCCTGCACCGGTGGCAAGATGGCGAGCACACCGTCGCCGCCCACGCCGAAGTGGCGGTCGCACAGGGCGCGCACGACTCCCGGATCAGCCGCAGATGGCACTCCTGCCGCCGGCTTTCCTGGGCGCAGGTCAACGACGAGGAAATCGTTCCCCAACCCCTCGGCCTTGACGAAGGGGATCGATGGCATTTGCCTAGTCTACGGCTGCGCTGGGGCCGGCGCTACCGGTGGCTCATTTTCAACCGGCGCTGGCTTCTTGACCCGAGCTGGCTTCGGGGCGGGCGCAGCCTCCTCGTCCCGGGCCGGCTTCTCGGCGGGCGCTGCCTCCTCGGGTGGGGCCGGCTTCGGAACGCGCGCCTTCTTGACCGGAGCTGGTTGGTCGGCGGGCGCTGCCTCCTCGGTAGGGGCTGGCTTCGGCGCGCGCACCTTTTTGACCGGGGCCGGCTTGTCGGCGGGCACGGCCGTCTCGCTGGCCGGCAGCTTGAGTTTGAGTGTCGTCTTTTCGGGCACCGCCATTTCAAGAGTAGCCTTAGCGGGCGCGACCGGCTGCCCGACGGTAAGCTTGAGGGGCGCAACCGGCTTCCCGTCGGTCTCGGTCGCAGCGGCAGGTGCGCCAAGCGCAGCGCCATCAGGCATCACCGACTTGGATTTCTCGGCCTCTTCGCGCGCCTTGTCCAGGGCGTTGGCCAACTTGGCTTTGGTCGAGTCTTCCGCCTTCCTTTCGGTCGCCTTCTTTTCGGCGATCTTCTGCAAGCGCCGCGAATCCGATTGGCTCGACATGTAGGCCAGGGTCATCGAATTGGCAAAAAAGATGAAGGCGCAGACCGCGGTCATCTTGGTCAAGAAGTTCGCGCCCCCGGACGAGCCAAACACGGACTGGCTGCCACCACTGCCGCCAAAGGCAATGCCCATGCCCCCGCCGCGTCCAGCTTGCAGGAGGACCACCAGCATCAAGAAGATGCACACGACAACGTGCAGACCGGTCAAGAAATTGTACACGCGGAAGTCCCTTCCTTTACCAGCTTGGCAAATGATTCCACAGTCAGCGACGCACCGCCAACCAGTGCGCCGTCGATGTCCTTCTGGCCCATCAAGCTGGCCACGTTGTCCGGCTTTGCGCTACCGCCGTAGAGAATCCGGATCTCTTGCGCCTTGCCCGGCAGGCGCTTGGCAAGCTGCGCGCGGATGGCCGCGTGCACTTCCTGCGCTTGATCTGGTGTGGCGTTGCGGCCGGTGCCGATGGCCCACACGGGCTCGTACGCGATCACGACCTTGACCAGCTCGGCGTCGGCAAGCTCGCGGGTGGCGCCGTCCAGTTGACTCGCCACGCGCGCCAACGCCTGGCCCGCATCGCGCTCGGCCAGGGTTTCGCCGATACAAATGATGGGGGTCAGGCCCACGCCAAGGGCTGCCTTGGCCTTGCGGGCCACGCCCGCGTCGGTTTCGGCGAAGAACTGGCGTCGTTCCGAGTGGCCGATGATCACGTAGCGGGCGCCGGCGTTTGCGATCTGTGCCATGGCCACCTCGCCGGTGAAGGCACCCTTGACCTCCCAGTAGCCGTCCTGGGCCGCCACCCCGAGCGCGCTCGACTTGAGCTTCTCGGCTACCGTGGCCAAGGCCAAGAAGCCGGGACTCACGGCCACGTCGGCTGCGGTGATGCCGACGGTGGCGTCGCGCACACCGGTGGCCAGAGCCACCGACTCGGACAGACTGCCCCACAGCTTCCAGTTTCCGCAAAACAGCGGTCGGGGCACACGAGGTTGAGACATGAGAGGCTCCTTTCTACCTTAGGACTCCAATGCGGCAAGTCCGGGAAGCTTCTTGCCCTCGATGAACTCGAGAGTTGCGCAGCCGCCCGTCGAGAGATGTGTGATGCGCTCGGACAGGCCGGCGCGGCCAAGCGCAGCCAGCGAGTCGGGACCGCCTGCTACGGTCAGGCCAAACTTCACCGCGGCCACGGCCTTGGCCACCGCGATGGTGCCGGCGGCAAAGGGCGCCGAATCGAACACACCCATGGGGCCGTCCCAGAACACGGTGCGGGCGTGGGCCAGGCCTTCCGCGAACTGCTGCACGGTCTCGGGCCCGATGTCCAGTGCCGCCAGATCGTCGGGCACTTGCATCGCGGGAACCACCCGGCCCGCGGGCACGTCCGGACCGGATGCCGCCAGCAAGTCGCGCGGCAGCAGAACCTCGACCTGGGCGTCCTCGGCCTTGGCCAGAAAGGCGCGCGCCCAGGCCAACTTCTCAGCTTCCACGCGAGAGGTGCCGAGGCTGCCACCGCGAGCCTTGAGGAAGGTGTTGGCCAGCGCGCCGCCAACGAGGATCGTGTCGACACGGCCGAGCAGGCTTTCCAGCAGGCCCATCTTGTCGGACAGGTTGGTGCCGCCGAGGATGGCGACAAACGGCCGCTCGGTCTCACCCTTGAGCTGGCCCAGGAACCTAACCTCGCGCTCCAGCCTCAGCCCCATGCCCTTGGCCGAAACAAACCTGGTCATCCCGGCGGTCGAGGCGTGCGCAAGATGCGCGGTGGCAAAGGCATCGTTGATGTAGACGTCGGCGTAGCTGGCGAGGGCTCGGGAAAAGGTTTCGTCGTTGGCCTCTTCGCCGGGCGCGAAGCGCAGGTTTTCCAGCATGGCCACGCTGCCGTCGCGCAAGTCTGCCACGACCTTCTTGGCGCCGTCGCCCACCGGCTCGTCGGGCAGCACGACCTCGCAGTGGAGAAGGTCGGCCAGGCAGGCGGCCACCGGCATCAGCGAGAACACCGGGTTTGGCCTCCCGTTGGGCCGGCCAAGATGCGAGGCCAGGACCACCCGTCCACCGCGGTCGATGGCGTGCCGGATGGTGGGCAGGCTTTCGTGAATGCGCGTGGCATCGGACACACCGCCGGCAGGGGTCAGCGGAACATCGAAGTCCACGCGGATGAAGACCCGCCGGCCTTGAATGTCCAGATCGGCAATGGTCTTGGCCGCCATGGGAGGGACCGCTTTTACACGGAATAAGCTCCGGTTTCCAGTGACGACTCTCATGGGAACCCTAGGAGGGTTCGCTCTGCCCTTCGGCCCCCCACCCGCCACCTCCTCCCCGCTCGCTTCCCCCTTCGGGGACTTCGGGACCTGCACCTGCCCCACCACACCCGCTCGCTACGCTCGCGCCCTCGCGCTCGGCCTCGCCAAACCCTGGCATCTTACGGGGGCTTGGTTCGCTCTCGCTCACAAGCCCCCGGTCCCCCCTCGCTCCGCCCAGCAAAGCTGGGCTACGCTCGCCCGAAAAACGGGACGG
>Ga0182017_10000137_pt1 | contig 55743 bp, 45 predicted proteins | sample 712E3DmetaG_FD_120492 | JGI IMG/M metagenome (GOLD analysis project Ga0182017, IMG submission 120492) | Permafrost microbial communities from Stordalen Mire, Sweden - 712E3D metaG | ecosystem: Environmental > Terrestrial > Soil > Wetlands > Permafrost | place: Sweden: Stordalen | collected... | reverse complement strand
CCGATCTTCTTTTTCGGTGAATAGAGATCGACCTTCGATGCCGCGGGCCATGACGTGGTGTAACGCACCGGGAATGGATAATCGGGCTATGCGTGGCATGTCTTAAAATATATTCAAACAATCAATAAAGCAATTAAGCACGTCCGTCCCCTGAACTCTTTGATTATCGGAGAGTTTTTTTGATTGCATTGTTAACCTTGGTTTTCCTGATATGGTTTTTTCTTTGCGCAGCTTTGAGGCCTGCACACATCTTTCTTAAGTCAATGCTTCAGAAAGCCACTAAAAGGTTCTTTTGGTTAATTGCGGGCATTTTATAAACCCATACTGCATGGCCCGTGCCAACTCCCGGCGTCTTTGTTCAACGCCGGTCATCCGAAGCGCTTCCGTGCCGATATTTTACGGCTTTCGCTTCGGATAGACCGCTTAGTGTTGGCTGAAGTGTCACCAGCAAATTTTCTCCCTCCTTTTTATGGGCGGGATGTGCATTAATTGAAGGTTCAATTTTATTTTTAGGCTCCGATAAATTTATCTTGTACTTCGAGTTTATTGCATTTGATAAATCTGTTAACCATTTTGGTGTATTAGTTTTGTTTAAATGAATTTGTATTCTTTGTACAATATTTGTCAACGAAAAAACCGAAAATATTGCTATAGATTCATCTAATTCATATATTTTTATTAATTTATCATAACCACCAAACTTCTCTGGTGCAGAGAATGGCGAGGAATGCACGAGTGAATCTCTAAAAGGTTTAATTATATCAAGAAACCCATCTATTAATTCATCTGAAACAAAATCAACACCAGAGATTATTTCTGGATATTTTAGCAATTTCTCCCTGATTGAAACTGAAGATGCGTCCTGTAATAACTTCTTTTTCTTATTTGATATCAAAGATGAATCAATGGATTCGAAAAAGTCCCATGCTATCCCGTTGAGGTAGGATTCCAGTAAATTGAAAACTGATAATACTATTGCGCGTTGCGCAAATTCTTTTTTCCGAATGAGATTTCCTACTTCGTCCCTTTGTGTAAGCAATTGCTGGTGCTCTTTGGTCTCGAATTCTTTTAATTGTACAGAAGAATTTGAAAGAAGCTCTAAACTTACTATTAAGTCTTTAGATAGCATATCTTCTGGATATTTAAATTGTAGCCCCCAAAGAGTAATACTTACTGTCAAGTGTTTCGGATTTCCATTTAGGACTTCAGATTTTATAGAACCATATTTCTCTTCAAACTGATTAAGCGGTACCTCTATTCCTCTCAGAGCTTTTATATCGTCATATAATTGAGATAATGTTTTAATTGTAAATTTATGAAAATTTTTGCTGCAAAATAGATTAATTTCCTTTAACAATCTACCTTTAACATCGGCCTTACCTGATTTCAGTTGTTTGCGGGGTAAATTAAAATAGTCCATTTGGTCACATTCAAAAAATTCATTCCAATCCCTAATTTGTCCCAACATTAACTTGCCGACGGCAGTTGCTTTATTTGCGGCTCGTATTGTTTGAACTTCTTTTTCTCTTGCAGTTATAATTTTCATATTTTTGTATTTAATTTCCTTTTTTTTCATCCCGCCCATTATTCAAAATTTGATGGGGACATTTTAGCCAACGTATACCGCACAGCGCGAAGGCCCGGCCTAAAAATGCACCGGGCACGCAACAATCCTACAGATCTGTCGGCCTTTTGCGCTGCGGTTATTGTGCATTATTATTGGCACCAGTTTTGTTTATCAGCGCGCTTTTCGTCTATTTATTAATTAATTTTAGTTGGTAATTTCCGAATTACAATGAATTTGGCGTTTTGTAAAATAAGTTTCCCATATTTTATTGAAATATGCGAATCGATAAATCTAACACTGATATCATTAATAAGATATCCAGTTGATTCGCATTTTTCTTGGGTATTATTATATTTTGAATCCATAATTGAATCAATTAACGCTGAAATATTCACGCTATCTTTTGCTAACGTAGATGAAGTATCAAGTTCTATTTTATTATTTAAATAATATATTTCCTTGACATTATAAGGCATGAAACCACTTTTCCTTAATTTTGATTGTATTTTGAGCATTTTAAATTTATTTGTAAATATATTCAGCTCGCAATTTTTAATTTGATAAATTGATTCGCTATCTGTAAAAATGCTGTTCGACTTGATCTGAATAACCCGATTTTCTTTTTGAATTGTAGCCGGCAATAAAAATATATTTGATATATTTTGATCTGCTATTGCATTTATTATTCCTTTACACATTTCTTTTTCTACTATTTTTGATTGCGATTCAGTTAGTTTTATTACTTCATCAGTAAAGCAATCAAAGCAAAGCAAAAGGCAAATTATAATTATTTTAAATCCATATTTATTAAATTTAACCATTAATATTCCTTCTATTTATTCTTGATTTATTCGCGCCGATCTTTTATTCTGATGCCAAAAATATTGCATAACGTTAAGGATTCTTTCTGAAATGCCACGATAGCGTGTCATGGCACAACTGAAATTCATTTCAGAAAGAATTCAGTTGAATGAAGCCGCCCTGCCGTGTGACCGTCCCGGCTATGGGTTTTGCAAACGACGCTTCTTGTCTTGCAAAAGGCTTTCTATATGAAAATATAAACGGGAAAGTGTGAAAAGAAAAGAAATAAATGAAAAACTTGGCAGTACTGGAAGGATTTTTATTGCATTCAACCCCCCCGGTGGGGTCCTTCAAGTGGGCGATCGGAGCCCTTGTTTTTCCTACGCTTTGGCGCTATCTACGAATACTTCCCGTTCGCGCCAAAGCAATAATATCGTTATTGACGTCTTACAAAGTCAATAAAAAAGACGATTTCAAATCAATACGAGGGATCAGGTGAACGGGGAAATCAAGAATAGGGGAGATACAGACAATGAATTAAAAGGCGAACGGTGCAAAAAGCCGCCTGCCTGATCGACGCCGACTTCGCGGCGTCGATCAGGCAGGCAGGGGGAACCGATTACAGTTCCATGATCTCTTTTTCCTTAATGGCAAGGAGTTCATCGACGGATTTGATGTATTTGTCGGTGAGTTTTTGGATTTCATCCTGGCCTTTTTTCAACTCGTCCTGGGTAATTTTCTTGGATTTTTCCGATTCCTTGAGCAGCTCGTTGCTGTCGCGGCGGATGTTGCGAATGGCCACTTTATTGTCTTCGCTTATTTTTTTACAGTGCTTGAAAAGGTCCTTGCGACGCTCTTCCGAAAGGGGCGGAATGGGCAACCTGATGACATTGCCGTCATTCATGGGGTTAAGGCCGAGATCGGAGGTCTGGATGGCTTTTTCAATGGGACTCAGCATGTTTTTTTCCCATGGCTGGATCATGATCATGCGCGCGTCGGGTATGCTGATTGCCGCGACCTGATTCACCGGCATGGGCGAGCCGTAGTAGTCGACGCTTATGCCGTCCAATAACGTCGCGCTCGCGCGCCCGGTGCGGATGCGCGCGAAATCCTTTTTGAGACTTTCGATGCTTTTCTTCATTCTCTGGTCGGACTCAGCGTTAATTTGCTTTACATCCATGGTTAAGCTCCCTTTTTAACAATGGTTCCTATGGGCACGCCTTCAATGCATTTACGTAAATTTCCGCGTTCCAAAAGCTTGAACACGATGATCGGCACTTCGTGTTCCCTGCATAGTGAAAACGCGGTCGCGTCCATAATTTTAAGTTTTTTTTGCAGGGCCTCGTCATACGTGATGGAGGCGAACTTGACGGCTTTCGGGTTTTTCACCGGATCGTCGTCGTAGACGCCGTCCACCTTGGTGGCTTTTAATATAACCTCAGCCCTGATTTCCAGGCAGCGCAGGGCCGCCGCCGTATCCGTGGTAAAATACGGATTCCCCGTGCCGCCCGCGATGATGACGATCCGTTTTTTTTCTATATGGGACAAGGCCCGGTCCTGTGTAAACAGCTCCGCGCACTTGGGCATGGCCACGGCGCTCAGTACCCGGGAGTCCACGCCTCTTTGCATGAGGTATTCACGGATGATGAGGGAATTGATCGTGGTGGCGAGCATCCCGATGGCGTCGCCCGCGGCCCGGTCGATACCCTCGCCCGTGGCGCCGCGAAAAATATTGCCGCCGCCGATGACGATGCCCATTTCCAATCCGGCCTCGTGGATTTCCTTTATTTCATCCGCTATTTGACCGACGATGGCGGGATCAAATCCGAACCCTTTCGCGCCGATAAGCGCTTCGCCGGAAAGCTTGAGGAGGACTCTTTTAAAAACAGGCTTAAGCATGAAAGCTTTCTACTCTGCGGTGAGGCATAAAAAAAACACCGCCTGGTGCGGTGTTTTTTTTGTCTATTCTTCGGCGCCTAATTCGTATCTGACGAACGAAAGCACCGTGAATTTCGCGCCCGCCTCTTTTTCAGCGGCGCCGATTCTCTCGGACACGGGGTGTTCCGCGTCGCGGATATACGGCTGTTCCAAAAGCGTGGCTTCCTTGAAAAATTTGTCGAGCTTGCCTTCCACGATTTTCGGCCAGACTTTTTCCGGCTTGCCGGAGGTTTGCGCCTGCGTTAAATAGATTTCCTTTTCCTTTTCAATGACGGCGGCGTAGTCCTTGCTCATTTTTTCCCGGTCTATGGCGATGGGGTTGGACGCCGCGATTTGCATGGAAAGGTCCTTGCCCAGTTGCGCGCCGATGGCGGACGCGAGCGCCTCGGGTTTGTCGGAAGTCAATTTAATCATGACCCCGATCCTGCCCTCGCCGTGCACGTACGTGAAAAGGCGTTCGCTCGCCGTGTTTACCGGCACGATAAGGTATCGCCTGAAGGTCAGGTTTTCGCCGATTTTCGCGATGAGTTCGGTCAGTTTGTCCTTCACGCTCATTCCCGCCCACACGGCCGATGAGAGCGCTTTCGCTTCTTCCAGTGAGGCGGGCTTTTTGGCGAGCAGGAGCGCGCCGACTTCATTAACAAAAGAGATAAAATCGCCGTTTTTCGCGACGAAATCGGTTTCCGCGTTGACTTCGTAGACGATTCCCGTTTGCGCATCGGTAACGATGGTCACTTTTCCCTGCTTGGCGGTTCGTCCGGCGCGTTTGGCAACCGCCGCCTGGCCCTGCTTGCGCAGGCTTTCTATCGCTTGCGCCATGTCACCGTTGGATTCGGTGAGGGCTTTCTTGCATAACATCATTCCCAGGCCTGTTTTTTCCCTTAATTCCATGACGGCTGAGGCTGATATTTCCATTCGATACTCCTTCTTAAAAAATCTTTATTGTATGCCTCCCGAAAAACGCCGGTCGGCAGCCTTTGGCGGCAAAGCTTACTCCTCTTCGGAGAATTTGACGATCCGCTTTCTGACGACACGATGTTTTTTCGATGCTGCAGGATCCACCACGGGCGCTCCCGCGACGGGAGGCAGCACGGGCAATTCTTCATCGTCAACTATCTCCGTCGAATCATCTTCCGCGGCGATGGCGCCCGCCGCTGCCGGTTTTCCTGATTTTTCCATTTCCTCGGCGCTGATGGCCGGAGCGCCCGCGGCTATAATCACGTCGGCGATGGTTTTTGTAATGAGCTGTACGGATTTTATCGCATCGTCGTTTCCGGGGATCGGGTAGTCGATTTCATCGGGGTCGCAGTTGGTATCCACGATGGCGCCGATGGGAATCTTCAATCGCCGCGCCTCGGCGATGGCGATTTGCTCCTTAATGGTATCAACGACGAACATGACCGCGGGAACGCGATTAAGCTTACGGATTCCGGTCAGGGTCGTCAGCAATTTTTCCTTCTTTTTCATAAGCATGAGGACTTCTTTTTTTGGAAGCGCCTCAATGGTGCCGTCGGCTTCCATATGCTCGATTTTCTCAAGCTTCGCGATACTCTGCCGTATGGTCTGGAAGTTGGTCAGCATTCCGCCGAGCCATCGTTCAGTTACGAAAGGCATGTTGCAGCGAACGGCCTCTTCCATGATGCTGTCTTTGATTTGCTTTTTGGTTCCCACGAAAAGGACTTTTCCGCCCTTTTGGACTTCGCTTTTAACGCACTGAATGAATTTATCCAGGCCGCCGAGGGTTTTATTCAAATCGACGATGTAAATACCGTTGCGCGGACAGAGGATAAAGCGCTGCATTTTCGGATTCCAACGCTTTGTCTGGTGCCCGAAATGGGTCCCGGCTTCCAGAAGGTCTTGCAATGTCAATGCGGACATAAAAACTCCTTTAAAAGGATAGGGTTAATCCACCACCTGCATAAACGTAAAAGATTACTCCTCTTTCGAGGAGCACCCTTCTTTTACTATCAGCGTGTGTGAAATAGATATAAATAAAAAGGGAAAATAACCGCCCGTTTAACGTTTTGAGAACTGGAAACGTTTGCGCGCGCCGGCCTGGCCGTATTTTTTCCGCTCAACAACGCGGGAATCCCTGGTCAGAAAGCCTTTTTTACGCAGTTGTTTCCGGTATTCCTCGGACATTTTGGCGAGAGCCCGGGAAATTCCCAAACGGATGGCGCCGGTTTGTCCGCTGAGCCCGCCGCCTCTGACATGCGCCACAACGTCAAAGGAAGCGCCCGCCTGAAGCAGCTCGAAGGGCTGTTCGACGTCCAGCAAAAGCACGTCGCTCTTGAGGTAGTCTTTTATAATTTCGCCGTTTATTATCCTTGCGCCTTTTCCGGGCTTGAGAATCACGCGGGCAATGGCGTTCTTTCTTTTTCCGGTTGCCGTAAAAACGTTTTCCAAAATGCACGACTCCTTTTCTTAATAATGACAGAAACGAAGAAAAACAACACCTCGCCTTATAGTGAAAGAGGCTGCGGTTGTTGCGCCGCATGAGGGTGAATATCTTTTTTATACACATGAAGTTTTTTCATGACCGCTCTTCCCAATTTTGTTTTGGGAACCATTCCTCTCACCGCGTGCAGAATGACTTGTCTTGAATCCAGCGCCATTTGCTTTTTAAAGGGACGTTCCTTTTTCCCGCCGGCGTATCCCGTATGGTGAAAATAGGTCTTCATATCGGCTTTTTTACCGGTCAACCGTACGCCGTCGGCGTTGATCACGATGATGTAATCCCCATGGTCCTGATTGGGAGAAAAAGCCGCTTTCCCTTTTCCCGTAAGTAGCGAGGCCAGGCGAGTGGCCAGCCTTCCGACGATCTTGTTTTTTGCATCGACGATATACCACGTACGGCTGATATCGTCCTTGTTTACCACAACCGTTTTCATTGTTTTATACTCTCCTCAATGATCCAAAGAATAAATGAGTCCGCGCGCTCCCCGTGAGTCGGCGGGGATGGCGGACGACTAAAAACGAATTATTTCAATGAGTAACGAAGAATTCCCGCCGCTTTCGGCGGAAACGCTTCAATCGTAATTTAATAGAATGAGAGGAAATATATAATATTTCTGGCCTAGATGTCAATATGTATATTATTATATGAATTTTTACCCATTTTTTCCCCAGGTATCCCAACACCATGTTTCAGTATAATCATTCCGATTTTTTACCTCTTTCGCGATGTTTAGAAAAAAAACAAGCGGCGAATTTGACCGTAAGCGTGGTAATTCCAACCTTTAATGAAGCCGCCACTATCGGCCGGATCGTGGCTGTCGCGAAAAAAGAGCTAATGGAGGATATTGCGCTTGTGGACGAGATCGTCGTTATGGACAGCAATTCCGGTGATGCTACCGTCCAAATCGCCATGGCCGCCGGCGCGAAAGCGTATTCGATCGACGAAGCGCCCTCGCCGCGCGGTTCAATCAACGGCAAAGGGGCGGCTATCTGGAAATCGCTCTTTATGACAACGGGAGACATTATCGTATGTATTGACGCGGATATCCTTAACTTCGGCGCTCATTTTATTTACGGGCTCATCGGGCCTTTTCTTGAAAACCGGGACATGCTTTTCGCAAAAGCGTATTATCGCAGGCCCCTTAAAATCGGGGTCACGGTTCACGAAAATTATGGCGGCCGCGTAACGGAAATCCTGGTGAGGCCGCTTCTTTCGGCCTTTGCGCCCGAACTTGCCGCTCTGTATCAACCATTGTCGGGCGAATACGCTTTTCTGCGCGGGCCCGTTGAATCGATTCCGTTTTCCTCGGGGTATGGCGTGGAAATCGGACTCATTTTCGATTTATATAAAAAATTCGGGTTGGATGGATTCGCCCAGGTGGACATGGGAACGCGTTATCACCGCAACCGTTCCGTTAACGAGTTGGGGAAGATGGCGTTTGGGATCGTGCAGACCATGCTGCGAAAACTGGAGGAAAACAAGGCGCTGACGCTCAACGTTCCTTTAAGCGACACCATGATTTCCCAGGAGGCCGGCGTGGTGGAAGAGACGAGGATCCGTGAAATCGAACTCCCGCCTAAAGGTAGTTTTTTACCGGCCTCGATAGTTTCCCGCCATGGTTCCTGAGAAGAACGAAAATCCCCAGTATGGAAAACAAGGGAAAGAGAATGCCGTAAGTCGGGATGGCGCAGCCGAGCACGGCGCACAGGAGCGTTGTCGCGGCCATTGACGAGGAGGCTGAAGTCCACGCGGGCAGGAGCCAGCGAAAGGTCATGATGAGCGCAACGGAGAGCAGGCCGGTTAAAAACGCGGCAAGATGAATGAGGGATACGGGGCGAAGGTCATACACGAATATTCTTGCCGCCATGAATAACACCGCGAAGGGCGCGCACGCCGCGACGGCGAAACAGACGTTTGAAAAAAACAGGTCTGCCGCGGCGGCGGAATAATAGGGGCATGAGCCGAGTTTTTTAATCGACTCGTCAAATACGGGGGTCCGGTCGGCCATAAGCCAGAATGGCGAAATTACCGCGGCCGCGTCTCCGACAAGGGTAAAGCCGCCCTTGACATAAAAAAGAAGAAGCGCGGTAATGCCGAGGGCCAGCGGCGGAAATACGATCAGGCTGAAGAGGTCCATCCGCAGCAAATACATCAACTGCCGCCGCGCTATTTCGGCGGGGCCGGGCGGCAATACCTTGTGCGCAAAAACTCCCGACAGCCGGTAGACGCTTGTCAGATTCGGAGTTCCTATTTTAAGGGCCGAAACAATCGGCCCGGAACGGTCGCTTTGTATCGGCGCGATCAATTTCCATCGGATTACGGAAAAAAGCGCCACGGATGAGCACGCCGTTTCAATGAAAAACACGGAGAAGCAATCGGCGCATTTATTCAATGCCGCATGGCGCAGCGCGATGGATTGGCCGATGGAAAACGCGGCGATCGCCCCGAGCGCAAGGGGGCAAAATTCCATTACTTTACGTTTAAGCAACGCATGGGAAAACCCGAGCCGCTGCTCATAGGACAGTCCGAGCACGCAAGGCCATGAATGCGTACGGGGATACCTGAGGGGTTTCCAAACCTGGAGAAAGACTTGAAAAAACCACGCGGGCGCCAGTAAATAGAGAAAAGGCTCGGCGCGGGCCTGGCCGTCCGCTCCGGCGACGGCCCCGGCAACGGCGCCGAGAAAAAGAAGCGCGCCCGGGGGTAGCGGGGGGCCGAAGAGCGACCTCGCCGTGTCCGGCGCGTTGCCGCGCAACCCCGGATCGGCCGGATGCCCGGGGATATTATTTGCTGAAAAGCGCAAAATAAATGTCCTCCAGGGCCGCGCCCCGATGGGCTTGTTTGAGCGTTGCGAGCGGACCCTGATAGGAAAGCGATCCTTTGCAAAGCAGAATACAGTCGTCCGCGGTTTTTTCGACAAAGTCAAGGATATGGGAAGCGATGAGCGTGCCCGCGCCCCGGGACTTTTTTTCGCGGATGATTATTTTTAAGCCGTAGACGCTCAAGGGATCAAGGCCGTTGGTGGGTTCGTCGAGCACGACATACGAGGGACTGCCCAGGTAGGCCAGGCACAGCGCTGTTTTCCGGCGCATTCCCGAGGAGTAGGTGCGGCACTGACGTTTTTGGAACCAATCCTCCAGCCGGAGGTTTTCGGAAAAAAGAGTGATGTCGGCCTCAAAATCCCGCCGGGGGATTTTTCTCATCGAAGCGACCATGTCAAGAATTTCGTAGCCGGTCAGGTATTCATCCAAAAGGATGTCGTCGGGCGCGTATCCGATGCCGTATCGGTGGAGCATCTCGCCATGCGCGTCGGAGGCGGGGAGTCCGTCAATGGCATAAGCGCCTTCGATGTCGATCAATTGCCCCAGCAAAATCCTTATGAGCGTTGTTTTTCCGCTGCCGTTGGCCCCGGCCAGTCCGGTGATAAGGGTGGAGTCAATGGACAGGGAAAGCCCTTTAAGGGCGTAGTCCGCCTTTGGAGCGTATTTGAAGGAAAGATCGTTGAGGGTAAATACCATGCGAGTAAAAATACGTTACGGAACCGCCCGTTATATTAATGCGGATGCGCATGGACCGTGTGCAAATGCCGGTGAACATGAACGTGCACGAGATTATGCTGCTTTAAAAATTCGTTGTCCGACAGGATTTCTTCGGGCGTGCCGCCGCGGATAATGCTTCGAGCATCGCCGAACACATGCACGACGTCCGCGATTTCCTCGACAAGATGCAGGTCGTGCGTGGCCATGACCACGGTTTTTCCCGCTTTATGCGCGTCGACGATCACGGCGATGATGTCGCGCGTGGTCTGCGGGTCCAGGCCCGCGGTGGGCTCGTCGAGCAGCAGGACCTGCGGCTCGATGATGAGCATGGAGGCGATGGCGGCTTTTTTCTTTTCGCCTATGGAAAGCTGGTGCGGCGAGCGCTCAAGCAGCGGGGAGAGCCGCATGCGCTCCACGATGGAGTCGAACCGCCGCATGATTTCCTCTTTGGCAACGCCGAGCTGAAGGGGCCCGAAGAGAATGTCTTCCTTGACTGTTGGACAGAAGAGCTGGATGTCGGGGTTCTGGAAAACGAACCCCACGGAGCTTCTGAATGCGCGCTGGACCGCGGCATCGGCCATTGTTTTCTCGGTCAGCGTCTTTCCCAAACCGCTTATAGTTCCGGAAGAGGGGAAGATGAGAGCGTCGAGCATGGTGAGCAGCGTGGACTTGCCCGTGCCGTTGGCGCCGATGATCGCCACGCGCTGTCCCTTGGCAATGGAAAGCGAGACGTTTCGCAGCGCGGGAATATTGCCGGGATAGGAATAGTCTACGTCGGTCAGAGAAAAAATCGGTTGATCCATAGTGTTCCTATGAGCGCCATAAGCGCGGTTGCAAACATGATAAAATCCATCGGCCGGGCATGAAACTCAACAAGCACTCGCGGCTCTCCGGTATATCCGCGCGACAGCATCGCGTCGTACACCTGGTTTTGCATCCGATAGGATTTAAGCCATAAGCCGGCCATGTTGGCGGTCACGATTCCTCGACCTGTTTTTGTTGAAGAAATAGAGCCGACCCGGCTTTTAACGGCAATGAATGTCTTTTGAACAATATCAAGAAGAAGGTAAATATAGCGGTACGTCATCCCCATGGTCATGACGAAAAGTTGGGGGACTTTAAAAATGCGCAACACTTTAAGAAGAACATGGTGCCGTGTTGTCAACATAAGGAGGATGGCGAGCGATACCGAAGCCAGAACGCGCATGAAGAAAATCATCGACGAATCGATTCCTTGCCGTGTAATGCTCAAGCCGCGCCACACGCCGTCGAGCGAAACAACCGGCGTTCCCGGTGTTACCACGCTAAAGATTGCCGGTATGACAATAAATAAGGAGAAAAGCGGAATAAAGAGTAACGTCCGTTTCAAAAAATAACCAAATCCTATGGCGGACGTTAAGGCGAGCAACAAGGTTATCGCATAGATACCGCATACCTCGATAATATTTCGCGCAAGCACTACGCTCAGCAGCATCAAGGCTATACTGAGGCATTTCAGCCGTGGATCGCCTCCTTGCAAAAAGCCCTTTCTTGACGCAATTTCATCGTTGGAAACCGTTTCCTTAAGAAGCGAAACAACGCCAAGAAAAGTACGGTCGATGACCCCCACGGCCTTTTTATGGGATATTTTCTTACACAAAAGTCATCGCCCTTTTCCGGAAAGAAACTTTCCAAGCAGCCATGCGCCGCCGATGCACAGGGCAATGCCGATAAGAGCGGAAATGACATAGGCGAAGCTGAGATGCCCAAGTCCTTTTCCTCCCCATCCTTTAAAAGCGTAATCAGGCATGATTGCATTCCACACGGAGGAGAGTTTTTCCAAACCGCTGGGTATATACCCGATCAATCCCTTCATTTCATCGGCGCCCCATTCGCCCCACGCCGACCCGGCTTTAAGTTTATCAGGAAGATACAGCCCGATGGGGGATGCAATTGCCAGTATTCCAAGTCCTATCCAGAGTTTTGTCATTGTTTTCATTTGACAACCTCCCTGTTCGCCTGTAAAAGCCCGGGTTCTTGTTTTTGCAAATATTTGACGACAAGCGCCGTTGCAATCAACTCGACCCAACCAAAAATCAGCGCATGTTCTCCAACCATTGCCGTTATTGCGACTTTTAGCCCATAGGGACAGTAGAGCGCTTGCCCCGAAGCCGTGTGGTGCAACAAAGGTTGTAGTCCGAACTCTATTCCCGCGCACAGCGAGGCTGTTACGAGGCCTATATACCCCGCGATACCCGCCGCGACAACCCGCCGCATGGCCGTTATCGGACTGTTGCCGCTTATCGTTCTGTAAACTGCATACCCGACGAACGGTAGCACAAAAGCCATGTTAAAGCAGTTTGCGCCGATGGCGGTTAAGCCTCCGTCGCCAAAGAGAAGCGCTTGAATGACCAAGGCCACGCTGACCGCGATTGTGGCCGCCCACGGACCAAGAAGTATTGCCACTAATACCGCCCCCACCGCATGCCCGGTCGTGCCTCCGGGAATAGGAACATTAAACATCATGATGACAAAACTGAATGCCGCGCCGATTGCCAGGAGCGGAACTTGTTTTGCCTGAAGTGTTTTTTTAACTTTGTTTGAAGCAATTGCCCAAATCGGGACCATTGCGACGTAACCGGCCACACAGGTTATTGGGCCTAAATATCCGTCGGGGATGTGCATGATGCCTCCTCTTTAAAAAATTGAAATACTACCGGATATTTAAAAATTGAAAACAAAGCTTTGCGTAACAATTGTGCCATTAAAATAATTAACGTGCCACGACCAGGCAAATCCTTTTTGCCACTCTTGAAAAACGGTGTTTTTGTATCGTGTTGTATTTGAACGTTAAATCGCAAGAATTCAAGCAGACCAATTGTCGATCCTACTTTAATGAGAAAACATTGAGCGTACGCTCACAAAATGTTTTAGCGGTTCCCTTGAAAACAAAATTTTGCACCGAAGCATTCGTTGAAGGCTTTTGCGTATAGAGGCCGGGGTAATTGAGGTAGAGAGAGATGAAATCATCGAACGCGTCGGGACGAGAACCTTTATCACGGGTTCTTTTTAAGCCGGAGAAGAAGGCGGAAGCGTTAACATTGTCGGTCAAATCACCCGGCAGATCGTCCAAGGTCTTCAGGGCTATTCCATAAAGAGGGTTAACAATATCGACGCTGATTCCAGAGGACAATACCTTGTGGGCCGAAACGGAATCGGCGTAATAATTAAAGGATCGCTTTTTATTCCTCTCGCAAAACCAGATGATTTTTGCTATACGCGCTTTTTTGTCGGGAAATGTATTGAAAAAGGCCGCTATATTGGTCAAGGGACCCAGGCAAACCAAGGTTACGGGAATCGAATCACTTGAGCATTGCATTTCTAACAGCGATAGAGATTTTTTGAAAGCCCCTCCATAAACGCTGGAAGCCCCCCAGGAAAAACCTTGCGCGAATTTTCTCCACCGGGGAGGTTTCATCAGGAATGTTTCTCCGAATCCGATCGGCAAGCTGTCCTTGTGTAAACTATTCGCGAGGTTACGCACTTTTAACGCGCCGGTAAGCGGATCGACATTGCCGTCGGAGGTAATAACGGCTTTAATCGCAAAAGAAGGAGAGGCAAAAAGCAAGCATAATGCCCTGAAATCATCGATACCTGCGTCGGTATCGATAATGATCGGCGTCTGGGTTGAGCCATGGGACAGGAAGGTCAACGATAAGAGACTGGATATGATAAGAGGCAGTGTAGTTTTCATGGTGAACCTGCCCTCGTAGCATATCATTTCCGTACGTGGAAAAAAAGAAAAATTGCTATAGATTTCGTTTACTCTCTTGCTGAGAATAAGGGGATAGTTCAGGGATACTCGGGCTGCGGCCTTTTTACGTTTTAGAAGGTATTTGCTTGAAATGGCTTTGATAGTTTGATATAATTTTGGGTGCTGAAAAAAGCAAATAAATAATTCTTAAAGGAGGGTATGATATGCGGTCCAACATTATTCGGACGGCTTTCATGGTTTCAAGCGCCTTTTGCGCGTCATTATTCGCTTCTACGATTACCTTAAACATGGGCGGTACGATAACCGATACCGTAAACAATCCGATTCAAGGGGCTGTTGTCCACCTTTTAAAAGTCGATAAATGGGACACGACAAAGGCCGACGGTTCGTTTTCATTTACGGGAGATGTCTCGGTAAGCATACTAAAAGATGCTCTTCAAAAGAAATATATCGCGCCATTTATAAAGAATGGGCGCATGTTTTTTTCAATACTTACCGGCAATGAAAAGGTTTCGATAAAACTGCTCAATATGAACGGCAGGGTCATACGACACGTTGTGAACAAAGACCTTCCCACGGGATCGTATAATGTGCTTGTTTGCGACAAAAATTGCGCGGATCAGGCATATATCGTCGCTATTACCATCGGGCAATCCGCGGCGCTTATAAAAACAATCGGCGTGGGCAGGCAATCTTCCGGACTCCAAGCCTCAATCGCCCAACTCCAGGGATTACGGAAAATTAAAGGGGAAGACCCGGCAATTGATACTATAGTGATTAAAAAATTGGGATTCATTGTAACGAAGGTTCCCGTTATAAGCTACACCAGGTCGATTGCAATGCCGAAAATTAAAAGTTCTCGAATCGTCGCAAAGGGGCCTCAGGGACCGATGCACATTATCATGACGTCTACCGGAGCCGGGTCCACGGGCCTTTCAAAGAGAATGGGGATCAAAACGGCCGGCTCAGGCGCGTTTTTGTATCCTGTTCAGCGGTGGATGCCGGCCGCGCAGTGGACCGGCTGCCCTGATTATATTGAAGTCACCGTCAAAACGATTCAAGCGTTCGGACGCTGGAAAAGTACTATATTGTCAAGAGATACCGCGGTGGCGGGATCGGATTCCATTACCACAAAGGTCGATACGCTTATAAGCGGCGACAGTACGGTCGATGTATGGTCAGGCTCTAAAAAGATCCGCTTTACCGGGTCGCCTCTTGCATTAACGGGATTTGATTCCTTGAAGATTCCCAACGGAACCATTTACAGTCTCATTTTAAGCGTGGAGCCCTACGCCTCGATTAAAGGGTCGATTACGGGGAATTTTGTCAAGGGTAATTCCGAGGATACCGCGACGAAAACGTATTATACGAAAGCCGCGTATTCCTACGATCGATTTACAAAACACGGCGGTGCGATGGATTCACTATTTACCGTCGGGCCTGCGGAATCCACATCGGTCATTCTCAATCCCTCCAATGATCCCAACAATGGCGGCCCGGGCTTTCAAATCACCACCTCGTGTACCACCGCGGTCAAGGATTCGCTGACGCTGACGGTGCTTTTCGACATCAGCAGAACGCTCTTTTTCTGGAACGGCGTTAATTACACTCCCAATAGCTTTACGAAGGATACCGCCTATTTTTACACGGATCCCGCGTTCTCCGGCCCCATAGCGGCCATCTTTCCGGGGAAATACGGGACCATCGAGGGGTATAAATATATTTACGTAACCAATTCGGACCAAGGTTCGATTGATGCCGACAGCAGCGCGCCGCCGCTACGCTGTGATACGACCATGGGATTTACCGGCTGGATGAATTGTATTTACAATAGTTCCGGCGCGCTTCTTGGATTAAGTCTTCTGAGGGACAGCGACGGGTCTTTTGGCCCCTGGGGCGGCGCTCGGATCATGGACACGGTTGCCGGAAATTATGTTCTTGGAAACGGCGGCGCAGGGCAAGGCGAGTCGCAACTGTACGGGTTTCATAGGGTCGCGGGGATCGGCGATACGTCCGACGCGGTAAGAGTATATCAACCGTCAATTGTCGTGAGTCCCGGAGTCATTTCCCACAAACGTTCGGGACAAGTGAAATTTATACTTAAAGTCAGGCAACAGTAAAGGGTTTGAGCAGAGCGCTTGCTTGAAAAAAGGACGGCAAAGAGCCGTCCTTTTTTAATTATTGGGGTCTCGCATCAGCTTATCGCTTTGTCCATGAATAATCAAGACGCCGTGAGAATCCGGCTTTCTTGATAAAAGGAACAATGGCGGCGCACAGCAGGAGCAGTGAAAGCAGGGTTGCGATGATCGCGGGACCTGCGGCAAAGTCCCCCCGCAGGGAAACTTCCAACCCCATGGCGCAGCCGATGATGCCGAATACCCAGCCGAAAATAACTCTTTTCATTGTTCCCCGGACGCTTATCACCGCGGTAACCGCTGGAATAATAAGCAGCGAAAAAATCAGGAGCACTCCCGCTACCTTTACCGATGAGGTGACCACGACGCCGAATGTCGCGTAAAAGACGACATCCCACCACCAGAGTTTCAATTTGTTCTGCATTGCTTTTTCAGGATTTTCTGAAATGAGGAAAAGTCTTTTTCTTGAAATCCAATGAATGATGCCAACCACAAACACAATGACGTCCAACTGGATCACGTCTTTCCAGGGGACCGTTAAAATCGTGCCCACGAGCATTTCCTTGATATGCTCGGTTCCCGTGGCTGATTTTTCCAACACCAGCAAAGACAGCGCGATCGCTCCCGCGTAACTGATGCCGATGAGGGCTTCCATGGGCGCGGTATTTTGACTTTTACGCAGGAATGCGAAGAGCACCGCGCCGCCAAGTGTAAAGGCGAGGCTCATGCAGAACGTAAGGAAGGGCGCGTTTTCTCCCCATCCCAGAAGAATCGCCACACTTGCGCCGAGCGCGGCGATTTGCGAAAGGGACAGGTCCACGAAAATAACGCCGCGCTCGACGATGTGGTAGCCGAAATAGGTATGTATGCCCGCGAGAAGGAGGCAGATGCAAAGAGCGGGAAGCATGAAGGAATAGTGAAAAAGCATCATGATTGTTTTCCTCCGGTACGTTTAACGATTTGATTGATGATGGTCTCGAAGTGAGCAAAATACGCGAGAGGTTTAACATCCGCGCAGGCCGGTGAACATTGTATAATGGGTATTCCTGTTTGCCTGTTTAAAAAGTTCGGCGCATCGCCGGGGAAATAGGGTTCCTGAATAAGAAACGCGCAACGCTCTTTTTTGATTAAATCAACAAGAACGGCAAGATGATTTCCCGTAGGCGGAATGCCGGGAAACGGTTCGACCATACCGCTTATGGTAAGCCCGAAGGCCGAGGCGAAATAAACCCATGACGAATGATAACTTACTATTTTTTTGCCTTCCACGGATTTTAATTGTCTTTTCCATCCGGCGATTTTTACTTCGCTTTCGGATTTGAACTTTTCGAAATTCGTCGAATAAAACAGGCTGTTGGCCTCGTCGATTTTCTTAAGACCTTCAAGAATGTTGTGCGCGATAGTAATTCCGTTGGCCGGATCGAGCCAATAGTGGGGGTTGCCGTAGGGGTGGACGTCGCCTTTGGAGGCGTCGACCTTCCCCGTCGGTTTTTCCAGAACATCGATTCCTGTTGAGCAATCGACGACTACAAGATGATTGTTCCGTGATCCATCGATGATCGCGTCTGCCCATTGGTCAAGTGCCAGCCCGCATTTAAGGAAGAGGGCCGCGCGCGCCGCTTTTGCCATGTATGACGGAAACACTTCAACCGAATGAGGGTTGGCGTTTGCTTGGGCGATCGAGGCGACTTCGACCTTGTCTCCGCCGATGTAGGAAGCAATCGACCCCAGGTCCGGCAAAGACGCAACGATTCTGATCATCGCGCCAACCGGGGAAACGGCGATAAAGACACCGGCAATGAGATTTAATGACATTTTATACAATTGAGCACTCATACGAAAATCTCCTTTTTTAAAAAATAGTAACAACCCACGTTCCCGGAGCGAAGTCGAAGGGAACTCATTTACATGCCTGCTTACTTCGACTTCGCTCAGCGAGCGGTTCGTTGAATTTAAAACAAATGCGCCTTATGCGGCCCCATGCTGAACAGAAACTGCGCTTCAACGGTATTGGCCGCCGGCGCTTTGCCGGGCATAAAATATTCATACGCCAATCTCAGGATCGTGCTTTCTTCCAGAAGATTGAATCCGATGAACGGCTTTATCCCTCTGTCGATAACCAAGCTTCCGGGTGATTGATATTGTTCATAGAGAATGCCCGCATTGTAATGGTTCTGAAAATGCGCGTCAAGAAATCCATAGAACCCTCCGCGATGGTCGCCATTGACAACATGAAGTGAGCCGGCCTCGTGGCCGAATTTATAAATATATTCTCCCTGAATCGTCATGACGATGGTCGGCGAAAGGGTCAGTTTTGTTTTTAGGTCTGTCCCAACGACGATATCTTTTGCGTGCGTCGCCGGATCGCTGACGCCTTCCGTAAAAGAAAATCCCACTGAGCTTGGCGTATTGTCCGCAATGAGAAAAGAGTTGTCGATTCGGGCAAGGCAACCGAAATTCGCCGTGTTGACCGTCGTGTCGGGATGAAACGAGTTTCCTTGCAACAGGTCTCCCGAAATAGTAAGCGAATAATTGTCTCCAACCGGAATAAGCGACGAGGCCTGAATTGCCACGTCATTGAAGCTTTCGCTGCCTGGGAGCAGTTTTGCAATGCCCGGGTCCATGACATGTGGCGTGCTTATAAACGGGTACGCATGCGGATGGGTCGGGTTAAGCCTTCCAAAACCAAGGCGATATTTTCCTGCTTTTAAACCAAGGTTCCAGGGAAGCCCGCGGATGACTGATGCATACGCCTCCTCAATTTCAAAAGACTTTTCGCTCAAGGAGAAAACAAACACGCCATTGACATAAGGATTTAAAGCCGCTTCCAGCATCATTTCAACCTCGCCAAGCTCAAGGGACGGCTTTTTTGCAAGTCCGGAAGCGCTGTCGTCAGTGTATTTGCCGATTACTTGGCCGATGGCCGAAATATCCGGATTAGTGACGCCGCTATAAGATTTAATAAAAAGGAGTAATAAAGATATTAATAATAGGCATTTGTCAGATTTTAGCATAGCCAACTCTTTTCTGTAACCAAGTACATTTTTATAGTGCTGGGATAATTATGTAACGCAATAATTATGCCGTCCGGTATAAAAAAAATTTAACGTACCACCTGCATTATTCCCTTGGTAGCATCGACGGAATACTTTTCAGGAAAGCGTAGAGAGGGGAGGCGCCCGGCTTTGAAAAGAGGAAATGTAGAGAGGAGCACAGCTATTGTGGGGGGCTTTAAATGCTTCGACAATTATGCAGGTTATTGTAGGAATGGTAACAGCGGTTTCGGTTATCGGGGTTTGTTTCTGTACTATGCAAAAGGCGCAATCGCCATGTTCAATGCCGTCGCTGTGGTGGTGCGTGGGAAGAGCAATTCCGAGAAATAATAAAATATAAAGGGAACAAAAAATCTTTAAAAAAAGATTTGTATGAAGAGCATGAAGTGGGGTATGGATGTGGTGAATCATTTGAAATACAAAATACGTAGTGTTGGCTTGAATATTGAAACAATTTTATTCATCTAATGATGCAGGTTGTGAACAGGTCATTACGGATAAAATTCTACAAAAACAAGTCCGATAAAAACGTCGAGGCATGTTCAATTGAAATTCCGTCCTTGACGTGAGCTTTCTTGAGGTCTTTTATCGCAAGGACTGCGGGAATTTCATAGTTCTTGTGAAACCGCAAAAGCGAAGACGGTATTTCCCGCAATTGTATTTTTGTTTCAATCATGATGCGGGCATTTTCGTTTTGGGATAAACAAAAATCAACCTCATGGCCGTCTTTGGTACGCAAGTAATGAAGCGCCCAGGATTCACCTTTGTAGTCCACAAGGCCGCAAACATGTTTTAAAAGATTGAAGGCGAAGAAATTTTCAAATTTCGCGCCCTCGTCGCCAATGACAAGCCCCGAATCGTAAAAGTAGATTTTAGGTTCCTTAAGAAGCGAACGGGCTATGTTTTTTGAGAAAGGAGGAACTTTAAAAACAATGTATAAAGCTTCAAATATATCGATATATTTTTTTACGGTATTCGGCGAGATTCGGGCGTCTTCAGCTATTGACACATACGAAACAGGCGAGCCGACCCTTCTTCTGAGTAATTCCAAAACAAGCTGAATAGCGCGGAGATCATGAATTCGTTCAAAGTCAAGCACATCCGTTCGTATGAGACCGTCGATATACTGCATTCGCCATCTGTCCGAATCAATCGGATCTTCAGCTAAAAAAGGTTCCGGAAAGCCTCCTCGCACAATTAATTTTTCAAAGTTCTGCATCTCGGATTCGCCGATTTTTCTCATTTCGGCGGGAGAAAACGGCAACAACCGGTGACGAAAATATCTGCCCGCGAGGGAGTCGCCCACTTGTTGAAAAACGTCGAGGCGGGAACTGCCGGTTACTAGTATTCTGAGTTTCGGAGCACGAGTATCGAATATACCCTTCACATAGTTTTTCCAATCCGGCATTTTATGGATTTCGTCAAGTATCAAAAGGTCGGTGTCGGATCGCCAGCCTTCGCTCTTTATGATTTGCCGGTCTTCGAGGCGGTCGTAATTTAAATACAATGGTTTTGTAAATTGGTTTAATATTTTTTTTGCAAGCCAAGTTTTACCAACCTGCCTTGGGCCGCATAAAAAGACCATTTTTTTATTGAGATCTTTAAGTATTGCGGATTCTTGATAACGTTTCATATCGACAAAATAGCATTATATTGCGGGAAAGTCGAGACTTTTCAGCATTTTAGTTCAAAATAGTCGTAATATGGACGACCAGGAGATGATTAGGCGCGGTTTTTGCATTGGGACCCACAAGTGCGGTGCCTCCTATGATAAGCATTCCTTATAAAAATTATAGATATGTTCTTTTTTTCGGAGGATAAGGCAATAAATCAAGAATCAAAACGAAATGATATCTATGTTACGCCTTTTTGTACTTTCCACGTATTTGTTAACGATCTTGGCCGGACAAAGTTCGCCTTCGGTATTATGTTTTCATCCTGATCATGGGTTGCGGGTGGAAGCAAACCACGCAAAGAGCGGGTGCGCGGCTGATCGATCAAATGATCTTCCTGGAATTCAGCAAGCGAACACATCCTGTGTCGATATTCCGCTTATTCAGAGGGCCTCAATTACACGTAATACATTATCAATTAATACGTTGCTGATATACACGATCATTCCTTTGTCATCGCTTGCCATCGTTTGCATTCCTTACCTGGACAGCAATAGTTCCATAGCATATTCCTCAAATCTTTCATCCATTTCTCCTCACATTTTCTCAACAATTCTTCGCATCTGATTTTTCTTCCCGATTCTCATTTTATTGATTGAGCGATTAATCCGTTGTGGTGTGGTTCATTTTTCTCAAAGGGATTATTATGCGAAAAAATGTATTCATAGTTCCATTTTGTGTTGTGGTGATGTCGTTTTTTTCAGGCTTTTCCCAATCTGCCTTCATAAATCTTTCACTTAAAGATGCCATTGAACTCGGCCTGAAAAACAACCCGGAAATAAAATCATCATATCAAAAGATAGGTGCGTCGCGCGGCAGACTGTTAAGCGCCTTTTCCCCCGCTTCACCCGACATTTCAATCACCCATGATTATATTCCTATGGGGCAAAATATTAACAGATATGGTGAAAAAACAGTTGGCGTCAGCCAGCCCATTGAATTTCCAACAAGCTATTTTCTTCGCGGCTCAAAATATTCCATAGAAAAAGCAATTGCGGAAAATGAATTCGCGCTAACAAGGCTTGCCATTATTTCCAACATTAAGAGATCTTATTTCAATGTCCTTGCCCTGCTGGAACAGGTCAAAATTGCGCAGGAAAATCTTGAAATTGCTCAGGATTTTGTTTGCAAGGCGGAGATCCGTCATGCCGTTGGTGAAGGAGCAAACCTTGAAAAACTAACCGCAAAAGTCACTTATACCGAAGCCCGGAATAATGTTGAGATTCAAAAAAACCATCTCGCAGCCGCATTTGCCGAGTTGAATTTCGCCTTGGGAAATGGAAAGGAAGAATCAAAAACATTGTTACTAGCCGACACGTTGGCTTTTATTCCGTTCGATTTTACCTTGAGCCGGTTAACTGATGATGCAATGGCCGCAAACCCGGCCCTTAAAGCAGGCAAATTAAGGGTCGATTCGTATTCAAAAGAGAAATTGCTTGCATGGTCAAGCCTTCTTCCTACTTTTAATCTTGGTTACTTTAACAAACAAGTGCGGGATGATGCAAAGGGATATTATGGCGCGTCGTTGAGCATTGGCATTCCATTGTGGTTTATGTTGGACCAGCGAGGAAGGATACTCGAAGCATCCTCAAATGTATCGTCCGCGGAAGCCGAATTTAAAACGGCAAATAATGACGTTTACGCAAAAACACAAGCCGCCTTTGCCGAATTCAAGCACGAGGAAAATCAGGTCCGGCTTTACGTACAAGATATTCTTCCGCAAGCACAAGAGATTTTCCTCACCGCGTCCAAGAGTTATGAGGCGGGGGAAATTACTTATATGGAATTTCTCCAGGCGCAACAAACGCTTATACATTCCAAAGGGAGCTACGCGGAAGCATTGCTCTCATATAATCTTTCGATTGTAACGATAGAAGAAGCTATCGGAAAAACATTACAATAACCTTGCAAGGTCTTGATCGCAAAACAGTAACAGTATTAGAAGGAGTTCAAAATGGTGAAAAAGATATTCTCAGGCGTCATGGTTTCGCTTGCGATAGCGATAGTCGTCGCTGGGTGCGGAAAGGAAAAAGCCGACAAGGAACAACCGGCGTCCGACGAACCGGGCCGCGCCGGGATAGTTAAACTGACGCAATCATCGATTAAGGAAATCGGGTTACAAACCGAAATGATCTCACGAAAACCATTTACGAAATATGTAACGATCCCCGCCAAGGTAGTGGCAAATCAGGACAATGAAGCTATCGTCGGCTCCCTGATTCAGGGTAGAGTTTGTAAAGTATTTGTAAAAGCCGGTGATTACGTGAAAACCGGACAAGAGCTGATGCTTTTGGAAGGACTGGAGATCGGGCAGATTAAAGCGGGTTTTTTATCCGCAAAAGCAAATCTGGAATACCGGAAATCCAATTATGAGAGGCAGAAAAAATTGTTTGAAGAGAACGTAGGAGCGCAAAAAAACCTTCTTGAAACACAGAACGAATACCAGAAGGCCCAAGCCGAATATCATGCGGAAAAAAACAGGATAAACGCCATAGGATTAACCGACAGTGAAGTCATCGACGGAAAAAGTACACAATCCGATGAGCACGGGAGCGCGACCCTTCCGGTTAAGTCCCCTATTGACGGTATTGTCGTTGAACGTAATGTGGTAATTGGACAATTAATTGAAGCGACGACAACCGCCTTTAAAATCATTAATTTGAGCGCCGTTTGGGTTGACGGCCAGATGTACGAGAAAGACGCCGGAAAAATAGCCGGCAAAACTATCGTGGACTTTCTTGTTTCGTCCTATCCCGGTGAAACGTTTAGGGGTAACGTGACGTATATAGGACAAATGATTGATGAAAAAACAAGAACGATAACCATTCGTGCGGAATTAAGTAATACTTCCGGAAAGCTTAAGCCGCAGATGTTCGGTGAATTGAAAATACATAGCGGGAATAATTCTACGGCGATACTTGTCCCGGCTGAGGCGATAATCAAGATTGATAATGCCGATTATGTTTTCATTCAAAAAGATGACGCTGCGTTTGAAAAAATACCGGTAACGATTTGTTGCGCTCAGAATGAACTGGTAGAAATAACTAAGGGCCTGAAAGACGGTGATAAAATTGTAATCAAGGGCGCTTTTTATTTAAAAAGCGAGCTTTTGAAGGCCGTTTTTGGAGAGGGTGAATAATACCATGTTGGAAAAAATCATAACGGCGGCTCTTAAACAACGAGGGCTTGTCATTGTTATCTCCCTTCTCGTCATCGGCCTCGGCGCGTATTGCTATCTCACATTGCCGATTGACGCGTTTCCCGACGTCACGAACATACAGGTCGACGTGGTCAGTTACGGCAACGGGCTATCGGCCGTGGAGATCGAACGCTCGGTGACCTATCCGATCGAAATGTCCATGCGCGGATTGCCTAAAGTAAAACAAATGCGCTCGGTGACCAAATTCGGTCTTTCACTGGTAACCATCGTTTTTGAAGATAACGTGGATATTTATTTTGCGCGTCAACTTGTGTTCGAACGATTGGCCGAGGCGAAGCAGAATGTTCCGGAAGGCGTTGAAGTTGCAATGGGTCCGATCGCGACGGCCATGGGCGAAATATATCAATTTACCCTGCAGGGTAAAGCGCCAGGCGATTCGGTTGCAATGAAAGAGTATCTTATGGAATTAAGAACGCTCCAGGAATGGGTCGTGAATCCGCTTTTGAAAAGCGTGCCGGGCGTCAATGAGATAAATTCCTTCGGCGGCTATTTTAAACAGTATGATGTCATAGTATCGCCCGACAGGCTATTGAAATACGACGTGACCATCGACGAAGTTTTTTCGGCGATCGGCAAGAACAACCAAAACGCGGGCGGCAACATCCTGGAAAAATATTCCGACCAATACATCGTGCGCGGCGTCGGCTTGATAAAAGACACCGTTGATATCGGCAACGTGGTCCTCAAATCGATCGACGGCACTCCTACGTACCTCAAAGACGTGGCCCATGTAAAAATCGGCGTTGCCGTCAGGCAAGGCGCTTCGATGATCAACGGCGCGGATGAGGCGGTGGGCGGTATCGTCATGATGCTGCGGGGTGAAAACAGCCGGGACGTCGTCAACCGCGTAAAAAAGAAAGTCGAGGAGATAAATACCAACAACGTTCTTCCGGGAGGGATTAAAATCGTTCCGTACTACGACCGTTCCGATATTGTAAATGCCAGCGTACACACGGTAAATAAAGCCTTGCTTGAAGGCGCGGCGCTTGTTTTGATAGTCCTTTATTTATTGCTTCGAAGCTTCAGGGGATCATTTGTCGTTTTAATGGGGCTTCCTCTTTCTTTGCTGGTGACTTTCATTGTTATGAAACTATTCGGATTGAGCGCAAACTTGATGTCGCTCGGCGGACTGGCGATTTCCATAGGGATGATAATGGATTCGGCAATCATTCAGGTAGAAAATGTGCAGCGCCAATTTAATGAAGATCCCCATAAGGGAAACAGAATCCTTACGGTTCTTAAAGCTGTTTTGGCTGTCCAAAAACCGAGTATCTTTGGGGTGCTTATAATTGCGATAACCTTCGTTCCAATCCTTTCCTTGGAAGGTATCGAAGGCAAAATGTTCGCTCCGCTTGCAAAAACCGTTGCCATTGCGCTTCTGTCTTCATTGTTAATTTCAATTGTAATAACACCCGGCCTTTGCTTGCTCTTCTTGAAACCTCAGTCCGAAAAAGAAGGCGGCATAATGGCGGTTATTAAAAAAGGGTATATGCCGATTCTGCGCATGTGCATGAAAAAAAAGAAAACAATACTCGCGGTTGCGGCAGTCTTACTGTGTATTTCCCTTGGTCTCTTTACACGAATAGGCACTGAATTTATGCCGATCATGGATGAAAGCGCCTTCGATCTCGATGTCTCGCTTCTTCCTGGAGTATCGCTTAATAAGGCCATGGAAATAAATAAGCTTATTGCGACAAAAATGAAAAAATTTCCGGAACTTGAAACGTGCGTTTCGCGAACGGGACAAACCGGCGTGGCCCTGGATACGCGGGGCGTGGATAAAACCGGCTATGTCGGGGTGTTGTATCCAAAAGAAGAGTGGAAAAGCAAAATGAGTCATGAGGAACTCACCAACGCCATGAGAGATTCATTAGCGTCTATTCCCGGCATCGCTTATAGTTTCAGCCAGCCTATCCAATGCAGAATTGATGAATTGGTCGCGGGAACAAAAGCCCAATTGATATTAAAGCTTTTTGGGGAAAACATGGATGTTTTGAAAACAAAGTCCGATGAAATTGCAAAGCTGCTTTCATCCGTTAAGGGCTGCACGGATCTTGTCGCGGAAAAAATTTCCGGACAACCCTATTTGACCATTGATATCGACAGGGCCAAAATCGCCCGCTACGGCCTGAACATCAGCGACGTCCAGGAAATCATAGAAATTGCTCTTGCCGGTAAATCCGCGTCAAAACTATTTGAAGAGAATAAAAGTTTTGATATTACGATCAGACTTCCGGAAGAATTCAGGAACTCGGTCGAGTCAATAGGAAATATCCTTGTGCCGACATCAAACGGTTCCCGAATACCTCTTGCTCAACTTTCAACTATTTCCATCTCCGAAGGGCCGGTGCAGATCAGTCGGGATGATGGCCTGAGACGTATCGGTATCGAGTTGAACATTTCGGGACGCGACATCGGAAGTTTCGTCGCTGAAGCTAAGCACATAATTAATTCAAAAGCGAACCTGCCGCCCGGCTATTATGTTACGTGGGGCGGCCAGTTTGAAAACCAGCAGCGGGCCATGGCAAAACTTATGACGATCGGCCCCATCGCAATCGGTTTGATCCTCCTGTTACTCTTTGTTACATTTAGAAACATCAGATTGGCTTTGCTTGTCATATCAAACCTCCCCTTTGCATTGATAGGCGGGATTTTTTCCCTTTGGATATCCGGGTTATACGTATCCGTTCCGGCAGCCGTGGGGTTTATTGTTCTGTTCGGCGTTGCCGTTTTGAACGGCGTGGTTTTAGTTAGTCATATCCAGCAGCTCCGCGATGAAGGAATCGGGTTAACTGAGGCGGTCCGACAAGGATGCGCCAATCGATTGCGTCCCGTTTTAATGACTGCATCCATAGCAATTTTCAGTTTGATACCGATGTTATATTCCGGCGGGACCGGATCGGAGATTCAAAAACCGCTCGCGACGGTCGTCGTCGGCGGTCTTATCACGTCAACGTTCTTGACCCTTTTCCTGATTCCATCGCTCTATGGATGGTTTGAAAACCGAAAACCCGAGGCTGAACTCTAAAAGGAAATTCGCGGTGCGGCCGGCAACCGTTCACCTTAAGCGCCTCTATAAGCACTGAAGAACCTTTATTTCAGCGCGCTTCCCGTGGTCGACATGCTCAGCGCAACGTGCTTGACGCCGACTTGGGACTTGAGCATTCCCGCCAGCTTCTCCACGTCCTTGGCTTTTCCGCGCACGGCGAGAATTTCCAGGCAATTGTGGTGATCGATGTGAATGTGTTGGGATGAGATGACTAATTTTTGAAAATCGTGCTGGATGTCCATGAGCTTGTTGACAAGGTCGCGTTTATGGTGGTCGTAACTCATGGTGATGGCGCCGGCGACCTCGTTGTCGCACAGCCACTCCTTTTTGACAAGGTCGGCGCGTATCAGATCACGGATGGCCTCGGAGCGGTTTTTATAGTTCCTGTCCAAAATATGCTTGTCGAATTCATCGATGAGGTCTTTTTCCAAAGAAACGCCGAACCTGTAGAGATCGCTCATGATTAAAACTCCTTTCCCCTAAAATAGAATACGACGAAGGATGTTGTAGAATGAAAAAGAATTGAATTCCACGTGCGGAATGCTCAAAAACGCCATGGAAGACCTCATGCACCCCATAAAATTCCATAACCTATTTTGTACCTATGGGCCTTCTCAAGAAAAGTCGTAAGCAATACATTCAAAAAGCTCAAATCCTGGTCAGGGTTTTTCAAGTCATCCTGCCCTACCGGAAGTCTCTTGTCGTCCTCTTCCTATCAATGATCACGGGAACATGCTTCGGCCTCATCGGTCCGTACATGAGCAAGCTTTTTATCGACGTTATTTTTAAGCCCAATCCCTCCACGGGTGTTTATGAACATGCGGGCGCGCTGGTTATTGCCGTGGGTATCATGTTCGCGGCCCAGGCATTGCAGCAGCTTATAACCGTTTTCCGGACACGTTATTCCAGCACCCTCGGTAATTCGATGCTCTATGACATTCGCGCGACCATGTATGAAAAACTTCAGGGGCTTTCCCTATCCTTTTTTGACAAGCAACAGACCGGCGCCCTCATATCAAGGGTAAATCAGGACACCGCGGAACTACAGCGGTTCATGGTGGATTTTTTTCCGGTTACCCTGGAAAGCCTTTTGCTGCTTGCCGGGGCGGGGATTTTCCTATTCATCTTCAATTGGCAATTGACCCTGATCGTCGCGGTTCCTCTCATGGCAAGCGCACTTTTTTTAAAAAAAATGTACAAAAAAATGGGCGTTTTTTACAGAGACTATTTCGAGCGGCGCTCGCGGCTCAGCGCGCAGGTAAACGACGCGATTTCGGGGATACGGGTCATCAAGGTATTCGGACAGGAGACCAGGGAGATAGCGCGGTTCAATGAAAAAAGCGGCGCTTTCCGCGATGCCGGAATCGCTCTTGCGCGGCAAACGAGCATCTATTCTCCTGCGTTTTCCCTTATTATTATTCTTGCTTCGTCGGCGGTGTGGATGGCGGGCGGGGAACTTGTTCTTTTAAAAAAAATGACGCTTGGTTCCATCATCGCGTATCTTGGCTATCTCGCGATGTTTTACCGGCCGGTTATGACCCTTGGCCAGTTACTAGGAACCGTTGCGGGTTCCTTGTCGGCCTCGCAGCGGGTATTTGAAATTATCGATGCCGCCCCGGAAGTGGCCGAAGTTTCATGCGCCCGTTCGATTCCCGGGATACGAGGGAAAATCGAGTTGCGCGACGTGTCGCTTACCTATGGCGAAAAGACGGTCATTGCCGCCTGCAATTGCGTTATTGAACCCGGAAGCATGGTGGCGTTCGTGGGAAAAAGCGGCGCGGGAAAAAGCACCGTCGCCAATGCGCTGTGCCGCCTCTACGATGTTTCCGGAGGGGCGGTGCTCATTGATGATATGGATATCAGGACCATTAAAATCGAGGATGTTCGGCGGCATATCGGGTTGGTCCCGCAGGAAACATTTTTATTCGACGGCACGATTTTTGAGAATATCGCCTATGGAAAATCGGGAGCTTCCAAGGAAGAGGCGGTTGCCGCGGCAAAAATCGCCTATGCCCATGATTTCATCATTGCAAAACCCGGCGGCTACGACGCGATAGTCGGAGAGCGCGGCGTACTGCTTTCCGGAGGGGAAAAGCAGAGGATCGCCCTGGCGCGGGCGATCGTGCATGATCCGGCGATACTTATTCTCGATGAGGCCGCCACCGCGATAGATACGGCTACCGAAAGCGAGATTTTTTCCGCGCTTGACCGCTTTACGCGAAAAAGGACAATCATTTGCATAGCTCACCGGCTCCTCTCTGCGGAGCGTTATTCGAAGGTGTTCGTCATGGACCGGGGCTCCATCGTCGAAAGCGGAACGCACGCGGCGCTTTTGGCGAAAAAGGGCGTTTATTACGATTTGTTCGCGCATGATGATACGAGGAAAAGGAGCATGGCATGATCGTGTATAGTTGGAACGTCAACGGCATACGGGCAGCGGTCAAGCACGGCATGCTCGACTGGCTTACAAAGACTTCGCCCGATATACTTTGCATACAGGAAACAAAGGCCAGCGATCCTGAGGAGATACTTGATAAAAAAACCATGGCCCCCGAAGGGTATCATTCCTATTGGAACTGGCCCAAGGGAAAAAAAGGATACAGCGGCGTCGCCCTGTATACGAAAAATCCGCCCGATAAGGTCGAAACAGGACTTGGACGGGACGAATTCGATACGGAAGGCCGCGTTCTTGTCGCGCATTACCCGGATTTCTCGATTTTAAACGTTTATTTTCCCAACGGCAAACAGAGCCCGGAACGTCTTGATTATAAAATGGGTTTTTACGGCGCATTTCTTGACTTGTGCGCTTCTCTCAAGAAGCAAAGGAGGAATCTCATCATGTGCGGAGATTACAACACCGCGCATAAGGAGATCGACTTAGCCCGGCCTAAGGACAATGAGAAGGTGTCGGGCTTTTTGCCTCGGGAGCGGGCGTGGATCGACGAGTACGTGTCGCATGGGTATTTTGACACGTTGCGATTATATCACGATGAACCGGGGTTGTACACCTGGTGGGACGTCAAGACCCGCGCGCGGGAACGTAATGTCGGGTGGCGTATCGACTACATCTACGTGTGCGGTGACCTGAAACCCAAGGTGAAGGACGCCTTCATCGCCGCGGACGTGTTGGGCTCGGACCATTGCCCCATTGGTATTGAAATTGATGCGGGGATGAGCAGTTCATAACCGATGGCTGTCAACGTAGACGGTTCGACAGGCTCACCGTGACAATGGATAGGTGAATACGTACTTGTGAATCGCTGTACGGTTTACTTCTTGTCCATCTTCTCCAGATCCGACAGTCGTTTCTTGGCAAAAAGGCATTCGCCGTCGGCGGGTTTGCTTCCGCAATTGGAAAATTCGATATAGTAGTTCCACGCCTTGATCGCTTCCATGAGCAACGCCTGGTTGAACGCGTCGGGAGGGTTCTTCCGGTCGAGCGTGTAGGCATGGTAAAACAGGATTTCCCGTTTGAAGTCGGGAGTCAAGGCGATCACCGACCCGGCCTGCGAACCCAGCGCGGCTTCGATGCGCTCCTGCGCCTCGTCATATATCCCTAAATGAAAGTACGCTTCGCCGAGGAAAGCGTCGATGGAGGGGTCCGAAAAATGGGCCCGTAGTTTTTCCAGGATGGTCCGGGCTCTTTCGAATTGCCGCAAGTGGCGAAGATGAATCGTGGCCATGCGGATCTGCGCTTCGAGGTACTCGTTGGCCAGTCCGCCTTTTTCCATGGAGGGCGCCATTTTATACGTGTTGATGGCGTCGTCCCAGCGGCCTTCGCGTTCGAATTCTTTTGCTTTGTCAAGCAGCGGGATGGCGGCGGACTGCACGAATTTCGGCGGCGCGCCGCCGCCGGGGCCGCTATGCAGCAGCGTCATCAGCGACATGCACAGCGAAAGCAGGGAAACAACCAACGCGATGGTTCCGAAATACCGCTTTATCGAAAAAGGAATCCTGACCTTTTTACCCGAACCCCACGAGCTATACATTTGGAGGCATACGTCGAGTTCCTCCATTATTTCTTTTTCCGTGGAAGGCCGGTGGTTGGGGTTTTTCGAGAGGAGTTGGTCGACGAGCTCTTCGGTATGGGGCAAAATTGACGGCCGCAGCTTCCGCAGTCCGAGGTATTTGCATTCGTTGATTTTCTGAATCAGGCCGGTAAGGTTTTCCGCCATGAAGGGTTTTTGACCGGAAAGCAATTCGTAGAGTACGATTCCCAAGGAGAAGAAATCGCTGCGGACGTCCAGTTTGCCTCCGGCAAGCTGTTCGGGCGACATATAGTGGAACGTGCCTACGATCATTCCCTGCATGGTGTTCGAAGTGATATTGAGGGGTTTGGCGGCGCCGAAATCCATCAACTTGACCAGCTTGCCTTGCGTGATCATGATGTTCTCGGGTTTGATGTCGCGGTGGAGGATACCGTGTATGGTCTCGCCGCTGGGACCGGTCATTTTTACGCTATGGGCGTATTCCAGCGCTCTTACGACTTGTGAAGCGATCGAAAGGACGTCGCGTTCACTGATTTTCGGGTTTGAGCCCATGAATTCCCGTAGCGTTTGGCCGGATATGAATTCCATTTCAATATAGAAATAACCGTTGACCTCGCCGGTGTCGAAAATGCGCAGGATATTGGGGTGGTCCAGCCGCGCGGTCAGTTGCGCTTCCTGCCTGAAACGCTGAAAGAAATCCTCCTCGTCGCTCAGGGAGGGCTTGAGGATTTTAATCACCCGGTCCAAATCGAAGGGGATATTATGCGCTTTGTAAATATGCGCCGTCCCGCCTTCGTTGATTTTCTCGATAATCTGGCAGTTGCCGATGGTTTTGCCGATAAAGGGGTCCGAAGGCGTCGTTGCCGCGGCAGGCGCCTTTACATAGAGCTCGTCCAGGCCGAATTCAGTGTCCCTGTCCTGCTCAGGCATGCTCGGTCTCCTCCAAGGGTCGTCATGGTAATCCGCGTATTCCCAACACGGATTTATGGCTTTTTATTAAGATGTATCATATTTTAAAGATGAACTAGTTGTATAATATAAAAGATAGGTTCGGCGTTTCTCAAGAGTATGCGACACCAATAAATAAAAGGATATCCATGAAAATGACCTTCCGGTCCGCGGCATCCGTTTTTTTAATGGCCCTTCCTTCGTTTTCCCAGACTCGCCTGGATACGCTGATCACGGCGGTTTCGGCGAATTACGAAACTATCGGCGCTTTCAGCGCGGACGTGGATATATATAAATACACCTGCGGCTGAGGCGCCATCAATTCTAGTATCGGTCGATACTATTTCAAACAACCGGGATCGGCGCGCCTTGAAAATCAAACCTTGGGCGCGAATTATTACGGCGACGGCCAAAACGCGGGTTTAGGCGACCTGGTTTTTTCAGCGCTGCGCAAGCCGCTGCTCTCGGCCCGGGAAATTCGAAGTTGGCCGGAAAAGGGCGCGTCCATCGTTCGCGAGACCGGCGATTCGTGCGTGATTGCCTACGGCGATCCCGCCGATACGTCATGGGTCTACACTATTGACAGAAAAACCAACTTGATAATCGGTCTCGATTTGCATAACAAGAATTCAGCGCGCGATACCGTTCTGCTCAACACATGGTATGTCTATCAAGACACCGCCGGCGTCCATGTGCCCAGGCTGATGGCATTGCGCGCCGATACCACGCTTATGCATGGAGGCTACCGGTTTTCCAATTTTCATATCAACGACAGCATTCCCGATTCGCTTTTTATTTTGCCCAACCGGATCCGAAACAAGACTTTATTCAAACAGGGAGTGTTCGCATTTGCGTTTCACGACGATGTGTTGTCCCTTGGTTTTCCAACCCTCACCCGGCTTCTACGGGTGCAAATTTGCGCGATTTCGGGAAGAATTTTATATTCCGGGGAAGTATCGCCTGGAACGGACCGGTTCGTTTGGAAAGGCGAATCATCCTTGGGGAGGAAATTGCCGGCGGGAAAGTATATCGTACATTTGAATGGGGAAAATATTCATTTTTCAAGAGGATTCTCATTGGAGTAGCCGCTGTTTTTTTGAAGGAATTCTTCCCCAATGACCCGATCCGGCGGCAGGAGGGGAACTTCCATTACTTTTGTCCGATCTATCCATCGTATCTCATCATGATCAACGGGAGTTATCGCTCCTTCTTCAATGATGCAGACATAAGGAATCAGCTCCACGCTTAATGATTCATAGACATGTGAAACGGGCGATAAGGCATATTGTATCGAAACCGTGACCGCTAACTCTTCCCGTAACTCCCGCACTAGCGCTTCGACGGGTTTTTCATCGGGGTTTATTTTTCCTCCCGGAAATTCCCATGATCCCGCGTGCGATTGATCCGGCCCCCGCCGGGCAATAAGAACTTTATCGCCATTCATGATAATGGCGCAAACAACGCGAATATGTTTTTTTTGAGGCATGAATAAATAGGTCGATTTTTTGTTATTGCATTTCAATATAACATATTTTACAGGTTTATAGCTGAAGCTCATTGTAACCCTTTTCATCCTAGTCAAGGTGGTCATGACAAGTTCTTCACCGCGATTCCCAGCGCGAATGAAAAAAGAGGAATTGTATCCGTGCGCGTATCAATGGATGATCCTTTCCCGAAAAATGGACGAAAAATTCGCCGAACTTTTCAGGAAGCGCTACGTTAAAGGCACGGTCACGCAGGGTATCGGCAACGAGGCCACATCGGCGGGAATGGGGTTGCCGCTTCGGCCCGGTAAGGACATCGTTTCGATCATGCACCGGGATGTCGCCACGCACTTGATTCTCGGCAGCACGCCCTATCAACTTTTTTGTCAATACATGGCCAATGCCGACAGCCCCACGCACGGCCGCGAAGGTAATGCCCACCACGGCAACGCGGGACAACGAAAATTCCCCATGATAAGCCACCTCGGCGATATGATGAGTTTGGTCGTGGGCGGCACATGGGCGGCCCGCAAGAACGGCGAGGATGCTTTCGGATTATCCATCGTTGGCGACGGAGGCACGAGCACGGGAGATTTTCACGAGTCGCTCAATATCGCCTCGGTGCGCAAAGTTCCGGTCCTTTTTTTAATTGAAAACAACTATTACGCCTATTCCGTTCCTACGAGGCTCCAGTACCATTGCAAAAAGCTTTCCGATAGAGCCGTTGCGTACGATATTCCCGGAAAAACCATCGACGGCACGGACGTATGGGAAGTGTATACTGCGGTATGCGACGCATTCGAGGAAATGCAGCGTACGAGTCTGCCCTATTTACTCGAGTCCATGACGCTGCGGCTTACGGGCCATGCGGTGTACGACAATGCTGAATACGTTTCCGCGTTGGAGCGCGAAGCATGGCAATCACGTGAGCCGCTGGCAAAGGCACGGAAGGCGCTTGCGGAGATATGTTCGTTGACGGAGCAACAAATACTGGACATCGAACAAACGGCCGCGACGCAGGTTGAGGATGCGGTCCGCAGGGCGCTTGCGGTCGCCCGCCCCGATCCTGCGCGCTGCCTTGGCCCCATTTTCGCATCCGCCGACGTCAATAAAAAAACGGATCCCTACAAAGCCGTCAATGTTAAAAACATCAACGCGGTCACTCATGCGCTGGACTATATTCTCGCCCGTAATCCTTCATCGTTTTTGATGGGTATGGACATCGGTCCTTATGGCTCGGCGTTTAAAACGTGCAAAGGCTTATACGAAAAATACGGAACCAACCGCGTCATGGACATGCCGATCGCGGAGTCGGCCATTACCGGTTTCGCCCTCGGCGCGTCGCAGACGGGCGGACTTCCCATTATCGAATATCAATTCGCGGATTTCGCCACCGAGGCGACAACGCAAATAGGACTCAATTGCGGAACATGGTTTTTTCGCAGCGGTCGGCCGGCGCAAATACTCCTGCGTCTGCCGTGCGGCGGCGGAATCACCCTTGGCGCTTTTCACTCCGGAGAATTCGAAGGGTTGTGGTCGAGGTTCCCCGGTCTTAAAATATTCTATCCATGCACACCACAGGAAACCTTCGAGGCGCTCGTTGCCGGCTTTTATGATCCGAATCCTTGTATGGTGCTCGAACACAAACTTCTCTATTCAAGCAAGGGCAGTGATATCGATTTCGACGGCAATCTTGACGCCATAGTAAGACCGCGTAAATACAAGGAGGGTTCGGACTTGACGATCGCGGCCTTCGGCGCGGCCATTGAAACGTCCATAGCCGCGATAAGCGAGTCGTCGTGTTCGGCGGAATTATGGAATCCCTTCGTGGTCAGTCCCATGGACATGGACCCCATCATCGAATCGGTAAAAAGAACAGGCAGGCTTTTAGTGGTGCAGGAAAGCAACGCGCTTGCCGGAATGGGAAACCATATGGCGGCGATAATCGGCGGGGCCTGCTTTACGGAAATGAAATGCCCCGTGGAAGTGATAAGCGCGCCCTTCATTCCGGTCCCTTTCGCGCCGGAGCTTGAATCGGCATACCGGCCCAACAAAGAACAAGTTAAACAGGTCATTGAAAAAATGATTGGAGATAAAAAGTGAATACAAAACCGTTCAAAATATCGTTATACCTTCCTTCGCAGGCGGCCGCCGACACGGAGGCGACCATTACCAAATGGAACATCGCGCCCGGCGACGCGTTCGAAAAGGGCCAAGTCCTGGCGGAAATTGAAAGCGCGAAAACATCGTTTGATTTCGAGGCGCCCTGCAACGGCACGGTGGTCAAAATACTTGCCTTGGAAGGCGATACGATTTCTTACGAAGCGCCGGTTGTTGAGATAGAAACCGATGACGCGGACATGAAAAACGATATTCCCGTAGCGGGCGCCGTGAAAACCGATGTACCGGCCGGGTCTCTTAAAAAGGAGACTCAACCCGGTGAAAGGCACCTTGAAAAGAAAGTGTGCATCCTGGGCATAGGCGGCTATTTGCCGGAACGGGTTGTTTCCAACATTGAGCTGCTTAAGGAATTCCCGGCCCTTACCGACGAGTATATGTTCGGCGTTACGGGCATCAAGGAGCGACGCTGGGCCAAGGAGGGCGAAAAACCTTCCGAAATGGCGTATAAGGCGGCAATAGACGCGCTGAAGCGGTCGGGCATCGAAGCGAAGGACGTTGGGGCCATCGTTCTCTCCACCGAAACCCCCGATATGGCCATGCCGTCAACCGCATGCATCCTGCAGGACATGCTGGGCATCCGCGGCGTTCCGGCCTTCGACATGCACGCCGCATGTTCGGGTTGGTTGTATGCGCTGTCGGTAGCAAGGGGTTTGGTTGTCTCCGGCGTCGCCGACAACATTCTCGTGGTCAGTACCGAGCTGCAATCCCAAACAATTGACAAAACAGACATGGAAACCTGCTTTTTGCTCGGCGACGGCGCGGGCGCGGCGGTCGTGTCGGGGAGCAGGGACGGGCACCCGATTAAAAACGTCATTCTCAAGGCCGATTCCAAAGGGCTGCATATGATCAAACGCGCCGTTCCGGGATATAAAATCCCCATGGGAATTGAAAATCTCAATCCGTGGATCAGAATGGACGGGCATGCCCTGTTTCGATTCGCTACTGAAGGATTTTCGACCATCATCCGTGACCTTACCGCTTTGAGCGGCTGGCAATCCGATGAGGTACGATGGGTGATTCCCCATCAAGCCAACCGGCGCATTCTCAAGGCCGCGGCGCAGCGCAGCGGTATTCCCTTCGAACGGTTTTATATCAACATCGAGCGGGTCGGCAATACCGGAAGCGCGAGCATTTCCAACGCCCTGGTGGACCTGGAAAAAGATCTTCACAAGGGCGACAAAATGGTCCTGTGCTCGGTGGGAGCGGGGATCACCATAGCCGCCTTGTCGCTCGAATGGTAAAACGGGAAAGGCGGCGCGCTGATGGAGGAGCATCTCAACGACGGACACCGCGAGCGGCTGCTGAAACGTTTTAACGAAAACGGCATTGCCGCCCTGGCCGATTACGAGGTCATGGAACTACTGCTTACCTGCGTATTGCCCCGCGGCGATGTCAAGCCCGTCGCTAAAAACCTTCTCAAAAAATTTTCATCCGTGAGCGGAGTGCTCAATGCACCCCCCGAGGAAGTTCGCGCCGTCAAAGGCATTGGGCCGCGCGCCGCGCAACTCTTCGCCTTTATACGGCAACTTATATCGTATTGCCTCAAGGAAAAATACCAGAATCGTCCGCTCATGACCCACCAAGGGGACGTCGAGGAATACCTGCGGTTTCATTTCGGCCCTAAGCGGGATGAGTTCGTCGCCGCGCTGTTCCTTGACACCGGAAACCGCGTGATCGCCACCGACCTTATCTCCGAAGGCACGGTCAACCAATGCGCGGTGTATCCGCGAAGCATTATCGAGCGCGCCCTTCGCAACGGCGCCGTATCGTTCATCCTCGTGCATAATCACCCCGGCGGCGGCAAAGAACCCTCCCAAGCCGATTGGGACATAACGCACCGGCTTTATCAGATCGGCAATCTCCTGGAGATCCGACTGTTGGACCATATTATCATTACCGGCGAAGCTACTCGCAGTTTAAGCAAACATTCCCGGTGGCCGACTTGAAAAGCGGACAAAATGCATTCGCTTAAAAAAGTAGTAGGCTTTTCTTCCCTTTTTTTTATTCTGACCGCTCCACCTCCCGTGTTGGCCGGAAAATTAATCGGTTTCGTCACTAACGCGCAAACGGGCAAGCCCGTTGAATCCGTTTCAATAATCGTTAAGCAATCGAAGACGACCGTTCAGGCCGCCATTACCGACAGCTTGGGAAAATTCACCTTTGATACGGTCTCCGCGGGTTCTTTTACGGTGCGGTTTTCAAAGGATTCATACGAAACGCATACCATCGGCGACGTCTACGTTTCGGGCCTGGCGGAAAAACGCCTCGACGTCGAGATGACGCCGGGTATTTACAAACTAGACAACATGGTCGTGCGGGAGAACTCGTTTCGTAGGGCCCCCGATATGTCGTCGTCGACAAAAACCATATCCGCCGATGAACTCCTGCGCATGCCCGGTGCGCTTTCCGACGTGCAGCGGGCGGTTCAGGAGCTTCCAAGCGTGGCCTCGGGAGGGGACCAGACCAACGAGATCGTCGTGCGCGGCGGGACGCCCGGGGAAAACATGTTTCTTATGGACAACATAGAAATTCCCAACCCCAACCACTTCGCCAACGAAGGGACCGGCGGCGGGGTGATTTCCCTGGTCAATCCGCTTTTGGTCAAGGGGCTTACGTTCAGCGCCGGCGCGCCGCCCGCCCAGTATGGCGATAAGGCCTCGTCGGTGCTGGACGTGCGGTTACGCGACGGTAACTCCGCGATGGTGTTGGGCGGCGTGGACCTTGGCATTGCGGGCGCGGGCCTGCATATGGAAGGCCCCGTCCCGGGGTTCGGCAATTTCATGCTGTCGGCATCGCGAAGTTTTCTGGATTGGGTGGCGCATTCCTCCTATAATAATACGGCAACCGCCGTGCCGAAATACTGGGGCATGCAAACACGGGTCGCCCGTCAAGGCCCGTCAAACAAATTCTACGCCGATGGAATTTACGGCGACAACGGCATAACCATCGATCATGCGCGTGAAGAATTGGGTACAAAAGGCCAGACCATAACCTCCGGGGGGGCCGTGTACGCCGCCGGCGCCACCGATGAGCGCTTTTGGGGCGAACATCTGTCGAGCAGCTTAACGCTGTCGGCGGTGGGAAACACATTCGACCGTCTGGAATATTCCGCCTCCGGCGCGGGATTGCGCGATACCTTTTATTACAATGCCTCGCGTGAGCGGGAGCAGACGCTCAAGGCTCAGGTGGCCTACGATTGTAACGATCAAAACAGACTTTTAGCGGGAGGATATGGTAAACGATGCGATTTTTCAATTGACATAGGCGCCTCCGCCGACACGTTGAAACGATACCTTGCCGCCGGTGATTCGGGAGGCAAGGCGGTCGAAGACGCGACGGGCGCGGCCGTGGTTTTTAACGATACACTGCGGCGAAACGCTCTATCCTATAAATACGGCGGGTTCGTTTCCGCGATTTTGCGGCCCTTGGAACGGATAAAAATCGTTCCCGGACTACGCTTTGACGGTTTTACCTGTAATAGGACCGTTACGGTATCGCCCCGGCTGAGTTTCGTGTACTCGCTTACGTCCAATTTCGATCTCACCGGCGCTCTTGGCGTCCAGTACCAGCAACCCGACTATACGGTTCTTGCCGCCAACCCCGGCTGCGCTCCCAAACGGGCCATGACGGCTATCGCGGGCGCGGAATATTTTTTCAATGAAACCGGGGTGCAATGCATGTGCGAAGGATTTTACAAACGCTACGATCGTGCGCCGGTCGACGCGTCGCTGTTGTTGGATACGCGAACCGTACGGGACTCTTTCGCGGTATCGCACGAAGTTGCCGCGGTAGGCCGCGGGAGGAGCTACGGCATTGAACTCTTCGCCCAGAAAAAATTGACCGACGAAATCTCCTGGACCGCGAGTTACTCCTTTTCGGATGCCGAGACCATGGATCCGCGTCCGTCGCATGGCGGTGGGTGGTATCCCTCGGACTTCGATTTCGGCCAAGGCGTTACCCTTTCCGCGGGATGGAAAAAGGAATTGCTCAAGATCTCGTGGTACGCGGCATTGCAAAAAAAAACATGGTTCAGGATTTTGTCACCCGTCATGCCAATTGCCGACCGGATGGAATTGTCCGCCCGTTGGCGGTATCTGGGCGGACGGCCCTATACACGCAGTGTTTACGATACGCTGTATCGCCGCTGGTACGTTGATGCGTCGGCTCCGCTCAACGGAGCCCGATACTCGGATTATCATACTCTTGACCTTCGATGGGAGCGGCGATTTGGCTTTGGATTTTTACAGATGATGTACTATTTTGATTTGCAGAACATCTACAATCGAGCGAATGTATGGCAATATTTATATGTCGACGGCAAGAAATCGCTTTCGACCGTGTATCAATTGCCTTTTTTTCCGGCGGGAGGGATGATCATTGGTTTTTAGACCCGAGCTTTCGTGGGAATTTTTAAGCGGCGATGAGATCGCGGCGAAGTCGGTGCGGGCCGTCCGCAATCATGTTCGTCATGTTAAGGAAACATCGGCGTATTACCGCGAGACGCTGTTCGATGTTTTTCCCGAGGACATCAAGAGTCCCGAGGACATTGCCAAACTGCCTTTTACCGAAAAATCAATTCTTGTGGAAAAAACCGCGTCCTTTACGGCCGCTACGCCGCAGCAGATCGTGGAGACCGTGGTTACCAGCGGCTCCACGGGAATGCCCCTGGTATTTCCGCTGACCGCCACGGACCTCGAGCGTTTGGAATTCAACGAGGCGCTCGCGTTTAATTCCGCGGGGGTCACCTGCGCCGACCGGGCGCAGGTGTACGTAAGCCTGGACCGGCTCTTCATCGCGGGAATCGCTTATTATCGCGGACTGACGCACCTGGGTGTGAATACCGCCCGTATCGGCGTGCTGCCCATGGACATGCAAAAACACTATTTCGACCTGCTTAAACCAACGGTGGTGGTCGGCGTTCCTTCCTTTTTGAAAAAACTCACCGAGGAGTTCTCCAGGCTGGGATTTAACCGTGAAGCGTCATGTTTGAAAAAAATCTTCTGCATTGGGGAAAGCATACGCACCGTTGATCTTCAGCTTAATGGCGCGGGAAAAACCTTGGAGGAATTTTTCGACGCAAAAGTCTATTCCACGTACGGCAACACGGAACTTTCGGTGTCGTATTGCGAATGCATTGCGCAAAAGGGCGGGCATGCCAGGCCGGAATTAGTTTACACAGAAATCGTTGATGACAACGGCGCCCCGGCGCCCGACGGCACGGTGGGGGAACTCGTGGCAACGCCGCTCGGCGTGGAAGGCGTTCCGCTGGTCCGTTACAAGACGGGGGACATAACCTTCAAGGTGGCCGGCGCCTGCGACTGCGGAAGAAACTCGCTGCGCATCGGGCCTATTCTTGGCCGTAAATCCCACATGATAAAGGTAAAGGGAACTACCATGTATCCTTTGGCCATTACCAATATTCTCGACGATATCGAGGGCATAGAGGATTATCTTATTATTTTGGAAGACGACGAATCGCTGTCCGACCGCGTTTCGCTCCATGCGGTCACGCCGCCGGCCAACTTGGAAAAAATAGCCAACCGGATACGGACCGAGCTGCGCGTTCACATTCCCGTGCTTATTTCGAACATCGCCACGATCCAACATTACCGCGGAAAAAGCCACAAGAAACCGCGAATTCTTGACAATAGAAAACACGCGCGCCGCACCGCGTAAAACGGAGATCTTGTGACGTTTCATCCGACAAGCCACGATCATGGGCCGCGCGTGGCGGCGGTCATTCCCACGTATAATAACGCGGCAACCGTTGCGGAGGTCGTTACGGCGGCGCGCTCGTATATCGCCCGCGTCATCGTGGTCAACGACGGTTCCATCGATGCGACCGGCGACATTCTTCGAAGCCTTGCCGGGGTAGCGGGAGTCGATTCCGCGCTTCGGCTTATAGAGTTCCCCGCAAACAGGGGCAAGGGGGCCGCGCTTAAGGCGGGTCTCGAGTCGGCGCTGTCCGAAGGGTTTACAAACGTAATAACCATGGACGCCGACGGCCAGCATCGGCCGGAGGATATCCCCCTGTTTCTCGCGAACATAGCAAAGTCTCCCGACGCGCTCTGGATCGGGGACCGGAGCATTGCCTATGAAGGGTCGAAACAGCCGCTACGCTCCCGCGCCGGACGCGCGTTTGGAGCGTTCTGGTACAAGTTTTTTACCGATAAAAATATTCGCGACACGCAATGCGGTTTCCGCTCGTATCCTTTAAAGCGTGTTTTGGATTTGCGCTGCTTAGGGAGCGGATATGAATATGAACAGGAAATTCTGATCCGCGCCGCATGGAGCGGCATCGCCGTGGCGTCAATGCCCGTGCGCCTCTATTATCCCCCTCGCCAAGCCGCGGTGTCGCATTTCAGGCCCCTGCGGGACTTTCTCAGGATTTCCAAGGTCAATTCGAAAGCCGCGCTTATCAAGATATTCATGCCGTGGAGAGCGGTCGGCATTTCCGGAAAAGGGTGGCGGCGCAACCTGCTGTTTCTTTTAAGCAATGCTCCTTCGCCGCACAAGGCCGCTCAGTCGGTCGCGATGGGGGTTTTCATGGGGCTTATGCCGGTGTATGGGTTTCAGGTTTTAGCGTTAACCGCGCTAACCCCGATGCTTCGTCTCAACTGGCCGCTTGCTTTTTTAGGAGTGAATATTTCCTTTGCCCCGCTCTTGCCGTTTCTCATTGCCGCGGGTGTTGCGGTTGGTAAAGTCACGGTCCCGTTGCTCCCTTTCACGATGCCGAAGGGTTTTTTTGCATACTCTCTGGCTAAAGGGGGCGTAGAATGGTTCGTGGGGAGTGTTGTTTTAGCCGTTGGGGCGGGAGCGTTGACCTACGGAATCACTTACCCGATATTTCGCGAATACTCGCGGAAGAAACAATCGACTTAAAAGTATCGTATGCCTCCTTTGCCTATTTTTGATGTTCGCGACCGCATCGTCGACGCGCTGAAAAGCGGAAAGAACTTGATTATCAAGGCGCCCACCGGGTCGGGAAAATCGACCCAAGTACCCCAATTCCTGCTGGACGGCGGTTTTTGTGAGGGCGGGATTCTTATATTACAGCCGCGCAGGCTTGCGGCGCGGATGCTCGCGGCTCGCGTGGCTGAGGAGCGATCAACGCAATTGGGCACGGAAATAGGGTTTCAAACACGGTTTGAAACCATGGTTTCCGACGCTACTCGAGCATGCTTCATTACCGAAGGTATTTTACCGAGGCGCATGCTTGGCAACCGTGATCTTTCCGGAATTTCCGTCGTCATTTTCGACGAATTTCATGAACGCAATCTCGCGACCGATATCGGGCTGGCGCTGGCCGCGGATTTGCAGCGCAGCCGAAGGAGCGATCTGCGGATCGTCGTCATGTCCGCTACCATTGATACCGGGCCGCTACGTGAATATTTACGCAATGCCGAAATCATCGAGTGCCCGGGCCGATTATATTCCATTGATATCCGATATACGCCGGCGCCTAAAACAACACCGATTTGGGACCATGCCGCCGCCGCCGTCCAATCGCTCATCGCGGGCGGGGCGCAGGGCGATATCCTGGTGTTCATGCCGGGCGCCTACGAAATCAGGCAATCGATACGGGCGATCGATCGAGCGGTTCGCGGAGAACCGATAAGCGTTTTATCCCTCTATGGAGATTTACCGCCCGAGCGACAGCGCCATGTCATGGAAGCGCAATCGCGCCGCAAGATAATCATCGCCACCAATATCGCCGAAACATCTTTGACCATTCCCGGGGTGCGTCACGTGGTCGATTCGGGACTTGCCCGCGTCAACCGGTATGATCCCGGCCGCGGCTTCAATACCTTGTTTATAGAATCCATCGGTATTGACAGCGCGGACCAGCGCGCGGGCCGCGCGGGCCGTGAAGGAGCGGGGATTTGCGTCCGGTTGTGGAGTGTCTCCCTACAGGCCGGCCGCGCCCGTCGATCGACGCCGGAAGTGCATCGTGTTGACTTGGCGGAAACCATCCTGTACACGCGAATGCTGGGATACGACGCGGCGGAAAATTTTCCCTGGTTTGAGGCGCCCGGCCCGGCGCCGCTCTTGGCGGGCCATGAACTTTTAGGTCTTATCGGCGCATTGGATGGTGGCGGCAATCTCACGAATATCGGAAGGGAATTGTCGGCGTTTCCCATGCATCCGCGGCTGGCCCGATTGCTTTGTGATGCGGGAAAACGCGGGGCTGTGCACCTGGCTTCGTTTACCGCGGCCCTTCTTTCCGAGCGTACGGCGATGATTGGAAAACCGGAATATCCCGAAGCGGCATACGCTCAGGAAACGGTTTCGGACTTTTTTGGTCTTTATTGTTTGTTGGAAAAAGTTCGCGCAGCCGGATTCGATCCGGCGCTCTGCGCGCGTTATGCGATCAACGCATCGGCGGCAAAGGCCGTTTTTCGAACGCAATCTTTGTTTTTACACTATTGCCGCCGTTTCGGCATGCATACGCGCGATTCGGATGACGCGCCATCGTCACTTGCGCGAAGCCTCTTGGCCGCCTACCCCGACCGTTTGTGCGCGCGCAAGGACCATGGCACGCTTCTGTGCGCTCTGCGGGGAGGACGCGGCGGAGAATTGGCGAGGGAGAGCATCGCGCGGGGAGCCCGACTGTTCATAGCGGCCGACATCCGCGAAATAAAATCGTCGATGGCGGATCGAAAGATCCTCCTCTCCATGGCCGCCGAAATAAAGGAAGAATGGCTTATGGAGGATTTTCCGGAGCAGTGGCGAACCGATGCCGCTGTGGAATGGAACCCCGTAAGCCAGGCCGTTGAAGGCCGCGAACGCGTGATATGCCTTGACGTTGTGATATCGGAACGGAAGTGCGGCCTCCGCGACATCACCCAAGCCTCGGCGCTTCTCGCCGAAATAATCGTTTTGAAGCGGCTTGCGCTTCCTTTGTGGGACCGGAGCGTCGAACAGTGGATCAACCGCGTTCGATGGGCGGCCGGTCTTTTTCCCGAAAGACAATTGCCCTTGATGACCGAGGAGGAGAGCCGCTTGATCGTCCACGAACTCTGCGGCGGCGAAACGCGTTATGAGCGTGTAAAGGCAAAACCCGTCCTGCCCATCGTGAGGGAATTGTGCGACGCACGGCAGCGTCAGTTTGTCGATGCGATGGCGCCGGAGGCGGTCATGCTGCCGGGGGGGAGGAAAATGAGGATCGTTTATGAGCCGGGATCGGCGCCGCGCGGACGCGCGAGGATACAGGACCTTTTCGGCCTCAGGGAAGCGCCGCGCATAGCGGGAGGGAGAGGGGTTCTTTCGATTGAGGTGCTGGCGCCCAATAACCGTCCCGTGCAAATCACCGAAGATCTTAAAAGCTTTTGGGACCTCCACTATCCCAGCCTAAAAAAAGCTCTTTCCCGGAAGTATCCCAAACACGAATGGCTATGAATTCGTTCGTTGTCGATGGTTAAAAACACGTGAAGACGATAGGGACGCGCGCCGCGCCCCTACCGCATCCTCAGGGCATCCCGGATATGCCACGCGTAAAAGCCTTTCCATCCGGGACTCATTCCCGATGCCAGCAGCAGCTTTTGCGCGCGCGCTTCGGTCCTTCGTATAAATCGGATACGCCGTTCCAGCAGGGCAGGCGGGGCGCTCGAAAACTGAGGGATCATGAATTTTTCCCGCAAGGCCGACAGGAATACCGGATAATAGGAAAACTCCCGCAATTGAAACGTCGTATCCGGACGCAGGGGCGCCGCGGCAAAGGGGTCCATGAGGAGATATTGCCATTTAATCAACATTGCGTATCGTGTTTTGGAGTAATCATGGCCAAGGAAAGAGACGATTTTTTTCCTCATCGTACGCCTGATGGAGGGGTCGAATGCTTTTTCGGGGTGAAAACAAAGATTCTCCTCGATCTCAAGGAAAAGAAAATAGGGGTTTGCCGGATAGGCGGTCTTGAATTGTTTGAAGATGCGGTTTATTTCCAGTATCTGGTCTCCCTGATAGGGCGACAGGAATTCCATGAGGTATACTTGGGCCAGGGTGGAGGTATAGCGGCCCTGATAGGCGCCGCGGCGCAGGTATGTTAAGCCTATGTCAAGAGAGACGGGCCTTCCGATCAGACTCAAGGCGCCGCGAACGAACGCGGAGGCCTTTGACAAGGAGCAATAGAAAACGCCCAAACCCAGGTAAGCGTCCGTGATGGCGGAATCGAGCGCGATGCATTTTTCCAAAAGGCTTAGCGCGTTGAGCCCCTCCACCGCCGCGGCTATAGGGTTTTGGCCGATGCGCAGCGTCGCGCATAGCCCCTTGATGCCCCCGAAAATCAAAAGGTTGGTCGCGGCAAGGGAATCCGGCGATAGAGATGGGTCGGAGAGCGCAAGACCCGTTTTTGCTATTTTGTCCAAATCTTCGCGGCAGATTTTCTCCGATTGATCATTGGCGAATTCGCCGTTTTGTATACGGATAATGCATGCCGAGGTCAGCAGCAGCGCGCTGAGCGCTGGTAAATGTTCCTTCCGTTCGAGCTTTTGCAATTTATGCCCGATTTTGCCGGCATCGTCCCATTCGAACATCCAGATACAACGGATCAATTCGCGCGCAAGACTATCCTGTTCGTCAGAAATGCCGGGATAGGTTCGCCGTATCGGTTTTAACGGCGCGCCGGTTTTCGCGGTGTCGGTCCCTGCCGAGCCGGTCCCCGTGGTGTCGGCTCCGACTAAGCCTGTCGTCGCGGTATCGTCTTCAACGGCCGTCGAGCTGTCTTCGCCTTCAGGTTCTTCCCCAAGCGAATCAGATGATAATAAGGTATCACGAACGGGAACGGTATCGCTGCAACGAGGGGTAGAGGATGTGTTGGAGTACTGAGAAACCGAATCCTCCCCTTTTTGCGCCGAATCGGCGTTCAAAGGGGAGGAAACCGCGCCACCTATACAGACGCACAAATATAATAAGAATACGCCGGCATTGGCTGCAATGCCGTTGAAGCTAAGGTTGTTCATGAACCCGGATCACTTGAGCAGTTTCTTTCCCTCCTGCATTTCATCGGCTAATGCCTTATTATTGGGGTCCAGTTTTTGCGCGGTTTGTATATACTTTAAATAATCCGCCTTGTTTTTCTCAACTCGCGCCACCTTGGCGAGTCCTATTTCGGCGAGAACATATTTAGGATCGGCCTTGAGCGCTCGATCATAGAAGGTTTTCGCCCATTGCAGTTTGGATTGCATCATGTGAATTTCCCCGCGCTCGCACAGCGCCGGGGCATAACTGGGATTGATATAGGAAATTTCCTTGTAGGTTTCCAGCGCGTCGTCCCATTTCCCTTGAATTCCCTGGATTCGGCCGTAAAGCATGAGGGCATCGAGGTTTTCGGGGTCCGTGGCGCGGATGTCCTTGACCGCGTTTTCGGCGTCGGCGTAAACGCCGTTGGCGTACAGCGCCTGCGCGTATTTGAGTAAATATTTATTGTCCTTCTTTTTCGAGAGAATTTGTTCCATTTCGTTAAGCGCATTTTTGGCGTCGCCCTTCTTTTCGTAGAGCGCGTAGAGTTGTTCTTTAATGGCCATGTCGTCGGGCCTGAGTTTTTCCGATTTTTCAAGAAGACTGACGGCCTCGCCGGGGCGGTCGGTGGCTAAATACCCCTGCGCCAGCAGCATCATGAATTTCGCGTCATTGGGTTTGAGGGCGTTGGCGGTTTCCAAAAACACCATCGCGTCGTTGACATTGTGCTTGGCAAGCAGGATCTCCCCGATTTTCCCGCTCGCCTCGGGATTGCTGGGATCGCGCTGGATGAATTGCCGGTAGGCTTCGACTTCCTCTTTGTTCTTGCCGAGTTTCCCGTACACCTGCCCCATTTCCATCCACACGACCGGAATCGAATCGGCGAGCGCCGAGCATTTTTTTAGCAGGGAGATCGCCTTGTCGTAGGTAGCCTGACGCTTTGCATAATACAGCCCGGCGCACAGGAAATTGCGATAATCTCCGGGGAACGCCGCCGTATTGTCCTCGTACATCTTCGCCGCGAGGCTTGGGTTGGATGATTCAGTCAATTGCGCCTTGCGAAAGGACGCTTCGGCGTCCTTGACGCCGGGCAGCCGCGTATACCCGATATAGGCGGCCATCGCCTTGGCCGAATCGCCCGACCGGTCGTAGGAATCGGCGAGAATTTTAAGCACAACGGTTTGGTGGGGCATGGTCTTTGAAATCGCCCTGAGCCGTTCCAATACGTCGATGGCCTTTTTAAAATTTTTCGATTGACTGAGCGCGTCATAGTAGCATGCCTGGCCGTAGTTGAAAAGGAACTCGGGGTCGTTTTCCTTGGCGCTTTGGGCGACGCCGAAATACTTAACAGCGTCGGAATAGTTCTTTTCCTTCAAGGCGTTTTCCCCGACAATTTCCGAGACCTCGATATCGTTCGGCGATTTTTCCATGTATTTCCGGTACATGGACAAGGCTTGCGCAGATTTGTTCTGCTTTGAATAAAGGTCGCCCAGCGCCTTGTATTCGCCCATCGCGTTGGGATTCATCGCCACCGCTTGCTCGTAGGTAATCACCGCGTCGTTGAGCGCGCCCGTTTTTACCTGGCACGCCGCCAATGAGGAAAGCAGGGGAATGTTTCGCGGGTCCAATTGCAGCGCTTTTTGGAAACAGGGCATGGCCTTGCCGCACGCGTTCTGTTTTTGATAGATGGCGCCAAGCGTGGCGTACATCCCGGCGTCGGCTTCGTCGGATTTGATGGCTGCGTTCAATACCGTTATCAGTTGATCCTGCGGGAGTCGGCCCGCGGCGATTTCGCAATATCGTTTAAAGAAACCATGAACGGAAGGATCCGCCTTGATGGCGGCGCCATAGGCTGCCATGGCCCCCGCCATGTCCTTTTGGTCGTATAAAAAGTCCCCTAACTGTTTTTGCGCGCCGGCGTCGCCCGGCTTGAGCGCTACATATCGCTTGAGCGCCGTGATGGCGTCGCCCGTGGCATTGTTTTTCATGGCGATATCGAACAATGTCTTAAAAACCTCGGCATTTTGAGGCATAAGCGTGGCCAACTGCTTGAAGATCGCCGCGGATTTCGAACAGGTTTTACTTTGATAACAGGCCTGGCCCAAGAGGAGCACATATGACGGTTTTTGGGCCTCTTCCCCGCGCACCATGCTCAGATACCTGAACGCTTCGTCGAAATTCTTGCTTTTGTATGCGTATTCGGCGACCGAAAGCACGATTGCGCTGTTCGAAGAATCCTTTTCCAGGTACTTTTTATAGGAAGCCATGGCCTGGTCTTTTTTGTTTTGTTGCTGGTACAAATCTCCCAGCGCCTTGTATTCCTGACCGGCATTGGGGTTCATGGCCAGCGCCTGTTCATAGGTAATCGTCGCTTGCTGAAGGTCGCCGCTTTTGGCTTGACACTGCGCAAGCGCGGAGAGCGCGGCGATGTTCTTGGCGTCCAACTGGAGCGATTTTTGGTACATCTCAACCGCCTTGGGGAAATTGCCTTGCTTTTGATAGAAGGAACCGAGCTCATAGTACATGCTCGCGTCGGCTTCGCCGGCGCCGATGGCGCCGTTCAAGGTTTTAATGATTTCTTCCTTCGTTCCCCTCTGCATGACCAGTTCAACGTATTGCTTGTAGACGCCTTTTATTCCGGGGTCGGTTTTGAGCGCGGTCCGGTATGCCATGAGAGCGCCCGAAAAATCCTTTTGCTCATACATCATGTCGCCGAGATTTTTCTGCGCCGCAGCGTCGGCGGGGCGCAGCAGCAAATATTTCCGAAGGTATCCGGTCGCGTCGGTTTTCATCGCATTGTCGCGGGAGGTGATGTCATAGAGGATCTTGAACACCTCCGGGTTCTGCGGCGTCAGATCCGCCACCTGTTTGCATAGTTCGATAGCCCGCTTGTAATTTTTCGAATAATAGCACGCCTGGCCGAAACGGAAAAGAAAATCGGGCTTTTTCGTATCCTCGCCCCGCACCATGTCGTAATATTTAACCGCTTCCTCGTAATTTTTCTGGGCGAAGGAATTTTCCGCCACCGCCAGGGCCACCTTGATGTCGGAGGGTTTTTTCTCGAGATATTTTTTGTACATGCTCACGGCTTGCTGCGGCTTTCCCTGCTGTGAATAGAGGTCGCCCAGGGCCTTGTATTCCTGCACCGCCGATGCGTTCATTGAAATGACTTGTTCGTAGGTGATCGTCGCGTCCTTGGCATTGCCCGTTTTTGCCTGGCACTCCGCCAGTTCGGACAAGAGTCCGATATCGCGAGGGTCAAGCTGGAGCGATTTCTGGAACATATCGATGGCTTTCGGGCACAGGCCGCGTTTGTGGTAATCGGACCCCATGGCCGCGTAAATAGGAGCGTCCGCCTCGCCGGTCGCGATGGCGCCTGAGAACGCGGACATGAGTTCGGCATGGTCGGCGTTGCGCGCCATGAGGATTTCAGTGTAGTGTTTATACACGCCCTTGATTGAAGTGTTGGCGGCTACCGCGGCGCGATAGGCCGCAAGCGCGCCGTCAAGAGATTTCTTTTCGTAAAGAAGGTCGCCGAGATTTTTCTGCGCGTCGGCGTCGCCGGGTTTTATGGCGATATACCGTTTCAAATAGGTGGCGGCATTGTCTTTGTCGCCGCGCTGCATGGAAAGGTCGCAGAGGTTCTTAAACACGTCCGCGTTACCGGGCGTAAGCATGGAAAGTTCCTTGTACAGGTCGAAGGCGGTCTTCGCATCGTTTTGGGATATCGAATAGCGGGCAAGTCGCAGGCGGGAGGAGGTGTTTTGCGCGTCGAGGGCGATGATCCGGCGGTCGGCCTCCGCGAGTTTCATGACATTGCCGGTTTGCTCATAGCATTGAGCAAGTTGCTGCCAGAGCTCCTTGTTGCCCGATTCCTTTTTCATCATAGCCTCGAGCTGGTCGATGGCGTCCTTGTAATTTTTATCCTTCAGGTAAATACGCGACAATACGATGCGCGAATCCCACAGCGTCGGGTCGATGCGCAGCGCCGATTCCGCGGCGTCGCGCGCCATGTCGTATTTGTCGAGCGCGATGGCGGCCATGGCCATCCCTTCGGCGGCCTTCGCGGTGCGCTCCACCGTGTAGCTTTTTTGGAAATATTTGAGCGCCTCCGGGTATTTTTTCGCCTTAAGGTAATAGCCGCCCAGCATCAACTGGATCTTGTCGTTATTTGGATTGATGGTGACCATTTTTTCGAAGATCTGGCGCGCTTTTTCGGTCAACCCTTCCTTGGTATAGAGGTCGCCCAAGTGCGCGTACGCCTCGACATCGGAAGCGTTCAGCCGAATGTCTTTTTCCAGGCAGCTTATCGCTTTCGCCGTATTGCCGGTTCCTTCATAGGCGGCGGCCAAAAGCGGCAGGACGCTTCCCGAACTGTCCGCCGCGGCAATGGTTTGGAACTGCGCGAGCGCGCCCTGGAAATTCCTTTTGTCCAGTTCGCGCTGCCCAACCTTAAGGCGGCTTTGCAGAGCTTCCTTGGATTTGGACGTCCCGAATTTGTCCGCGGCAAGCCGGTAGGCATTGGCGGTCTTATCGGGGTTGGCGTTGGTTTTTTCAAGCGAAAGAGCCCACTGGTAATAATCAGCGGCTTCACCCGCCGATTTCACGGCCGCCTTTTCGAATTCATCGGATGCCGCGTCGTATTTTTGTTGTTTGTAATAGATCCTCGCCAATTCGATGTTCGCCTCGGGAATGGACAGCCGGCGGTTACTGGGTCCCTTTAAATAGACAAGCGCCGAATCCAAGTTGCCCGCTTCATTATAGGCTTTTCCGATTTTAAAGGCCAGCGCATCCTCCGGATCTTTTCCGTAAGCGGTTTTGAGCAGGTCTATGGCTTTATCATAGGACTTTTCGTTGTAATAGATAATACCCAGTTCCTTTTGGGCCGCGATGTTTTCAGGTTCGGTTTCCGTGACTTTTTCCAATGCCTTTTTCGCCTCGGCGGGCTTATTGAGCGCGATGCAGGCATGGGCGTATTCCCAGCTTGCGTCGCCGGTGAACTTGAGGTCCAGGGCTTTTTTCGCGGCAACTGCGGCGTTGGCCGGTTGGTTCAATTTATTGTATATACGCGCCATTCCCAGCGCGGCGTCAAAATTTTTCGGGTCGAGCCGGGAACCGAACATGTAACATGCCAACGCTTTTTCAACAAGACCTAATCCCTCGTTGGCCTGTCCAAGTTTAGTCCACGTTTTAGTGTCACGGCCGTTTGAGGGAATTTTCGCATCCGCGTACGAAAGGGCATCGGTGTAATTTTTCTGGACGATGAGCCTGTCGAACGTTTCATCCGAAAAGGCGGGGAGTATTGAGAGGGTTGCGAGAAAAGTGAACGCACGGATGGAACAGGTCGAAAATCGTAGTTTCATAAACAAGATCCTTTCACACAATAGAACGGAAAAGCCGCACTATAGAGATATTTTTCTGTTGTAGGGTAGGAAAAATCGCCTTCTTGAGGTCATTTTTTTTTAACAATCGATAGCTTAAGTATACGATTCCGCATAAGCCCCGTCAATACCGCTCATGCTGAATAAAGAAGTTGCCGCGCCTCCGCGATAATTTTCTTGAGCGGCAATTGATTGGGACAGCGCTTCTCGCAGAGGCCGCATGCGCTGCACCGGTCCAGTTTAAGCGTGTCGTTCCATTGGTTTTGCAGGAACGATTTCTTGGCTTGGGCAAGATGCATGTAATGGTATATGTTGTAATACGACAGGCAAGCGCCCAGATTGATCGATTGCGGGCAGGGAGCGCAATACCCGCAGGCGGTGCACCGCGGCTCCGTGGCGTTGATCAAGCCGTCGACCTCGGCGATAATCTGCTCGCGCGTGCGCCGGTAATCGCTCGCGGTATCCAGCGTCTTTTTCGCGTATTTGACTTCGTCAACCGTTGAAAAGCCGATGAGGATATGCACGTTGGGAAACGTTAAAAGGTAGCGCAGCGCCAACTCCTTCAAGCGGGCGTGGGCGGCTAAAAAACCCCCGGCAAGGGGATTCATCGCGATCACCCGGATTCCCTTGGTGGCGCAATAGTCAACCACCTCGACGCGTGTCGCGTTGATGACGTTGAGGGGTAGAGTGACGGTCGCGAACTTCCCGCTTTCAAGGAAGGAACTGATGGTCTTCGCGTCGCCATGGGTGGTGATGCCCATATGCTTCCACTTGTCTTTTTGCGCCATGAGGCCGTCGTACCAACTTCCCGCTTTCATCGCCGCGTCGAATTGTTCAGTGGTATGCGTCGTCCAAAGGTGATAGTAGTCTACCGCGGGAAGGTTCATGCGCGTTAGCGACTGGTTGAAAACCTGCCGGAACTCCTCGCGGGAGCGCACGCCGAAGCCGCCTTGGGGATTGAAGGGACCAAGGCCCAGGCCCCCGTCGCCGGCGGAGCATTTCGTGGATACCAGGACCCTGTCGCGGTAATCGGGGTGGTTAACGGCTTCGCCGACCCAAGCCTCGCTGTTTTCCGTTTCGCTTTTGTAGCAATAGCACGGAGATGTGTCGATATAGTTGAAACCGCAGTCGATGGCAAAGCGTATGATCTCGATCGCGCTCTTCCGGTCCTTAAAGCGCATGGCGCCGATGACGATCCTGCTGAGTTCCATAAAAGATAATCCGGTTTTAAAATGGAAGATTTGAAAATATATCATTCCTTGGAAAAAAGTGATACCAAGGTTTTTAACCTCAGCGCTGCCGAGTAAAAATGCCAAAAATAGATAACCACGCACAAAGTTGGTTTTCAATTTTGAAAAAATGTGAACCGGATTTCAGGCGGATTGCGCTGCAGATTAACCGCGCAATCCTCTCCGTGGGAGAGAGGGGCCAAGGTTCCCAAGCGAAGTCGAAGGAAAGGCTAAGAGAGGTCAAAAGGGGAAAATGGCTTTTCCGAAGAAATGATACTATAATTCTATTAAAACCAACGGAGCAAAAAAACACACTAATCATGCAACAGAAAAGGAATAGTTAGGTGAAAACAAGAGCATTTCAATTTAATTATTGGAACCTTTCCTTCGTGTTACCGGTCTTTCCAACAATCCTTTTTGCCGCATCGTTTAACGCAACCATTACCATCAACATTTCCCAGGGCCGGCACCAGATAAGTCCTTATATCTACGGTTCAAACACCGATCTTACCGGGACTGAAAACTTTACGGCCAAACGTTTAGGCGGCAACCGGATGACAGGGTATAATTGGGAGAACAACGCTTCGAACGCGGGGTCCGACTGGAACCAGTCGAGCGACAACTACATGACCTCGGTAATGGGCATACCCGACGGCAAAGCAAACATTCCGGCCATAACAGTCACGACTTTTATCGACTCATGCAGGAAACATACTTGTTTCCCTCTCATCACGCTGCCGATGGCCGGATATGTCGCGGCCGATAAAAACGGCACGGTATCGGTGGCCGAAAAGGCCCCGTCGCCTCGCTGGAAAAAAGTTGTCTTCAAAAAAACTTCCGCGATTTCGGCAGTGCCCGATACCGCCGACAGTTGCGTATACAGCGACGAAATGATGAATTACCTGGAAACAAAATATGCCGCGGCGTCGGACCTCTGGCTTGGCGGCTGCAACCTCGACAACGAGCCGGCGCTCTGGCCTTCCACGCACCCGCGGCTCCACCCCGACACTCCAACATGTCAAGAACTCATCGACAAATCAATCGCCCTGGCGACGGTCGTGAAAAATATCGACCCAAAACCATTGATTTTCGGGCCCGTTACCTACGGGTTCGGCGAGATGTACAATTTCCAGGGCGCCAAGGACTGGGCCGCTTTAAAAGGGCCGTATACTTGGTTCATGGATTTGTATCTTGACAAAATGAAGGAGGCTTCGCTGACCGAAGGAAAACGCCTGCTTGATGTGCTCGACATGCACTGGTATTCGGAGGCCATGGGAAACAACGAGCGCATCGTGGGCGCCACTGACCCCGCCAACCGCGCCAACGCCATCGCCCGGATGCAAGCGCCGCGCACCCTCTGGGACAAACATTACGTGGAAAACAGTTGGATCGGCCAATACTATGCGACATACCTGCCGCTTTTGCCCAAGGTCCAGGCCTCGGTTGACACGTATTATCCGGGCACGAAAATCGGGTTTACGGAATATAATTACGGCGGTGAAGGCCATATTTCGGGCGGGATCGCCATGGCCGACGTCCTGGGGATTTATGGAAAATACGGGGTGGACTTCGGCTTTTACTGGCCCGCCGACCAGACTACCAGCTTCACAACGTCGGCATTCAAACTCTATCGCAATTACGACGGCAATAATGCCACATTCGGCGGCCTTTCGGTCGGCGCCGCCACAAGCGACTCGGTGCGTTCGTCGGCGTACGCCTCAGTTGTCTCGCAAACCGATATGGAACTGCATATCATTCTCCTGAATAAAAATATCGATTCATCGATGTCGGCCACCGTGTCCATAATCGGCGGCGCGCAGTACCAATCCGTAAAGGTGTGGAGTTTCGATTCGTCGTCTTCGGCCATAACCCGGAAGCTCACAACGCCGTTGATTTCAAATAACTCGTTTACGCTTTCGGTGCCCCGCCTGACCGCCTGCCATTGCGTGTTGACCGCGGGAGCGTCAATCCGGCAAGATGCCGCGTCCGCGCTTGCTCGAAGCGGCTTAAAAATTCTTTTCATGCGCAGTCCCCGGCCAATGCTGGCCTACGATTTTCCGACGTCCGAAAAAGGCTTTATTTCATTGTATACTCTTTACGGATCACTAATCAAGCGAAGCGGCCCGGTGTCCGGACGCGGGACCATTGTTCTTGATAAGGAAATCGACCGCATGACCAGCGGAAGTTACCTTGCCGTCTGGAAACCGGCGTCGGGCGCCGGTTTGCAAAGCGTTGTTACGATTTCACGATGAAGCATAGCCAGGATTATCGGATCCTCGATCGCATCGCGGAAACCGGAATACCCGAGGATCTCGTTCATGTGTCATAAGAGTGTCCTGTGCCTGATGATGTCCCCTTCGATCATATAAATCACGTCTTCCGAGATAT